>WNEY01002944.1_pt1 | contig 12673 bp, 11 predicted proteins | sample 5400531 | NCBI WGS metagenome assembly WNEY01 (sample SAMN13153338, study PRJNA577476) | soil metagenome | isolation source: 200 cm saprolite under Douglas fir tree site 1 | place: USA:California | collected 2015-04-18
CTACGCGCTCAAGAGACGCGTCCACCAGACGGGTCGAGCCGCAACTTTCCGCGCACCCCGAGAGGAGACCTGATGTACGCGCCAACCGGAGTGAAGACGAACGCGGATTTTCCGATCCCGGACAACATGAAGGCATGGGTGCTCGGCGATCCCGGCCAGCTCACCTTGAAAAACAAGCCGGTGCCGGTGCCGAAGAAGGCCGAAGTGCTGGTGCGCATCGACGCGGTCGCGATCTGTGCAACCGATCTCGAGATCATTTATCACGGCCCGCCGGCCTCGATCCAAGGCGGCTTCGCCTTCAACAAGAACTTCACGCCCGGCCACGAATACATGGGCACCGTGGTCGCGCTCGGGCCCGGCGTCGACGAATACAAGATCGGCCAGCGCGTGACGGTGGAGATTCACGCCGGCTGCGGCCAGTGCAAGCGCTGCCGCGAGGGCATGTACACCGCCTGCCACAACTACGGGCTCAACTACGGCGACGTGGACAAGGGCCACCGCGCCAACGGCTTCACCACCGACGGCGGCTTCTGCGAGTACCAGGTCAACAACATCAACACGCTCGTTGCCATCCCCGATGACATGTCGGACGAGGAAGCGACGCTGGTGGTCACGGCCGGCACCGCCATGTACGGGCTCACCGAGCTCGGCGGGCTGGTTGCCGGCGAGAGCGTGGTGGTCACCGGTCCCGGGCCGATCGGATTGCTGGGCGTCGCCGTCGCCAAGGCCATGGGCGCCGATCCCGTGATCCTCACCGGAACGCGCGACAACCGGCTCGAGATCGGGCGCGAGCTCGGCGCCGACCACGTCGTCAACGTGCGCAAGGAGGGCGACATCGTCGCGGCGATCAAGGCGCTCAACGGCGGCAAGGGCGTCGACTACGTGGTCGAATGCTCCGGCGCGCCCAACGCGGTCAACGAGGCGATCCGCATGGTCAACCGCGGCGGCAAGGTCTGCCTCGCCGCCTTCCCGCACGAGGAGACGATGGTCGACGTCGCGCATATCGTGCGCAACAACATCTACGTCTACGGCATCCGCGGCGAAGGCAAGAGCGCGACCCATCGCGCCGAGGCGTTCATGAGCCAGAAGCGCTTCGATGCCACCAAGATCCACACCCACACCTTCCCGCTCGACGACCTGCCGACCGCGATCCGCTACGCCAAGGACCGCGTCGAGGACGCCATCAAGGTGGTGGTGAAGGCGCGCGGCGTATCGGCGGCGCACAAGGTGGCGGCGGAGTAGTCCGCTGCCCGCGCCACGGGCACATTGCAGTTGTAGGAGGGTTCAGTGCCCGACGTGATCAACGCCAAGGCCGATGGCGCGGGTGCCGGCGGCCGCAGGGCCGCGGAGTTTGCACCCGATCTCGCGACCGTCCGCGCGATGAGCACGGCGCTGCCCGGCGCGCTCCCGCTCGCCGTCAACGGCGTGCGCGTGGCGGCCAGCATCCGGCCGCGCAAATTCGTCATCGAGGGCGGCGACGACACGCCGGTCACCATGCCGCGCGCCGCCTACCAGATCGTCTATCCGGAATGCACGGTCATGATCGATTCCGGGCTCGACAAGGCGACCCACGATTCCTTCAGCCCGGACAAGCCCGAGCCTTATTTCGCCGAGCAATTCGCCAAGCTGCAACGCGCGCTCGACCGCGCGCGGCTGATCGTGCTCACGCACCATCACGCCGACCACGTGGCCGGCGTGGTGACCGCGCCGAATTTTTCAGCGCTGGCGGGGAAATCCATCATCACCATGGACGTGGCGGACTGCCTGATGAACACGCCGCACCGGCCGCACCTCAGGCTCGCTGCCGACGCGCTCGAGAAATTCATCACCCTCGACTATCCGCGCTACTATCCGGTCGCGCCCGGCGTCGTGCTGATCCGCGCGCCCGGTCACAGCACCGACTCGCAGATGGTCTATATCCGCCTGCAATCCGGCCGCGAGATCCTGCACAGCGTCGATTCCGCCTGGATCATGGACAACGTCCTGCAGGTCAAGGGCAAGGCCGCGCCGTGGGTGAAAGAGGACGTCCCCGCGGTCATGGCGCAATTGCGCTGGCTCAAGGGGATCGCCGAGAGCGAGAAGAACATCACGATCCTGGTGACGCACGACGACGAATTGTTCGCGCGCCTCACGCGCAGCGGACTGATTGGAGGCGAGCTCGCCGTTTGAGTGAATTGAGACCAGAAAAGTAATGAGGAGTATTACGACATGCGCCATGTGAGCACGTTGAAGAGTCTGCTCTGCGTCGCGGCCATCGTCTTCTGCACGGCCCCGGCGCAGCTCCGCGCCCAGACTTATCCGTCGCGGCCGATCACGGTCGTGGTGCCCTTCCCCGCCGGCGGTCCGAGCGACGTCGTCGCGCGCATCGTGACCGAGCAGATGGGCAAAATCCTCGGCCAGTCCCTGGTCATCGAGAACGTCGGCGGCGCCGGCGGCACCATCGGCAGCGCGCGCGTGGCGGCGGCGAGCCCCGACGGCTATACGCTGCTCGCCGGCAGCATGGGCTCGCACGTCGCGGCGCCGGTGCTCACCCCCAATCTCAAATATGATTCCGAGCGCGACTTCGAGCCGATCGGGTTCACGGCGCATGCGCCGGCGGTCATCGTCGCCCGCAAGGATTTCCCGGCCAAGGACCTGCGCGAGTTCGTGGCCTATGTGAAGAAGAACGGCGCCGACGTGAAGCAGGCCCATGGCGGCATCGGCGCCTCCTCGCACATGGCGTGCCTGCTGTTCACCTCCGCGGCCGGCATCACGCCGACGCTGGTAGGCTATCGCGGCACCGCCCCGGCGTTGAACGATCTGGTCGGCGGCCACGTCGACTTCTTCTGCGAGCAGGTGGTCAGCGTCGCCCAGCAGATCGAGTCCGGGACGATCAAGGCCTATGCGGTTTCGGCGCCCAAGCGCCTGGCTGCGCTGCCCAACGTGCCGACCGCCAAGGAGGCGGGCGTGAACTACGAGATGAGCATCTGGGCCGGGATCTTCGCGCCCAAAGGCACGCCGAAGCCGATCGTCGACAAGCTCGCCTCCGCGATCGACAAAGCGCTCGACAATCCCGAGGTCCAGAAGCGGCTGGCCGATCTCGGCGGATCGCTCCCGGTCAAGGCCGAGCGCAACCCGGCGAAGTTCAGCGCCTTCGTGCAGGCCGAGATCGCCCGCTGGTCGCCGATCCTCAAGGCCTCGACCGTCGGAGCGAAATAGCCCCGTAGGCCGCGCTGCCGAAACTTTACGCACTTGGAATAATTTGCTGTCACCCGCCGGTGGATTGGAACATCGATCCACCGGCATTTGCATATGTAGACGGCCATGGCCGCTGGCATGGCTTTTGCGATATAATCCCGGGATCTGGGGGAAATTCCGTGCGTCTGCACGGTCGACGGGAGTGCGCATGCCGTCCTCGGCCCCGAAGCTTTGCGTCGATGACGTCAGCATGACGTTCAAGACGCCGGGTGGCGTATTTCACGCGCTCGCGCCGGTGACGCTCGCGATCCCGCCGGGCCGCTTCGTCAGCCTGATCGGCCCCTCGGGCTGCGGCAAGAGCACGATCTTCAACATCATCGCGGGATTGCTGGAGCCGACCGGCGGCCGCGTGATCATCGAGGGCCTCGACGCCACCGGCACCATCGGCCGCGTCGGCTACATGCTGCAGAAGGACCTGCTGCTGCCGTGGCGCAGCGTGCTCGACAACGTCATCCTCGGCATGGAGATCCAGGGCGTGCCGCTCAAGCAAGCGCGCGAGCGCGCGCTGCCGCTGCTGCATCGCTACGGCCTGTCGGGCTTCGAGTATCTCTATCCGAACGCGCTCTCCGGCGGCATGCGCCAGCGCGCGGCGCTGCTGCGCACGCTATTGTTCGACACCGACGTCATCCTGCTGGACGAGCCGTTCGGGGCGCTCGACGCCCAGACCAAGCTCGCGATGCAGGAATGGCTGATGCAGCTGTGGAGCGACTTCGGCAAGACCGTGCTGTTCGTCACCCATGACGTCGAGGAGGCGATCTACCTTTCCGACGAGGTCCACGTCATGGGCACGCGGCCGGGCCGCATCATCGAGACGATCCCGGTCGCGCTCCCCCGCCCGCGGCTGCGCACCAGCGCGCTGAGCCCGGAATTCCTGGCGATCAAGGAGCGCTGCCTGGAGCTGCTCACCGTGAGCCCGGCGGCGCTCGCAGCGATGAACCGGGCGGCCTGACATGCCGGCAAGGACGAGATGACCGTTCAGGACACCCCCACGATCGGCGCTGTGCTCGACCTGGCGAGTCCGAAGTCGAAAACCGCTCCCGCGACGGCGCGGCCGATCCGCCGGCTGCCGGTGCAGCGGGATTGGCCGACCTGGGCGCTTTTGGTCGCGCAGGCCGTGATCCTGGTGGGCGGGCTCTCGCTGTGGGAGATCGCCGCCCGCGCCGGATGGATCGACGCCTTCTTCTGGTCGCAGCCGAGCGCGATCGCCAACACCATGGCGATCTTCTTCACCACCGGCGACGCCTGGACCGACATCAGCTTCACCTTCCGCTCGACCATCTTCGGCTTTTTGCTGGGAACGACCGTCGGCTCGCTGCTGGGCCTGTCGTTCTGGTGGTCGCGCAACTACGCGGCCATCGTGCAGCCCTACATCATCTGCCTGGAATCGATCCCCAAGCTCGCGCTGGCGCCGCTCATCATCCTCGTATTCGGCATCGGGCTTCCCTCCAAGGTCGCGGTCGCCACCGCGCTCACGCTCGTGGTCTCGACGCTCACCGCCTATGCCGGCGTCAAGGCGCTCGATCCCGACGGCGAGAAGCTGTTCTACTCGCTCGGTGCCTCGAGGCTGCAGGTGTTCCGCAAGCTGGTCGTGCCGTTCTGCCTGCCGTGGATCATCTCGGTGCTGCGGGTGAATATCGGGCTCGCCTTGACCGGCGCCATCGTCGGCGAGTTCATCGCCTCCCAACACGGGCTCGGCCGCGCGATCCTCTATGCCGGCCAGACCTACGACATCGCGCTGGTCTGGGTCGCCGTGCTGGTGCTCTCGACCCTCGCCGTGATCATGTACGCGGCGGTGTCGTGGCTCGAAAGCGTGCTGCGCAAGGGCGTGCGGCAATGATTGGACAAACAGTGAGGACGTCATGAACAGGCGAAAATTCCTGCAATCGACCGCAACGCTCGGCCTCGCGCTGGCATCCCCTCCGATCATCGCGCGCGCCGCCGTCAAGGAGCTCTTGGTGGCCGAGCCCGTGCACTCGACCGGCTACCTGCCGATGTACATCGCCATGGCCAACAACTACTTCGCCGAGTCCGACATCGCAGTGAAGATCGTCACCATCGAGACCGGCGGCGGGCACACCAACGCGGTGCTGTCGGGGCAGGCCTTCGCCTTCATCGGCGGCCCCGAGCACAACGCGTTTGCCAAGATCAAGGGCGCGGAGCTGCGCGCGGTCGTACACTGCGTCGACCGCGGCAACGTCTATTTCTGCGCCGCCAAGGGCAACGACCCGAAGGACACGGATTGGCCGGCGTATTTCAAGGGACGATCGATCGCGGTCGGCCCGTATAGCGGCACGCCGAACTCGATCACGCGCTATCTGCTGGCGAAATGGAAGCTCGACGCCAAGCGCGACGTCACGCTGATCGAGGTGCCGAACTCCGCCGTGCCCGCCGCCATCAAGAGCGGGCAGGCCACGATCGGCGTGAGCACGGAGCCGATGATCACCCAGGGCATCCGCCAGAACCTCTGGAGCGAGCCGTTCTACAACATTCCGAAGGAGCTCGGTCCCTACGCCTATTCCACCATCAACGTCCGCCTCGATTCCATCCAGAAGGAGCCGGAGACGGTGCGCGGCTTCGTCAAGGGCATGGTGAAGGGATTGAAATTCCTCTACGCCAATCCGAACGAAGCCGCCGAGATCGCCAAGAAGCAGTTCCCCACCATGGCGCTCGATGACCTCAAGGCCACGCTCGACCGCTCGTTTCGGGACGAGATGTGGAGCAAGGACGGCATGATCAGCAAGGAGGGCTGGGTCACCGGCAGTGCCGTCGTGCGCGAGGCCGGCATCCTCAAGTCCGACGTGAAATACGAGGAGATCATCGACATGAGCTTCGTCGAAAGCGTACGCGCAAGCTTGTGATCGATTGAGCAGGGCAACAAATAGAAACGAGAAAGAGCAAGATCATGTCAGAACCGATCTGGAACAAGTTTCTCACCGAGCGCGACAAGGCGGTGTTCGCGACCTCCGGCTACGGCGCGCGCGGCGGCTTCGGCAAGCGGCCGGCGCTGCTCATCATCGACGTCAACTACGCCTTCTGCGACGAGCGCCCGCTGCCGATCCTGGAATCGATCAAGCGCTGGCGCAATTCCTGCGGCGAGGACGCCTGGGTCGCCATGCCCTATCTCAAGTCGCTGATCGACAAGGCGCACGCCAAGGGCATCCCGGTGATCTACACCACCGGCGTGCGGCGCGAGGACAACTGGGACAACGGCAGCTGGAGCTGGAAGAACGGCCGCTCCGGCGAGGACAAGGCGCCCAAGCCCGCCACCAACGTGGACGGCAACGACATCGTCGCCGAGATCGCGCCGGCGCCGCAGGACATCGTGGTCTTGAAGCAAAAGCCGTCGGGCTTCTTTGGCACCAACATGGCGAGCTACCTGACGCTGCTCGGCTGCGACAGCGTGATCGTCACCGGCACCACCACCTCGGGCTGCGTGCGCGCAACCGTGCTCGACGCCTTCAGCCTCAACTATCGCATCGCGCTGGCCGAGGAAGGCTGCTTCGATCGCTCGCAGGCGAGCCACGCCATCAATCTCTGCGACATGAACGCGAAATATGCCGACGTGGTGAAGACCTCGGAGGTGCTGGCGTTCTTCGATCAGCTGCCCGGCGGCATGTTCGACCTGCCGAAGGGCACGCCGGCAGCGACGGCGCCCAAGCCGAAGCTGGCGGCGAATTTTTGAGGCGGCACAGCTCTCGCACCACCCTCATCCTGAGGAACGCGCACGCAACAAAAGCGCGTCCACGCGCGTCTTCGACGCGCTTTGCGTGCGCATGTCTCGAAGGATGGGGTGGCCACCGGTCGTGCCGCCATGCTTCGAGACGCATCGCAGCGCGGGCGCTGCGATGCTCCTCAGCATGAAGGCCGAAAGAGAGCTCGGCGCTCACACGAAATCAATTTCGGCGGCTCGACAACCCATAGCCATCACGCCCGGGCTTTGCGATAACGCCGGTCTCGCTATTTCCGGGAGACGAGGCAATGCTGCGGGACGAGGTTGTCAAGGCGATGGCGGGGCGGCGCGCAATTATTACCGGCGGATCGAAGGGCTGTGGTGCGGTGATCGCACGCACGCTCGCGGGCGCCGGCATGGACATCGCAATCGTGGGCCGCAACGAGGCCGACTTGCACCGGACCAAGGACGAGATCGAGGCGGCCGGAGGATCTTGCCTGGTGATCAAGGCCGACCTCTCGACCCCGGCGGGCGCCAGGGACGCGGGCGAAGCGGCGCTGCGCGCGCATGCGACCTGGGACGTCCTGGTCAACAATGCCGGCGTCGTCCACGCGGCCCCGCTCGCCGATATGACCGTCGAGCAATGGGAAGCGACCTTTGCCGTTGATCTGCGCGCTGTTTTAGTCCTCACGCAGATCGTCGTGCGCCCGATGCTCGCGCGGCGCGGCGGCAAGATCATCAATATCTCCTCGATCGGCAGCTATTTCGGCACGCCGGGCCTGGGCGCCTATGCCGCCGCAAAAGCCGGGCTCAACCAACTGACCCGAACAATGGCGGTGGAATGGGGACCGCACAATGTGCAGGCCAACGCGATCTGTCCCACGGTCATCATGACGGAGATGGGGCATGCATTCTGGGACGATCCCGCGCACCTTGCGGCCAAGGATGCGAAGCTGCAGCGCATCCCCGCTCATCGCTTCGCTGAAACGCAAGACATCGCCGATCTGGTGCTGTTCCTGGCCAGCCCGTCGGCGGATTTCATCAACGGCGTGTGCATTCCATTGGACGGCGGCATGAGCGTCACGCCCTGAGCCCCATTCGCGGACACCCCATAGCCATCGTGCGTGAGCTTTGCGATAACGCCTATCCCCGCAAGTATTGGATCGGCTCTCGAGGGTTGAGATGGGTGAATTCGCAATTGGTCAAAGCGTGTCCCGGTTCGAGGATCCGCGCCTGCTCAAGGGCGGCGGCCGCTATGTCGGCGACATGGTGCTGCCGGGCATGGCGTTCGGCTACGTGCTGCGCTCGCCGCACGCGCATGCGCGCATCCGCTCGGTCGACACAACCAAGGCGAAGGCGTCGCCGGGCGTGCTGGCGGTGCTCACCGGCGCCGACTGGCAGGCCTCCGGCTGGGGCGACCTGCCGGTGCCCGGCGGGTTGACCCGGCGCGACGGCAGCGTGTTCAAGCCGCCCTACCCCGCATTGGCAAAAGACCGCGTGCGCTGGGTCGGCGACACCGTCGCCTTCGTGGTGGCGGAGAGCCTGCACCAGGCGATGGACGCCGCCGAGCTGATCGCGGTCGACTACGAGCCGCTGCCGGCCACGGTCTCGACCGCGGCGGCATCTGCCAACGGCGCGCCCAAGGTGTGGGACGGCTGCGCCGACAATATCGGCTTCGTGCAGCTGTTCGGCGACAAGGCTGCAACAGACGCGGCCTTCGCCAAGGCCGACCACGTGGTCAAGCATAAATTCGTGATCAACCGCGTCACCGCCGCCAGCATGGAGCCGCGCGGCGCGCTCGGCGACTATAACGCCACCGAGGACCGCTACACCATCTACACCACCTTGCAGCGCGTGCACCCCTACCGCTCCGAGCTTTCGCCGGTGCTGAAAGTGCCGGAGAGCAAGATCCGCGTGGTCGCCGGCGACATCGGCGGCAGCTTCGGGATGAAATCCGCCGTCTACAACGAGGTGGCGCTGGTGCTGCTGGCGTCGAAGACGCTGCGGCGGCCGGTGAAATGGATGTCGACGCGCTCGGAAGCATTCCTGTGCGACGCGCAGGCGCGCGACAACGTCACCGAGGCGGAGCTCGCGCTCGACAAGCAGGGCCATTTCCTCGCCATGCGCGCGACCGTGGTGGCCGCCATCGGCGCCTATCTGCAGACCGGCATGCAGGCCTTCACCGGCAATATCGGCACGCTTGCCGGCGTCTATCGCATCCCGGCCATGCACGCCGACGTCACCGCGGTGTTCACCCACACCAATCCGGTGCGGCCCTATCGCGGCAACGGCCGTCCCGAGGCGGCCTATGTGATCGAGCGCATGGTCGACCTCGCGGCCGACGAATTGGGCATCGATCCGGCCGAGCTGCGGCGCAAGAACTACATCGCGCCGGATGCCATGCCGTTCAAGACCGCGCTCACCTTCACCTACGACAGCGGCGAGTTCGAGAAGGGCATGGACCTCGCGCTCAAGCTCGGCGATGTCGCCGGCTTCGAGAAGCGGCGCGCGGAATCGCGCAAGCGCGGCTTGCTGCGCGGGCTCGGCATCTCCAACACCATCGAGCGCGCGGCCGCGGCGGGCTTCGAGGGCGCGGAAATCCGCTTCGACAAGTCGGGCACCGCCACGCTGTTCGCCGGCAGCGTCACCCAGGGCCAGGGCCACGAGACCATCTTCAAGCAGATCATGTGCGATCGTCTCGGACTTTCGCCGGACGACGTGCACTACGTGCAGGGCGACACCGACCAGGTGTTCATAGGCGAAGGCACCGGCGGCTCGCGCTCCGCCACCGTCGGCGGCTCGGCCGTCGACATGGCGGCGGAGCGGATCACCGGCAAGGCGAAGACGATCGCCGCGCACGCGCTCAAGGTCGACGCGGCGGACGTGAACTTCGCCGACGGCGTGTTCTCCAGCCCCAAGACCAACCGCACGCTCACCATCAAGGAGGTGGCGAAGGAGGCGATGGACCCGGCCAAGCTGCCGAAGGGCATGGACGTGGGGCTCGCCGCGACCGCGACCTATATCGCGCCGGTGCAGAACTTCCCCAACGGCTGCCACATCTGCGAAGTGGAGATCGATCCGGACACCGGCACGACCGAGATCGTGCGCTACAGCGTGGTGGACGACGTCGGCACCGTGATCAATCCGCTGCTGCTGAAGGGCCAGATCGTCGGCGGCGTCGCCCAGGGAGTCGGGCAGATCCTGATGGAGGACATCCAGTTCGACGGCGAAGGCCAGATCCTCACGGGATCGTTCATGGACTATGCCATGCCGCGCGCCACCGACATCAGCGCGGTCGAGGTCAAGAGCAATCCGGTGCCGACCAAGACCAACCCGCTCGGCGTCAAGGGCGCGGGCGAAGCCGGCTGCGTCGGCGCCATGCCCGCCGTGGCCAATGCGCTGGTCGACGCGCTTTCGCATCTGGGCATCCGCCACGTCGAGATGCCGGCGACGCCGGAGCGGCTGTGGCGCGCGATCAACGGGGCTAATTCGAAGTAGGGTGGGCAAAGGCGCGCCTGGCACAGCGGCCGCATCCACGCCTCGCCTTCGTAGCGCGACGTGCCCACGCGTGTCGTGTGCAGCGCGTTTGGCATCGACGCGTGGGCACGGCGCTACGGTCTTGCTGTGGAGGCCCTGTGCTCGTTGACCGCGCCTTTGCCCACCCTACAGACTAACATCGCGAGGAGTTCTCCCATGAAAAAATCGTTCATCCGCGGCACCTGGCAGGTGAAGCGCGCGTTCTCGCCGGCGGTCATCACCGAGGGCGCGGCGCGAACGATCTACATCGCCGGGCATACCGGCCAGGTGGACGACGCCGGCAAATCGCTCGCCGCTGATTTCGACGCCCAGCTCAAGCAGACGTTCCGCAACATCGAGAAGACGCTAGCCGAAGCCGGCGCCAAGCTCGGCGACATGGTGACGATGACGGTGTTCCTGATCGACGCGCGCTACACCACGCGCATGACCGAGCTGCGCACCGAGCTGTTCGGCAAGGATTTCCCCGCCAGCGCCGCCATTACCGTGCAGGGCTTTGCCCAGCCCGAGATGATGATCGAGGTGCAGGGCATCGCGGTCGCGCCATAAACTACTGCTCCGGCTTGATGTCGCCGGCGGCGATGATGCGGATCCATTTGTCGATCTCGCGGTCGACGTGGGCACGAAATTCCGCGGTCGTGCTGCCGATCGGCTGAAAGCCGCGCTCCAGCAGGCGAGCGCCGAAGGCGGCATCCTTGACGGCATTGGCGGCGCTCCGCTGCAGCTTCGCCACGACCGGCGCCGGCGTCGCCGCCGGCACGATCAGGCCCATCTCGCTCGCGGAATCCACGCTGGCGAGACCGAGCTCCTCCATGCTCGGAATGTCGGGCAGCTGCGGCGCGCGTCCGCGCGTCACGGCGAGCCCGCGTGCCCGCCCGCCGAGGATATGCTCGCGAATGGTCGGCACGGCGCCGAAGGTGAAATCCACCTTGCCGGAGAGAAAGTCGGCGAGCGCGGGCGCGCCGCCGCGATAGGGAACGATCACGATCTCGATCCCGGTGACCTGCCGAAACTGCTCGGCGGCGAGGTGGATGCCGGTGCCGATGCCGGCCGATGCGAAAGTGAGCGTGCCCGGATTGGCCTTGGCGAACGCGACCAGGTCCTGCGCGGTCCGGAACGGCGACGAGGAGTTTACGCACAGCACGAGCTGCGTCCGCGACAGCAGCGATACCGGCACGAAGTCCTTGCGCGTGTCGTAGGGGAGCTTGTCCTTGAGCAGGCCGGGATTGGTCACGAAGGCGCTGTCGACCATCCCGATCGTGTAGCCGTCGGGCTGCGCCGTCGCCACCGCCTGGGTGCCGATCGTGCTGCCGCCGCCGCCGCGATTGTCGATGACCAGTGACTGGCCGAGCTCGCGTTCCATCTGCGCGGCGAGCAGCCGCGAGAACACGTCGGTGCCGCCGCCCGGCGCGTAGGGCACGATGATCCGCACCGCGCGCTGCGGGTAGGCCTGCGCCGCCGCGTCGCGTGCGCGCAGCACGATCATGCCCGACATGGCGGCGGTCCCGATCATCCATGCGCGCCTGCTCACTGCGATCATCGTCGCTCTCCTCCCTCTCCCCGTCATTGCCGGGCTTGACCCGGCAATCCATCATCTTCGTAAGAAGATGGACCCCCGGGTCAAGCCCGGGGGTGACGCCCATGGGCAAGGGTTCATGCGCGGAAGCGCGCGATCAGCTCGGGATCGGGATCGGCGCCGAGCCCGGGGCGCTCGGGCACCTCGATCGCGCCGTCGACGACCGGCACGGTCTTGGCATAGGCGGTGAAGCCGACGTCGCCGAACAAGCGCTCGAGCGGCGCCGGGCGCTCCTTGGCGGCGAGCGCGTGCAAAGTCGCGAGATAGCCCGGCCCGAAGAAAAACGCGTGCGGCACGCAGGTGACGCCGGCCTTCTCGGCTTCGCTTGCGACCTGCCACAGGTTGGTGAGGCCGCCGATCTTGACGACGCTCGGCTGCACGAAATCGGTGGCGCCGGCGGCCACCATCTTGCGAAAATCGAGCACGCCGCTCGCGTTCTCGCCCATCGCCAGCGGCACGCCCGTCGCGCGCCGCAGCGCCGCGAGCGACGCGAAGTCCTCCGGCGGCCAGATCGGCTCCTCGACCCAGAACGGCTTCGACGGCGCCATGGCGGCAACCGCGGCGGTCGCCTCGGCCGGCGTCCAGGCGCAGTTGGTGTCGACCATGATCGGGATGTCGGGCCCGGCCACCTCGCGCGCCGCCGCGACGCTCTCCGC
>WNEY01003226.1_pt1 | contig 12671 bp, 11 predicted proteins | sample 5400531 | NCBI WGS metagenome assembly WNEY01 (sample SAMN13153338, study PRJNA577476) | soil metagenome | isolation source: 200 cm saprolite under Douglas fir tree site 1 | place: USA:California | collected 2015-04-18
GCCTGCGCCTACCCGATGCGGTGGGGCTGCGAGACCGTCATCGGCCACCACAAGACCGACATGGGCGAAGGCCAGCCGGTGCTGCGCAGCAAGGACCCCGAGGGCGCCGCCCAGGAGATGTGGGCACTGTTCGCCGTCTACCAGGCCATCTGCCAGCTCATCGGCGCCGGCGTGAACGCGGCCGGCATCCCCCCGGACAAGATCAGCTTCCCGCATGCCCTCGCCGCCGCGGCCAGCACCATCACGGCGGCTTTTCCCCCCTCACGAGCTTGACCTCGCCCTGGCCACGTTCCTGCTGAAGATCCTCGACCCCGGTTCCACGTGCGTGACCGCCCCAGCCGGGGCCAGCCCCCGCAAGACGAAGAAGGCCGGCGATTTCCCCAGGCGCCGGGACCACGAGCCGAGCGTGACCCACGTCACCCGGCGAATCGAGCTCCACTGCCTTGACCCGTTACGGCACGGCTAAAAGCAAGGCCATTGACTGCAGGACTGCTGGGCGGGCAGGATCTCGGCGCTTTAATCGTCACTGGCTGGTTAAAGCCGCTGAAGTTTACGTAGCCGCCGCCGTGGAGCGCGATAGCGAGCAGGTAAGGAGTGCCGGTCGCAGCCACATATAGGGCGTTTCCAGAATCACGCAACGTGATGGCAGGCTTGCCTCGGACCGTGCGGTTCCCGTCCTTGGTTATCGCGCTGGCAGGCACGGCGAGCCATACTTTCAAGAAGGCTCTCATGCACACCTGCTTGCCGGAAAGAAGTCCCACCCGCTCGGCGTTCTGGACCGTAGTCTCCCGCCACCGTCCGGCCAGACGCTGAGCGTTCGATACCCCGAATCTTTGATAGAAGGCTTGACCGGCCTTAAAGTAGAAAGTGTTGCCGAGGCGGATCACGTGCACGACAGCTCCACGGAGCGTCAATGTGCCTGCAGCTTGGCAGGGACTGGCGATGAATTCGTCAACCCTGCCCCCAGATATGCGGCCACTGACATGGACGGAGCGCAATCCATCTGTTGCGGCCCGCGCCTGCTGAAGGATCTGATCAACAGTCTCGCCCTGGAGTCTGCCGGAACGGTTGCTCGCGGACTCATGAGGGGCCGAGGAATGGCCACCACAGCCCGCCGTTACTGCAAGAACAAGGCCAGCGAAGATAGCGCCTGCTGTGCGTGACACCCGCGAACAATGGCACTGCCGTTCGGCCATGCGGGCAACCATGCCACATACTGCTCGCCGCGGCAAACGCCCGGGATAAGCCGCTCTCAGGGTAGGTCCGGAGGCGTCGAGTTTGCTGATACGCCCAGCTGGCGACCGTGGACAGTTACGCTGGCTGGTGGCCGGCAGTTGCCCCGGGGGGTGCCTGGTACATGATGCTCGGCGCTCTGCGGAAGTCATGAAGGGTGCCTGCAAGACGGTGGAGTTGAGCGTCTGATTCGCCGCATAGCGGTCGGTCGTTAGCTGTGTCTTCGCAGGTCAGCACAGCGAGAAGCGCCAAACGATCCGTAGTCAGATGCTCTATCCGTTGAGCTACGAGCGCTGGCGTCCGACAGTCTACGGCACGTGCGGCGCACGCCGCGGCCTGCCCGCTGCGCCCCAGCTCCGCTGGCCGCCGTTCGGCTGAATGCTGATCGATCAGCTTCAGCGCGAAGACCTCACGCTGGCTCGTCCTGCGGGCCTGACCATTGCCGCAAGCGGCGCAACGCCAGCGGCCACGCTGATCCGCCGTCAAGACAGTTGACCGCCAAGCCCAGGCCTCATAAAGATCGTTCTTAACGAGATTTACCCGGCCGGTCCGCCCCGGCAAAGCGCTCGCCCTCGATACGACCGAGCAGCAGATCGCCCGTACAGCATCACGTGGCTGGGTCACACGTTCGTGGCCTACGGCATGGGCAACTTCCTATGGTGGGAGCATTCCTACAGCACGCCACCGGCGTCCTGAAGCTCACCCTGCGCCCGCATAAGCCGCTCACCGCCAGGTTCGTGCCCGCGGTGGTCTCCTCCGCCCGCCAGCCCGTCCCGCTGCACAGCCCCACGGCCAGGCGCGCGGCCAGGAGCTACGCCCGCCTCCGCAGCTGTACCGGGCTGTCAGCCCCGGCCGACGTCATGATCTTGCATTTGGCGGTCACGCTCCCGTCACCAGTGCCCAGACGACCTTGCCGGCCCAGCCGTTCGGCACGTACGAACCCCACTCAGCGCTGAGCGCCTCTACCAGCAGCAGCCCCCGGCCGCTCTCGGCCGCTGTCCCCGCATCCCGCCGCTGTGGATTGCGCTCGCAGCTGTCCCAGACCTCGATCAGCGCCCGCTCGCCGTCGACGGCCAGCCAGAACAGCAGAGTCGACGCGTCGTCGACCTCGACTCGATCATGTCGGCTGCCGGCCGGCCCGGCCGAGGCCCGCACGGCATTGGTAACGATCTCGGAGACCAGCAGTTCGGCGGTCTCAGACAGCTCCGCCAGTCCCCACCCATGCAGCACCTGCCGGGTATGCCGCCGGGCTTCGGGCACCGTCTGCGGTAACGCCCAGAGTTCCAGACGCGACTGCTTCGGCCAGCCAGAGGCCATGAGCGCGCGTCGCCCATGCTGCCCGCGACTGCTCAGAAGTAGGCCTGACTCCTGCGCGGTCGTCCGCAGCGGACGGGGCAGTTGGAAGTGGAGAGAGCCCTTGGAAGTGTCCGGGCTGCGCTGACCTTCGTTGGTGTCGCCGGACGTGATCACCGTCTTCGCCGCCTCTTGCCGCGTTTCGATACTCGTTCCGCTGCCTGACTGGCAGACTCCTCCTAGCATGCCGTCGGATCACTACCGTTGGCAACATGTCAATGGCATTTTGCCAACTAATGGGAAGGTCATGTCCGTACGTCCCAGCCCGACAGTGCGCGGACGTCGTCTGCGCTATGAGCTGCGTCGCCTGCGCGAACAACGTGGGCTGACTATCGAGCAGGCGTCGGAGCAGTCTGGCGGTGACTGGACACCCTCAGCGATCAGCCGCTGGGAAACAGGCGACCGACGCATCCGCCCAGCCGACCTTCGCGTATTGCTCGACATCTACGAGGTACGGGGCGACCAGCGCGAGGTATTGCTGACGCTCGCCCGCGAGGCCCGCCAGCGCGGCTGGTGGCAGTCCTACAGCGGTGACGCCGTGCCCGGCTGGTTTCAGGTCTATCTCGGCCTGGAAGCCGAAGCCGCCTCTATCCACGAGTACGACGCCGAACTGGTACCCGGCCTGCTCCAGACGGCCGACTATTACCGCGCATTCATGCGCACCGCCCCGGCAGCCGGTAACGAAGAGGCCATCGAACGCAAGATCGCTGTCCGCGCTGCACGCCAGGAACGCCTGACTGCGGACGATCCGCCCGAATGCTGGGCAGTGCTGAACGAGGCGGCTATCCGCCGTGTCGTCGGCGGCGCAGAGGTGATGCGCGGGCAGCTCCAGCACATCGTGCAAATGGCCGACCGGCCGCATATCAGCGTCCAGGTGCTGCCGTTCAGGGCAGGAGCGCACCCGGCGATGGACGGATCGTTCATCATTCTCGGCTTTCCGGAGGCCCCGGACCCTGATGTCGTCTACCTGGAGAGCCAGACGGGTAGCCTTTACCTGGAGAAGCTGCCCGAGGTCGACCGCTACCAGGCGATGTTCAACCACCTCGTCGCCAAGGCGCTCGACCCGGACGAGTCCAAGAACATGATCGCCGAGGTGGCAGCGCAACTGGCCTGACCGCCCGATGTAGAGGAGGTGCGGGATGGCTGCTCCAGAGACAGACCTTTCCCGCGCCCTGTGGCGCAAGAGCACCCGCAGCAACAACGGCGGCGCCTGCGTTGAGGTCGCCCGGAATCTGCCGGGAATCGTGGCTGTGCGGGACTCCAAGCACCGCGACGGACCCGTGCTGACCTTCGCCCTCCCCGAGTGGCGGTCCTTCATCAGCGGAATCAAGGCGGGCCAGCCAAGCCGGTAGCCAGCGTTCCGGCATCTCCGTCCGGAGGCGCCGGCGCTGACGGACGCCATCCTGGAGCGATGCTCTGGCTGCACTCAGGATTGCTGCGGCCGGTAGATGTCCGAACGGTGCTCGATGGCCAGCCCGGTGACCCGGCGCTGCTGGTCGTCGATGCGGTAGATCACCCGGTAATCGCCGCGGCGGGCACTGTGCAGGCCGCCGAGGCCGAGCTTCAAGGGCTTGCCGACCCGGTGCGCGTTGTCGGCCACAGATCCGTATAGGAACTCGACAACCGCGGTAGCAACCTTCTCCGGCAACCGGGTCAGGGCGCGGCGGGCCGGTCCGGTCCACGCGATCGCGAAGCCTTCCTCGCTCACTGGTCAGCGATCAGGCGCAGGGTTTCACCCCTGGTTAGCACTGGTGCATCTGCGATGCTGAGTTCGGCTAGGCCCTCGCGGATGTCGTCCAGGAGCGCCGTGCTGCCCATGACGTCGAGGGTTTCCTCCAGGGATTCCAGGTCGTCCAGGCTGACGATGACGGCAGCGGGGCGGCCGTGCTTGGTGATGACAACCCGCCCGTGCTCCCGCTCCAGGAGGTCCACTACTTCGGACAGCCTGTTCTTGACCTCGGCGAGAGGCATCTGCTCTGTGACTGACATGGCTATAAGTATAGCTAATTTACCGCTCAGGCGTGAGCGCATTAGCCGCTGAAGATCGGCGGCGGCGGCCGCGGATAAACCTGTACAGATTGACCATGACTGGAGTGCCGGGGCACGGGCGGCCGGACTCCGGGTCGCCCCCGCGCAGCTCGCGTAGCTGGCGGCTGCGACTCCGTCCAGATGCTTCGGCATACCTATGCGGGCCGCTCCGGCCAGGGCAAGACGGTGAGGCCCGGCCATTGCCGCCGCCACCGCGTGGTCTTGGCCTGGTAGACGTGCCGGGGCGCAAGCACCGGGTTGGGGCGGACGACGAGATTGAACATGTCGGCCAGCCCGTGCGGGGCGTAGATACGCCACCGCCCGCTGGGTAGCAGGTGGACGCCGAGGCAGGCAGTGGTGGCTTCGAAGGTGTCGATTGCCGCCTCGGTGGATTCATACGGCGGGCAGGGCACGCCGAACTTCTGCTCATACCACAGGTGGACGCGTGCCTGGTTGCGGATCTGCACCGGGGCGGGCAGTCCCGCGAAGGTCTTCTGACCGGCCTGGATGACCGCGTCCTCGGCATCCCAGGACAGGTCCGAGCCATCGAAGTAGGCGAGGTCGTAGTCGAGGATGCCCGCCTCGGGCGGCTGGCCGGTGACCACGTTCCACACGGTCTGATACAGGCACCCGGCGGCCAGGTACCAGCCCGGCAGGCCCATGGTGGCCGCTCGGGCGAGCACCTCGGTCAGCGTGCGGTTACTGGTCAGCGCTGCCCGGAAACGCTCCAGCTGTTCGTCGATGGGAAGCTGGCCAGCGCGCATGGTGATGTTCTATCAGCCTGCTGGAAACCACGCACCGCCGAGCTTCCTTCCGCACGAGACCTGCCCATGGCCAGTGGGATATAACGCGCCTTCTGACCCGGGAGACAGCCGCCTGGATCCCCGCGGGCCGGGGTGCTTTGATGTGATCCGTGCCCGGAGGACCAGGCTGAACCGCATCGGGCCCGTAGTGGCAGTCATGATCCTTTCGCTGTCCGGGCTGCGGGCCTAGCCCGGGTGCAACCGCCCGGAAACGGCATGGACGATGATGGTAACGATCAGGACGAGCGTTATCGGAGCGGCTTGCATGCGGCCCACCTCGAGCGGTGATTCCCGGCCAACCGCCGGCCCGCCGGCCAGCAAGGCCGGTGATGCAGGCACCGCCGGCTCCGGCCGGAGCAGCGCGGCCGCCGAGGCGGGAATCGTCAGCCCTGGGCATCCCCCGCCGGCGGCCATCGTCTTGTTCGCGCTCGGTGGCACTATTTCGATGACCGGCCAGGGTAGCGGTGTGGTCGCCCGGCTGACCGGCCGCGACCTGCTGGGCAGCGTCAGCGGCCTGGATGGCATCGAGATCGACGTCCGGGATCCGGCCGCCGTGCCGAGTGCGAGCCTGTCGTTCGGTGACATCCTCGATGTCGTCGATGCGGCCGGCAACGCGGTGCTGACCGGTGCCCGCGGCATCGTGCTCACGCAGGGCACGGACACACTGGAGGAGACCGCCTTCCTCGTCGACTCGGTGTGGCCGCTTGCGGCACCGTTCGTGCTCACCGGGGCGATGCGCAACCCGACGCTGCCCGGCGCGGACGGCCCCGCGAACCTGCTCGCGGCCATCCAGGTCGCCGCATCCGAGGCCGCCCGCGGCCGCGGCGCGCTGGTCGTGCTCAACGACGAAATCCACGCGGCGAGGTACATACGCAAGGCGCACAGCACCAGCACGGCAACGTTCGCGTCGCCTGACGCGGGTCCTGTCGGCCACGTCGTCGAGCAGGTCCCCCGATTCCTCGCCCAGATCCTGTGCCGCACGCCAGTCACCGGGTTCACCAGGGACGCCCTGGCCGCCGCCAGGATCGCGCTGTACACGGTGACGTTCGATGACGACGGCTTGCTGCTTGACCGGGTTGCGCGCACTCATCACGGGCTGGTCGTGGCCGGATTCGGCGTCGGCCACGTGCCAGCCTGGCTGACGCCATTGCTCGGCGAACTGGCCGCCGCCATGCCGGTCGTGCTGACCTCCCGGACCGGCGCCGGGCCGGTACTTGAGTCCACCTACGGTGCGATCGGGTCCGAGCGCGATCTGCTTGCCCGCGGCCTGATCAACGGCGGTTTCGTGCACCCGTACAAGGCGCGGGTCCTACTACGCCTACTGGTCGCCCAGAGCGCTAGCCGGAAAGCCATCGCCGCCGCGTTCGCCGAGCTGGGCTGAGCCCGGGCCGCCTCGCGCACCACTCTCATCCCTTCATCGCGGAAGATTTGACGCACTATGACCTGCCGGATCTTCCACGATCAAGGAAGGCGCGCGGCCTCAGCCGGGCGCCATGTCGACGAAGCGGCTGAAGTGCCCTTGGAACGCCACGGTTACCGTGGCCGTGGGCCCGTTGCGGTGCTTGGCCACGATGAAGTCCGCCTCGCCTGCCCGCGGCGACTCCCTTTCGTAGGCGTCCTCGCGGTGCAGCAGGATAACCATGTCCGAGTCCTGTTCGATCGAATTATGGAGATTTATCCCATTTGCGATGAAGTTGTGGTTTCCTAGAACAGTAGCGTCGTACACGGGCTGCGAGCCCGCGGTCTGGATCGACGCAACCGTGTCCCAGAACACGTCGTTGGTGGCGAACATCTCTAGCTCAGCATCTTCCAGCACCTCGGCAATGCGGCCCAGGCGCGTTCGCGTGGGACTGATGTCGGGATTGAGATCCCCTCGACTGCGGGTTCCGATGCTTGCCTGGACTTCCGATCGCGACAGCGAGCGTTCTTTCATGAGGCCGCTGACGCGCGCCCAGACAGCTGCGGGAACCGTGTCACGCAGGCCAGCGGCCGTCATCGACCCCAGTCGCCACTGCGCCTGCGCTACGGCAGACCTGCGCGCACCGTGGACACCGATCTCAGCGACGAACTGACGCTGATCCTTAACACCTTTGACGTCCAGGGTCCACTGAGGATGCCCGTAGCTGTTGCCAACGGCACGCAGTCGGGCCCTTATATCGAACCGAAGCAAGAGATTCTGCAGGTCCCGCACCAGCCGTTCGCTTGTCGCGCCGTAGTGGACCCTCACCGCTCCGGACTTGGCGACGGTGACCGAGCCGTCGGTGGACCACAGATGGTGCAGGAAAAGGGCAAGCTGCCGCTTGGGCAACGAGAAGATGCATGGCGGGATGAACTTCTCGTGGCTGCGGCGGCCGAACAGTCCGAGCGAGTCCAGCCAGGCCGCGATCGGGTTGCGCTTCCCGTGAGTCAGCCGGTAAGGCGCCGGAAGCCGGAGTGACGTGCAACGAGCGGCTTCATACTTATCGCGGACGGCGGTAACGCCGAAATGCTTCGCTGCCTCGGTCACGGCGGCCAGGTTGGCTTCGTCCGTGCTCGCATACCGGATCGGTTGACGCTTCACGAACGATCCGTCACCGATGAGATGGGCGAGCATGATGATCTCTGATTCGGGCAGCTCACGAGGGGCGAGCGGGTCGGGCACATTCCGCGGTACGGCAACCCGGGCGCCAGGCTCCAGCTCACAGAGGGGGCGCCAGCCCTGGTAGGTAAGGAACGGGTGATTTGCGGTCGCGTGAACCTCCCGGCCCGATGTCAGCCGAACCCGGAAGACCTCCCTCGTCCCGCTGGGGAAGGCGTGCGTCAGGATTCGCGGCACCAGCCGCATCCTGTCGTCGAGCGACCACACGGGAACGTCCCGTTCCCCAGACTCGATCAGTTCCCCCAGCGAGACCTCGGCTCCGCTGTCCGCCCTCAGAATGCGTGTCCTCCCGGTCAGGCAGCCTGACTCCCTCAGGTCAGCGAGTAGCGGCTTCTTGTCGGTGCGCTGCTCGGGGCCGCGGTTGAGCTGCGCGACGGCCACCACCGGGACGTCGAGTTCCTTGGCCAGCAGCTTCAGCGAACGCGACATCTCCGACACTTCCTGCTGCCGGTTCTCCACCTTCTTGGGTGAGCTCATCAGCTGCAGGTAATCGATGATCACCAGGCGCAGGTCGTGCCGCTGCTTGAGACGGCGGCACTTAGCCCGGATTTCCATCATCGACATGTTCGGCGAGTCATCGATGAACAGCGGGGCCTCCACGACCTCGCTCATCCGCCTGGCCAGCCTGGTCCAGTCCTCATCGCCCATCTGGCCGGTCCGCATGGAGTGCAGGGGCACCCGCGCCTCCGCCGACAGCAGCCGCATGGTGATCTCGTTCCTGCTCATCTCCAGACTGAAGATCACCGATGTCAGCCCGTGCCTGACCGAAGCCGCCCGCGCAAGGTCAAGCGCCAGCGTCGAGTTGTGCGTCGGGATCATGCCGTGGCCCGCGAGGTAGAGCTGATCCGAGCTATCCACCTGCACGCACCGGACCGGCCGCGATGGTACCCGGCGCACGTCGACGATGTAGCGCCAGCGCGTGCGCTGCGGGCTATGCCGCAACCGCTCCTTGTGTAGCCGCTGTTTGCGGCTGAGCAGGAAAACCTGATCATCGGCGGTGAGATTGACCAGATAGCGAGCTGACGCGTTCTCTGTGCTGCCCATCATTTGCCTGGCCGTCACGGAGCATTGATAGCCGAGGCTCAGGACAAGCTCTCGCACATCGCGGGCAAGCCGATCGCTCGGCACTCCAAGCTGGATGGATCCGTTGCTGAGCACACTCCCGTCGACATCGAGGATTCCCGCCAGCAGGGCGCGGCGCTGAGCTTCGGACGCTCGAAGGTAGGGCTGGGGAACGAGCCCGCTGTCCAGGACCGCATGCGGATCCAGAGAGCCCGCTGCCGCCTCCATCCGCATGACTATCTCCGGCTCTGCGATGGCAGGCAGGGTTCCCGTTGAGCTGCCGCTGCCCAGCCGGACCCCCGCCGCGTAGGGCGGGATGGGCAGGTCAGCCTCCGGAAAGCTGAGCGGCGCGCTCATCGCTACAGCATGATTCGGTCGCCGGCCAGTTGCCCGGCACCGCAATGTCGCCGCGATCTGCTCAGTCGTCACTACGTCTGGCCGCACTGGGCGGGCACCGGACCGCTGGTCGCCGCTGAGCTGAGCATCAGCACGCCTGGCGGCCCATGTCCACGTGAGCCACTGATGCTGGCCATCGGCAACGATGACCTCCCCGGTGGAGAACTCGACCTCATAGCATGGCCGCTCGAGCATCACGCCCGTGGCTGCGACAACCTTTACCGGCGCGCCGTCAGCTCCGATCAGATAGTCGCCGGCCCGGACTTCTCCCATCGTCGTCCATCCGGTCGGCGTCGGCAGCGGAGTGTCAAGCGCGAGCGCCTTGCCCAAAGCCGGCCTTGCCGCGATCACGACCATCTGGCCCGGGTGCAGCCCGTTGGTGAGCGCGTCGAGATCGGTGAACCCGGTCGGCACGCCGGTCAGCGCGCCGCCCCGGCTGCCGATCGCCTCGATCTCGTCCAGCGCTCCCGGCATGATCTCGGACAGCGCCAGGTAGTCCTCGCTGACCCGCCGGTCGGCGACCCCGTACACCTCGGCCTCGGCCCGGTCGAGCAGTTCGTCCGCGTCGCCGTCGCCGGAGTAGCCGAGCTGCACGATCCTGGTGCCCACCTCCACCAGGCGGCGCAGGATCGCCCGCTCCCGCACGATCCTCGCGTAGTACCCGGCGTTCGCCGCGGTCGGCACGGAGGCGATCAGCGTGTGCAGGTAGGGGGCGCCGCCCACGCGGCCGATGTCTCCCCGCTTGGTCAGCTCGGCGGCGACCGTGACGGCGTCGGCGGGCTCGCCGCGGCCGTACAGGTCGAGTATCACCTCGTGCACGAGCTGGTGGGCGGGCCGGTAGTGATCCTGCGGCCGGATCACCTCGAGAACGTCGGAGATCGCGTCCTTCGACAACATCATCCCGCCCAGCACGCACTGCTCCGCGGCAATGTCATGCGGCGGAGTCCGCTCGAATTCCCCGTCCCGCGGCGCGATCTCTGTGACGCTCACTAGATGCCACCTCCCCCCTTGCTGGTGGGCACTCCCGCAACGGCCCCGCGGGCGGTCATGTCCGTTCTACCGGACGGCTCGGACAGTCTCGCGGCAGCAGGTTCCGGCGTCTAGTCGTGCTGTGCACATGCCTGTGGACAGCCTGTGCAGACACGCCGCAGACGCTGTGCGCAGCTTGGGGACAGGACTGTGGAAATAGCCTGCCACTGCGCCGGGATAGGGCTTCTGCCTGCGCTTACGCCATCCACCACTTGTGTGCAAGAAAAAGTTGCGCGCCGCATGACGATCCACAGCCACCAGAAGTTATCCACACCGGGAATTTGACGTCGAACGTTACATGTAAGCCCTGACCACCCGACTGCCGGTCACCCGGTGCCGCAGCCGGCCACCAGGGCCGCGTCCCGCCCAGGCCAGCGCACCGGGCGACTGAATGCTGACAGTGAGCAACGGACCCGGCGCCTCCTGAGCGTTCCGGCAACACGGAAAAGCGACATAGCACGGTAGGCGAGGACGGGTGGCGACCAGGCCGCTACGGACAGCGCTGCGCTCCGTCGGCCGGGCTCTGCGGATCAGGATAATTGGCAGGCGCCGGACCCCCGGTCGGCCCTACTGTCCGAGTATGTGTTCGACAAAAGACGAGCGGCTGGCCCAGATCGGCAGGGCCATCGCCCAGATCGGCAGGGCCATCGACGAGTTGGCAGCCGACTCCGTGGCGCCGCGCCGCGCCGGGTCGGACGCAGGCATGGAGGACCGGCTTGCCAGGATCTGGGCCATGATTGCCGAACTCGATCCTGAACTCGCCAGGCGCGTCCCTGACTACCACCCCGACCCCAGTCAAGGTCCCGACCCCCGCCAGAGCCCCGACCCCAGTCAAGGTCCCGACCCCAGCCAGAGCCCCGGCGCCAGCCAGAGCCCCGGCGCCAGCCAGGTCACCCGCACCCGCACCGGCAGCCCGCAGACCCGGCCTGGGCCTGCGCCGCGGAACGCCCCGCTCAGCCTGCCGTGACCTCGACGTCGAGCGTCGCCCTGACCTCCGGGTGCAGCCTGATCGCCACCTGGTGTGCGCCCACGGTCTTGATCGGGTTCTTGATCTCGATCCGGCGCTTGTCAAGCTCAGGCCCGCCGGCCGCGAGCACCGCGGCCGCGATGTCGGCAGGCGAGATCGAGCCGAACAGCCTGCCGCCGCCGCCCGCCCGCCGCTGCAGCTGGACGGTCAGCGAGCCGAGCCTGCTTGCCGCGTCCCTGGCGTCGTCTACGCCGCGGATCTCGCGGACCGACCTGGCCCGGCTGATCAGCTCGATTTGCTTCTCGGCGCCGCGCGTCCAGCGCATCGCCAGCCCGCGCGGGACGAGGTAGTTGCGGCCATAGCCGCCCGCGACCTCGACCACTTCGCCGGGGCCACCCAGGCCATCGACCTCCTGGGTGAGGATGAGCTTCATCGGCGTACCGCTCATCGGTCCGCGACCTCCCTCGGCATCAGCGTGCCGTGCTCGTGTACGGCAGCAGCGCCATCTCGCGGGCGTTCTTGATCGCCGTCGCGACGTCGCGCTGGTGCTGCGTGCAGTTGCCGGAAACCCGTCGCGCCCGGATCTTGCCGCGGTCCGAGATGAACTTGCGCAGCAGCCCGACGTCCTTGTAGTCGACGTGGGCGATCTTCTCCTGGCAGAACAGGCAGACTTTCTTCTTCGGCTTGCGAATCGGTGGCTTGGCCATCGTGGTGCTCCTTAGCAGAGCCCCGCCCGGGCGGGGATGGTCGTCTCATCGGGGCGGATAGGGCTTGCTGGCTGGCCGCGGGCTAGCGGGCTCGGGCCAGCGGGCTGCAGGCTAGCGGGCCGTGGGCCCGCGGATCTGAGCTGGGCCCGGACGGAGCCGGACCGCCGGCGCAGCCGGACCAGCGGCAGGGCCGTCGGCCGGTGACAGGTCAGAACGGCGGCTCGTCGGTAAACCCGCCGTCGCCCGCTGACCCGCCGCGGGCATCGGATGCCCACGGGTCGTCGGCGGGGCGGCCGCCGCCCCCACCATACCCGCCCTGGCCGCCAGCGCCGGCCCCGCCGCCGCCGCCGCCGCCGAAGCCGCCAGTCGACCGCTGCGACTTGGTGACCTTGGCTGAGGCGTTGCGCAGCGACGGGCCCACCTCGTCGACCTCGACCTCGTAGACGGTGCGCTTC
>WNEY01002946.1_pt1 | contig 12670 bp, 20 predicted proteins | sample 5400531 | NCBI WGS metagenome assembly WNEY01 (sample SAMN13153338, study PRJNA577476) | soil metagenome | isolation source: 200 cm saprolite under Douglas fir tree site 1 | place: USA:California | collected 2015-04-18
TTCGCTGGGCAAGGCGCGGCGCACGGTTCGAAAACGCACCGGCGCATCGGCGCGGTTGGCAATCGTTCCACGCCGGGACGCATTTGGAAGAACCAGGGTATGCCGGGTCACATGGGCGATCAGCGGGTGACAGTGCAAAATCTACAGGTCATGCAGGTGCGCGAAGCAGAAAAAATCATTTTAGTAAGCGGCGCTGTGCCCGGCGCGAACGGCAGTTATGTGATCGTGCGACCGGCCATCAAACATCCCGAACGCTTACTGGCCTTACATGCTGAGCACCGAAAGCATGAGGAAGAAGAGAAGTCGAAGAAGCCGAAAACCCTACGTGAAATGGCGCAGAAGAAATGAGCGCGAAAGTTTTAAGTAAGGCCGCAGCGAAAGAAGCAAAGATCGACCTGATCGAGGATGGTCGCGGCACGCAGGCTGTGCACGATGCGGTAGTGGCGATGCGCGCGGCGCGGCGTTCTGGTTCCGCCAACACGAAGAGCAAGGCCGAAGTAGATTTGTCAGGCGCAAAGCCGTGGCGGCAAAAAGGGACCGGTCGTGCCCGGGCCGGTTACAAATCATCGCCGATTTGGCGGGGCGGTGGCGTCGTTTTTGGCCCGAAGCCGCGCGATTATTCGAAGAAAGTTGGAAAGTCCGTTCGTCGACTCGCTTTTCGAAAAGCGCTGAGCGAACGCATCAACGCCGGGGATGTTTTGACCATCGACAAGTTTGTTGTCTCGGAGCTGAAGACGAAGGCGTTCGTCGATCTTCTCAAAAAACAGACTGATGCCGTGAAAGTGCTCATCGTTTCCGATTCGTTTGACGAGAAAACCTACAAATCGGCCCGCAACGTAAAGCCTGTGAAACTTTCCATTGCGGCGGATGTCAACACGGAGCAGTTGCTCGCGTTCCAGAAAATTCTCGTTACCCAGAAGGCCTTGGAAAAACTGGCGGAAAGAACGCGATGAACGAGCCACACGATATTATTAAGACTGCGTCGCTGACTGAGAAGTCAACGCTGATGAGCGAGAAGCAGAACAAGTATGTCTTTCGCGTCAGCCCAAAGGCGAACAAGATTCAGATCAAGAACGCAATCGAACGGCTGTTTCAGAAAACAGTCGTCGATGTGAACACGTGTAATTACGCTGGCAAAGAGAAACGCTTGCGCGGGCCTCTCGGACGTCGCCCGCGGTGGAAGAAAGCGATAGTGACGTTAAAGGAGGGCGACAAGATCGATCTGATCTAATCGCGAGAAGTTATGGCACTCAAAGAATTTCGCCCACTAACGCCGACGCAGCGTTTCAAGTCGTTGCCTGCGTTCGATGAAATTACCAAGTGGCGCCCTGAAAAGAGCCTCCTTCAGCCGAAGAAAAGGAGCGGCGGTCGCAACAACCATGGTCGGCTGACATCGCGACATATCGGCGGCGGTCACAAGCATAAGTATCGCAAAGTCGATTTTAAACGGCGCAAGTACGGTGTCGCGGCGGAAGTGATTGGGATTGAGTACGACCCGAATCGCTCTGCGCGCATTGCTCTCATCAAATACGCCGATGGCGAACTAAGTTACATTCTCGCGCCGAATGGTCTTCAAATTGGAGCGACTGTTGTTGCCGGAAATGATGTTCCGTCTGATTTGGGGAATTCGCTGCCGCTTCGCACAATTCCCATGGGCACGAATGTTCACAACATTGAATTGACTCCGGGCCGTGGCGGCCAGGTCGCGCGCAGTGCCGGGCAACAGGCCACGCTTACTGCACTGGAAGCCGGATATGCGCTGGTGAAAATGCCTTCGGGCGAAATTCGTCGGATTCACGAGAACTGCTTCGCGACCATTGGCCAGGTCGGCAATGTCGATCATATGAACGTTTCGAGCGGCAAGGCAGGACGCACCCGTTGGCGAGGCCGACGACCGCATGTGCGCGGCATGGTGATGAACCCCATCGATCACCCCATGGGTGGCGGCCAGGGGAAATCAAAAGGAGGCGGTGGTCGCCATCATCCGGTCAGTCCATGGGGGCAGTTGGCGAAAGGCTTCAAGACGCGCGCGAAGCACAAGCCGAGCGACCGTTTCATTTTGGATAGGAGACGAGCGAAGAAGAAGATGTGACAGTAATCGACTTCGGACTTGAAATTTATGGCTAGATCGTTAAAGAAAGGACCCTTCGTCGAGTCGCATCTTCTTGATAAGATCGACAAGATGAACGCGTCGGGCGTCAAGAAACCGATCAAGACCTGGTCGCGACGCTCGATGGTGACGCCGGACTTTGTCGGCCACACGTTTTTGGTACACAACGGGAAAATATTTCATTCCGTTTTTGTCACCGAGAATATGGTCGGCCACAAGCTCGGCGAATTTTCGCCGACACGCCTGTTTAGGAAGCACGGTTCGCACACGGCGAAGGTGACCAAATAAGAAAGAATTTTCGATTGCCGATTTCCGATTGCCAATTGAAAAGACGCGGCGACGGCCGTTTCAAATTGGGAATCGGCATTTCGCAGTTAGCAATAGGGTGGTGCTTGATAGCTGCTTCGGCAGTGCAAGCGCAGGGGAACAGTTCTTTGTCAGAATCCAAAAGTGAAACCGTAACGCGGTCGGCGACGGCGGAGCCTGCGACAGCGGAAAATGAGGAATTGCGAAGGCAATTGTCCATTGCCCAGGAATCTTTGAAGGCGTTGACGAGTAGCCTGGCTGAATCGAATGGGCAGGCGGAAGAACTGCGCCGCAAGTATTCCGATCTCCAATTGCGAATGGAAGCGCTGGGCCTGGCATCGGCGAATAAGGACAGGTCGAAACTGGAGCAGCGTTTGCTGGCGGCGGTGAGCGATCTTCAACTGGCGCAGAAAGCGCGTGACGATTACCGCGATCAGATGCTGCGGCTAAACGAAACGATATTGCGATACATTAAAACGTCGCAAGGTGACGACGCGCAGGCGCGGATGGATGTTGAAACGCAATTGCGTAGTACGAACGAGCTGGTCACGAAATCGACAAATCCTCCAGAGGCGCCTGAGTTGGGTTTGATGGACGGCAGCGTGATCAGCGTGAAGGAGGAGTGGTCATTTGTTGTCGGCAACCTTGGCGAAAAACAAGGAGTTAAGATCGGGATGCCGATGCGAGTGATGCGCGACGATCGAAAAATTGCGACGCTGCGGGTCGTCGATGTGCGGCAGAAAATCTGCGGCGCGGTGGTTCAGGAGATGGATTCGAAGAAGGAGAAAATTAAGGTGGGGGACCGCCTCCAGGTGGATGCGCAACCCGATGTGAGTTTGAGATAATGGAAGTTAGATCGACATACAAATATGCGCGGATTTCGCCATTCAAGGTGCGCGAAGTGACGCGTGAGATCCAGGGTCTGCCTGTTTCGGCAGCGCTCGATTTGCTCGCGTTCACTCCGAAAAAGGCGGCGTTTCTCATCGGCAAAACGCTGAAGAGCGCAATCGCCAACGCGGAGAACAATGCGAATCTCAAACCTGACGGTTTGGTGGTGAAGGAAGCGACCGTTGGCGAAGGACCGACGTTGAAGCGTATTATGCCGCGTGCTCGCGGCAGCGCCAGCCGGATTTTGAAGCGCACCAGTCACATTCGCATCGTGCTTTCGGACGAGATCGTCATCGAGACGCGGGAAACACGAAAAGCGAAGCGACAAGCAGAAAAGAGAGCGGCAAAGAAGGACGCTGCCGGCGAAACGACACAGGGTGCGGCAACCGTGCTGGATCAAAAATCAGCGAAGTCGAAGCGGGCTACGAAGACGAAGAAACGGTAAATTTATGGGACAAAAAGTTAATCCAATTGGGTTCCGCCTAAACGTGAATCGCGACTGGCGCTCGCGGTGGTACGCGTCGCCACAGGAATTCCCCGCATTTTTGCACAATGACCTAAAGATTCGCGACTACGTGAAGAAAAAACTGCAGTTCGCGGCAGTCGCCAAAATTGTGATCGAGCGGGCGTGGAATTCTATTCGCGTAACCATTCACACTGCGCGTCCTGGAATTGTGATCGGACGCAAGGGCGCGGAAATCGAGAAGATGACGGAAGAAATTTCCAAGATGGCCGATGGCAAACAGGTGAAGATCGACATCCAGGAAATCAAGACGCCGGAGATCGACGCGCAACTGGTTGCCGAAAACGTGGCGCTGCAGATTGAACGCCGTATCGCTTATCGTCGCGCAATGAAAAAAGCGGTGCAGATGGCAATGGATTTTGGCGCGGAAGGGATCAAGATCCGTTCCTCCGGTCGACTGAACGGCGCTGAGATTTCGCGTTCGGAATGGTACCGGGAAGGGAAAATTCCACTGCACACGCTGCGCACGCCGATTGACTACGGTTTTGCTGAGGCCAACACGGTTTACGGCAAGATCGGTGTGAAATGTTGGATTTGTAGAAAAGAAGAGCGGCCTGCCGAAGCGCCCGCTCCACCTGCCGCGCCGCCACCGCCGCCACCCGAGCCGGCTGCAGTTTAGGAGAATCTTTATGCCATTGATGCCAAAACGCGTGAAGTATCGGAAAGCCCAACGTGGGAGTCGAAAGGGGACTGCTTCGCGCAATCTCAGGATTGATTTTGGCGAGTTTGGTTTGCAGACACTCGAGCGCGCGTGGATCACCAACACACAACTGGAAGCCGCCCGCGTCGCGCTCACTCGCAACATGAAGCGCAAAGGAAAATTGTGGATCCGTGTTTTCCCGGATAAACCAGTAACGTCGCGTCCACCGGAAACGCGCATGGGTAAGGGTAAAGGCCAGCCCGAGTCTTGGGTCGCAACCGTGCGGCCCGGCAATATTTTGTTTGAACTCGATGGCGTGCCGGAATCGGTCGCGCGTGAATCTCTGCGGCTCGCAGCTGACAAACTACCTGTGCGGACGAAGTTTCTAACACGCCATCACGTGAGGGCTGCTTAATAACCGATGAAAATGAAAGAACTCAGCGAGCTGGGAATGGACGAGTTGCTGACCAAGCGACGCGACCTGCGCCAGGACAGTCTGCATCTGCATCTACAACAGCAGAGCGGTCAGCTCGAGCAGCCAAGCAGACTGCGCTTACTGCGGCGCGACCTCGCCAGAATTGAAACAGAGCTATCGCAACGCGCAAAAAAACCTCAGGGGAAATAGATTATGGCCGAGCAAGAATCTCAGTTATCACCAGCGTCAGCGCAGCAACCGGCGGCTCGTGCCGCCCGCAAGACGCGCACGGGCGAGGTGGTTTCCAGCAGTATGAATAAAACGATCATCGTGCGGACGGTTACGCGTGTGCCGCACCCGAAGTTCGGCAAGATCGTCAAGCAGATGAAGAAATTTTATGCGCACGACGAACAGAACCAGGCGAAGCCCGGCGACACTGTTCGCATCATGGAAACGCGCCCACTAAGTAAGCTGAAGCGGTGGCGACTCGTGGAAGTCGTTCAGAAGTAAAATCCGATGGTGCAAATTCGATCCAGACTGGATGTAGCTGACAACAGCGGCGCGCGCATGGCGACGATGATTGGCGTGATTGGCAAACAAACGCGCTACGCCGGCATCGGCGATGTGATCACTGCCAACGTCAAGGAAGCCAGCCCGACTGGGACTGTTAAGAAGGGCGAAGTGGTGCGCGCAGTCCTGGTTCGCACGAAACAGGCAATCCGACGCGAGGACGGTTCGCTACTGCGCTTTGATAATAATGCCATCGTGATTATCGATAAGGATTTGAATCCGCGCGGCACCCGTATTTTCGGGCCGGTCGCACGCGAATTACGTGAGCGCAACTTTATGAAAATTGTGTCGCTCGCCCCGGAAGTCTTATGAACCGCATCAAGTCTCATGTAAAAAAAGGCGACCATGTCGAGGTGATTTCCGGGAACTACCGTGGTTCTTCCGGAAGAGTCCTCGCGGTGTTTTCAGCGAAGCAGCGCGTGTTGGTCGAAGGCGTTCGCATTATCAAGAAGCACTTGCGAAAATCGCAAGATAATCCGAGCGGGAAGATCGCCGAGCGCGAGGGCCCGATTCACATTTCCAATGTACGATTGCTCGAGCGCGAGAAACCGGAGAAGGGCGCAAAATCAGAAAAAGACAAAAAAGGGAAGCATCCCGAGGGCGGCGAAGGGACACGGAAATAGGGACAAATCGGTATTATGGAAAACGAATTTCGTCGTCACTATAAGGAGCACGTCATGGCGGCGCTGCAGAAACGCCACGGCTACAAAAACGTCCATCAGATCCCAAAGGTCGAGAAGGTGGTGATTAACACCTCGGTCGGCTCGCAGTCCGACGTTAAGCAAGCGCTGGAAGAAGCCAAAGCGGAGCTTGCGTTGATTACGGGACAGCGGCCTATGGAGACGCTGGCGAAGAAAAGCATTTCCAATTTCAAGTTACGCAAAGATCAGGCCATCGGAGCGAAGGTCACGTTGCGAGGCGAGCGTATGTACGAATTTCTGGAGCGCTTCATTAAGGCTGCCCTGCCGCGCATCCGCGATTTCCGTGGCGTATCACCCCGGTGTTTCGACAAGCACGGCAATTACACGATCGGCATTTCGGACCAGTCGATTTTCCCCGAAGTCGAACTCGACAAAATCAAGCGCAACATCGGATTTGATGTTACAATTGTCACCACGGCGCGAACGGACGAGGAAGCTAAATCGCTGTTAAGCGAAATGGGCATGCCGTTCAGCGACCGGGCAAGGACGCCCGCCGCGCAAGCCGCCTGAATTTTTGTATGAGCACTGTTACAGACCCTATTGCTGATTTTCTGACGCGCGTCCGCAACGGCGTGCGTGCGCAACAACCGGAGGTGCTCGTTCCGTACTCGAAAATCAAAGCCGAAATTGCACGGGTCTTGAAAGAGGAAGGTTACATCTCGGATTACTCGGTTGACACGAGCGGCGCGCATCCGCGAATCAAACTCATCAACAAGCTTGTTGATCGGTCGAGCGCCATTGCAGGACTCCGGCGAGTCAGCCGCCCCGGGTTGCGGCGTTATGTTGGCGCGGATGAAATTCCGCGAGTGCTTGGCGGAATGGGTGTGGCGATCCTTTCCACTTCGCGAGGTGTTGTGTCGGGGCGCGAAGCAAGAAAGCAAAAACTCGGTGGCGAACTGCTGGCCTACGTCTGGTGACGATTTAACGTTGTAACGATTTAACGAATCACGAACTCATGTCACGAATTGGAAATAAAGCGGTCGAGATTCCCGACAAGGTCAAGGTGAACGTCGGCGACGGCGGACAGGTGTCGGTAGAAGGGCCAAAGGGAAAATTGCAGTGGACGCTTCCCCACGAAATCAGGGCGAGCGTGCAAGACAACCGCGTGTCGGTCGTTCGGGAGGCGGAAACGCGCAGCGCCAAAGCATTGCACGGACTTTCGCGGAGCCTTGTACACAACATGGTGCGCGGAGTCAGCGAAGGGTTCACCAAGCAACTGGAAATCGAGGGCGTCGGTTTCAGAGCGGCCGTCCAGGGGTCGAACCTTAACTTGAGCCTCGGGTTCTCGCATCCGCTTGCGTTTCCGATTCCCAAGGACATCAAAATCACGGTGGCCGATAACACCAAGATCACCATCCAGGGCGTCGATAAAAAATTAGTGGGCCAAGTTGCAGCCGATATCCGCCGTTTTTATCCGCCGGAACCTTACAAGGGCAAAGGTGTTCGCTACGCAGGCGAGCAGATTCGTCGCAAGGTAGGCAAGACCGTTCAATAAGCATGGCGACGTTTCGTAAGGCAGCGCGGCAGCGCATTCATCGAAGGATCAGGAAAAAAGTTGCAGGCACATCGCAACGGCCGCGACTGGCAGTTCATTTTTCCGGGAAACATATTTATGCGCAAGTGATCGACGACGATGCGGGACGCACGATCGCCGCTGCATCGACTGCTGAGCGTTTGTTGCTTGGCGAAAGTAAAGCGCATGCAAACCAGGCTGCGGCGGAACTAGTCGGCAAGGCGATCGCGGAACGCTCACTGGCGAAGAACCTCGACCGGGTTGTTTTTGATCGCGGCGGGTTTCTTTTCCACGGAAAAGTAAAGGCACTGGCCGATGCGGCGCGGGCGGGCGGTTTAAAGTTTTAATTCATGAATTACAAAACCTCAGGAAGGCGGGGAGACTCGCGCCGGCAAGAAAGGGCGTCGACTGCAAAGGGTGACACGAGTGAGAAAGTCGTGTTCATAAATCGCTGCGCAAAAGTGGTGAAGGGCGGCCGGCGTTTCAGCTTCAGCGCCTTGATTGTAGCCGGCGACCACGATGGACGGGTGGGATACGGGTTTGGTAAAGCCAACGAAGTTTCCGAGGCTATTCGAAAAGCCTCTGAGGCGGCACGCAAAGGAATGGAAAAAGTTTCACTGAACGAAAATACGATCCCGCACGAAGTGGTGGGCGAGTTCGACGGTGCGCGAGTGCTGCTACGCCCTGCATCGCCCGGAACAGGGATCATCGCCGGCGGCGGTGTGCGAGCCGTTGCAGAAGCGGCCGGCATTCGCGATGTGCTTGCGAAATCGCTCGGGTCAAGCAATCACGCCAACGTGGTGAAGGCAACGATCGCCGCACTGCGATCGCTTCGCCGCAAGGATCAAATTTTTAAACTGCGCGGGATTCCGTCCCGCGATGGAAGAGGGCAACCACATGATGCGGCTTCATAATTTGCGGCCGCGGCCCGGCTCGCGCCACCGCACTAAACGCCTCGGTTGTGGTGAAAGCTCGGGACACGGGAAAACCAGCGGGAAGGGGAGCAAAGGCCAAAAAGCGCGCTCCGGTGGGAGCATCCGGCTCGGCTTCGAAGGCGGACAAATGCCGCTGATTCGGCGATTGCCGAAGCGCGGATTTAATAATGCAGCATTTCACAAGCGTTACGCTGTTGTGAACGTCAGTGACCTCAATGAATTTAAGGCCGGCACAGTTGTAAATGAACAATTATTGCGCGAATCGAATCTCGTCCGTGGTCATTTTGCCGGGATCAAAATCCTCGGCGAAGGCGAACTGAAGCACGACCTCGAAGTGCAAGCTGACAAAATCAGTGCGACCGCGCGCGAAAAAATTGAAAAGGCCGGTGGAACCGTCACGCTGCGTGAAGCGCGCAGGATTGAAAAAAGCCAAGCAGACGTTGCTTCGTCTCAAGCGGCACCAGACGCCGCAGTCGCGACAGATAAGCCGCGGGTTAAGAAAACGAAATCGCGCAACAAGAAAAGCGAATGATTTCGGCGTTCTTAAATAGCGTCAAGATACCTGAGCTGCGCCGGCGCATTTTGTTTACGCTGGCCGTGATTGTGATTGTGCGTTTGGGCGCTGCGATCACGACTCCTGGTGTGAATCAGGGAGTTTTGCAAGAATGGTTTCGCAGTTCGCTCAGTCAGCGCACCGGAGGCGGTCTGGCCGCGCTGTTCAACTTGTTCAGCGGCGGAGCCCTGGAAAACTGCGCCGTCTTTTCTCTCGGGATCATGCCGTACATCAGCGCGTCGATCATGATGCAGCTGCTGACTGCAGTGATTCCGCAACTCGGCAGGCTGGCGCGCGAAGACGGCGGTCGCCAGAAGATCATGCAGTTGACGCGCTATACAACACTAGTGCTGTGCATTTTCCAAGGTTACTTGCTGGCGCTCTCCTTTCAGCACCCGGAGTCGTATCACACGATGCTGCCCGGAATTACTGACACAATCAGGCAACTTGGGGTGCCGCTGGTGGACGATCTTGGTTGGAAATTCCGAATCGTCACGGTGGTCTCCCTAACGACAGGCACATTGGTTTTGATGTGGTTGGGCGATCAAATCACCGAACGTGGTATCGGGAACGGCATCTCTCTGATCATCACGATAGGGATTGTTGCGCGGTTGCCCGCTGCGCTGGTGCAGGCCTGGAAGACTTTTGTTCCATCGGGGCAAGGAGCGAGCCAGGTGAACCCGATGGTGCTGGTGCTGCTCGTGTTGGTTCTCGTCTTTGTCATCGCCGCAGTGATCGCGATTACGCAAGGCGTCCGTAAAATTACTGTGCAGTACGCGAAGCGCGTGGTCGGGCGAAAAATGTACGGCGGCCAAACGCAGTACATGCCTTTGAAAGTGAATTATGCCGGCGTGATGCCAATCATCTTTGCGTGGGCGCTGCTCTTGTTCCCTGCGACGATCGTGAGCTACGGCTTCAAGAACAGTCCCACTGCGAATCGCATTGCTGCAGCGCTTTCGACCGGGTGGCCGCATTATGTCGCTCTTGCGGCAATGATTTTTTTCTTCAGTTACTTCTGGGTCGCCACGCAGTTTCAACCGACCCAAATCGCGGACGATCTGAAAAAATACGGAGGCTACATCCCCGGTGTTCGGCCTGGAAAACCAACTGCCGATTTTCTTGATTTCACGATGACACGATTGACTTTTGCCGGCGCGATTTTTTTGACGCTGATCGCGGTTTTCCCAAGCCTGCTCAGCCAGTCGTTGAATGTACCGGTCATTACTGCTCAGTTTTTCGGTGGCACAAGTTTGTTGATTATTGTTGGTGTTATGCTCGATACTATGCGACAAGTCGAGACGCACCTGATTCAGCGGCACTACGATGGCTTTTTGCGTAAAGGCCGGATCCGAGGAAGATCGTTTGATCGGGCTGCCTACGCGCGCGGCGAAGCGGCGGGGAGCGGCACACTGATGTGGCTGTATGTGGGCATTGCGGTGCTTGTGATTGCCGGGGTCGCGATCTTTCTTTATGGGCGATAGGTGAAAAGGCGGCTTGTTCTTCTCGGCCCGCCCGGTTCCGGCAAAGGAACTCAGGCGGAAATGATTACGCGGCACTTCGGGATTCCCGTAACTTCACCCGGGGCGATTTTGCGACGTGAACGCGATCTGGGGACACCGCTGGGGCAGGAGACTGCCGAAGTGCTCCGGAGCGGCGGACTGGTCTCGGACAAGATCATCATCGAACTGATCGAGGACTGGTTGCGCTTGCATGGCGGCCACGGATTCGTCTTCGACGGATTTCCCCGAACATTGCCGCAGGCTGAAAGTTTGATGTCGATGTTGACGAAATTACGCACAGCACTGGATCTGGCGATCTGGCTGGAAGTATCGGAGGAGACTGTGCGCGATCGCATCACGGGCCGGCTTCAATGCGGCGAGTGCGGTTTTACGACGAGTTCGTCGAGTGCACAGTTCGCCAACCGTCCCGTGTGTCCGTATTGCGACGGCCGATTGGAGCGCCGGAATGATGATGATTTGGGCGTGCTGCAAACACGTTTACAAGAGTTCCATACGAAGACCGAACCGCTGGGAGTCTTTTATAAAAGGCTGTCGATGTTGCATCGTATCGACGGGAACCGCGACCGCGATGCAGTCTTTGCCGACATCTCAAAATTGATTGAGGACAAGACGGCGAAATGATTCCGATCAAGAACGCCCGGGAAATTGAGAAGATGCGGCAGGCATGCCGCACAGCCAGCGACATACTCGACCGAGTCAGCGATCTGATTCGCCCTGGAATTACAACCAAGGAAGTGGATCAGGCAGCCGCAGACTTTATGAGCGACGCCGGCGTAAAAAGCGCCTTTCTGGGTTATCGGCTGGGCCATCGCGTTTTTCCCGGGAACATTTGCATCTCCCTTAACGACGAAGTGGTCCACGGTATTGGCAGCCAGCGGCGCATTCAGTATGGCGACGTAGTGAAGCTCGACATCGGCATTATTCAGGATGGTTGGGTTGGCGATAACGCTACGACTGTTCCTGTAGGAATCATCGATGAGCGGACGGACCAGTTGCTGCGTGCGACCGAAAACGCGCTCGCGCGCGCAATCAGCGTCGCTCATGAAGGCCGGCGCGTGGGCGATATCTGCGCCGAAATTGAGGATGAAGCCCGCCGATATGGTTTTTCAGTCGTGCGCGAATTCGTTGGGCACGGCGTTGGGCGCAAAATGCATGAGGAGCCCCAAATCCCCAATTACGGCAAACGCGGTAGCGGACCAAAATTGAAGGCGGGAATGACGCTCGCGATTGAGCCGATGATTAACATCGGCACGTCCGATGTCCGATTGCTCGACGACGGCTGGACAGTGTGCACGGCGGATAGCCTGCCGTCGGCGCACTTCGAGCACACGGTTCTGATTACGAAGGACGACCCCGAAATTCTGACATGGCGCGCAAAGACGCAATTGAGTTAGAGGGCACCGTCGTCGAGTTGCTGCCTAACACCATGTTCCGGGTCGAGATTCCGGGGCGCCGTCGTGTGCTGGCATATCTCCGGCAAAATGCGTCTGCATTTCATTCGCATCTTGCCAGGAGACAAAGTTATGCTAGAGGTTTCACCTTACGATTTGTCGAAAGGGCGAATTATTTATCGCCAAAAATGACAACCCGGCGGGCGGCCGCGGTTTTCGATTTCGCGGATTATGAAAGTACGACCATCAGTAAAAAGACTTTGTGCGAGTTGCAGGATTGTGAAGCGCAAGAACGTCCTGCGCGTGATCTGCAAAAACCCGCGGCACAAGCAACGCCAGGGCTGAACGGTTTTAACTTTGTGACGTTGTAACTTATTTAACTAGTACCATGCCAAGATTACTCGGAGTTGAAATTCCCGCAGACAAACGCGTCGAGGTGTCTCTGACGTATATCTACGGAATCGGTTTTAGCACTGCGAGGCGCATTCTGGAGCAGACGAACATCGACGCAAACATCCGGGCGAAAGATCTTACGCCGCAGCAGCTGAATGAGATCATTCACGCTATCACTAACAACAAGGTCAAAATCGAGGGCGATCTGCGCC
>WNEY01002947.1_pt1 | contig 12669 bp, 9 predicted proteins | sample 5400531 | NCBI WGS metagenome assembly WNEY01 (sample SAMN13153338, study PRJNA577476) | soil metagenome | isolation source: 200 cm saprolite under Douglas fir tree site 1 | place: USA:California | collected 2015-04-18
CCCTCCTCGTGAAAGACGGGAATGTCGAGCTTCGCGCCCAGCTGCTTGAGCTGCTCGACCGCGGCGGGCCGGTAGATGTCCGCCGCGACCATCAGCGGCTTGCTGCCGCGCTTGAGGAGCAGATTGGCGAGCTTGGCGACGGTGGTCGTCTTTCCCGATCCCTGCAGCCCCACCAGCATGATGCCCGCGGGCCGCTCGCCCTTCTTGGAGAGCTGGAGCGAGGTGTCCACGGGCCCCATCAGGGCCTCCAGCTCGTCGTGGCAGATCTTGATGAAGTGATCGCCTGGCGCGGCCTGCAGCTTCTTGCCTTTCTTGTCCGCGACCGCGACCTGCACCACCTGCCCGAGCGCCTTCTCCTTCACCCGCGCGAGGAAGCGCTTGGCTACGTTGAACTCGACGTCCCCCTCCAGCAGCGCCACGCGGATGTCGCGTAAAGCATCGTCGATGTTGGCTTCGGTCAGCTCCGCCTTGCCCGTCAGCTTGTTCTTGGCGGCCTTGAAGCCCTTGGTGACTGCGTCAAGCATGGGCGCGCGTTCTATCATAAGGGGATGGAGCACGCGCTCGCGCATTTCCTCGACAAGTTCACCTATCTGGCCATCATCGGCGTGCTCTCGGCGGCGGGGTTGGGAATCCCCATTTCCGAGGACCTGACGCTCCTGCTCGCAGGAGCGCTGGCCTCCCGGGGCGTCACCTCCTACTGGCCGACGCTGGTGGCGGGTTACTGCGGAGTCCTCCTCGGCGACGTGCTCATCCATCACTGGGGCCAGCGCATGGGCTCCGCCGCCTACTCGCAAAAATGGGTGCAGAAGGTGCTCTCGGCGGAGCGGCAAGAAAAGCTCCGGCAGCACTTCGCCCGGCACGGCTTTCTCACCATCGTCGTCGGCCGGCACACGCCCGTCTTGCGGGCCCCGGTGTTCTTTCTCGCCGGCGCCTCCAGGGTGCCGCTGTGGAAGTTCGCGCTGGCCGACGCGATCTCCGCCGCCATCACCGTGCCCATCGTGGTGACTCTGGGCTACCTCTTCGCTGAGAACCTCGACTTGATCCGCCGCAAGATCCACGACGCGCAGTGGGTCATCGGCGGGGTCCTGGTGGTTGGCCTGGTCGCGTATCTGCTCTGGCGCCGCCGCCGGACTGCCTAGAGTAGGGCCGGAGGGATTCGAACCCTCACGCCGCCTTTCGGCGACAGCGGGTTTTAAGCCCGCCGCGGATACCCGTTTCGCCACGGCCCTGACTCCGTTATACGAGGAGCCCCTATGGATTTCGACCGCGACTTCGGGGTGAACCAGGTTTTCGTCGAGGATCAGTACGAGAAGTGGCGCAACAACCCTGCCGCCGTGGACGAGCAGTGGCAGCAGTACTTCGCCCGCCTCCACGGGCTGCCCAGCGTGCCGCCCCTGCAGACGAGCGCATGGTCGCAGCCGCCCGCGCCGGCCATCGCGCCGCCGCCTGCGGCCATGCCCATCGAGGGTCATTTCGGCGGCGCGCTGATCGATCTCGCCGCCCACGAGCAGGAGCGCCTCCGCGCCGAGGAGTTGCAGGAGCGCGTGGCGGAGATGATCAATGCCTACCGCATCCGCGGGCATCTCTTCGCCAACCTCGACCCGCTCGGGCTTCTGCAGCCACCCCCGCCCGAGCTGGAGCCCGAGCACTTCGGCCTCTCCGAGGCGGACCTGGACCGCCCCTTCGCGCCGGGCGACTTCGCTCCGGGCGAGAGCGAGCTGACGATGCGGGAAATCATCTCCCGCCTCAAGCGCACTTATTGCCGCACCATCGGCGTCGAGTACATGCACGGCGAAGATCCCGCCATCAAGCGCTGGCTGCAGGAGCGGATGGAATCGACGCAGAACACCCCGCGCCTCTCCCGCGAAGAGAAGCTGCGCATCCTCGCGCGCCTCACCGACGCGGAGACGCTGGAGACGTTCCTGCACCGGAAGTACATCGGCAAGAAGCGCTTCTCGCTCGAAGGCGCCGAGAGCCTCATCCCGCTTCTCGACTGGCTGATCGACGAGTTCGGCGCCAAGGGCGGCGAGGAGATCGTGCTGGGCATGGCCCACCGCGGCCGCCTCAACGTGCTCGTCAACGTCTTCGGCAAAGGCCTCAACGAGCTCTTCGCCGAGTTCGAGGACACCGACGAGGCCGAGGCGATGGCCGGCCGCGGCGACGTCAAGTACCACATGGGTTACTCCAGCGACCGGACCATGCCCGACGGCCGCCGCATGCACCTCTCGCTCGCCTTCAACCCCAGCCACCTGGAGATCGTCGACCCCGTGGTCGAGGGCCGCGTCCGCGCCAAGCAGGACCGCGAGCTCAACTGGGCCGGCTCCCCCAACCGCCGCGATCCGGAGCGGAGAAAAGTCGCTCCCGTCCTCCTTCACGGAGACGCGGCATTCGCCGGACAGGGCATCGTGGCGGAGGTTCTCAACCTCGCCAACCTCGAGGGCTACACCACCGGCGGCACCGTCCACGTCATCATCAACAACCAGGTCGGCTTCACCACCAGCCCCGAGGACGCGCGCAGCACGCCCTACTGCACCGACATCGCCCGCGTCCTGCGCGCGCCGGTCTTCCACGTCAACGGCGAGGATCCCGAGGCGGTGGTCTGGGCGGTCCAGCTGGCGGTCGACTATCGCCAGACCTTCCGGCAGGACGTGCTCATCGACCTCTACTGCTACCGCAAGTACGGCCACAACGAGGGCGACGAGCCCGCCTTCACCCAGCCGAAGATGTACGAGATCATCCGCCAGAAGAAGCCGCCCCGCGAGGTCTACGCCCGCCGTCTCGAGGAGGAAGGCGTGGCTACCGGCGGCGAGGCCGACGATCTCATGCGCCAGCGGATGCTCAAGCTGGAGGAAGAGCTGGAGCGCACCCGCAAGGAAGGCGCGCACCGCAGCTTCTCGGCCATGGCCGGGCTCTGGTCCAAGTACCAGGGCGGACCGGACACGCCCAGCACCGAAGTCACCACCAACGTCCCGGACTCGAAGCTGCGCGGATTGCTGGTGGCGCTCTCGCGGGTGCCCGCGGACTTCGCTCCCAACGACAAGATCGGCAAGCTCCTCGAGGGCCGCCGCAAGATCGCCGAGAGCCAGGCTCCCGAGCCCTTCGACTGGGGCGTGGGAGAGCACCTCGCCTTCGCCACGCTCCTCGATCAGGGCGTGCCCATCCGCTTCAGCGGCCAGGACGTCCGCCGCGGTACATTTAGTCACCGTCATTCAGTGCTCTCCGATGCCAAGGACGGCAAGCGCTACACGCCGCTCGCCCACCTGCACGAAGGCCAGGGCCGCTTCGACATCTTCGACTCGCCGCTGTCGGAAGCGGGCGTCCTCGGCTTCGACTACGGCTGGTCGCTGGACATGCCCGAGGCCCTCTGCATCTGGGAGGCCCAGTTCGGCGACTTCGCCAACGCCGCCCAGGTGGTCATCGACCAGTTCATCTCCTCGGCAGAGGACAAGTGGAACCGCATTTCGGGCATGACCCTGCTCCTGCCCCACGGCTTCGAGGGCCAGGGCCCCGAGCACAGCTCGGCGCGCCTCGAGCGCTTCCTCCAGCTCTGCGCCGAGGACAACATGCAGGTCTGCTATCCCACCACGCCGGCGCAGATTTTCCATCTGCTGCGGCGGCAGGTGCTGCGCACCTGGCGCAAGCCGCTGGTGGTGCTCACGCCCAAGAGCCTTCTGCGCCACAAGGCCGCCGTGTCCACCCTGGAGGATCTCGCGAAAGGCGCCTTCCGCAGGATCATCTGGGACCTGAAAGTGACGAAGGCCAGGCGCGTGCTCCTCTGCACAGGCAAGGTCTATTACGACCTCCTCGCCGGCCGCAAGGCGAAGAAGAGCGCCGACGTGGCCATCGTGCGCATCGAGCAGCTCTATCCGCTGGCAGACGCGCACCTGGCCGAAGCGCTGCAGCGCCACAAGGGCGCCGAGCTGGTCTGGGTGCAGGAAGAGCCTTTCAACATGGGCGCCTGGTACCACGTCAACGCCCGCTGGCCCGCCGCGCTGGGAAAGCTGCGCTGCATCAGCCGCGCCGAGAGCGCCAGCCCGGCGACCGGCAGCGAAAAGAGCCACAAGTACGAGCAGCAGCTCCTCGTCGACCAGGCTTTCGCCTAGAGCTGCAACCAGCGAGAGAACACCGATTCTGCGATCGGCTGCAGCCGGGGGATCTCGCGACCGGCTTGGGCGAGGAGAAGATCGGGATCGACGCCGTTCTCCGCCAGCTCCGCGGTCCCGCTTGCGACCATCGCGCGGAGGACCGGCTCGTCGATTTCGAGATGGAACTGGATGCCCCAGGCGCGCTCGCCGAAGCGGAAGGCCTGCAGCGGGGTCATGGTCGTTCCCCCGAGCGGCACGGCGCCCTCGGGCAGCGTGAACGCGTCGCCGTGCCAGTGAAAGGCGACGAAGTCCTCGGCGACGCCGCGAAAGAGCAGGTCGTCGCGCGCCGATGAAGTCAGGCGCACGCGGTAGAAGCCGATCTCCTTCGCGGGGGCCCGGCTGACTTTGGCGCCGAGCGCCGCGGCGAGGAGCTGGCTGCCCAGGCAGATGCCCAGTACCGGCCGGCCCAGCGAGACGCAGCGCTGGAGAAGATGGATCTCGTCGAGCAGGTGCGGGAGCGGATCGTACGCCGACATCCCGCCGCCCAGGACGACGAGAGCCTCGGCGTCGCGCGGGACGGGATCGCCCGCGAACGTGCGCACCAGCCGATGCTCGCCGGCGAGCTGCGCCAGCGTGCCGGCGCCTTCGCCGGGCTCGTGCTGCACGATTGTAGTCAGAGGAGACATTCGTTTCCTGATGCACCAGACACGCAAGAGGCCGTCGCCGCAAGAGAGCGGGTGGGGTATGAAAGTCGCCCATGACTCTCGGCAAGAATTTCCGCCTCCCCACCGATGTCAAGCCCATCCGCTACAGCGCGCACCTCGCGCCCGACCTCAAGGCCGGGATCTTCGAGGGGCGCATGGAGCTGGAGGTGCAGCTCGAGAAGCCGCGGCGCGAGATCTACCTGCACGCGGTCGGGCTGGAGATTTCGCGCGCGCGGGCGCGGGGCGCCGCGAAAGCGACTGCGAAGCTCGACGCGGAGAGCGAGACGGTGACGCTGGAGTTCGAGCAGGACCTGCCGCGCGGGCGGCTGGTGCTGGACATCGCCTGGAGCGGCAAGTTCAGCCCGGGGCTGCGCGGGCTGTATCGCGCCGGGCCGGTCGCGGTGACGCAGTTCGAGGCGGCCGATGCGCGGCGGGTCTTTCCCTGCTTCGACGAGCCGGCCTTCAAGGCGCGCTGGTCCATCCAGCTGGTGGGGCTGCCCGAGGGGGTGAAGGCGATCGGCAACGGGCCGATCATCAAGGACGAGAAGGAGCCCGACGGCGGCCGCACCGTGCAGTTCGCGGAGACGCCGCCCTTGAGCAGCTACCTGATCGCGCTCTGCATCGGCGACCTGGCCTCCTCTCCGCCGCAGAAGATCCGCGGCGGATATGAAGTGCGCACCTGGGCGGTGCCGCAGAAGCAGCAGCTGACGGCTTTCGGGCAGGAAGTGGCCTGCGCGGTCTTGCCCCTGCTCGAGGACTACTTCGGGCAGCCCTACGCGTACGGAAAAGTCGACCAGGTCGGCGTGCCCGACTTCGAGGCGGGCGCGATGGAGAACGCGGGCTGCATCACCTATCGCGAAGTCGCGCTCCTGCTCGACCCGAAGACCGCGCCGCTCAACGTGCAGAAGCGCGTCGCGGAAGTGATCACCCACGAGCTCTCGCACCAGTGGTTCGGAAATCTGGTCACCATGGTGTGGTGGGACGACCTCTGGCTCAACGAGGCATTCGCCACCTGGATGGCCTACAAGATCGTCGATCAGTGGCGGCCGCACTGGCGGGTGTGGATGGACTTCGAGGTGGGCAAGGCCTCCGCGCTGCACCTCGATGCGCTGAAGAGCTCGCATCCCATCCGCGCCGAGGTGAAGAACGCGGAGGAGGCGGGGGAGTCGTTCGACGCCATCACCTACGAGAAGGGCGGGGCGATCCTGAGGATGATCGAGGGCTATCTCGGCGAGGAGAAATTCCGCGAGGGGATCCGGCTCTACATGCGCAAGCACCGCGAGGCCAACGCCACCGCCGACGATCTCTGGGGCGCTCTCGCCGAATCCTCGGGCCAGCCGATTCTGGAGCTGGCGAACGGCTGGATCCGGCAGACGGGATATCCGCTGGTGACCGTCGAGGACCACGCCGGGAAGATCGTGCTCAAGCAGCAGCGTTTCTTCGCCGATCCGTCCGCGCAGCCCGAGGCGACCAAGTGGCTGGTGCCGGTGGTGCTGCGGCTGAGCGGCGGGCGCGAGCTGCGCGTCATGCTGCGCTCCGCCGAGGAGACGGTGGATACGGCGGAGAGGTACGAGTGGGTCCTGGGCAACGTCGGGGCGCGCGGGTTCTATCGCACCGCGTACGATCCGGAGCTCCTGCGGAAAATGGCCTCTGCGCTGCCGCAGTTGCGGCCCGAGGAACGGATGGCGCTGGTCTCGGACCAGTGGGCGCTGGTGCGCGCCGGCGTGGCGAAGGTGGACGGGTTCATGCACCTGCTTGCGGGGCTGCGCGAGGAGGAGGACCACGTCGTCCTCGACGAGGTGGTCGGGCGGCTTTCCTTCCTCGAGCACCGGGCGATAGCGGATCAGGATCGGGCTCCGTTCCAGAGCTGGGTGCGCAACCTTTTCGCCGGCGTCGGCGCGGACCTGAGCTGGGAGCCGAGGGCCGGCGAGGACGACGAGCGCAAGCTGCGGCGCGCGGCGGTCTTGCGCGCGCTGGCGCTGGTGGCGCGCGACCCCGAGGTGATCGCCGCGGCGGGCCTGCGCTACCAGAAGCTGCTCGCGCACCCGCAGGCGGTGGACCCCAACCTGCTCGACGTGGTGGTGGCGGTGGCCGCGCGCACGGCGGACGCCAGGCGCTTCGAGGAGCTGAAGCAGCGCGCGGCGACCGAGCTGGACCCGGCGGCGAAGCGGCGCTACCTGCACGCGCTCGCCATGGTGGAGCATCCCGAGCTGGTGCCGCGCTCGGTCGAGCTGGCCCTGGACGACTTCGTGCAGATGCAGGACTTCGCCTCGTATCTCGGCACGCTGCTCTCGAACCGGGCCACGCGCGAGGCGGCCTGGAAGCTGATCCAGTCGCGCTGGGACGCCGTGCGCAAGAAGGGCGACTCGCCCATGATCCTGCGCCGGCTGGTGGAGGCGCTCGGGGCGCTGCCCGATCGCCGGCATCTCGAGGAGGTGGAGAGCTTCCTCGCCGCGCACCCCATCGAGGCGGCGAAGCAGGCCACCGCGCAGACCCTGGAGCGCCTGCGCATGGACGTGGCGCTGCGCGAGCGGCTCATGCCGGAGCTGCACGAGTGGCTGGCTAGAAGTTGAAGGTGACGACCAGCGAGTCGGTGTACGTGCCGACTGCCACGTCCTGCTGCGCGAAGATGCGGCCGTAGACGGTGACGCTGAGGCCGTTGCCCGCCGGGACGGCGATGGGCGTCGCGCCCCAGATCTGCGTGCGCGTCGAGTCCACGTACACGTTGTAGGCGAGCTTGCTTACGCCGTTGCTCATCAGACGCGGGTTGAACGAGCCGCCCCCACCCGCGCTGATATCGACCGCGGGGGTCGCCGGCGGCGGACAGCTGTAGGCGACGGTCGTCGAGGTGTCGGTTGCAGTCGCGTTGTAGACGTCATAGGCGGGGAAGTTCAGCGGGTTGGCCACGATGTTCTTGCAGCTCGGCGCGGCCCGAGCCGCCCCGGCAGCCAAAATCAATGTGACCGCGAGACCCACAAAATACGACTTATCTATACGTTTTTTCACGGTTTTTTCGCCGTCAAATAATTGACGCCTGCCTGCTCGCCCTACTAGAGTCGTCTTCATGTTCCTCGGCCTGCGACCTGCATTTGCCCTGGTGGCCGCGACGGCCTCGAACACCATGAACGTCACCGGCACGGTGACGGCAAATTGCACCATCTCGGCCATCGGGATCAACTTCGTCTACGATCCGGTCAGCGCGGCCAGCGTCACCGCCTCGGGAACGCTCACGGTGGCCTGCACCAAAGGGTCTTCGCCGAGCATCACGCTCGACCCGGGGCAACATTCCGCCAACGCCGGCGCGCCCTCCACGCGGGCCATGTCGCAGACGGTGGCCGGCACCAATTACTACCTGGGCTACGACATCCGCCAGCCGGGCACCACCATTCCGTGGGGCACCGGCGGGGCGGCCTTCGTGCCCTCGCAGCCGACCAGCAAGGTCGCGCGCGACTTCAGCTTGGACGGCGTCGTCACCGGCGGGCAGGACGTGCCCGTCGGGACTTACCTCGACACCGTCACCGCCACCGTCAACTTCTAGCCTTCAAAGGAGCACTATGAAACGCGCACTCGCAGTCGTCGCCGCCGCTCTTACTCTCGCCTCGTTGCCCGCCGCACTCGAGGCAGGAACCGGCACCGTCAGCTTCCAGGCCAAGGCCGTGGTCAACGCCAAGTGCACCATCGGCAAGTCGGGCGATCTCAGCTTCGGCACCTATGACCCGCTCGCCGCCGGCGTCACCAGCGGATCGACGACCCTCAACGTGAGTTGCACGCGCAACACGGGCGCCAGCATCTCCATCACCACCGGAGGCAACTTCAACAGCGGGCTCAGCTCGTTCAACGCGGCGCTCTCCAACCGGCGCGCGATGAAGCGGTCCGGCCAGGCCGGCGCTGCGGTGGACGGCGACCTGCTCGCCTACGACCTCTGGCAGCCCAATGGCTCCGGGGCCTCGACCCAGAGCGGCACGCTCTGGGGCGATGGCACCAGCATCGTCGCCGTCCTCTCGTTCGCCGGCGCGGCCACCAAGCTGACTACGACCTACACCATCTTCGGCGAGATCCCCGGCGGGCAGGACGCGACGCCGGACCCGCTGTTCGTGGATAACGTCGTCGCGACGATCACCTTCTAGTGCTGCTCCTCGCGCTCCTCCTGGCAGCAGGCCTCGATGTCTCGCCGGTGCAAATCCATCTCACCCGCGAGACGTCGAAGGCCCTGCTCACGCTGCGCAACGGCGGCGACGAGACCGTGCGCTACGGGGTCAGCGTCTTCGCCTGGGACGAAGATCCAATCGCCGGGATGAAGCTGGCGAAGACGGAGGACATCGTCTTCTTCCCGGCCTCCTTCACCCTCAAGGGAGGCGAGTCGCACAACGTGCGCGTGGGCGCGGCGGCGCCCTTCGGGCCGATGGAGAAGACCTATCGGGTCTTCGTCGAGGAGCTGCCGCCGGCGGAGAAGCCCGCGCAGCGCTCCACCGTGCGGGTGCTGACGCGGGTGGGGGTGCCCATCTTCATGGACCCCGAGCGCGCGGTGGAGAACCTCAAGCTCGGCCCGGTGAAGACGGCGCAGGGCAAGGTCTCCGCCGAAGTTCGCAACGAAGGCAACGTCCACGAGCGCGTGACGATGGTGAACGCGCAGGGCATGGATGGGGCGGGGAAGCAGGTCTTCGAAGGACAGGTGCAGGGCTGGTACGTGCTGGCCGGCAGCCACAAGGCCTGGCAGGTCGAGGTGCCGGCAGGTTCCTGCGCGCGAGTGCGCAAGCTGCTGGTGACGGTGAAGACAGACAAGGATCGCGAGCTGAAAGAGACCGTCGAGACTCCGGCGGGAGCTTGCGGATGAACTGGCGCGCGGCGCTGGCGGCTGGGCTTGCCGCCGGCGCCGTCTCGGCCCAGAACGGCGCCGATCAGCGCGCCTGGCTGGACCTCTTCGTCAATGGGGTGGAAAAGGAGCCCGCGCTGGTGCGGCTGCGCGGTGATCCGGTCGATGACGTAGTGGTCCTGGTCGCGGACCTGGAAAAGGCCGGCCTGCACGGGCTGCGCGGGTCGCGCGAGATGCATGAGCAGGGCGAGATGGTCTCGCTCAGGTCGCTCGCCCCGCAGGTCTCCTTCAAGGTGGACGACGCCGCGCTGGCGGTGCGCATCGTCGCCGCGCCCGAGATGCTCGAGGCGCAGCACCTCGACATGCGCCCGGTGCAGCGGCCGGCGGAGCTGGTGCTGCACACCGACACCAGCGCTTTTCTCAACTGGTCGGCGACCGCCGCGAGCAGCGGCGACTTCACCGGCGCGGCGGAGCTGGGCGCGAGCTGGCGGGGAAACCTGCTCTACTCGGGAGCGACCCTGCTTCCCGGCGGGCGCGCGGTGCGCGGGCTCACCAACCTGACTCTCGACGATCCCGATCGGCTGCGGCGCACGACGGTGGGCGATCTTTTCGCCTCCGGGGACGCGCTGGGCGGATCGGCGCTGGTGATGGGCGTGGGGGTGGCGAGGGAATTCTCGCTCGATCCCTATTTCGTCCGGCAGCCCCTGCCGCGCATCACGGGCGCGGTGCTGACGCCCTCGACCCTCGACGTCTATGTGAACGGCACGCTGGTGCAGGAGAGGCCGATCGCGCCCGGCACCTTCGACGTGCAGAACCTCCCCGTGACCAGCGGCAGCGGGAGCGTGAGCTACGTGGTGCGCGACGCTTTCGGGCGCACCCAGCAGTATGCGGCGCCGTACTACGCGGCCGCCGGGCTGCTGGCGGACGGCGTCTCCGAATATTCCTACTCGGTCGGGTTGCGGCGCCTCGGCTTCGGCGAGAGCAGCTTCAACTACGGATTGCCAGTCCTGCTGGCGCGGCACCGGATCGGATTCGGCGATCGCCTCACCGCCGGCGCGCGGCTCGAGGCCGGCGCCTCGGGATTTGCGAGCGCCGGGCCGTCGGTGACGCTGGCCCTGCCGATGGGGCAGGTGGATCTCGCCGCCGCCGCGAGCCTGGATGGCTCGTCGCCGGGCGCCGCGGGGTCGCTCACCTACTCGCTGCTCTCGCGCCACCTGAGCGCCGCGGTGGCGCTGCGGGCGATGACCGATCATTACGCGAATTCCTCGCTCGCCGGCGGGCAGGACCGCCCGCGGCTGCAGATCCAGGGACAGGTGGGGACGGGCATCGTCCGCGGCCTGGGCCTCAATCTCGACTACGGCGTCGCCTCGGCGCGCGATGCCGGGGTGAGCTCGATTCTCGGCCTGCGCGCGGACGTGCGGTTGTCGGCGAAATCGACGCTCTTCCTCAGCGCGCAGCGCAGCAAGAACACCGGCGAGGAGCCGCAGTACGGCCTCTTCGCCAGCCTGCTCTACAGCTTCGGCTCGGACACCTCGGGCAACGTGGGCTCGAGCGCGGTCCCGGCGGCGAACGGCAACCCCGCGCGCTACGGGGCCGAGGCGAGCGTGCAGAAGTCGCCGCCCCTGGGCGAGGGATTCGGCTACCAGATCCATTCCTCCCTGGACGGCGACCAGGCGACGGGCTTCGGCAACGTGCAGGCCCAGGGCCGGTACGCGCAGGTGCTGGGCAGCTACTCTCGCATCGGCCGCAGCGACAATGGCTCCCTCAACGCGGCGGGCGCGGTCGCGCTGGTGGACGGCGTCCTGGTGGGCTCGCGTCCGCTGCAGCAGGGATACGCGGTGCTCTCGGTGCCGGGCGTCGAGGGCGTGCGCGGGTATCTCAACAACCAGGAGGTGGGCCGCACCGACTCGCGCGGATATCTGCTGGTGCCGAACCTGACTCCTTACTATGCCAACCGCGTCAGCATCGGCGATGCGGACGTGCCCATCGACTACGAGATCGGCCACATCGAGCAGCTCATCGCCACGCCCTTGCGCGGCGGGGCGCTGGTGAAGTTCGACGTGCACAAGGTGCAGACGGTGACAGGCATCGTGCGGGTGCAGGACGCCATTCCCGCCTTTGGCGAGGTGACCGCGGGCGCGCAGACGTCGCCGGTCGGCGCCGACGGACAGTTCTGGCTGGAGAACCTTTTGCCCGGCACGCACCAGGCGCGGGTGGAGTACCGCGAGGGAATCTGCCGCTTCCGTCTGGAAGTGCCGGAGAGCAAGGCCCTGCGCGTGGACCTGGGCACCATCGTCTGCACCGAAATGACCGCGGTGGCTTCAGCCCAGTAGATCGAGCAGCGCGCGCAACGCTGCGTACGCCCAGTCCTCGCGGCGGCCCAGCTCTGAAGCCAGCTCGTCGAGCGCTTTCTCCAGCAGCAGCGTGTCGAGGAGCAGGTTGAGCTCGGCGCGGTCGCGCGGCACGAAAGGCGAGCCCTGCGCCGACTCCAGATACGAGGCGAGGAACGCCGCCGGCGTCCAGGTGGCCCAGAGCCGCGCCCAGGGCTCGGCCGCTCCGCGCTCGCTCTCGCGCACCGAGGCGGGATCGCGCAACGTGAAGGACGCCTCGGAGTCGAAGGAGCGCAGCATCCAGGCGACGTCGCGAAGCGGGGAGCGCTTGCGGCGGCGCTCGGGCAAAGGCTTGTCGGGGTTGCCGTTGAAGTCCACCGCCACGAAGTCCTTGCCGGTCCAGAGCACGTTGCCGAGGTGGTACTCGCCGTGGATGCGGCCGCGCGCGGCGGTGAGGCGGGCGCCGAGGAGCGGCTCGAAGCGGGCGTAGAGATCCCGCTCGCGGGCGAGGAATTGCCCGGCCAGCTCGGCGAAGCGGCCCTGCAGCTTCATGGTGCGCAGCTGGCCCAGCACCTTGCCGGTCAGGCTGCGCCTGGTCTGGTAGACGGAGCGCTGGTCGAGCGCGCTGTACGGCTCGGGAGCGAAAGCAGGATCCCCGGAGATGAGCGCGGCGTGCAGGTCGGCGGTGCGCTTTCCCAGCAGGCGGGCGGCGGCGAGCGACCTGGAGAAAAGCTCCC
>WNEY01002948.1_pt1 | contig 12669 bp, 11 predicted proteins | sample 5400531 | NCBI WGS metagenome assembly WNEY01 (sample SAMN13153338, study PRJNA577476) | soil metagenome | isolation source: 200 cm saprolite under Douglas fir tree site 1 | place: USA:California | collected 2015-04-18
CGCCTCTACGGCTCGCGGGCGCGGCGCGCGCTCGATCCGCTCGCCGACAAGCTGGCGGAGGTGGCGCTCCGCCGCGCCGACGCGGTGCGCACGGTCTCCGCTTACACGACCGAGCTCGTCCGCGAGCTCGGTCTCGAGCCGGCTGCCGCCTTCCCCGCGTTCATGGACCTCCAGCCGTTCCTCGGTGCGCCCGCGCCGCTGCCCGAGCGGCCGGTCGCGCTCTTCGTGGGCGTGCTCGAGCTGTACAAGAACGTCGACGGGCTGGCGGGGGCCTGGCGCGAGGTCGCGAGGGAGCTGCCCGAGGCGCGGCTGCGGATCGCCGGTCGCGGCTCGCGCGCGGACGTCGTCCGCGCCCTCGTCCGCGAGCTGCCGGAGCAGACCTCATGGGACGAGCGGCTCACGCCGGAGCAGGTTGCGCGGTCGCTCGATGAGTCGAGCCTGCTCGTATTGCCGTCCCGCTCCGAAGGCATGGGCCGCGTGATCGTCGAGGCGCTGCTCCGGGGCCGGCCCGTGCTCGGCAGCCGCGTCGGCGGCATCCGCGACCTCGTCACGGACGGCGAGAACGGGCTCCTGTTCGAGCCTGGCGAGCTGGCGGAGACGCTGCGGCGCGCGCTCGGCGACCATGAGCTGCTGGAACGGCTCGCCGCAAACGCCCGGACGAGCGTCGAGCCGTGGGTCGCGTCGCCCGAGGACTTCGCCGCGCGGACCCACGAGCTGGTCGAGCGGACGCTGCGGTGAGACGGATCGTCGTCGTGACGCAGGTCGTCGACGCCTCCCACCCCGCGCTGGGCGCGACCGTGCCGAAGCTGCGCGCGCTCGCGGAGCGGGTCGACGAGCTCGCGGTGCTGGCGCTGCGCGGCACGGCGGACGGGCTGCCCGGGAACTGCCGCCTTCGCCTCTTCGGCGCCGGCACCAAGCTCGGTCGCGCCGCCCGCTTCGAGGCCGCGCTCGCCCCCGAGCTGCGCCGCCGGCCCGAGCGCCTGCTCGCGCACATGGCTCCGATCTACGCGGTGCTCGCCGCGCCGCCTGCACGCGCGCTCGGCGTCCGCACGCTGCTCTGGTTCACGCACTGGCGCTCGACGCCGACCCTTCGCCTGGCCGAGAAGCTCGTCGACCGCGTCGTCAGCGTCGACCGCCGCTCGTTCCCGCTCGACTCGGCCAAGGTGACGCCGATCGGGCACGGGATCGACCTGAGCGAGTTTCCCTGCGCCGACCACGGCGCCGGGCCGGAGCTGCGCGTGCTCGCGCTCGGCCGCACCTCCCCTGCCAAGGGACTCGACACGGTCATCCGCGCCGTCGCCCAGGTGGAGCGCGCGCGACTCGAGATCCGCGGCCCCTCGCTGACCGACGAGGAGCGGCGCCACCGCGAGCAGCTGGAGCGGCTGGCGCGCGAGCTCGGTGCGCCGGTCGAGCTCGGCGGCCCGGTGCCGCGCGCGGAGGTGCCCGGACTGCTGGCGCGGGCCGACCTGCTCGTGAACAACATGCGGGCCGGCGCGCCGGACAAGGTCGTCTACGAGGCGGCGGCGACGTGCCTGCCGGTGCTCGCGTCGAACCCGGTGCTCGACGACCTGATCGACCCGTTCCCGCGCGAGGACGCGGGCGAGCTGGCGCGCCGATTGCGCGCCTTCGCCGCGTTCGGCGCTCAGGAGCGCGCCGTGATCGGGCGCTCCCTGCGGGAGCAGGTCGCGGCACGCCACTCGGTCGACTCCTGGGCCGATGGAGTCCTGTCGGCGTGATCCTCCACGTCCAGAAGGTCTCCGGCATCTCCGGTTCCGAGGCGCACCTGCTCTCGCTCTTGCCCGGCCTGCGCGGGCGCGGCCTCGACGCGCGCTTCCTGCTGCTGCACGAGGGCGAGCCCGGTGCGCGGGAGTTCGCTCGTGCACTGGTGCACAAGGGCGTTCCGGTGCAGGAGATCCGAATGCGCGGCGACGCCGACCCGCTCGCCTTCGCCCGCCTGCTCGCGCTGCTCGTCCGGCACCGCCCGCGGATCCTGCACACGCACCTCGTCCATGCCGACGTCTACGGCCTCGTCGCTGGCGCGCTCGCGCGCGTCCCGCTCCGCGTCAGCACCAAGCACGGCTTCAACGAGTTCCGCGACAGACGCCGCTTCGCCGCGCTCGACCGCACGGTGTTCGAGCTCGCGCACCGCCACATCGCGATCTCGCGCGGCCTCGCGAGCTACCTCGCCGAGACGGAGGGGCTGCCCGAGCAGCGCTTCGAGATCGTCCACTACGGGATCGCTCCGGGCGCCGAGCCGCCGCCGTACGACGGCGCGCCGCGCCTGCTCTGTGTCGGCCGGCTGATCCCGATCAAAGGCCACGGGACGCTGTTCGAGGCATTTGCGCGGGCGCGCGCCGAGGTGCCCGAGCTGACGCTCGACGTCGCCGGCGAAGGGCCGCTCGAAGCCGAGCTGCGCGCGGCCGCGCCCGCCGGCGTCCGCTTCCACGGGCGCGTGACTCCGATCCAGGCCGCGATCGAGGAGCACGCGGTCGTCGTCGTGCCCTCGCTCGGCGAGGGCTTCGGCATGGCGGCGCTCGAGGCGCAGGAGCGCAGCCGCCCAGTGATCGCGTCCGCCGTCGGCGGGCTGCCGGAGATCGTCGCCGACGGCGAGACGGGGCTGATCGTGCCGCGCGCAGAGGCGGGGCCGCTGGCGCAGGCGATCGTCCGGCTCGCGTGCGACCCTGAGCTCGCGCGCCGGATGGGCGAGGCCGGTCGCCGCCGGGCGCTCGCCGAGTTCTCCGAAGAGCGCTGCATCGAGCGGGTGGCCCTCCTGTACGGGCAACACCCGTGAGGGCGGCTGTCGTCTCCTGTCACCTGGAGCGGCCGCTCGACGACCGGATCTGGGCGTTGTTCTCGCGTCTGCAGGAGCGCGTCCCGGTGGCGGCGCTGATCCGGCCGCCGCACGAGGGGGAGGACGAGGAGCGCTGGCTCGAGCGGGCGCGTGCGGCGGCTACCCGCGGGCCGCTCGGCCACCACACGCACTGGACCAGCCCGACCCACGCGCGGCCGACCGGCGGCGACCCCGGCGAGCGCGTCCGCCGCGAGGGACGATGGCTTCGCGAGCAGGGCCTGGCCCCGACGCTCTTCTGCGGCGGCGGCTGGTACATGGACGAGGGCGTAGCCGAGGCGGTGGCCGAGCTCGGCTACGCGGACTGCACCGCCCGGCGCCAGGCGCCCGTGCGCCTCCGCCTCCCGAGCGGCGCGACGCTGCTCGAGCTGCCCACCACGCACTCCGCCGGTGCGCTCGCCCGCGCCGTCCTCTGGCGCCTCGAGGCGCCGGTCGTGCACGCCTACTTCCACGATTACGACCTGCTCGACCGGCGGCGCCGCGACGCGCTCGTCGCCTCGCTCTACCTGCTGCGCCTGCGCCGCGGGCTGACCGACCTCGACCGCCTCGCCGAGGCCTGCGCGGACGCGCCCGAGCGGCCATACGAGGCTGCGTTCTCCTAACGGAAAGCGAACATGAGCGCGCATACAATGACCGCTTCGTGGCGACGAAGCCCGTCCTGACAGATCCCCTCGCTGCGCAGGAGCCGCCGGCCGACATCCGCTCGATCCGGCCGACGATCTTTACACGGGCGCCGTGGACCGCCTTCGCGCGCCGGCTCGTGAGCATCGGCTCGCTGGTCGTGATCGACCTGACCGGCCTCGCGCTGGCGCTCTACGTCGGGCTCGTCCTGCGCGAGGTCACGCGCGGGCACAACCCGCCGCTCTGGGGGATCCTCTGGGACGCGGAGCGCGACTGGCTGCCGTTCCTCTGGCTCGTCACGGTGCTCGTGTTCTGGCGCAGCGGCCTCTACGCGACGCGCGAGTTCCGCGCCGGCTTCGGGCGCATCGTCTCGTCACTGGTGCTCGTGACCGTGCTGACCTTCGCGTTCTCGCTCGGCACCGGCCGCCACTTCACGACCTACGCGATCTTCCCGACGACCTTCGTGCTCGCCTGCGCGTTCATCGGCCTCTTCCGGGCGAGCTACGAGGTCGTCACCCGCGACGTCTTTCGGATCGCCGGCGTGCGCCGCCGCGCGCTGCTGGTCGGGGAGGGCCGGGCGCTGGTCGAGCTCCCGCGCCTGCTCGGCGCCTCGCGCGGCGGGATCGAGTACGAGTTCGTCGGCGAGCGCGGCCCGCACCCGGACGAGATCGAGCGCTGCCTCCTGGCCGAGCGCGTCGACGAGCTGGTCGTCGCCTACGACGGCGTCGACGAGCACGAGCTGGCGGAGATCGTCGAGGTGGCGCACCGGCTCGGCACCAAGGTACGGGTGGCGCCGAAGCCAAGTGAGCTGATCATCCAGCGCGCCGAGTACGTCCCCGGCCAGGGCGTGCCGCTGTTCGAGCTGAAGCCACCGGTGATCGTCGGGGTCGACTGGGCGGTGAAGCGCGCCTTCGACATCGCCGTCGCTGTGCTCATCGTCGCCCTCGGACTGCCGCTCTGGCTGCTGATCGCGGGCTTGATCAAGGCGACCTCGCGCGGCCCGGTCTTCTACCGCGATATCCGCGTCGGCCTGCGGGAGCTCGAGTTCCCGATGTTCAAGTTCCGCACGATGTACGCGGACGCAGCCGAGCGCCAGGCGGCGCTCGAGTCCCTGAACGAGGCGGATGGGCCGCTCTTCAAGATCGAGAACGACCCGCGCGTGACGCCCGTCGGGAACGTCCTTCGCCGGCTCTCGCTCGACGAGGTGCCGCAGGTGCTGAACGTGCTGCGCGGCGAGATGTCGCTCGTCGGCCCGCGGCCGCTGCCGGTGCGCGACTACGTCCGGCTCGCGGACTGGCACCGCCGCCGCTACCTCGTCCTGCCGGGGATGACCGGGCTGTGGCAGGTGTCGGGCCGGATCAGCCTCTCGTTCGACGACCTCGTCCGGCTCGACTTCTACTACCTCGAGAACTGGTCGATCTGGCTCGACATCACGATCCTGTTCAAGACGATGCCCGCGGTGCTCGCTCGCCGCGGCGCGTACTGAGCCTTAGCTCTTAACGGCTCGATCATGGCCAGCCGTGATACTGAGCGCCGATGAAGGCGCCCAAGATCCTCGCGGTCGCGTCCGCGGTCGACCTCGACTTCCGTTACGGCTGCACACCGGCGTGGTGGCAGCTCTGGAAGGGCATGCACCAGGCTGGGATCGACCTGATCGTCACGCCGTACCGCGGCCGTCCGGTCGAGTCGCCGTGGTGGCGCGTCGCGCCGAACCCGACGTACCGCGAGGGCGAGCTCTACGCGGTCGCCCGGGGAGTGGTCGCCCGCCTCAGGGGCGACACGCTGCTCCGGCGCGATGAGTCGAGCCCGGAGGTGACGACGGGCGACCGCGTCACGCTCGAGGCGATCCAGCGCCTGGTGACGCCGCGCTGGCAGCGGCACCTCGAGCGGCTGCTCGAGCGCGAGGGGGACATCGACGCTGTGATCGTCTTCACGGTGCCGATGGCGCACTTCCGCGGGATCGCCCCCGCGCTGCGCGAGCGCTTCGGCGTCCCGGTCGTCTTCTACGACGGCGACGTGCCGATGAGCCTGCCGGAGTTCGGCGGCATGGACACGGGCTTCAACTACTACCACGGCGCCGATCCGTCCGAGTACGACTTCCTGATCTCGAACTCGGAAGGCGGCGCGGAGCGGCTGCTCGAGCTGGGCGCACAGCGGGTCGAGACGGTCTTCTGGGGCGCCGACGCGGACCTCTTCGCGCCGCAGCCTGTCGAGAAGGAGTACGACGTCTTCTTCTACGGTTACGGCGACAAGTTCCGGCGCGAGTGGATGGCCGCCATGGTGGGCGAGCCCAGCGACCGGATGCCCGAGCTCGACGTGGTGCTCGGGGGCGCCGACTTCCGCGGCGACGTCGGGCGCGCGCGGCTAATCGGCGACGTGCCCTTCAACGTCTTTCCGCGGGCGATCTCGGTGGCGCGGATCAACCTCAACATCACGCGCCGCTCCCACGCGAGCGTCTTCGCCTCGTCGTCGTGCCGGCCGTTCGAGCTCGCCGCCTGCGGCGCCGCGATTGTCTCGAACCCGTACAACGGGATCGAGCGCTGGTTCGAGCCCGGGCGCGAGCTCGTGATCGTCCACGACGCCGACGAGGCCGTGACGGCCTACCGCGAGCTGCTGGGCGATCCCGGCCGGGCGGAGGAGCTCGGCCGCCGAGCCCGCGAGCGCGTGCTCGACGAGCACACCTACCGGCGCCGCGCCGAGCAGCTGCTCGAGCTCTTGGGGCTGCGGGCAGGAGCCGGCGTCGGGTGATCGAAGCGGCTGAGCTCAAGCGCATCGCGATCGTGCCGGCGTTGAACGAGGAGAGCTCGATCGCCGGCGTGATCGCGGAGATCCGCGCCTTCGACCCTGGCTTCGAGATCGTCGTGATCGCCGACGGCTCGGTCGACCGCACGCCCGAGGTCGCCGCGGCGCACGGCGCCAAGGTCGTCCGCCTGCCGTTCAACCTCGGCATCGGCGGCGCCGTCCAGACCGGCTTCCGCTACGCGCACGAGCACAGCTTCGAGCTCGCCGTGCGCGTCGACGGCGACGGCCAGCACGACCCGCAGGAGCTGCCGGCGATCCTCGCGCCCGTGCTCGCGGGCGAGGCCGACATCTGCGTCGGCTCGCGCTTTGCCCTTCGGGCCGGCGAGGGCAGCTTCCGCTCGACGCGGACGCGCCGGCTCGGCATCCGCATCCTCGCCGGCGTTGTCTCGATGCTGGTCCGGCGCCGCGTCACCGACCCGACGTCCGGCTTCCAGGCGCTGAACCGGCACGCGATCCGGCTCTTCGCCGCCGACTACCCGCACGACTATCCCGAGGTCGAGGCGACGGTGATGTGCTTCCGCCACCGCCTGCGCCTGGTCGAGGTTCCCGTCCGGATGCGCGAGCGCGCGGGCGGTTCCTCGTCGATCACGGCCGTGCGCGCGATCTACTACATGGTCAAGGTCCTGCTCGCGATCTTCGTCGGCGTCTTCCGCCGTAACGTCGTCCTGATGGAGGAGAAGTGACCCCGCTCAAGATCTCGATTGCCGGCGCGTGCGCGTCGGTGCTGCTGATCATCGTCGTGCTGGAGCTGATCCGCTCGCGGCGGCTGCGCGAGCGCTACGCCCTGCTCTGGCTCGCGACCGGTGTCGTCCTGCTCGCGCTCTCGCTCTGGCGAAGCGGCCTGAACACGATCGCCGGCTGGTTCGGGGTGCGCAGCTATCCGCCGGCGGTGCTGTTCGTGGTCGGCGTGCTCTTCATCCTGCTCGTGCTGCTGCACTACTCGACCGTGATCTCGAAGCTGGCCGACCAGAATGTGATCCTCGCGCAGCGGCTCGCCCTGCTCGAGGAGCGGCTCAGCGAATCGTCACGCGCACCGGCGAGCTGACGAACAGCACGTCGCCGCCGCTCAGGTCGTTCGCCCAGTTGGCCATCACGCCGATGCGGTAGGTGTAGCGGCCCGGTGGGAGCTTCTGGGTATCGACTGCCCCGCGCGAGCGGGTCACCTGCAACGTGTCCATCTTGATGCTGCAATCCGCGGCGCCGCCGGTCGGGGGCAGGCAGTCGAGCCCGTCGATCCACGGCGGCAGCCGGTAGTCGTACACGTACTTCGACCGGGCGCGGAACACGCGGTAGAAGAGCTTCGCCGTCGCGGGCGGCTTCTGCCAGGTCAGGCGGATGCCGCCGCGCTCCGGCGTTGCTCGCAGATGCACCTGAGCGTTCTGCACCGGCACGTACGTGTTGTTCTCGAAGTACTTGGCAGCGCGGGCGTTGTGGAGCGGAGTCAGCGCCGCGAACAGGATCGCCGGTAGCACACCGAGCAGGACGACCGGGGCCCCGAAGCGGCGGCTCCGCCACGGGATCGGCACGCCGCTTGTCGGAAAGCGCTCGGCGAGCCTCGGGCCGTAGACCGGGACGAGCAGGAGCACGGCGGCGACGATGATCAGGAGCGGCGGCAGCGCAGGCATGAACAGGCGCAGGAACGTGCCCTCCTCGATCGACGCTGCGGGCGACGTCCCCTTGACGAGCAGGAACGCTCCGAACCAGCCGCCGAGCAGGAGCGCCTTCGCAGGCGAGCGCCGCAGGGCGCCGACGAAGCCGGCGACAGCGAACCACTCGACGACGCGGACGCTCCAGAAGAACTCACGCAGGGCGTCCAGGTTGAGGTGGAACTGGTGCCAGTTCAGCTTCACGTAGTGCGAGACGTGGACCGACACGGCGGGCACGAGCGTCGTCGCGATCGAGGCGCTGCCCGTTTGCGAGTGCAGCAGCGGCAGGTAGCCGAGTCCCTTGTCCTTCCAGAGCGCGAGCGCGATCAGACCGGGGACGAGCCCGGCGGCGAAGACGAGCGACTCGCGCCAGCACAGCGCGGCCGCGAAGGCGAGCGCGACGCCGGCGAGGAAGAGCGCGTTCGCCGGCTTGATCCCGATCGCGAACGAGGTCAGGACGCCGGCCAGCACCGCGTCGGGCAGCGACCGCTCGTCGAGCACGCGCACGACGAAGTACGCGGCGCAGCACAGGAAGATCATCGAGGGGAAGTCGCCCAAGCCCGTCAGCCCGAATGCCTGCGGCAGGAACTGCTCGACGTACTTCTGGTGATAGCGGTGGTCCCAGAGCGGGATCAGCGCGTACGGCGCGATCGTCCACAGCCCCGCGCAGAGGTAGCCGAACAGGCGGCCCCCGAGCCGGGACGCGATCCCGTACGTGGCGAGCAGCCCGAGCGGCAGCAGGACCACTGTCTGGATCAGGATGATCGCCGGGAGGGCGGTAAGGTAGTTCGTGCCGAAGATCGCCGCCACCGGCGCGAGCAAGTACGACCAGCCCCAGCCGATCGCCGCGTCGGGGACGTGCCCGTGCGCGGTCGACCAGGCGCTCGTGTAGAAGAACGTCTCGTCCCCGCCCTGGTAGAAGAGCCAGCCGTTGCGGCGGACGGTCAGGACGAAGGCGCCCAGCAGGATCCACTCCAGTGCGACGAGCGGCAGCAGCACCCCCCACGGCTCCCACACGCGCACCCGCAGCCGCGACGCGGCGTGGAGCCGCTCAGCGAGCTGCATACGCGCGGGCGTTCGCCCGGTACCACTCGATCGTCCGGGCGAGGCCTTCGCGCAGCGGCGTGCGCGCCTCGAATCCGAACAGCTCTCGCGCGCGAGACGTGTCGAGCGAGCGGCGCGGCTGGCCGTTCGGCATCGAGGTGTCCCAGGCGATCTCGCCCTCGAATCCGGTCAGCTCCGCGATCAGCTCCGCGAGCTCCCGGATCGAGATCTCGGCGCCCGTGCCGAGGTTGACCGGCTCGGCGCCGTCGTAGCGGTCGGCTGCTAGAACGAGGCCCTCGGCCGCGTCGTCCACGTAGAGGAACTCGCGGGTCGGCGAGCCGTCGCCCCAGAGCACGACCTCCTCCGGAGTCTCGACCATCTTGCGGATCAGATCGGGAATCACGTGCGCGTTCGTCGGGTGGAAGTTGTCGCGCGGCCCGTAGAGGTTTGCCGGCAGGAGGAAGATCGCGTCGAGCCCGTACTGCTCCCGATAGGCCTGCGCGCCGACGAGCACGGACTTCTTCGCCACCCCGTACGGCGCGTTCGTCTCCTCCGGGTACCCGCTCCAGAGCTCGGTCTCGCGGAACGGGACCGGCGTGAACTTCGGGTAAGCACAGACCGTACCCGCGACGACGAGCTTGCCGACACCGTTCTCGCGGGCGAGCTCGAGCACGTGCGCTCCCATCATCAGGTTCGCGTACCAGTAGCGGCCGGGGTTGGCGCGGTTCGCGCCGATCCCACCGACCTCGGCGGCGAGGTGGAAGACGAGCGCGGGCCGGGCGTCTCGGAAGAGCCGCTCGGCGTCGTCCCAGCGGGTCAGGTCGTAGTCGGCGCGCCGCGCGACGAACGGGTCGTCGCCCCGCGCCCGCAGCCGCTCGACGAGGTGAGAGCCGAGGAAGCCGCCGCCGCCGGTGACGAGGACGCTCATGGGCCAACCTCTGGCATGGTTTCCCCCACGGGAGCGAGCCGAAGGCGAGCGACGCTCATCCGGTCGGCGCGGGCGTCGGCTGCAGCCAGTCGACGCGGCCGATCCAGCGGTCGCGGTTCTCGGCGTACCACTGGATCGTGCGTGCGACCCCTTCCTCCCAGGAGACTTGCGGCATCCAGCCGGTCTCGCGGGTTAGCTTCTCGTGGCCGACGCGCAGCGCCATCACGTCGCTCGCGCCCGGCCGGTAGCGCGCGGGCGTCGACACGATCTCGCGGTCGTCCCAGTAGCCGCGCTCCTTGCCCGTCCTCAGGATCAGGTCGGCCCAGTCGGCCATCGAGATGTTCTTGCCCTGACCGTAGACGTAGAGGTCGCCCGGGACGCCGTGCGCAGCGACGGTCAGGTGCCCGCGGACGCCGTCGGTGCAGAAGCAGAAGTCGCGCAGCGGCTCCAGCTGGCCGAGCTCCACCAGCTCGCGCTCGAGCGACTGCGTGATGATCGTGCCCGTGACGTAGCGCGGGTTCTGGCGCGGCCCGTAGTTGTTGAACATGCGCGTGACCACACCGGGGACGCCGTAGGCGTCGTAGTAGTTCATCGTCAGGAAGTCCGCCGCGACCTTCGCCGTCGCGTAGATCGACTTCGGGTTGATCGGCGAGCGCTCGTGGAGGATCAGCGAGCCGGCCTCGTCGAAGTCGTGGTGGTGCGAGACGTCCTCGCGCACGTTGCCGTACTCCTCCGACGTGCCCGCCGTGTCGAACTTCTCCAGCTCGACCTCGTTGTCGACGATCGACTGGAGCAGGTTCAGCGTGCCGACGGTGTTCGTCATCACCGTCTCGTACGGACGGTGCCACGACTCGCCGACGTGCGCCTGGGCGCCGAGGTGGAAGACATAGGGCTTGTCCGGGGCCTCGCGCAGCTCCTTCATCAGGTAGTCGACCGACGCGCGGTCGGTCAGGTCGGCGAAGTGCACCTTCATCAGGCCGCGCAGGTGCCAGATGTTGTTCAGCGCGCCGCTCGAGGTGGCGCGCACGAATGCGTGCACGTTGGCACCGATCGCGACGAGCGCCTCGGTCAGATGCGAGCCCATGAAGCCGTCGGCGCCGGTGACGAGACAGGTGCGGCCGCCGAAGGCGTCGCCGAAGTCCCGCCGCAGGGCGGCGATCGATTCGTCAGTCCACTGCGAGTCGTTCCCGGTTACGCTCATTTGCGAGGTGGCGGAGGGCCGCGCAAAGACTAGCCCGTTCGCTCGTAAGAGCGCTGTAAGGAGCGGGGTGCTCACGGGCGTCGGGATGTTGCTCGCGAGCGGGGCCGCCGCGGGGGCCGCGGTCCTGCTCGCGCACCGCTTCGGGCGCACCGCGGCGACGGACGGCTTTCTAGCCGCTTACGGCGTCTACATGGTGCTGGGGCTCGCCGCGCAATCGTTCCGCCTGGTCGTCGTGCCGATGCTGACCCGCGCCGCGGGCGAGCGGGGCGTGGGCGGGGAGACGAGAGCGTGGGCCGCCTCGTTTGCGGCGCTCGGCGTGCCCGTCAGCGTGCTCGCGATCGCGCTCCGGCATCCGCTCTCGCACGTCCTGACCGGGAACCCGACGGCGGCGCACGAGGCGGCGCTCGCGCTGCCGTTCCTGATCCCGGCCGCTTTCGTGCAGCTGCTGGCGGCGCTGCTCGCGAGCTCGCTGGCGGCACTCGACCGCTACAGCGTCGCCGCTCTCGCGTGGGCGATCGGAAATCCGATCGGCCTCGTCGTCTTCGCGGCGCTGTCCGGCTCGCACGGGCTGGTCTCGCTGGCGTGGGGCGTGCTCATCGGCGGCGGGGTGACGACCTCGGTGCTGCTGGTCGAGCTTGTTCGCAGCGACGGGCTCGTCGGCGGGCGGCGGGCACCGCTGCGGATCGGCGAGCGGCTGTTCGAGCTCGCCCGCGGCGCGGCGGTGCCGCTCGCGGTGCAGGGGATGTACGTGATCTCGCTCCGCTTCGCCGCCGGGCTCGGCGTCGGCTCCCAGAGCTCGCTCTCCTATGCCTATGTGTTCGCCGCCACGCTCGTCGCCGCGACTGCGTCCGCGCTCTCGCTGATCTCCTCGGCGCCGCTCACGCGCCGCGGCATCGACGCCGAGAGCGCCGCGCAGCACGTCGTCCACGCGGCCTGGCTGTCGCTTGCCCTGATCGCGGCCGCGACCGGCGTGTTCGCGCTCGTCGGCGGCCGCCTCGTGGGCGGCGCGCTCGGCTCGGCGTACGCCGGGCACGCGGGGGCCCAGCTCGGCCGGCTGGTCGTCTACCTCGCGCCGTGGATGGTTGCCACCGTCGCCTTCACGGTCGTCTTCCCACTCCTGTTCGTGGTCGAGCGCTCGTCGGTGCTGCTGCCGCTCGCCCCGCTCGCGCTGCTCGCCCACGTGCCGATCTCGTGGGGGCTACGCGAGGCGTTCGGGCTGGACGGGCTCGCGCTCGGGCTCGCCGCGACGACCCTGCTCGTGCTCGTCATCCTGCTCCTCGCTGTCTCGCCGCGGATGCTCGAGCTCGCCTCGCTCGGGCTCGGGCGCGTGTCGCTCGCGCTGGCTGCGCTCGCCGCCGCGTCGTTCGGGCTGGTGTCGATCCCGCTCTCGGGTATTCCCGCGGCCGCCGCGGGGCTCGCGCTCTACGGCGGCGCGCTGGCGGCGGCGCGGCCGCGCGGGTTGCGCGAGGCGTGGGCGTATGTTCGGGTTCTCCACTGATGCTTCGCGGCTGGCGTCGGCTCTACCGCTTGAGCGTCGAGCTCGGGACGCGCGATCTGCTGCGCAACGGCCTCTCGCGCG
>WNEY01002950.1_pt1 | contig 12666 bp, 10 predicted proteins | sample 5400531 | NCBI WGS metagenome assembly WNEY01 (sample SAMN13153338, study PRJNA577476) | soil metagenome | isolation source: 200 cm saprolite under Douglas fir tree site 1 | place: USA:California | collected 2015-04-18
AGGACCCGAGCTCCTCGAGCAGCGCGCGCCACGGTCCGCCGCCGCTGCGGATGAACTCGACCTCCTCGGTCGACTCCGACAGGTGCACGCTGCACGGCGCGAACGGATTGCGATCCACCGCCACGCGGATCGCGCGCAGGACGAGCGGCGCCACCGAATACGGCGCGTGCGCCGCGAGGCTGGCGCGCACGCGCTCGGTCGGCACGAGCGCCTCGAGCTCGCGGCAGGCGTGCGCCACCACGCCGGCCGGGTCCGCCGTATTGAAGCGAATGAGCTCGTAGAACACGACGGCGGCCAGCGGACTGCGCGTCAGCGGGCCGAACGTGACGAGCGTGTTGCTGATGTCGCCGACGATCGCGGTGCCGCACGCGACGGCCTCCGTCACCCCGCGATCGACGGCGTCGAGGATCTCGGGGCCACTTGGATTCGAACGCCGACGTCTGGCCGCGATCACGCCGCGAATCCAGGTCACGAATTCCGAAGCCGGCGGGACTTCGTCGCGGAGGTACGAGAGCTCCAAATGCGTGTGTGCGTTCACGAGGCCGGGGAGGACCGCCACATCGCCCAGATCGACTTCACGCGCACCATCCGCCAGCCCGCGCCGCCCGGCCGGGCCCAGCGCCCCGTAAGCGACGATGCGCCCCCGCTCGACCGCAACCCACCCGTCGTGGATTGGCGGCTCGCTGATCGGCAGGATCCAGGCTGCGTGGTAGCGAATCAATGTGAGATGACGCGGAGTTGCTTGCCGCTCCGGCTTCGGGCGGGATAGTTCATCAGCTCCCCGGGCACTCTGGTGTCGCCGTCCTCACGCGCGGTCGCAAGCTCAAGCATCCGCGGCACCTCGCGCTCGCGGAAGACGGGCTCGCCGAGGATCTCGTAGTGCATGTTGCGCCGTCTGGCCGCAAAGCCCGCGTCCTCGATGTTGCGCACGATCTCGGCTTCGTCCATGCAGTAGCTGGCGCCGGCGGCGCGGACGACGTTTTCCTCGATCATCACGCTGCCCATGTCGTTGGCGCCGTACGCGAGGCTCAACTGCCCGACCTTGCCGCCCTGGGTCACCCACGACGCCTGGAGGTTGTCGAAGTTGTCCAGGACGATGCGGGCGATGGCGAGCGTGCGCAGGTATTCGATCCCGGTCGCTTCGGAGCCGGCGAGCTCGGTGTGGTCGGGTTGATAGCTCCACGTGATGAATGCAGTGAACCCGCCGGTCTCGTCCTGCAGGGCGCGCAACCGCAGCAGATGCTCGAGCCGCTCTTCATCCGTCTCCACGGTCCCGTACATCATTGTCGCCGTCGTGCGAAGCCCGGCGCGATGCGCGTGACGCATGACGTCGAGCCATTCGTCGGCCGTCGCCTTGCCGTAGCAGTGCAGGAGCGTGCGCACACGGTCGACGAGGATCTCGGCGCCGCCGCCGGGAATGCTGTCGAGCCCGGCCGCCATGAGCCTCGCGATCACGGCCGGCACCGGCAGTTGCGAGAGGCGAGAGAGGTGAATCACCTCGGGGGGCGACAGGGCGTGCAGCTTGAACGAGGGATAGCGCTGCTTGACCGCGCGAAACAGATCCTCATACCACGTGAGCGGCAGGTCGGGATTGTGACCGCCCTGCAGCAGCAATTGGACGCCTCCGACGGCGATCGTCTCGTCGATTTTCCTGAACACCTCGTCGAAGCCGAGCACATACCCCTCGGACGAACCCACCGGCCGGTAGAACGCGCAGAAGGTGCACCTCGCCACGCACACGTTCGTGTAGTTGACGTTGCGGTCGATGATGTAGGTGACGATGCGGTCGGGATGCTTGCGCGCGCGGACGCCGTCGGCCAGCCGGCCGAGCAGCGCCGTCGGCGCGCGGCGGTAGAGCTCGAGCGCTTCGTCGCCGCTGGCGCGCTCGCCCGATCGGACCTTGTCTGCGATGTGATGGATGCTCATGCTCACCGGTCTTCGAGACCTGCGCTGGTCTGGTGCGTGCGGTATACCTGGAAGCCTCGCTCGTAGTGAGCTTGTCGAACCACGAGCCAAGCCGCTCGTCCTTCGGCCCGCCTGTCCTGAGCAAGTGGCGAGCCGAAGGGCTCAGGACGAGCGTGTGTCCCGGACCGTCATACGCACGACATCAGTAGAACCGGATCTTCCCCGCGCCGGGGACGAGGTCGGCCTCCGCCGCGTAACGGTAGAAGGCCTCGAGCCCGGCGCGCTCCTCGGCTCGCAGATAGTACTGGATATTATCCTGCAGGTAGCGGGCGCCGATGGCCTGGCGTGCGGGCGAATCGGGGAAGTAGTCCCGCGCGATCGCCTCCGGTTGCGTGACGCCGGCGTTCCTGGCCCGCTGCAGCGCCTCGACGTCGGTTCGGGTCACCGCGTTCGGCCGCCCCGCCCAGAATGCATACACGAACGGCAGCCCGGTCATTGTCGTCCACGCCTCGCCGAGGTCGATCTTCTCGATTGCCGGCTGCGGACCGAGGATTGCGGATTGGGGACTGCGGCTTGCGGAGTCTTCCGTGGCGTCCGGCTTCAGCCGGAGTGCCGAGTCTTCGGTAGCGTCCGGCTTCACCCGGACTGTCGTGTGATCCAACAGCAGCGCGTTGTCGCCGATGATGAGCGCCGCGTCGCAACGATTCAGCATGTCCGACACATCGGGACCGCGCGCCTCGAGGGCCGGGTCGATCATGAAGAGCCGCGCGCACAGGACGCTGGCGAGGGCGACCGAGGTCCGCGAGCTGGTGTCCATCGCGATCGACCGGACGTCCGACATCGGCTTCTTCGAGTAGAGCGCCACCGACAAGACCGGGCCGCGCGATACGATCGCCAGATCCGGCACGATGCGATATGGGCCGCCGCGCAGATATTCGATCGAGGGAATCAGGCCGACGTCAATCGCGTCGTCGTGCAGCAGGCGCGCGCATTCGGACGGGACGTCGTAGCGGACGTCGAATCGCGGCACGGCGCCGAGACCGTGGACCAGCGGGCGCGCGTTCAGGTAGCCGACGGCGCCCAGGCGCACGCGGTGCGACCCTTCGAGAGCCGCAGCGCCGCTCTGAGCACGGTCGAAGGACGGCGGGCTCACCGCGAGCGCTCATCCTGAGCCCGTCGTTCTTCGGAGGGGCTCGCGAAGACCCCGAGCGTGTCGAGGGGGCGAAGGATGTCGAAACGGCCGTTGCGCTCGACCGGCTCTTGCCCTGCAGCAATGATATTGCGGCGGATCTCCTGGAGCGGCGCGCGGCGACGCCCGTCGGTCGTCTCGTCTTCCGCCGACACGGCGTCCACATCGTCGGCACCGACGGTGAGCGCGACCTGCGCGAGCTTGGGGCCGTACAGCGACCAGTCCACCTGAATCGACGGCACGTTATCCACGACGAGCCGTGCCAGCGCCACATGCTTCACGTCCTCGTAGCCGGTGGTCGGCGCGGCCGCGTTCAGGCGGCGCGGCAGGGGCGCGAACGCGCGCAGTACCGCCACCCTGCGCTGGAGATCCGCCACCGCCTTCAGCAACGGCATCGGATCGGCGGACGATGATTGATCAACCGTGAGCCGGGCCAGCGCCATGCCGGCGATGTTCACCTCCTCGATCGACCGCCGTGCGTCCTGCAGACGATCAACCGGCGCTTCGGCGACGAGCTCCAGGCCGGCCGCGCGCAGTTTCTCGAGCAGCGCGCGAAGGGTGACGCTTTCCCGCGCCGACAGCAGCTCGAGATCCGCGAGCGAAAACCCCGTCACCACGGCGCCGCCGGCCGCGGACGCGATCTCTCTGACGCGTTCGACCGCTGCCGCGCGACTGCCGGGAACGCCCACGATCCGGACTTCGCCGGCGGCCGCCGGCCGCGACACTGGTGCGCCCACGTCCGCCGCCACGTTCGCGACGCGCACGAACGTCGTCCTGGTGCCGTGGCGCCGGCGGCGCAGATCATCGGCGAGCATGCCGATGCTGATGATGTCGTGCGAATGGACGAGGCTCTCCGGGTCAGTCACAGGCATTGCGGATTGCGGATTGCGGATTGCGGATTCCGAGCATTACGAGTGCAACACGGTGATGGTGTAAGTGACGGGCTCGACGAGACTCCCGATGTCGTAGACCGTGACGCAGAACGGCCCGGCGATAGTCGCAGTGCCCGACAACTGAGCCGTCGAACCAGCGACTGTCGTGGTAGTGGTGGTGGCGATGCAGCGTCCGCCGCTCGGCGTTCCGACCCCGAGACCCACGGCGGCGCCGGGAGCGATGCTGGTGATGTCCACCTTCAAGCCGCCTACCTGCCGGACGCTGAACGGATGCGAGTTGACGCCCAGCACGAGGAGCGTGTCGCTGAACGTCTCGCTGATCGTGGGGGCCACAGGCGTCGGTGCGGCGGGCGCGATCGGGTCGCTGCAACCCGCCGTCAGGAGGCTCAAACCGAGAACCGCTGCAGGAATCCGTTTCATCGTCCTCAGATCATACCCGCTCCCTGCGCCAAACCAATGGGCGGGCGCTCAGGCGAGCCGTTCAACACTCGGCTGAAGAGGCGGACTTTGTCGAAAGCCTCGCGCTCCCTCGATCCCGTGTGGCAGCGGAGCTACGAGACCGCCGGCCCGAAGAACAAACCGACGGCCACGGCGATCCCAATAGCCAGTGCCCACCCGAGCGCGCAAACTGCGACGGCGCGCGCGGTGCTCTTGTAATCCAACGCCTGTCGGACCGCGACGACCATCGCGACGAGCATCCACAAGGCCGTGATCGCGAACGCCGGTACCGTCGCACCGGGGACGATGCCGAAGATGCGCAGCATCCCGGGCGCCGATGCGAAACCGATCGTCCGCAGCAGCTCGCCCACGTCGGCACGCGTCTGCGGTTCGGGCATCAGTTTCGCGCCGATGTGAAACGTGACGACCGCCCACGCCGCCCACGACAGGAGGGCCAGGCCGCTGATGAAGACGATGCTCTTCAGCGACCCGCGGCTCAGGCCCAGGGCGCCGATGCCGGCGCCGAGGCTCGACAGCACGACGACGAGCATCGCCTGACCGGTGGCGCTTCGGTCGGCTTCGACCTCCTCGTAGGTCGCCGGGTCGAGCGCCAGCGCACCGAGGAGCCGGATCGGAAAGGTGGTGCTGACGGAGGGGTCAGCCATCTCAGGACCTCCTGCAAGTACCGCTATCGCCGTGACAGTCGCGCCCACAATTCAGCCGCTCGCCGGCCGGCGGCTTCGGTCGTCACGACCCGCGCGGGCCAGTTGCGCGTGTACCCCTCGGACGCCCATTTCTTCGTGGCGTCGATGCCCATCTTGCCGCCGTACGCCGGGAGATCCGCCGCATCGTCCAAATCGTCGACGGGCCCCTTGGTCAGCTGGACATCGCGCAGCGGATCCATGTGCGTGCCGACGATCCACGCCACCTGGCTGAGATCGTGGACGTTCACGTCCTTGTCGACGACGACGATCGTCTTCGAGAACATGAGCTGGCCCAGACCCCAGAACGCGCTCATGATCTTGCGCGCATGACCGGGGTAGCGCTTGTCGATCGAAACGAGCACGAGGTTGTGGAAGATTCCCTCGGCCGGAAAATGCATGTCGACGATTTCCGGAAGCGTCTTGCGGATCATGGGCAGGAAGATTCGCTCGCTGGCCAGCCCGAGGTAGTAGTCCTCCATCGGCGGCACGCCGACGATCGTGGTGAGGTAGGTCGGGCGTTTGCGCTGCGTGACGCACGTCAGATGAAAGACGGGAAAGTCGTCGGGCTGTGAATAGAGACCCGTGTGATCGCCGAACGGCCCCTCGCGGCGCCGCTCTCCCGGTTCGACATAGCCTTCGAGCACGATGTGCGAGCTCGCCGGCACCTCGAGGTCGACCGTGACGCACTTGACCAGTTCGATCCGGCGCCTCGAGAGAAAGCCGCCCAGCAGCAGCTCGTCGAGCCCTTCGGGCATCGGCGCCGTGGCGCAGTACGGCAGCACCGGCTCGGCGCCGAGCGCGACGGCCACTTCGAGTCGCCTGCCGAGACGCTCGGCGACCCGGTAGTGCTGCGCACCGCCCTTGTGACGCTGCCAGTGCATGCCGGTGGTACGGCCGTCGAACACCTGCATGCGATAGGTGCCGATATTCCGGATCCCGGTCTCGGGATCCTTCGTGAACACGAGCGGGAACGTGATGTATCTCCCGCCGTCCTCCGGCCAGCACTTCAGGATCGGCAGCGCGTCGAGCGTCCCGTCGCGGTCCACGATCTCCTGGCAGGGCGCGGCCTTGACCGTCTTCGGCATCAGATCGCGCAGGCGGCCGACCATCGGGAGCATCTTCAGCGCATCCATGACGCCTTCCGGCATCTGCGGCGTCATCAGCTCGTCGATTTCCTTCGCAAGATCATCGAGCGTCTTCACGCCGAGCGCGAGGCACATGCGCTCGTGTGATCCGTAGGTGTTGGTCGCGACCGGGATGTCGAAGCCCGTGGGCTTGTCGAACAGCAGCGCCGGCCCGCCGTCCGGCGACTTGCACGCGCGATCGGTGACCGCGGCGATTTCGAGATCGGGGCTGGCCGCGTCCGGCACGCGCACGAGCAGCTTCCGCTGGTCGAGATCGGCGAGGAAGTCGTTGAGATCTGAGTACAACCGGCTAACTCATTTTCGTGTGTTTTTCGCGTCGTCGGTGTTTTTCGCGTCTCTCGTGTTCGCGTGTCCTTCGTGACTTCGTGGTGGCATTTGCATTTCTATCTTATCGGTAATCTGCCGAGCGACCGCGAGCGCGCGGCGGCCGGCCTCGCCCGTGACCTTCGGCGCGCGGCGTGACGCGACGGCGTCGACGAAGTCGGCCAACTCGCGCTTGAGCGGCTCTTCGCTCGCGACCTCGATCTCCCCGCCTTCGATCGTCGGCGCCGGTCCGGCGCCCTTCACCGGCCGCCAGACCTCGACCTTCTGCGCTGCGTAGTCGATCGACAGATACGCGGCGGTCTGGAAGAAGCGGATCTTCCGCACGCGATCGCGGCTGATGCGGCTCGCCGTCAGGTTCGCGATGCACCCGTTGGCGAAGCGCAGCCGCGCGTTGGCGATGTCAACGCGATTCGTGACGACCGGCACGCCGACGGCCTCGAGCGATTCGACATCGGAGCTCACCAGGGAGAGCACCACGTCGAGGTCGTGAATCATCAGGTCGAAGACGACGTCGATGTCGAGGCTGCGCTCGGGAAACGCACCGAGCCGATGGACCTCGATGAAGCGCGGGTCGGTGAGCAGCGGCCGCGCGGCGGCGAGCGCCGGGTTGAATCGCTCGGTGTGCCCCACGGCGAGCACCACGCTCGCGTCGGCGGCAGCCGCGATCATCTCGTCGGCCTCGGCCAGCGACCGCGCCATCGGTTTCTCCACGAGCACCGGCACGCCCGCCTGCAGAAACGGCAGCGTGATGTCGCGGTGGATCTCGGTCGGCACCGCGACCGTCACGGCGTCCACGCGTCCGATCAGATCTCGGGAGTCGAACAGCGGCTGCGCCCGGTTCGACACGGCGACCTCCTCCGCACGCGGCCGATTCGTGTCGACGACCGCGACCAGCTCCACGTCCGGCAGCGAAGACAGTATCCGCGCATGATGCCTGCCGAGGTAGCCGACGCCGATGACGGCGATGCGCAATGGCGTGCTCACATCGCCGTCCTTGGTCCTTTGTGCTTGGTGCTTGGTCCGTTCTTGGTCCTTGGTCCGTTCCTGGTCCTTCGTCCTTGATCCGCGACACACGTGCGGCGCACCAAGGACCATGGGACCATGGACGGACCAGGAACCAAGAACCAAGGACTAAGGACCAACACGCCGCCCCACAATCGCGATCCCCGCTTCATCGGCGGCCCTGACAATCGCGTCACCGTCGATCATCAGTGTCTTGCCGGCGTCGACGGACAGGAGCGTCGCACCGGCGGCCTTCATGGCCTCGATCGTCGAGACGCCCACGACCGGCACGTCGAAGCGCATGTCCTGATTCGGCTTCGCCACCTTGATGATGCGGGCGCCGTGGCCGGCGAGCTGGCCGGCGCGCGCGATCAGCGCGTCGGTCCCCTCCATCGCTTCCACCCCGACGACGGCCGCCGCCTTCACGGCGATCGTCTGGCCGACGTCGAGCCCGGCGATGGCATCGGCGATGCGGTAGCCGACCGTGAGATCGCGTTGCTCCTCGTCTGTCGGCGCGCGGCGCGTCAGGACGCCTGGCCGCGCCAGCAGCGGCGCGAGAAACGCCGTCGAATCGATCAACTCGATGCCGCGATCGCGCAGCACGTCGGCGATGCCGGCGATGATCGCATCCGTGTTCCTCGCCTTGAGCCGCATCAGGACGCCGGCCAGCGTCATGTCCGGCACGATGTCGGCGAACAGCTTCGTGTGCTTGACCTGGCCGGCCATCAGCGCCTGCGTGACCCCGGCATCCTTCAGGACGCTGATGAGGGTCCCGAGCTGACCGAGCGAAATCCAGTGGAACGCCGCAGCGGGTGGACGCGCCGCTTCGTCGGCGAGCTCGGGAAAGGTTTCCTGTTTGAGGGCGACGACGGTGACGTCGTGGCCGGCGACACGGGCCGCGTCCAGCACCAGGAACGGGAATCGGCCATTCCCGGCGATAAGGCCTAACCGCATGTCATGAGCTTATGGCTGATGGCTAATGGCACATGGCCCATGGTGGCGACAGCTGCCCATCTTCGATAAGCCATCAGCCCTGAGCCATCAGCCATGACGCGTTCTTACTCGTCCGCAACCACTTCTTCTGCGCGCCGAGACGCACGCCGGAGAATGACGCCGCGCTGCGACGTGCGGATGAAGTCGATCAGGTACTGGACCTCGTCGCAGGCGAGCGACTGGTCCTGCTGGATCTGCTGCAGCGCGCGCGTCGTGTTCAGCTTCGACTGGAGCAGGTAGCGAAACGATCGCCTCACCTTCGTGACGACGTCCGGCGTGAAGCCGCGACGCACGAGGCCGATGGTGTTCGCGCCATAAATCCGCGCCGGGCGGCTGCCGACGGTCCGCGCGTAGGGCAGCGCATCTTTGGTGACCACCGAGTAGCCGCCGATGAACGCGTGGCGCCCGACGCGACAGAACTGGTGGACGCCGGATCCGGCGCTGATGTTCACGTAGTCTTCCACCGTCACGTGCCCGCCGAGCGTCGCCATGTTGCCGAAGATGGTGTCGTCTCCCACATGGCAGTCGTGCGCCACGTGCACGTAGGCCATGAAGACGTTCCGGTTGCCGATCGTGGTCTGGCCGCCGCCGCCCTGCGTGCCGCGGTGGATGGTGACGAACTCGCGGAAGATGTTCCGGCGGCCGATCGTCAGTCGCGTCTCTTCGCCGCGGAACTTGAGGTCCTGCGGCACCTGACCGATCGACGCAAACGGATAGATCTCGCACTCGTCGCCGATCTCGGTCCAGCCGTCGATCACCGCCGAGGCGCCGATGCGGCAGTTCGCGCCGATCCGGACGTGGGCGCCGATCGTCGCGTGCGGGCCGATCGTCGTCCCGTCGCCGATCCGCGCGCGGGGATGCACGATCGCCGACGGATCGATTTCCGTCCGGTCCGGCACGAGGCCCAGCAGCAGCTCAGCTTCCGCCACGACCTGGTCCCCGACGTACGCCACGGCTTGCGCCCGCGCCAGCGACGACCGCCGCCGTCCGAGCGAGATCTCCAAGCGCAGGCGGTCGCCCGGCACGACCTGGCGGCGGAACTTGGCCTCGTTCACGCCGCGCAGCGAGACGCGCGCGTTGGGCGGCGCATCCTCGCGTTGCAGGAGCAGAATCGCGGCCACCTGAGCCAGCGACTCGAGCATCAACACGGCCGGCAGCAGCGGCGCGCCCGGAAAATGTCCCTGGAAGAACTCTTCGTTGACCGTGACGTTCTTGACCGCGACTAGACGGCGGCCCGCGTCATATTCCGTGATCGCGTCCACGAGGAGGGACGGATACCGGTAGCAGAGCCGGTCGAGGAGGGCGGGGATGTCGATCACGGGTGAAATGCTAATTGCAATTGCTCATTGCAATCTACTTTGCAATTTGCATTTTGCAATCAGCAATTTCAGGCCCCTGGACGGTGGTTATGGCTTGGGCGCCGCTGCCGGTTTCGCCACCGCATCCAGTCTCTTGACGACGTCGCCGGTGAGATCCAATCCCGGCGTCGCCCACGCGACGCCGGCTTCCGCCAGGTTGAACACGATCTGCAGCCCCTTCTCGACCGCGATCTGCTCGATGATCGGCGAGAGCTTCTTGACGAACTCGTTCTGCACTTCCTGCTGCAGCTCGTTGATCTCGGCCTGGGCGTCCTGCTGGAACCGCTCGGCATCCTTCGTCTGCTTTTCGATTTCCTTTTCGAGCTGCACACGAGCCGTTTCGTTCATCACGCTGCCGCTGGTCTGCAGCTTCTGCTGGTTGCCCTGGAGCAGCTTCGCCTTGTCCGAATTCTCGGTCTGCTTCTTCTGGATGAGGGCGTTCACGCGGCCGACCGCCGCCTTGCCGTCGATCGAGTTCTGGAACACGGCCTGGGGATTGAAAAACGCGACTTTCGCACCCAGCGGGAACGGCGCGGGCGGCTGTGCCGCGGCCGGGGCCGGCGGAGGCTGCGCGGGCGCGGGCGTCGGCTGCGCCGGCTTGGCCTGGACGGGCGTCTGCGCGAAGACGGGACCGGCGCTCAGCACCATCAGGGACAGGGCGAGCGACGCGGCAATGGCAGAACCTCTCATCACGCTGAATCCTTTCGTGTTAGTGCAAAATCAACGGCTTGCCGCTCGAGCGACACAGTAAGCGCTTGATTTTACACTAGAAGGTCGAGCCCACCGCAAAGCGGAACTGGAAGGCCTTCTGCGGCAAGAGCGTGTTGTCGAGCACGCCGGACCGCTGCGGATTGTAAGCAAAGATGAGACGGAAGGGCACGTTGAGCACCGGCATGAAGAACCGGACTTCGAGCCCCGTGGACGTCTTGAAGTCCTTCAGGTTGAAGCTCGTGCCCGGCTTGATGACCGTCGCGATCGAGCCGCCATCGGGCACGAACGGAGAGGGGCCCTGCAGCACCGGCCCGGGCTGCACCTCGCCCGCGTCGTAAAAGGCAATCAGACGCACCGGCCCCGCGATCGTGAGTTGCTCTTCGACGTTGAACAACAGGCTCTTGTTGCCGCCGAGCACAAGTCCGTTGATCGGGTCGATCGGCCCGATCGTCCGGATGTCGAAGCCGCGGATGCTGTACTCCCCGCCGAGGAACAGCTTCTCGAAAATCGGCAGCTCTTTCGATCCGCTGAACGGGTGGATGTATTCGGCCTGTCCACGCATGCCGAGCGTCAGCCGGCTGCCGTGCCTGAGGTACCAGACGCCTTCCACCATCGGCTTGTAGAAGTTCGTGTTGCCGCCGAGGCCGGCAAGGTCGAGCGACGTCGTGAAGCGCTTGCCGCTCGTCGGGAAGATCGGCTGATCGACCGTGTTGTAGACGTAGGACGGGACGACCTTGCTGATGACCCGCTCGCCGTCCTGTCCAATCAACAGCGAGTCGCGCAGGAACGGGTTGCGCTGGAGAACGTCCGGCTGCTGGTACAGATCGTTGATCTCCGTCACCCGGACCCGCTGGTAGCTGTAGTTCGCGAACATCCGCGAAAAGCCGCTCAGCGGAAACCCCATGGTGAGGACGGCGCCGGCCGTTTTCTGGGTGAACTGGCCGATGTACCGGACGTCCTGGCGGAACACGTTGAAGCCGCCCGTGATGTTGCGGTCGAACAGGAACGGCTCGGTGAACGCCAGCGAGTAGTTCTGCGCGCGCGAGCCGGCCGACATCGACAGCGTGAGGCTCTCGCCGCGGCCGAGGAAGTTGGCGGTCTGGAACGAGAGTTGGCCGAAGAACCCTTCGAACTCCGACACGCCGGCGCCGAAGGTGAGCTGATTCCGGTTCTGCTCCTCCAGCTTCAGCTTCACGTCGACCTTGTTGGTCTCGTTCGCCGTTTTCTGGACGTCGACCTCCCCGGGCTTGCCCTCGAGCGCCTTGAAGTAGCCGAGCTGATTCAGGCGCTTGACGCTGTACTTCAGCGCCTCGGTGTTGAACGGGGCGCCCTCGACCAGGCGCATCTCCCGCCGGATCACGTTGTCGCGCGTCGTCGTGTTGCCGACGAAGGTGATGCGGTTGACGAAGAACTGCTGCCCTTCCTGCATCCGCATCGTGACATCGACAATCGGCGCGCCGTTGGTCTGCGCCTTCCCGTCACTCGGCGCCTTCAGCGCGTCGGGCGCCTCCGGCTCGTTCGGGTTCGGGTCGTCGTGGAACTTGTAGTCGGGAAACCCGGTGAACTCCCAGTAGCCGCCGGTGCCGTACACCTCGCGCGCCTTTTCGAGCCCCTTGCGGATCCGCTTCTCCCCGTAATACTCGCCGGGGACCATCTTGAACAGCGGCTTCAGGTACTCGGACTTGACCACGGTGTTGCCGGCGACGTCGAAGGTGCCGACCTTGTAACGGGGCCCCTCGGTGACGGGAATCTTCAGATCAATCCAGCGCGTCTTCTTGTCATCGGAATCTTCGAGCACCTTCAGCTCGGGCACGCCGAGGTTCGCCCGCAGGTAGCCGTGGTCCCGATAATAGGCCACTACTTTCTCGGCGTCCTCGTCGAACTTCGTTTCCTGGTACGTGCCCTTGTCGCCGATGAGCGAGAGGAACCAGGTCGGGAAGTGAAGGAAGTCCTGAAACGGCCCGCGCTCCTTGTTCTCCTTCAGCTGCCGCTTCAGCACGCCTT
>WNEY01002951.1_pt1 | contig 12660 bp, 6 predicted proteins | sample 5400531 | NCBI WGS metagenome assembly WNEY01 (sample SAMN13153338, study PRJNA577476) | soil metagenome | isolation source: 200 cm saprolite under Douglas fir tree site 1 | place: USA:California | collected 2015-04-18
CACTTCGTTCAGTCCGCGAGGTGTTGGCGACGTGATTTGCACGGCGATCGGAATATTGGCGAACCACAGGGGCTGGGGCCGCTTTGCCCACATGCGCTACGACGACGAAGTGAACATGGCGAACAGCAACATCTTCCTGGACTCGACGTTCACGTGGCACGACTACAACGGCAATAGGGCGTTCGAGCTCGGCGAAGTGAACTTCGATCGGAACGGACCGGATTTCATCTCCACGACCGTGCTCGGCAGCGGCTCCTACGCGTTCGCCGTGCCGAACCCCAACGAGAAGCAACCCCAAAGCGACGAGTTCACCGCGTCGATCGAGCAGCAGCTGATTCGGAACATGGCGCTACGCATCACCGGCATCTACTCGCACACGTTCAACAATTACCGCGTCATCAACAACCTCCGGCCGCCGCAGGTCTACACGATTCCGATCAGAAATCCTGATCCGGGCCCGGACGGCCGGATCGGCACCGCCGACGATCCGGGCACGACCATCACGTACCGGGATTATCCGGCCGCGTACCGCGGCGCCGCCTTCCAGCAGCCGATGCTCGTCAACGATCCGTCGGCAGACGAGACCTACAAGAGCTTCGAGGTGGCGGTGAGCAGGAGGCTCACCAACCGGTGGCAGCTGATGGCGTCCTACTCCGCGACGAAGCTGAACATCCCGTTCGTCCCGACGACCGCCGGCGCGTTTACGGTGAACCTGCCGGCGCTCGATCCGAACGCGGAGATCTTCTCGGCGAACCAAACATGGGAGTGGCTCGGCCGCGTCTCGGGCGCGTACCTCCTGCCGTTCGACGTCCAGATGTCCGCCAACTTCGAGCACCGGAGTGGCACGCCGTACGCGCGGACCGTCTCGGTCGGCGGCGGCCAGCAGATCCCGTCGCTGACGGTCCCGGTGGAGCCGATCGGCGCCCGCCGGCTGCCGAACCTGAATCTCGTCAACCTCCGGGCGGAGAAATCGTTCCGGCTCACGCCGACGCAGCGCATCGCGCTCAGGCTGAACGTCTACAACCTGATGAACGTCAACACCGTGCTGACGATCAACACGCTCTCAGGGGCGGCCTTCGAGCGGCCGACGAGCATCGCATCGCCGCGAATCGCGGAGCTGGGGGTGACGTACCGGTTCTGATCGGGCGATGGGCAAAGAATCACGAAGACCAGGACGAACCACGAAACCCGCAGGGCGCAGCTTGCCGCGCCGGTACCAGCGGGGGCGGAGCAAGCTCCGCCCCTACAGGGTTGTCGTTGGTATCAGCGTGAGGAGGTGCTCGCGGAGCGCAGGCGCTGGCCGCCGATCCAGACCGACTCGATCTGCCGCGTGTTCTTGATGTCGGTGAGCGGATTGGCCGTCAGCACGACGAAATCGGCCCACTTGCCCGGCTGAAGCGTCCCGAGATTCGCGTCGAGCTTCGTCACGCGCGCGCCGCCGCCGGTCGCCGCGACCAGCGCCTGCATCGGCGTCATGCCGGCCTTCACCATCATCTCCAGTTCGACGTGCTCGAAGTAGCCCTGCCACCGGCCGATCAGGTTCGCGCCGGTATCGGTGCCCATCGCGATCGCCACGCCGGCGTCGGACAGCGTCTTCAGGTTGCGGTTGGCCTGCTCGAGCGCCTTCTTGATCGTCGTCGCTTCCTGACTGTTGCGCGTCTTCTCCTGCTGCGCCGGCTCGCTCAGCTGCGCCATCTGCTTGCCGTAGAGCGCCTTGCCGCCCAGGAAGAACGGATCGCTGAAGAACGCGGGCGTCGTCTCGTAGACGAACACCGAGAGATCGCGCGTCAGCGTCGGGATGTAGCCGACGTTGCGCGCCTTGACCGCGGTGATGAACGCCGGCGTCACGTCCTGATCGCGGACGCTGTGCGCGATGACGTCGGTGCCGGCCTCGAGGAGGCTCATCGCATCTTTCAGGTAGTACAGGTGCGACGCGACGCGCAGCCCGCGCTTGTGCGCTTCGTCGATCACCGCGCGGTAGATCTCCGGCTTCATCTTGTTCGGGTTCGAGTCCTCGCCGTCGACGCGGATCTTGATGATGTCGACCTTCTGGTCGGCGTTGCGATCGACGCTGACGCGTGCGGCGTCGGGGGTCGTGTCGGCGATCACCAGGCCGGCTGAATACAGCCGCGCACGGTCGAGCGTCGTGTGCTCCTGCTCGTCCCGCAGCTTCAGGCCTTCGGCGGCGTCGTTCGGTCCCGAGCCCAGGCTGTACGCCGTCGTAATCCCGTACTGTGCGTACATCCGGAGCTGCGCGAGCAGCTGATCGCGGACCAGCTCGCTCGAATTCCGCGCGGCATCGACGTGTCCGTGCGAATTGATCAGGCCCGGGATGACGGTTTTGCCGCGGACGTCGACGCGCGCGGCGCCGGCGGGCACTTTCACGGCCGTGCCCACATCCTGAATCCTGCCGTTCGCCACGACGAGCGTGGCGTTCTCGAGCGGCGCGCGCCCGGTTCCGTCAATCACGCGCGCGCCGGTCAGCGCCGTCACGGTGGCGGGTGCCTGCGCAGACGGCGTCTGCAACGAGCCCCCGGCGATGAGAACGGCTGTTCCGAAGACAACCGCCGCAAGGCGCGCATTCGTCCGACCCATCATTGCACCTCCAGTCCAACACCCGTACGCGGCGGAGCGAGCTGCGCCCCTGCCCCAGCTTTCCAGGCGACGCCGGGTTCATCCCGGGCTTCCGATCGAACTCCGCCTTCGAATCGAGCGGGCCTGCATCAAAACACCGCGGTCGGGTTGATCGGCGAGCCCGTTCCCCCTTCGACCGGAATCGGCGCGAACGACAGCATGAACTCGTATCGATTGAGCCGGCGCGCCGTTTCGACGAGCTTCTCGAGATCCAGGTTCTCCACGATGCCGACGCCAAGCCAGTTGAGCATCGCCTGGTGAATCGGCATCGCCGGCACGCCTTCTGCCTGGCCCCACCCGGGACGCGGCGCCCAGTCGATGTTGAAGTCGTGGCCGACGAACGCGATGTCGCGCTGTTTGATGAATGGGATCGTGTCCGCGAAGAAGCCGGCCACCGAGCCGGCCCATGGCCCCTGCGCGGCGCGGCGCTTCCATCGGCCCACGTACAGCATCAGCACATCGCCGGCGCCGACTTTGACACCCGCTTTCTTTTCCCAGGCTTCGAGGTCGTCGCGCGTCACCGGCGTTCCCGGCTCGAGCCACTGCACGCCTTTGAGCTGCGGGATGTCGTAGAGGACGGCGCGCGTGACCACGCCGTCCTTCCACGCCATCACATCTTCCCTGGTACAGCCCGATTCGGTCGTGATGTTCTCCTTCGAGGAGAACCCGTTGAACATCTGCCCATCGAAGACGAAGTGGCAGAACGCATCCATGTGCGCGACCGCGAGCCCGTGATAGCTCACCTGATAGGTGTCGACGGTGATCGTGTCGGACACGATGTTCGTCGTGCGCCGGAACACGGACGCGGCTGGGACATCGGCCTCGGTCTTTTGCGGCACCGGGTGGGCCAGCGACACGACGATGCCGGCTTTCACCAGCCTGGCGGCACTTTGCACTTTCGCCGGGGTGATCAGATTGGACGCGCCGAGCGTGTCGTTCGGCCCCCACCGGCGCCAGTTCTTGAGCTCGCCCCGCCAGCGGCTGTAATCAGCCGGCGTGGCGCTCGCCGGCGTGGGGACGCCCTGGCCGTGAATCCGCTGTTCGACCATTACGAGGCATCCCGCCAGGACGAGGGCGCTTGCCGCAGCCATTCCCAACCGACGTCTCATCGTGTCCTCCGGGACAAAGATTGCGACGATGTACCACGAGCACCTGGATGGGCAGAATTCGCAGAACTGAATAACTTCCGCGTGCGTTCCGCGTGTTCTGCGGTTCAGCGCGACCGCGCTATTTCACCGTTTCGTCGTGGATGAAGCCGCCGTTCGCGCGGTCGATGTTCGGCGGGCTTGGGACGGCGCCGTTGGTCCTCAGGACGCCGGCGGTCGACGGGAAGTACTTGACGCCGCCTCCCTGGTAGATGCCCTCGGTGATCACGAGCGGCGTCCACGACTTCCGATCCTTCGCGTTCACGTCTGCGCCCTTGTCAATCAGGTACTGCGCGATCGAATCGGCACCCCAATACGCCGCAGCGTGCAGCGGCGTCTCGCCGGCCGCGTTGGCGGCGCGCACGTCGTTGCCGAGCTCGACCATCAACTTGACGGCGTCGAGCGCGCTCGCCTCCGGGATCGGCGTGATCCCCGGTGCATGCGCGAGCCCGGCGGCCAGCATGAGGGCGGTCGTCTTCGACTCGGTGGTCGCCTTCGGATCGGCGCCCGCCTGCAGCAGCGCGCGCATCACATCGAGGTCCGCAGCCATCGCGGCCAGGAGGAAGGGCGTCGCGCCGACCAGGCTCCCGGCATTCCCTCCGGCGCCGCCGTAGCGGCGGACGTTGCGGGCGACGCGGGCGTTCGGATCCGCGCCATGCGCGAGCAGCAGCTTCACCATCTCGAGGCGCTCGCGGCCGGTGAGGCCGCCGAACGCGCCCCACTCGGAATCGGCCGCCACGCTGACGCTCAACTCGCCTCCCCATTCGCCGCCGGCCCAATGGAGCGGCGTGTAGCCCGAGCCTTTGTTCGGATCCGCGCCGCGATCGAGCAGGAACCGCGCGTACTGAAGATGATGTCGTATGAGCGCGGTGAGCAGCGCCGTCATGCCGTCGGCGGCGGCTTCGTTGACGTCGGCGCCTGCGGCGAGCAGCAGCCGCGTCATCTCGATGCCGCCCTCGCGCGCCGCGAACAGCAGCGGCGTGAATCCGGCCGTCGACCGCGCCTGCGCGTCCGCGCCGCGTTCGAGCAGCAGGCGGGCGACATCGAGGTGCTCTTCCGCGACCGCCCACATCAGGGCCGTCTGGCCGCGCGTCTTCTCTTTTGCGTTCACCTCGGCGCCGCCGTCGACGAGCACCTTCACCATCTCCGGTCGTCCGCTGCGGGCTGCGGTGAGGATCGGCGTCTCGCCGTTCGGGAGGCCGGCCTTGACGTTCGCGCCCGCTTCGAGAAGGGCGCGCGCGATCGCGGCGTTGCCGTTCTCGGCCGCGAGGATGAGCGGCGTGACTCCGTTCTGATCGGCGGCGTTGACGTTCGCGCCGGCGCGGATCAGAAGATTCGCCGTCTCCAGATCATCCCGGTGGACTGCCCAGTGCAGCGCGGTCGCGCCGTCTGCAAGCGGCGCGTTGACGTCGACGCGCTCGGACAGGAGGCGGTGAACGGTGTCGAGGTCGCGCGCTTTGACCGCTTCGGCCAGGCGCGCATTCGCGGCGGCGGCCGCGGTCGAGGTAACGGGAGCCGCCGACACGATTAGCGCGAGGCACGAACGGAACACATACGACCGCAGACGGCCGCCGAGCCGGCGCCGGCGCCGATCGTCACGCACGCGCATCTTCTGCCTCCGCGCCTTTACTCCGCGGCGGATGATAGACGAGTGGCGAGCGGTTGTCGACAAACTTCGTTCAACTGCTCACGCTGACAGGAGTTGACCTTGTGAACGACGCGGAGTGACGATGGTATAATCCGCGCGCACTTCAGAGTGCGGCACGCTGTCCGGCGACGTCGAGGTGAGGTGGCCCGTATGTCGAGATCGGGGCGGGCCCTCTTCGGATTGTCAGGGATCGCGCTCGCCGGCAACGGACTGCTGGCAGCGGCTCCTGTCGACATGCGCCTCCGCCAGCCGGCGGCGTATCAGACGGCTCAACCCGCAGCGCCGCCATCGCCGACTCGTTCGTCCGACACCGCCCCGAACACCGCGCTCGTCGCCCGGTACTGCATGACCTGCCACAATGCGCGGCTGAAGACCGGCGGGCTCGTCCTCGATCCGCAGGGTGTGCAACACCCGGGCGACCACGCGGACGTCTGGGAGAAAGTCGTGCGCAAGCTGCGCGGCGGCGCCATGCCTCCGGCAGGCTCGCCGCGACCCGACAAGGAGACCTCCAACCGATTCGTCAGCGAGCTCGAAAACGCACTCGACCGCACGGCCGCGGCGAAACCGAACCCGGGCCGGCCGGCGATCCACCGTCTGAACCGCGCCGAATACCAGAACGTGATCCGTGATCTGCTCGCGCTGGAGATCGACGGCCGCGCGCTCCTTCCGAGCGACGACACGAGCTACGGGTTCGACAACATCGCCGACGTGCTCACCGTCTCTCCGACGCTGCTCGAGCGGTATCTCTCCGCCGCGCGGAAAATCGCGCGGCTCGCGGTCGGCGAGCCGGCCGTCCGGCCGGTGCTGCAAACCTACACGCTCCCGCGGACACTCGTGCAGCTCGAACGCATGAGCGACGATCTTCCGTTCCGCTCGCGTGGCGGCGCCGTCATCCGCCACTACTTCTCGGCCGACGGCGAATATGTCGTCAAGATCCGCCTGCAGCGGGCGCTCAACACGAACGTGATTCGCGGGTTGGCGAACGGCGAGCAGCTCGACGTCCGGCTCGATCAGGCGCGGCTGAAGCTGTTCGCGATCGGCGGCGAGTGCGTCGGCTCGATGCAGCCGCACTGCCGCAAACCGCCGGGGCTCGTCCAGGCGTCCGACTACGAGCGGACGGCCGACGATGGGCTGGAGGTGCGGTTCGCGGCGAAGGCGGGCAGACATGCGCTCGGCGTTGCGTTCGTGCAGCGGAGCGCGGCGGCGATGGAAGGGCCAGGGCCTGTGCGACTGCCCGCAGGCGGTTCGGCTGACGGGTTCGACCAGGCTGCCGACATGAGCATCGACACGATTCAGGTCGAGGGCCCGTTTGCCGCCGCCGGGATCGGCGAGACCCCGAGCCGCCGCGCGATCTTCGTCTGCCGGCCACCCGAGGCGGCGCGCAACGCCGTCCGATGGCCTGTCGGGGACGAGGCCTGCGCGAAGACGATCCTGACGCGGCTCGCTCGGCGCGCATACCGGCGCCCGGTGGCCGACGCCGACGTGCAGACGCTTCTCGCCTTCTATCGCACCGGCCGCAAGAGCGGCGGCTTCGACGGCGGCATCGAGCTGGCGCTCGAGCGGCTGCTCGTGGCGCCCGAGTTCCTGTTCCGCGTCGAAACCGATCCCGATGATGCCCCGGGCACGCCGCACCGGATCACCGGCCTCGAGCTTGCGTCGCGGCTGTCGTTCTTCCTGTGGAGCAGCCTCCCCGACGAGGAGCTGCTTACCATCGCGGCCGCAGGCAAGCTGAAGGATCCCGCTGTGCTGCAGCGGCAGGTGACGCGCCTTCTCGCCGACCGGCGGAGCAGCGCCCTCATCAACAACTTCGCGGGCCAATGGCTGTACGTCCGGAACGTCAACGTGGCCGTGCCGGATCCCGATCTGTTCCCCGACTTCGATCTCTCGCTGCGCGACGCGTTCCGGCGCGAGACGGAGCTCTTCCTCGAGAGCCAGCTGCGCGAGGATCGCAGCGCGTCCGAGCTCCTGTCGGCGAACTACACGTTCGTCAACGAGCGCCTCGCCCGCTTCTACGGGATTCCGAACGTCTACGGCAGCCACTTCCGCCGCGTGACGCTGCCCGACGCCGCGCGAGCGGGGCTGCTCGGTCAGGCGAGCATTCTCACCGTGACGTCGTACGCGACGCGGACCTCGCCGGTCGTCCGCGGCAAATGGCTGCTCGAGAACATCCTCGGATCGCCGCCGCCGCCGCCGCCGGCGAACGTCCCGCCGCTCAAGGAAAACGGCGAGGGCGGCGCGGCGCCGACCTCCGTACGCCAGCGGCTCGAGGAGCATCGGAAGAATCCGGTGTGCGCGAGCTGTCACGTGCGGATGGATCCGCTTGGGTTCGCGCTCGAAAATTTCGACGCGACCGGAAGATGGCGCGCGAGCGAAGCGGGCGTCCCGATCGACGCGTCGGGCGTGTTTCCCGATGGCACGACGTTCACCGGCCCGGCGGAATTCCGGAAGGTGCTCCTCAGCCATCGCGAGCAGTTCGTCGCGACGCTCACCGAAAAACTCCTGACCTACGCGCTCGGACGAGGCGTCGAGTATTACGACATGCCCGCGATCCGGAAGATCCTGCGCGAGGCAGCGCCTGGAGACTATCGCTGGTCGTCGCTCATTCTGGGGATCGCCAGGAGCCGGCCGTTCCAGATGCGTGTGGCGCCGGAGCTGCCGGCGCCGCCGGCGTCGCGCTCTCAGCAGGCAGGACACCGGCAGCCATGATTATCACGAAACTGCGCCTGCCCCGGCGGGCGTTTCTGCGCGGCCTTGGCGCGACGATCGCGCTGCCCCTGCTCGACAGCATGGTGCCGGCGCTGTCGGCGCTCGCGCAGACGGCCGCCAAGCCAGTGCGCCGCCTCGGCGTCGTCTACGCGCCGAACGGAATGAACATCTGGCGCTGGAAGCCGGCCGCCGAGGGGGCGGCGTTCGAGTTGACGCCGCTGCTGCAGCCGCTCGCCCCATTCCGCGATCAGCTGCTGGTGTTGAGCGGCATGTCGAGCAAGGAAGCCGATGCGATGCCGGGCGAAGGCGGCGGCGATCATTCGCGCGGCCAGGCGGCGTTCCTGACCGGCGTTCACGCCAAGAAGACGCAGGGGCCCGACTTCCAGGCCGGCATCTCGATGGATCAGATCGCGGCGCGCGAGCTCGGAAACGACACGCAGCTCGCGTCGCTCGAGCTCGCGCTCGAAGCCAACGATCTGGTTGGCGGCTGCGAGCTCGGGCTCGCGTGCGCGTACACCGGCACGCTGTCCTGGCGCGGACCGACGAGCCCCGTGCCGGTCGAAGTGGATCCGCGCGCGGTGTTCGAGCGGCTGTTCGGATCGAGCGATACGACCGATCCGCGCGCACGGGTCGAACGCCTGAAGACGGAGCGGAGCATCCTCGACTCGGTCAGCAGCGACCTCCAGCGCCTGCAGAAACGCGTCGGCGCCGCGGACCGCACGAAGGTGACCGACTACCTCGACGCCGTTCGCGACATCGAGCGGCGCATCCAGAAGGCCGAGGAGCAGAGCACGAAACAACTGCCGCTCGTTCAGCAGCCCTCGGGCGTGCCGGCGACCTTCGAAGAGCACGCGAGGCTCATGTTCGAGCTCATGGCGCTCGCGTATCAAACCGACCTGACGCGCGTCTGCACGTACATGATCGGGCGCGAGCAGAGCACGCGCACCTATCCGGAGATTGGCGTCCCCGAGCCGCACCATCCGATTTCGCATCATCAGCAGCGGCCCGAATATCTCGAGAAGCTCGCAAAGATCAACGTCTTCCACATGAAGCTCTTCGCCGGCTTCCTCGAGAAGCTGCGCGCGACCCAGGACGGCGACGGCACGCTGCTCGACAGCGTGATGCTGCTGTACGGATCGGGGTTGAGCAATCCCGACGATCACAATCATCACGACCTGCCGATCCTGCTGGCCGGCGGTGGCGGCGGACAGTTGAAGGGCGGGAGGCACATCAAGTACCCGCTCGACACCCCGCTCGCGAATCTGCACATGGCCCTCCTCGACAAGATGGGTGTCCCCATCGATCGGTTCGGCGACAGTACTGGGAAGGTCGAGTTACTCTCCGGCGTGTAATCCCGCTGTGCCATCGGGAGGGCTGGGGTCATGATCAAGACACTCGGGCGGGTCTGCGGACGGCGTGCAGCAGGTGTTTCGATGGCGGCGTTTTGGTGTGTCCTCGCGCTGGCGCGCGCCGCGCACGGCGGTCAGGCGCAGGAGGCCAGCATCATCGGCCAGGTCACGGACGAAAGCGGCGCGGTGCTGCCGGGCGTCACGGTGACGGCGACCAGTCCGTCGCTGCAGGTGCCGCAGGTCACGAACATCACCAACGAGCGCGGGGAGTATCGCCTGACGCCGCTGCCGATCGGCACCTACACGGTCGAATACACGCTGCCTGGATTCCAGTCCGTGCGGCGCGAAGGGCTCCGGCTCACCTCCGGATTCGTCGCACGGGTCGATGAAACGCTGAAGCTGGGCGGCGTCGCGGAGACGATTACGGTGTCCGGCGCGGCGCCGGTCGTCGACGTCACCTCGACGGCGAGCCGCACGCAGCTGACGCGCGAGGCGCTCGAAGCGATTCCAGTGGGCCGCAGCGGCTACCAGGCCCTGCTCGCGCAGGCCCCCGGCGTGCGCACCAACCTCGACGTCGGCGGGAATACCACGGCGACCAATCCTTCGTTCCGCGTCTTCGGGCAGAACGGCGATTCGTGGTCGACGCTCGAAGGCGTGCTGACGACGTCACCGAAATCGGGTACTCAGGGCGGCAACTATTTCGACTACTCGTCGATCGAGGAAGCGACTGTCCAGACCGCCGGGAACAACGCCGACGCGGCGACCCACGGAGTCCAGCTGAACGTCATCCTGAAATCGGGCGGCAACGACTTTCACGGCCTCGCGTTCTGGGCCGAGACCACCAAAGGCATGGTCAGCAGCAACATCGACGATAAGCTGCGTTCGCAGGGCGTCACGAGCGGCAACCCGATTAACAAGCGCTGGGATCTCAACGCCGATCTCGGCGGCCGGATCGTCCGCAACAAGCTGTGGTTCTACTACTCGGGACGGTCGCGCCGGCAGGTCAACGGCGTCGTCGGCAACTTCCTCAAGCCGGATGGCTCACCGGTCGATCAGACGCAGCTGCTGGTGTTCTCTACCGAGAAGGTGTCGTACCAGATCAGCCCGTCGAACAAGCTGATTGCGTTCCATCAGAAGAACTACCAGAATTTCATGAATTACCTGGCAAGCCGCTTCGCGCCCTGGGATTCGCGCGTGCAGGCCATGTTCTATGTCGACACCGGCAAGGGTGAATGGCAGTACGCGAAGGGCAACAAGTTCGTGACGCTGCAGTTCGGGCGGTGGGACTGGCACGTCGACTACTCCGGGTTCTCGCCCAGTCCCGCAACCGTCGACCAGCTGACCCTCGCCGTCACCGGCAACAACGCGACGGCCGGTACGACCTCGTTCGAGGATCGCAGCCACGCCAAGGGCGCGTTCAGCTGGTACAAGCCGGATCTGTTCTTCGGGAACCACGATTTCAAGGCGGGATTCGATTATTCCGACGCGCACGCCGATCGAAAACTGATCGATCGCGGCGTCTCCGGCAACTATCAGCTGATTTACCGCAACGGCGTCCCGTTCCAGCTCGCGGCGTGGAACAATCCGGCCGTCCCTGACGATCGCGTGCGATATCTCGGCACGTACCTCCAGGACTCCTGGTCGTTCGCGCGCCGACTGACGGTCAACCTCGGCGTGCGATACGCGCACGACAACGGGTTCATCCGCGCGCAGTGCCGCGTCGCGGCGCCCGCGCCGCTCGATGCCGTGTATCCGGCCCAGTGCTTCCCGTTCACCCAGTTCAAGGTCTGGAACGCGATCGTGCCGCGCATCAACGCGGCGTACGACGTCACCGGGCACGGCAAGACCGTCGTCAAAGGCGGCTGGGGCCGGTTCGCCCACATGCGGTACGTCGACGAGCTGCAGATGACGAACGAGAACGTGCCGCTGACGACGACCTTCCGGTGGCACGACGACAACAACAACAGGCAGTACGATCCGGGAGAGGTGAATTTCGCGCTCAACGGGCCGGACTTCCTGTCGACGATCACCCAGGCCGGCCCCGCGCTCGCGCACGCCGTTCCCAATCCGAACGATAAAGAGCCGTACACCGACGACTTCATGGGTTCGGTCGAGCGCGAGCTGCTGCCGAACTTCGCCGTGCGGTTCACCACGCTGTACTCGCGCACGCGGAACACCTACCGCGTCCAGAACAACAGGCGGCCGTACGAGATCTACAACATCCCGATCCGGACGGCGGATCCCGGACCCGACGGCCGCGCGAACAGCGGCGACGAACCCGGCACGTTCGTCACCTACTGGGACTACCCGGCGAGCTACGCGCCGGTCTCGTTCCAGCAGCCGATGCTGATCAACGATCCGCACTCGGATCAGTCGTATAGGAGCTACGAGCTCGCCGCGAGCAAGCGGCTCAGCAACCGCTGGCAGTTCATGGCGTCCTACTCGGCGACGAAGTCTCGCATTCCGTACGTGCAGAACACGTCCGGCACCGGCGACTTCGTCGCCCCCGGCCTGGCGGTATTTCTCACGACGTACGATCCGAATGCGGAGGTTTTCGCGGCCAACAACACGTGGGAGTGGCTGACGAGGGCGTCCGGCGCCTACACCTTCCCCGCCGACATCCTCCTGTCGGCGCACTTCGAGAACCGGAGCGGGATCCCGTTCGCGCGCACCGTCTCGGCGACGGGCGGCGCGCAGATTCCGTCGATCGTCGTGCGAGTGGAGCCGATTGGGGCGCGCCGCACGCCGACCGTGAACATCCTCGACTTCCGCGTCGAGAAGGCGATCCACGTCGGCCGCCAGAAGCTCGCGGTGCGGCTGAATCTCTACAACGCGCTGAACATCAACACGGTGACGAGCCTGAACCAGCAGTCGGGCGCGACGTTCCTCGGACCGACGGCGATCGTCCCGCCCCGGACCGCCGAGTTGAACGTGCAGTTCAATTTCTGACGAGCCTGCGCCTGTCATCACGAAGCCACGATGAACACGAGGCCCACGAAGAACCGTTCCCAAGTCAGAAGAACTTCGTGATCGTTCGTATATCTTCGTGGCCTCGTGATAAGCAGTCGGTCGGCTGACTGAGCCAACGCCGCTACCGAGCTGGGTAGCGGGCCACACGATCGCTGTGGCTGGTGCCGAGCCAGATCTCGTTCCCCACTTTCAGCCCGGTCGTGGAGCT
>WNEY01002953.1_pt1 | contig 12658 bp, 12 predicted proteins | sample 5400531 | NCBI WGS metagenome assembly WNEY01 (sample SAMN13153338, study PRJNA577476) | soil metagenome | isolation source: 200 cm saprolite under Douglas fir tree site 1 | place: USA:California | collected 2015-04-18
AGCGCCGCCTCGAGCTGATCCCGCGGGTGAAGAAGCTCGGCAACAACGCATGGTCGGGGGAGGGCTACATCGAGTTTGGATTCGCCGGCCGCGATCCCGCGCAGCCGTACGCCGAGGACTTCGACGTGGTGGCTCACGAGGTGGGCCACCAGCTCCTGAAGCGCGTCATCGGCAAAGCGCCCGCGGACCGGCGCGAGTTCATGCGCAAGTCCCACGACGAGGCCGGGGCCGACCTCGTCTCGCTCGTCGCCGTCCTCCACTTCGACTACGTCGTCGAGCGCGTGCTCGCCGAGACGCGCGGCAAGCTCTACTCGGTCAACCTGGTCTCCGAGATCGGCCAGTATCGGAGGGGACGGAGCGGGCGCCGCCCGGGCCGGCTCTATTTTCACGACAAGACGCTGCGGGCCCCGGCCGTCAGGGCGGCGCGTAGACGCGGCGACAAGCACACCTACGCTCAGCCCTTCCTCGGCGCGGCGTTCGACGTCCTCGTCGAGATCTTCGAGAGCCACCTCGTCCGCCGCAGGTTGATCTCCGCCGAGCTCGCGCGCAGCTCGACGCACGCCAGGGCCGAGCGCGACCCCGCGATCCACCGCAAGTTCGCCACGCGTGACCGCCTGAATCCCGACGGCTTCTGCGAGGCGCTCGGCGACGCCGCGGCGGACTTCGCGCGCCTGCTGGCGCTCGCGTGGCGGAAGACCCGCCGGACGGGCGCGACGTTTTCGACGGTTGCCGCCAATCTCGTCGCCGCCGACCGGCGGCTCCATCGCGGCCGGAACCAGCAGGCCATCCGGCGCGCGTTCCGGCGCCGGCGGATCGTCGTGCGGGCACCGCGGCCGTGAGCGCGCGGCTCCTCGTGATGGGCGCGGGGACGACGGCGGCGGGCAACCTGATCCGCGGCCTCCGGACGGGCGACCGCTCGCTCGTCATCGTGGGCTGCCACCCCGACCGCTTCGCCCTCGCGAAGTCCACGGCGGACCGCAACTATCTGACGCCCGCGGTGACCGATCGGGGTTTCCTCCGTGCGCTCGCGCGCGTCATTCGCCGGGAGCGCGTGGACCTCCTGATCCCGACGACCGATACCGAGGTCGCCGTCATCGCGCGGCACAGCGCCCGCGTCCCCTGCCGGACGTTCCTCCCCCGCCGCAGCGTCGTCGAGCTCTGTCAGGACAAGTACCGCCTGAACCGCCATCTCCGCGCCCGCGGCGTCCCCGCGCCTCTGACCTTTCCGGTCACCAGCCTCCGGACGCTCGGCCGCGCGTTCCGCCGCCTCCCGGTGCGCGGGCTCACGTGGTGCCGCATCCGGGTCGGGAGCGGGTCGATGGGCGCGATCCCGGTGCGGACGGTGGCCCAGGCGCGGAGCTGGATCGAGTACTGGCGCGACATGCGCGACGTCCCGGCGGCGGCGTTCACGCTGTCGGAGTACTTGCCGGGCCGGGACTTCTCGTGCGTGGCGCTCTGGAGGGAGGGGACACCGATCCTCGCGACGACGCTCGAGCGTCTCTCGTACGTCGCCAGCGGCGCGAACCCGAGCGGCATCTCGTCGGTCGCCCACCTCGCGAAGACCGTGTACGAGCCTCGGGTCGTCGAGACCTGCGCCCGCGCGGTCCGGGCGCTCGACCCGCGCGCGTCGGGAACGTTCAACTGCGACCTGCGCGAAAACGCGGACGGCACCGCGTGCATCACCGAGATCAACGCGGGACGCTTGCCGTCCGGCCTGCTCCTGCACGATCTCACCGGCAAGCACAGCGTCTCGGCGACGTTCGTCCGCCTGGCGCTCGGCGAGCCGGTCGAGCTGCGCGACGAGTACGACGCCGACGAGGGATGGTACGGCGTGAGGGACCTCGACACTCCGATGGGCGTCTTCCATGTGGACGCGTTGTTCGATAGGATCCAGGACGCGCGCGGGTAGGGTGCCCGCCGGTCCTCGTCCCACTCACCCACAGAGGAGGCGACGCGATGCCATTCACGGGACCCCAGGTGAAGCGCGGTCGGAAGCGGCGGATCGTCATCGTGTTCCGCGGCCGGACGAAGAGCCCCGCCGTGAAGCAGCTCGCCAGGGCGGTGCAGCAGCTCGTGAAGAAGCACAATGCCCGGATCAAGAAGATCAAGAAGAAGAGGGGCTAGCGGCGCCCGCGCCGCGGGCGTCCCCGCGCCGAGGAAGCCGCCGCGGGACCGCGTGCACCGCGTCGAGGTTGTCGGCGACCTCGACGCCCACGCCGCCGAGGAGCTCGCGCTGGAGGTCCGGCGGCTCGTGGAGCGCGCCGGGCGCGGGATCGCGGGCGTGCGCATCGTCGTCTCCGCGGCGAGCCGGAAGGGGCGGCGCCTAGCGTAGAGTCGCGAGCGCCGCCTCGGCCTCGCCGAGCCAGAGCGTCATTCCCATCCGACGGAAGAGCGCCCCGGCGGCGCCGAGGTGTTCGCGCGCCTCGGCGCGGGCGCCGGTCGACTGCTGCAGGCGACCGAGCGCCGCGTGGCAGCGCGCGGCGAGCGGACGCATCGCGAGCTCGTTCGCCAGCCGGAGCGCCTCGCCCAGGCGCTCGCCCGCGACGTCGGCGGCGCGCGCCGCCGCGCGCAGCGCGATCTCGGCCTCGAGCCGCAGCGCCCAGGCCTCGTGTCCGCGCTCCCCGTGCTCGCGAGCGAGCGCCAGGGCGCCGGTCGCGCTCCCGCTCGCCTCGCCGATCCGGCCCGCGAGGAGATAGGCCTCGCCCAGGCACGTCAGCAACGGAGCGCGCCCGCCGATGACCCGCATCGCCTGCGACTGCCTGGCGGCGTGCTCGAGGAGCGGCACGGCGTCGTCCACGCGCCCCGCGAGCACCAGGGCCTCGCCCAGCGAGGCGGCGACGCGCGGGAACCAGAGCGACAGGTTCCACGTCCGGCAGAGCTCGAGGCCGGCTTCGAGGATCGGGATCGCCGCCCCGAGCTCACCGCGCCGGACGTGGACGCTGCCGATTCCCGCGTACGCGGTCGCGAGCGTGTACGGGTGGTCCACCGCGTGCGCGATCCGGACCGCCTCCTCCCCGCGCCGGATCGCCTCGTCGAACTCGCCGAGCTCGGCCAGACACCAGACGAGGTTGGTCCGTGAGTGGACCGACGGGACCAGGGAGTGCCCGAGGAGCTCGCGCTCCTGCCCCCGTTCGAGGACCGCGATGTTGCGCTCGAGGAACGCGATCGCGCCGCGATATTCGCCGCGCGCGTAGTACGTCTGGCCGAGATACGTGTTGCTGCGCAGCTGGACGTCGAAGTCGCCGAGCGCGTCGGCGATCGCGAGCGCCTGTCGTCCGTACTCGATCGCGCGGGCGTGGTCACCCATGAAACGGAAGTAGTCGGCGAGCACCACCAGCACGCGTCCGAGCCGCCGCTGGTCGCCGAGGCTCCGGGCGAGACCTTCGGCGTCGCGCAGGCTCTCGACGATCCGCGCGAACTCGCCGAGCGGCTGGAGCGCGTTCCGGAGATCGAGCCGGAGATCGATCGCGCGCGCCGTCTTCTCGTGCGTGTCGGGCATGCGCGCGAGCGCGACGAGCGCCCGCTCGAACGATCCCACCGCCTCCTGGTGGGCGCAGCGCCGGAACGCCCGCAGGCCCGCCTCGTGCAGGTAGCCGAGCGCCTTCGGCCAGGCGCGGCCTTCGAAGGCGTGGTGCGCGAGCGTCTCGGTGTGCTCGTCGAGCCGCCCGGGGTGGCGCCGCTCGATGACGTCCACGATCCGCGCGTGCAGCTCACGGCGCCGGTCGTCGAGGAGGCTGGCGTAGGCGACCTCGTGGGTGAGGGCGTGCTTGAACGTGTACTCGGTCTCGGGGCCGGGGCTCGTCTCGTACAGGAAGTCGGCGCTCTTCAGACGGGTGAAGCCGGCGCGGACCGCTTCGTCGCCGAGCTCGGCGACGGCGTGGACGATCGGGAACGGCACGTCCCGGCCGACGACGGCCGCGATCTCGAGCAGCCGCTTGTCGTCGGGCGCGAGCCGGTCGATCCGGTTCCGGAGCACCTCCTGAATGGTGTCGGGAACCGCGAGCGTCGGCGCTTCGCCGGCCTGCTCCCGCACCGTCCGCGCGAGCTCCTCGAGGAAGAGCGGGTTGCCCTCGGCCTTCTTGACGATCCGGTCGGCGAGGTCATCGGGCAGGCGCTCGCTGCCGAGCACCGAGCGCAGGACGCGCAGGCTGTCGTCCGGCGCGAGCGGCTGCAGCGCCAGGTGGGTCGCGTAGGACTTCTCGAGCCACGCCGGACGATACCCCGCGCGGTGGGTCGAGACGAAGAGGATCCGTGAGCCGGCGAGGATCTCCGCGAGCGACGCGAACAGCTCCTCGGAGGTCGCGTCGATCCAGTGCAAGTCCTCGACGATCACGACGAGCGTGAGCTGCCGGCTGCGGGCGAGCCAGAGCTGGCGGAGCGTCTCGAAGGTGCGGGCCTTGATCGCGTCGGGCGCGAGCGCTCGGAGCCGCTCGGCGCCGTCGTCGACCCCGAGCAGGTGCAGCAGGTACGGCCCGCCCTCGGCCGCATCCATCCCGGCCTCGCGCAGCGCGACGCTCACGCGCTCGCGCACCGCCGCCGACGTGTCCGAATCCGTGATCGCGCACGCGGCTTTGAGGATGCCGAGCACCGGCAGGTACGGCGTCGTCGCGCCGTAGGACACGCACCGGGACGCCAGACAGGCCACCGGCTTTCCGGCGACGCTCTGGCGGAACTCGTGGAGGAGGCGCGACTTGCCGATGCCCGCCTCACCGCTGAGCCCCACGATATGGCCCTGGCCGCGGACGGCGGACTCGAGCCGGCTCCAGAGCAGCTCGATCTCGCGGTGACGCCCCACGAACGTCGCGACGTGGCCGGCCACGCCGAGGCCGCTGCGCTCGCGTCCCGCGAGCGCAAAGAGGCGCCCGAGCGCGCCTCCGACGAAGTCGAGCAGCTCGAAGTGGCGCTCGAGGAACGGCGCCGCGGTCTCGCTGACGAGGATCGATCCCGCCTCGCCGCGGTCGGCGAGCTCCTCGAGCACGCCGAACGCCTTCTGCTTCGTCTCCAGATCCAACTCCGCGGGGCCGCGGCCCGACCCGACGAGGAACTCGGCGAGATGAATCCCGACCTTGGTCGCCGGCAGCGGCACCCCGTCGCTCCGCGCCCGCTCGAGCGCGCGCTGCATCGCCATCGCGGCATGCGCGGCTCGGCCCGGCGCGTCCTCGACGGCCTCGAGCCCGAACGCGGCGACCACCCCGGTCGGGCTCATCCCCTCGATCCGCCCGCCGAAGCTCCGCGCCTTCTCCACGAGGACCTCGAGCGCGCGGCTCGTGTCGAGCTGGACGTCGGTCCCGACGTCCATCACCAGCGCCGCGCGCAGAAGGGTGACGCGGCGCCGCTCCCAGCGGAGCGCCGCCGGCGCCGCTGCGCGGCTCGGCGCGGGCGGGCCGGCCGCGTCCGCGCCCGGCCGCTCGACGCGCGGCTCGCGCCGCGGCGCCGCCTCGCCCGCGCGGAGCGCGTACTTCTCGATCCGCGCGCGCAGCGTGTTACGCGAGATGCCGAGGAGCGCCGCCGAGCGCGAAATGTTCCAGCCGGTCTGCCGGAGCACCTCCGCGACCCGGGCCCGCACCGCGTCCTCGAGCGACGCCGTCGTCTCCTCGCGCGCGGGCGCGACCTCGGGCGCGGGCGGCGGCGCCGGCAGCCCGAGCATGGGCGCGGTCACCTCGAGCTCGGGGGACAGCAGCGCGACGCGCTCCATGAGATTGCCGAGCTCCCGGACGTTCCCCGGCCATCGATACGTCCTGAGCGCCGCGCGCGCGTCCGGCGCCAGCGTCTTCGGCGGCACGCCGTAGTCGGCGCACGCGCGGGCGAGGAAGTGCTCGGCGAGCCGCGGCAGGTCCTCGCCGCGCCCGCGGAGCGGCGGCAGCGTCAGCGTGAGCACCGCGAGCCGGTGGTAGAGGTCCTCGCGGAACCGGCGCTCGCGCACCGCGCCGCGCAGGTCCTCGTTCGTCGCGGTGAGGATCCACGCGTCCACGGGCTCGTCGCGCGTGCTCCCGAGCCGACGCACGGACCGCTCCTCGAGCACCTTGAGCAGCTTGGCCTGGAGGGCCTCCGGCAGGAGCCCGACCTCGTCGAGGAAGATCGTGCCGCGGTGCGCGGTCTGGAAGAGGCCGGGCTTGGCGCGCCGGGCGTCGGTGAAGGCGCCGCGCTCGAAGCCGAACATCTCCGCCTCGAGGAGGGTCTCGGGGATCGCGGCGCAGTTGACGTCCACGAAGGGTCCGTCCGGGCGCGGGCCCGCCCGGTGGAGCATCCGCGCGAGGAGCCCCTTGCCCGTGCCGGTCTCCCCCTCGATCAGGACCGGTGGGAGCCGGCGGACGTCCTGGTGGGCGAGCAGGCGGCCGACCTTGTCGCGAATCGCCTCGATCTCGGCGCTCTCACCCAGCAGGTCGGCCAGAATCCTCATGACCGACTGGATCTTACTCCTACTGGTCAATTTGGTGTTCAACTGTTGACCACCAGCCAGACTGACCAGCGACACAGTTTCCGGTAACTCCATGATTTACCTGATGCCCCGCCCTGGTCCCCGGCTTGCGTTGTGTATCAGACCGTGGACACGCACTTGAGGAGACACACCGGATCGAACGGACTTACGCGAGGCGCACCGAGGCGTGCCCAGATGTTCGCGGGAAGTGAGGAGGGGGCGATGAAGACGCGGTGGTCGGAGCGCTGGTCCTGGCAGTTCATCCTCGCCATCGCCGCGATGCTCGGCCTGATGCTGCTCATCGGCGTCGTCAGCGAGGCGCTCGCCGGTCACGCGGTCGCGGCGGAGGCGCAGGTCGCCTGGCAGGCCCAGCTCGACCGGGTGGACGAGGCGCTCGGACGAAACGATCAGGACCAGGCGCTCCTGCTGTGGCGCGAGGCGTACGCCGCCGCGCTGCGCAGCAGGCACTGGCGGGGATTGGTCGCCGTCGGCGACACCTACCGCCGGCTCGGCGCGCACGGCGGGTTCGAGAAGGCGGCGGTGGCCAAGGCGCGCCAGACCTATCTGGTCGCGCTCTTCCGCGCGCGCCAGGAGGGCTCGGTGGACGGCGTGCTGCGCGTGGCCGACGCGTTCGCCGAGCTCGGCGACGACGCCGTCGTCCAGCAGTGCCTCGCCATCGCGCGGGCGACCGCGGCGCAGGCGCACGACGCGCGCGCCACGGACCGCGTTCGCGCTTTCGCCGAGCGCTGGGACGCCCGCAAGCTCGAGGTCGAGAAACAGACCGGACCGCTCAAGGGAGGAAGCATCCGATGAGCCGCCGCCTGCTGGTCGCCGTCGCGTTGGCGCTCGCGTTTCTCGTGCTCGCGATCGTGGAAGCGATGGCCCATCCGACGATCCAAGGAGGACTCAGCCGATGATCGACCGCACGAACGACTCGTCCGGCCCCTGGAGGGAACACATCCGCGCCATGGATCAGGCGCTCGGTGAGGCGAACGCGACCGTCGCGGTGCGCGCGTGGCGCAACGCCTACGCCGCCGCGCTCGGGACGCCCGGCTGGCACGGTCTCGTCGAGGTCGCCGCGGCCTCGCTCCGCATCGGCAAGATCCCGGGATTCGGCAAGGCCTCGGAGGCGCGGGCGCGCGAGACCTACTGGACGGCGCTGTTCCGCGCGCGCCAGCAGGGCTCGCTCAACGGCGTGCTCGAGGCGGCCGAGGCGTTCGGCGCGCTCGGCGACCGGGAGATGGTGGAGCAGTGCATCCGCGTGGCCGAGAGCCTGGCGGCGCTGAACGCCGACGCGGGCGAGGCCGAACGGGTGCGCGCGCTCGCCGCGAACCTCGCCGACCGCTACCTCCGGGCGCAGCGCGCCGAGGCGGCCGGCTAGCGGAACGCGGGGGCGATCTCGCCGATGAACCGGTCGAGGAGCGGGCGCGGGTCCTTGGGCAGGAACATCGACGGCACGAACAGCGGGTCCACCCCCGCGGCGCGGAGCCGGCCGAGCTTGTCCTCGACCTGACGCTTCGAGCCCGCGAGCACCGCGTCCTCGACGACCTCGGGCGCCATGCCCATGCGGCGCCCGACCGCCGCCTTGAGCTTCTCGACCTCCGCGGCGTCGTCGGTGAGCAGGAGCGGCATGTTCGCCGAGCGCGCGAGCGTCTTCGGATCGCGGCCCGCCGCGCGGCAGTAGTCGTCGAGGATCCGCCCCTTGCGCGCCAGCGTCGCGGGCCCGCCCCACACGTTCCAGTGATCGGCGTGCCGCGCGACGATCCGGAGCGTCACCTTCTCGCCGCCGCCGCCGATCATCAGCTCGGGGTGCGGCCGCTGGACCGGCTTCGGCGCGAGCGGCGCGTCGACGAGCTGGTAGTGGCGACCCTTGAAGGTCGCCTTTTCCCGCCTCCAGAGCGCCTTCAGCACCTGACACGCCTCGTCGAGGCGCGCGAGGCGCTCGCCGACCGTGTAAGCGCCGCCAGGGTGCTCCAGGCCTCGAGGGTGTCGCCGACCCTGTCGGGCGTGTTCGGCATGAAGTGGTCGGTCACGCAGGCGGCGTCCCAGCCCGTGGCCTCCACGTGGCCCCAGAGCTGCCGCACCTGCTCCCAGGCGGTGCCGCCGAGCCCGGTGAAGATCGCGAATTTCCTCCTGCTCAGCCCTCCGTGATGATCCGGGCCAGCGCGGCGAACTGCTCGGCGTCCGCGCAACCCATGAGCACGTCCCCGGGCGCGAGCGGGCGCTCCGCCGCCGGGTTGAAGACGTGGCGATGCGTCGCGGCGTCGCGCAGCGCGAACACGATGACGCCCGTCCGTTCCTGGAGCTTCAGCGCGCCGAGCGGCTGGCCGGCCAGCCCCAGCCCGACGGTCACCTCCTGCACGCGCATCGCGCCGGGCTCGCGCAGCATCGCGTCGAGGAAGTCCACCACGTTCGGGCGCACCATCGCCGAGGCGAGGCGCAGCGCGCCGATCGTCGGCACCGACACGACCGCGTCCGCGCCGGCCTTCAGGAGCTTCGGCCCGGCGTCGTCGGAGACGGCGCGCGTCACGATACGCATCGCCGGGTTCAGCTCGCGCGCGGAGAGGAGCGCGAAGAGATTGTCCTTGTCGTTGGCCATGCACGCGACCATGCCGCGCGCCGTCTCGACGCGCGCCTGGCGGAGCACCTCGCTCGACGTCGCGTCGCCGAGGACGTAGAGGATCCCGGAGCCGAGCCGCGAGAGCGCGTCCTCCTGCGCCGGGTTGACCTCGATGCAGACGAACGGCCGCTGAGTCCGGAGGAGCTCGCGCGCCACGTGGCGTCCGGTCTCCCCACCCCCGCAGACGACGATGTGGTCACGCAGTGCCGCGATCTGTCGCTCCATCGTTCGCTTCTCCCAGAGGTGCGAGAGGTCGCCCTCGACCCAGAACGCGGTGATCGTGCCGAGCCCGTACGCGACGACGCCGAGGCCGACGATGATGAGGCCGATCGTGAACGCCCGCCCCACCGTGGACAGGGGGTGGACCTCCTGGAAGCCCACGGAGGCCACGGTGATCACGGTCATGTAGAGCGCGTCGAAGAAGACCCAGCCCTCGATGAGCTGGTAGCCCACGGTGCCGAACGCGATGACGCCGGCCAGCAGGATGAAGATCTGCCAGAGACGATCGTGCGGGCTCACGCCGGCGGCGCGGCTACGGCCCGGGCGCCCGCACTAGCGGCGGCCGCTCCGGCCGGCGGGCTGGGTGAGGGGATCGATCTTCTTCTCCTCGACCTTGCCCGGCGAGACGGCGACCCAGCCCCGGCTCTTCATGCACTCGTCGTCGAGCTTGCCGTCCCGCGAGCACTCGCGATAGTCACGGCGGAACTCTTCCGTCGTGTACTTCTGGTTCACCTTCATCCATTCGTGGGTGTCGGTCGCGCAGCCCGCCAACGCCGTCGTCAGTACCGCGCCGAGGAGGATGCTCGAGAGGCGCATCTGGCCCGCATTGTACCCCGAGTCGGCGACAATCCCGACCCGGGAGGGTCGCGCCATGCCCATCGCCAGCGTCAACGGCGTCGACATCGACTACGAGGACACCGCGGGATCCTCATGAAGCGCAAGACCATCTTCGAGCTCGAGCCGAAGCTGCGCGAGCTGCGCGTGCCGACGCTCGTGATGACGGGCGATCAGGACGAGCCGTGCATCGAGCCGTCGCGGTTCGAGGAGTCCGCGCGCGTCAATCGGGAGGTCGGCGAGTTCCTCACGGCCGTGGAGAACGGCCGGTGGGGGACGTGGACGGCGTGAAGAGCACGTAGCCGACGCCCGCGCGCTCGAGCCAGACGCGGGAGAGCTCGTCGAGCCGGTAGCGCCGCGGCACCTCGCCCGCATGCGGGGCCGCGGGATCATTCACCAGGACCTCGCCGCCCTCCCAGCCCGTCAGGACGAGCAGGTGCCCCGTCGTCTCGGGAACCGGCGCGCCGGTGAGCTCGCCGGCTCGGTACCGGACGGACGCGATCACGGGCAGCCCGCGGCCGAGGCACCACGCCGCGGACCCCCAGTCGGGAAAGCGCAGGAGGTAGCCCGCGACGCCGCGGCGGCCGGCCGCGCGGATTGCCGCCGGCCAGACGCCGTAGCAGTCGAGCGTCGGGTGGAAGATCTCGCGCGCGAGCGTCGCGACTTCGGCGGGGCGCCCGTGGTACGCGAGCACCATCGCCACGCTCGCCGGCGAGCAGACCCGCATCCGGATCGCCTCGGCCTCCGCCATCTGGGAGAGCGCCGGTACCGCGAGCCGCGCGCCGCCCGCCGGCGCCGCGGCGGCCGCGTCCGCTCCGCCATCCCACGCGGAGAGCGCCACGAGCCAGGGCGCGTCGAGCGCCTGCGGGCCGGCGGCGATGCGCAGCCTCAGGCGCAGCGCGTCGGCCGCGGGCGTCACGGTGAACTCGTCGATCTCGGCGGCGATCCCGTCCTCGCGCGTCGCGAGCGCCGGGAAGAGGTCGGGCCCGATGGACGCGCCGGCGACCCACGGCGACCACCGCACGCCCCGGCGCACGGAGAGCTCGAAGCGAAAGCCCGCGTCCGCCGGTGACAGCGCGCTGAACGACGGCACGAGGTGGCGCGCGGGGCGGCGCGGGCGCCACTCGGGGAACTCGAGCACCGCGGCGTCGCTCTCGAGCCGGGGGTCGGGCGCTCGCTCGACCTCACGGCGGCAGGACGGCGGGACGACGGCGGCGAGCGCGTCGAGCGCCAGACCCGAGGACGAGAGAAAGAGGTCGGTCGACATCAGGGCGCTCGCAGGGCGATCGTGTCGGGGGCGTGGGCGGGCTCGGCCCGCCCACGGCATCCCCTTGTTCGTGGTGCGCAGTCAGGGCTGCGCGTCCCGGCGCACGCCGGGATCAGGTACTGCTCGAATTCGGCGCCGTTCGGTGCCGCTAGCAGGCTCCGGACGGCGCAGCCGCTGGGTCCGGTGGCAGGGTTTCCATCAACACCTCCTGGCCTTCCGTGGGCCCACAGCGGCGGGCGGAGCGTCCTCCGCGCGCCGTACCCCCTCTGTACTCCCGCGCGTGGAGCGCGTCAAGCCTCACCTCGTACGACTCTCGATCATTGAAGGCTCGGCTCCACCCGGCGAGTGTGGCAGGCGGCGTGGCCGAGGACACCCCCGTCCGCTATCATCTGCGGCAGATGGCCAACCGCTGGGTGGCGCTATCGATTGTCTTCGTCGCGCGCACGTCGATGGGCTACCAGTTCCAGTCCATCGCCTCCGTGGGGCCGCTCCTCATCCCCGAGCTCGGGCTCAGCTGGGCGCAGCTCGGCTCGCTCATCGGCCTCTACATGCTGCCCGGCGTCTTCTTCGCGTTGCCGGGTGGCGTGATTGGCCAGCGCTTCGGCGAGCGCCGTGTGGTGGCGGGCAGCCTCGCCCTCATGGTCGTCGGCAGCCTCGTCACCGCCGCCGGCCAGGGCTTCGCGGTCGCCGCCGCCGGGCGGTTGCTGAGCGGCGGCGGCGCCGTGCTGATGAACATCGGGCTCGCCAAGATGGTCGCGGACTGGTTCGCCGAGCGGGAGATGTCGACAGCGATGGCGGTGATGCTCACGAGCTGGCCGGTCGGCCTCGGCTTGGCCGCCGCCACGCTGGGCGCCGTCGCCACCCACTCGTCGTGGCGGATGGCGATCGTGGCCACGGCGCTCGCCGCCGCGCTCGGGCTCGTGCTGATCGCCTTCGCCTACCGCGATCCGCCCCGCGCACCGCGCGGCGAGTCCGCTCCGGCGGCACACGCCGCGCGGCTCTCGTCGCGGGAGGTCCGACTCGCGGCGAGCGCCGGCGTCGCCTGGGGCTGCTTCAACGCGAGCCTGGTCGCCGTGATCGCCTTCGGCCCGGGGATGCTCATGGCCCGCGGCGCCTCGCTCGGTGACGCCGGCTTCACCGTGAGCCTCGCCATCTGGGTGACGATCCTCTCGGTGCCCGTCGGCGGGCTGCTGACCGACCGTCTCGGCCGGCCAAACCTGGTCATCGTCGCTGGCAGCGCCATCGCCGGGCTGGTCACGATGCTGCTCCCTGTGCTCCCGCACCCGCTGCTGGCGTTCTGCCTGGTGGGCCTCGTGATCGGCGCGCCGCCAGGCGCCGTGATGGCGCTCCTGCCCAAGGCGGTGGCGCCCGAGCGTCTGGGCACCGCGCTCGGCGTCTATTACACGGTGTTCTACGTGGCGATAACGGTCACGCAGCCCGCCGCCGGCGCGGTCCGCGACCTCTCCGGCAGCCCGGCGGCGCCCATTCTCTTCGCCGCGCTCGTCATGGTGGCGACGGT
>WNEY01002954.1_pt1 | contig 12657 bp, 10 predicted proteins | sample 5400531 | NCBI WGS metagenome assembly WNEY01 (sample SAMN13153338, study PRJNA577476) | soil metagenome | isolation source: 200 cm saprolite under Douglas fir tree site 1 | place: USA:California | collected 2015-04-18
CCGCCATCGCGTTCGGCGGTCTTGTCGACCCAGGTCTTGATCCACCTCGGGGTGAACTCGGGTTTGTCCTTCTGATAGAAGAACGGTCCCGCGATCCCATCGGGCATCACCTTCAGCGTGAGCGGCCGGTCCCTGATCGCCGGCAGGAGGTAGGGCGAGACCTCGGTGTAGTAACGGATGAGGTCGGCCTTGGTGTAGCCATCCTCCGGAAAGATCACCTTCTCGAGGTTGGTGAGCCGGAGGTCGTGACCGTCGATGTGCAGGATCGACGGCACGCGCGCTTTGGGCGCGCTCGCCGCCGCACCGTTCCCGTTCGCCGTCGCGCGGGCTGCCTCGCGCAGCGCGTTCTTCGTCGTCTCGCGGCGCTCCTCGCCGGTGCATTCCTCGGGGCTGATGTCGGCGCGCAGTCCGCGGTAGCTCGGATGCCGCAGCGTCCCCTCGCGCGTCATCTCCGCGTACTGCACCTCGCACACGAGCTCGGGTAGGCACCAGTGCGCCGGCGCGTTCACGCGCGGCTCGGTCGCGAACGGCATCGTCGGTGACTCGCGTTCCTTGAGCGTCGCAAGAAGCTCTTTGAGCGTGCGCTCGTCGAAGCCCGAGCCGACGTGACCGACGGGGATGAGCTTGCCGCCCTGGTAGATGCCGAGCAGCAGCGCGCCGAGCGCCTTCGACCGGCCACCCTCGCCCTCGGTCCAGCCACCGACGACGCACTCCATCGTGCGGAAGGCCTTGATCTTCACCCAGGCCGCGGAGCGCCCCCGGACGTACGGCGCATCGAGGCGCTTCGCGACGATCCCCTCGATCCCCTGCTCCTTCGCCGCCTCGAAGAGCGCGACGCCGGTGCCGACGAACTGCTCCGAACGCCGGATCGCGCCCATCGGCGTCAGGATCTCGTCGAGCAGACGCTGTCGGTCGCGAAGTGGCTTGCGCCCGAGATCGTCGCCGTCGAGCCAGAGGAGGTCGAAGACCTCGTAGATCACGGGCGTCGTGCGACGCAGCTTGCGCACCGCCGACTCGTCACGCACGTGCATCCGCGGCTGGAGCCGTTGGAACGACGGCGCGCCGCGCTCGTCGAGCGCGACCACCTCACCGTCGAAGATCGCCTGGTAGCCGCCGGTGTTCGCCTCGGCGATCTGGTGCGCCTCGGGGTACTGCGACGTGCAGTCGAGCAGGTTGCGGGTCTGAAGGCGCACCACGCCGCCGTCGACGAACGCGAGCGTGCGCACGCCATCCCACTTCGGCTCGAACGCGAAGTCCGGCGAGTCGAACGGCTCATCCGCGGTGATCGCGAGCATCGGCTCGATCTTCGCGTCGAGCGGATGGTCCTTCACGACCGGCCCGTGCTTGATCATCAGCCAGTCGCGCCCCTCGTTCTGCTTCGTCTTCACCAGGACCCACTCGCCCTCGAGGCGCCTTCCGTGAAAGGCGACCTTGTACTCGTTCTCGCTGTCCTTGAGCAGGTCATACGTTCCCTGGTCCCAGATCGTCATCGAGCCGGCGCCGTACCCATCGGGGATGACGCCGGAGAAGTCGAGGTATTCGATCGGGTGGTCCTCGGTGTGGACCGCGAGCCGGCGTTTGCCGCCTTCCAGCGGCGGACCCTGCGGTACCGCCCACGAGGCGAGGATGCCCCGCATCTCGAGGCGGACGTCCCAGTGCAGCCGCGTCGCGTGATGCCGGTGCACCACGTAGCGGCGGGTAGGCTCGGTCTTCGGGCGCTGACCTTTCGGCTCGGGCGTCCGCTTGAAGTCGCGTTTGCGCTGGTATTCCTCGAGGCTCACGCTTATGGCTCCAGCCAATTCTCGCGGAGGTGCGATGGTGCCGTCGGCGTTCGGCTCGCTCGTCGATTCGTTCCTGAAAGAGGAGTACGAGGACTCCCCGACCCTCGCCTCCAGCCTCGGGCTCACCGAATACGACGAGCGCCTCGACGATACGAGCGCGGCCGCCTACGAGCGGCGCCGCGCGTCCGACCTCGAGTGGCTGCACAAATTCCGTGCGGTCACGGATGGCGAATTGGCGCCGGCCGAGAGCATCGATCGGGACCTCCTCGTCTCGGTCCTCCGCGGTCGTGAGCTCTACCAGCCGCTCGAGATGTGGAAGCGACAGCCGAATTACTACCTGAACCCCGGTCTGAATGGTGTGTTCTCGCTCTTCCTCCACCGGCTGCGCCCCGAGAGCGAGCTCGCCGCGGCCGCGGCGAAGCGACTCGAAGGCGTGCCGACCAACATCCGCGACGGCGTCGCGAATCTCGACTTCGCGCGGACGCCGCGCGTGTATGCCGAGCGCGCGATCGGTCAGGCGAGGGCCGCGGCGCGGTACGCGCGCGAGCTCGTTCCGGCGGAGGTAAAGGACGCCACGTCGAAGCAGCGCCTCACCGAGGCTGGCGCGACGGCGGCGCGGGCATTCGACGAATTCGCGGCGTACCTCGAATCGAACAAGCAGCGCGCGTTGGGCGATTGGGCGATCGGCGAGGAGCTGTACACGGCGCTCCTGCGCGAGAAGGAGCTCTTGCCGTTCGGCGCCGCCGAGCTGCGCGAACGCGGTCGCGAGCAGTACGCGCTGCTCTCAACGGAGGCGAACCGCATCGCGGCGGAGATCGATGGCTCCGGTGACTGGGCCAAGACGTGCGACCGGCTGAACAAGATCCACGCGCCGACGCCGGATGCGATGCGGGACGAGTACGCCGAGTGGACCGAGCGCGCGCGATCGTTCCTGCGCGACACGCAGCTCGTCACGCTGCCAGGGGGCGAGAAGTGCACGGTCGAGCCCTCACCGCCGTTCCAGCGACCAGTGCTCGCGGTCGCCTCGTACCAGCGACCACCGGCGTTCCGCGCGACGCTCCACGGTCACTTCTTCGTGCCCTATCCACCGGATGGCACCCCACCGGAAGAGGTGCAGAAGCGCCTCGAGGGCAACTGCAGCGCCGGCATCCCGACCACGGCGGTGCACGAGGCGTATCCGGGTCACCACTGGCATCTCGTGATGGCAAAGGCCAACCCGTCGCACGTGCGGCGGATCTTCGGCACGCCGTACTTCAGCGAGGGGTGGGCGCTCTACGCCGAGCGCGTCATGCGCGAGCAGGGCTTCTTCACCGATCCGAAGCATCTGCTCTACCAGTACGAAGCCACGATCTTCCGTGCGGCGCGCATCGTCGTCGACACGAGCCTGCACATGGGCGAGATGACGTTCGATGAAGCGGTGCGCTTCATGGTGGAGAAGGGGAATCTCACCGAGCCCAACGCGCGCGCCGAGGTCGGCCGCTACTGCAGCTGGCCGACGCAGGCGTCGAGCTACCTCACGGGCATGCTCGAGATCATCGACATCCGCACGCGCTGGCTCGCCCGCCGCGGCAAGTCGGATCGTCCGGCGCTCCGGGCGTTCCACGACGCGATCACCTCCGCGGGCATGCTTCCCACCACGCTCGCGGAGAAGGCGATCGCGGCATGAGCGCGGGCGGCGCGGCGGAATACGTTCGCGCGAACGAGGAAAGCCGCGCGCGACTGCGCGCGCTCGTCGAGCGACTCGATCGCGCACAGCTAACGCGAACGGCTTTCGGGGGCTGGACCGTCGCCGCGGTGCTCGCGCATCTCGCATTCTGGGATCGCTTCAACGTGACACGTTGGCGCGCCAGGCTTGGCGGTGCGCAGCTGCAGGCGCTTGGCGTCCTCGACGATCTGATCAACGACGCCGCGTTCCCGACCTGGAACGCGCTGGCGCCGGATGTCGCCGCGCGCGACGCTCTCGCCAGCGCGGAGGAGGGCGACGCGTTCGTCGCCGCGCTCGCGCCGGAGATCACATCTCCCTGGCTCGCGGAAGGACGGCCGCGTTCGCTTTACCGATCCGAGCACCGCACCGAACATCTCGACGATATCGAGCGCGCGCTCGCACGCTGATCAGGCGGACGCTCAGGCGTCCGAGCGCTCTGTGATCAAGTGCTGCTAATACTTCGGTTCGTATGCCACCCAGCACATTCGACGCGCCGATCTACGCGCTGGTCGTCGTGCTCGGCGTCGCGCTCATGGTGCTGGCGCGGTGGGCGGCGCGCCGTCAGGGCACGCGGTGGGAGTCACTCGTCGCGCTTCGAGTGGGAGACGTTCTGTTCACCGAGGTCCTTGGCGCGTTCCTCATCGGCTTCGGGATCGGTGCCCTTATCGCTCCGCAGCTCGATTCCCCTGGTCCCCCCGGTCCGCCGGGGCGTCCGGTCCCGCCGTCGCGTTTCGGCGGAGCGCTCAGCGGCAGCCGGCTGCCGTTCCTACTGGGAATCGTCCTCGCCGCCATCACCGCCGCCGTACGCATCGACTGGACCGACCACTTGCTGCGTGGACCGTCCGCGCGCAACTCCCTCTCGACCTACATCGGCTGGGACGCCCGCGTGGTCGCACCGATCCGCGCCGGCGCGTTCGGCGAGATCGCGCTTCCCGATGGATCCGGCAACGTCATGGCGGTCGTCGCGACGGCGGAGACCGACATCCCGCTCGGAGCGACCGTTCGGGTCACCGGAACCAAGGATTTGAACCTCGTCGTCGCGCCCATCTCAGCTCGATAAGAGACAGCGGCCGCGAGTGGCGAGCGAGACACACCACAACCTCGCTTGACAAAGTCCGCTACGCTTCGCGCGGCAAGCCGCGCGCAAAAGAGAACAAGCGGCTGGGGGTGGCGAATGCCTCGTTCGATCTGGCGTGGAGTCATGAGCTTCGGGATGGTCGCCATCCCCGTGCGCCTCTACCTCGCGACGGAGAGCACGAGCAAGGTCTCGTTCAACCTCCTCTGCCCCGAGCACAAGGCGCGCATCAAGAACAAACGCTGGTGCCCGGAAGGTGACCACGAGGTCGCCTGGGGTGACGTCGTGCGCGGCTACGAGTACGAGAAGGGCAGCTACGTCGAGCTCGACGACGCCGACCTCGACAAGCTCCCGCTGCACAGCAGCAAGGCGATCGATATCGCCGGCTTCATCGAGGACAAGGAGCTGCCGGGAGAGCTCTACTACCAGTCGGCGTACTACCTCGAGCCGGAGAAGTCGGCGGCCAAGCCGTACGCCCTCCTGAAGAAGACCCTCGAGAAGACCGATCGCGTCGCCATCGCGAAGTTCGCGCTCCGCGATCGCGAGCGCCTCGTCTCGGTGCGGTCGCACGACGGCGCGCTCGTGATGAACACGCTGCACTGGCCCGACGAGATCCGCTCGACCGAGGAGCTCGAGCTACCCGACGACGTGAAGGTGAGCCCGGCCGAAGCGAAGATGGCCGAGAACCTGGTCGGCATGATGGCGATGAAGTTCGAGCCGGACGAGTTCAAGGACGAATACAAGAAGGCGCTCATGGAGGTCGTCGAGGCCAAGGTCGAGAAGCGCCAGATCATCGAGGCGCCAGAGCCGGAGGCCGAGACGACGGTGGTCGACCTCATGTCCGCGCTCAAGGCGTCGGTGGAGAAGGCGAAGAAGGGCGAGACCGCCCGCGGCCGCGAGAGCCGCGGCGGGCACGAGTCCCTCGTGAACAAGAAGACCACCGCGCGCGAGAAGAGCGCGCGAAAGAAGGCCTCCTAAGCAAGGTCCGCTCGATATGCTCGGCGAGTGCGTCGTGACACGCGCTCGCCGGGCGGCGAGCATCCCACACTCCTCGAGGTCGGCGATACGCAGGCCGCGCTCCCGCACGATCTCATCCCGATGCGACCGCGCCTCGCGGCGCACGCGTTCAACTCGCCCGACCATCTCTTCGAGCTGAAGTGGGACGGCATCCGCGCCCTCGCGTCGATGGACCGCGCACGCCTGCGTCTGGTCGACCGCGGCGGCGGTGACCTGCTGCCGCTCGTGCCCGAGCTCGCGGAACTGCCGGTACCCGAGGGCACCGTCCTCGACGGCGAGATCGTCGTGTGCGACTCGCGCGGGCGTCCGAGCTACGACCTTCTCTCCGGCCGGCTCGGCCCGAAGGCCGCCAAACGCGGGCGCGGGCCGGTCTTCGTCGCGTTCGACCTGCTGTACGAGGATCGCCGGCCGCTGCTGAGCCGGCCACTCGAGGAGCGCCGCCGCCGGCTCGCCGCGCTCGGCATGCGCGGCCGCTTCGTCGCCGTGCCCGAGCACCTCACCGAAGACGGTGAGCCGTTCCTTGAGGTCGTCGCCGAATACGGTCTGGAGGGGATCGTCGCAAAACGGCGCGACAGCCCCTATATCCCCAGCACGCGCAGTGGCGACTGGCTCAAATGCCACGTCACGCCGCGCGCCGACGTGGTCCTGGGCGCTCTCGTCGAGGACGAGCGGCGCGGTGCGGTCCGCGCGCTGTGCGGGATGTACACCGGCGACATCCTCGCGTTCGTCGGTGAGGCCTACGTGCCGCCGTATCTCGGCCGCTGGCTCGACGAAGCCACGCGCGATTTCACCGCCGACGTGTCGCCCTTCGCGACGCCCCTGCCACTGCGAACGGGCATGCGTTGGCTGCGTCCGCGCATCGTCGCGATCGTCGAGCACGCCGGCGAGACCGGTGAGCTGCGCGACGCGCGCTTTCGCGCACTGCGGTTCGACGGGCGGCTCGACGATTGCCGTATCGATGAGCCGATCGAGATGGAATCCGCGCCAGCTCGGGCCGGCAGCGAACGCCCGCGCCTCATCGTGCTCCACTCGCTCCCATTCGGACCCGAGTGAGCAAGGTGGGAGGAAAATATCTTCGGACGGCAGCGCTGCTGCTGTCTCTTTCGCTCTTCTGTGGCTTTCTGGCGTCTGCCGGCAACGCCTACTACGCGGGTCGCGACTTCGAGTGCTTCTATCGCGCCGGCGAGATCGCCCTCAATGGAGGCGATCCCTACGATCCGGCGCAGTACGAGGCAGCCGCCGGCTTCACCGGACCGAGGTTGGCGTACGACATCTCGCGATGCGGGCTGCGAAACCCCTACCCACCGTGGACCACGCTCCTCTTCACCGGGCTCGCGACGTTGGGGCTGCCGCTCGCGTCCACCCTGTGGGCCTCGCTCCTCATCGCCTCGACCGTCCTCGGGATCGGCTGGTCGTGGCAGCTGGCCGGACCCCGTCGCGTCCCCTGGCCGGTAATCGCGGCGCTCGTCGTCTTCACCGAACCCTTCATGCTGGCGCTCGCTCAGGGCCAGTTCGGTGGTCTGTATTTCGCCCTGACCGCCGGGGCCGCAGTCTGGCTGCGCGAACGCCACGCCATGCGGGCCGGGACGGCGCTGGCCGGCCTGGCGCTGAAGCCGCAGACAGCGCTCGTCTCGGGCCCTGTGCTTCTCGGGCTCGCCGTCCGGGATCGTCAGTGGCTGGCCCTCGTCGGAGCGGTCGCCGCCTTCCTCGCGGCACTCGCGGCATCACTTCTGATCCGCCCAGCGTGGCTTGTCTCGTGGGCAGCCGCCCCAGGCGAGCTCCGTGGGGCGGCGATCATCCGGAACACGACGTGGGATCTCGCCACGTCCCTCGGCTCGTGGACGTTCGGCCTCGCGATCATCGCGCTGTTGCTGCTCGCCGTCGTCGCGCTCGTGCGGGGGAGACGAATCGATCAAACAGACCTCATCGGTCTGGGCACCGCGGTCTCGTTGGTCGTCGCGCCGTACGCGTGGGTGCACGACTTCATGATCCTCGCGATCCCGTGGTCGCTGACGCTTGCTCGCGCGAAGGAACTGCGACCGGCACGCAGGCGCATGCTCAGGTTCGCCACGCTGTTCGTCGCGGGGGGGCTGTTCTGGATATTTGAGGTCTTCATTCAGGTCGCGCGCGTGGACAAGTCGCTGTTGGCGCTCATCCCGATGCTGACGACGCTGCTGCTGGCACTGGGCATCCGCTGGGCGACAGAGTCCGCTACCATTAGAAAAACCCCGGAGGTCACTTGAGGGTGCCGAAGTTTGTGTTCGTGACGGGCGGGGTCACCTCCTCTCTTGGTAAGGGCATCACCGCAGCTTCACTTGGACGCATCCTCGCTGCGCGTGGTCTCGCCGTCGCGTCGCTGAAGATGGATCCCTACCTCAACGTCGACCCCGGAACGATGTCGCCGTATCAGCACGGAGAGGTCTTCGTGACCGAAGACGGGGCGGAGAGCGATCTGGACCTCGGTCACTACGAGCGCTTCATCGACCGCAACGTCACGCGCGCGTCGAATCTCACCACCGGGCAGATCTACAACGCCGTCATCGCGAAGGAGCGTCGCGGCGACTACCTCGGCGCGACCGTGCAGGTCATCCCGCACGTCACCAACGAGATCAAGGAGCGCATCCACCGTGTCGCTCGCGAGCAGCAGGCGGAGGTCGTCGTGGTCGAGGTCGGCGGTACGGTCGGCGACATCGAGTCGCTTCCCTACCTCGAGGCGATCCGGCAGTTCCGCAACGACGTGGGACGCCAGAACGTTCTGTACATCCACCTGACGCTCCTGCCGCGCGTCGCGACCGGCGAGCTGAAGACGAAGCCGACGCAGCACTCGGTGAAGGAGCTGCGCTCGATCGGCATCCAGCCGGACGTGCTCATCGCGCGCGCGGACGAGGAGATCGACGAGGAGCTGCGCGAGAAGATCGCGCTGTTCTGCGACGTCAAGATCGACAACGTCATCTCGGAACCCAACGCGTGGTCCATCTACGGCGTCCCGCTCATGCTCGAGGAGGCCGGCCTCGGTCGAATCGTCGTGGAGGAGCTCGGCCTTGGCGAGCGCGCGACCGAGCCGGACCTCGTCGAGTGGCGTTTCCTGACCGACCGAATCCGCAACGCCCGTATCCCGCTGACGATCGGCCTCATCGGGAAGTACATCGAGCTGCCCGACGCGTATCTGTCCGTCGCCGAATCGGTGAAGCACGCCGCCTGGGCCGCCGGCTGCAACGTGAAGCTGGTCTGGATCGACAGCGAGAAGCTCGAGCGCGACCGTGACGTCGAGCCGCTCATCGGCCTCGACGGCATCGTCGTGCCGGGCGGCTTCGGCTACCGCGGTATCGAGGGGAAGGTGCAGGCCGTGCGCTTCGGCCGTGAGCGCAAGGTCCCAACGCTCGGTCTTTGCATGGGCATGCAGTGCATGGTCATCGAGCTCGCGCGCACCGCCCTCGGGACCGAGGACGCCAATTCGACCGAGTTCGACGCCTTCACCCCGCATCCGGTGATCGATCTGCTGCCCGAGCAGCGCGACATCGCGGACAAGGGCGGCACGATGCGTCTCGGCAGCTATCCCTGCGTGCTCGAAGCCGGTTCGCTGGCGGCGCGAGCCTACGGACAGCCGATCGTGCTCGAGCGGCATCGGCATCGGTACGAGTTCAACAACTCGTACCGCGAGCTCCTGGCCGCGCACGGCATGACGTTCACGGGGCTGTCGCCCGACGGACGCCTGGTGGAGATCGTGGAGATCGCGGACCACCCGTTTTATCTCGGCACGCAGTTCCACCCCGAGTTCAAGTCGCGCCCGAACCGGCCGCATCCGCTCTTTGCGAGCTTCATCGATTCCGCGCTCGCCTTCGCGCGCGCGAACGGACGCGCCGAGGCGTCGGCACCGATGCTGCAGGAGACGCACCGATGAAGCTCTTCCTCGACACGGCCGAATACGACGAGATCAAGGCGGCGGTCGAGTGGGGCGTCATCGACGGCGTGACCACGAACCCGACCCTCATCGCGAAAGCCGGACAGGACCATGAGACGCAGGTCAAGCGGATCTGCGGGCTCATCGGCAACGTGTCCGCCGAATGCGTCAGCGAAAGGCGCGACGACATGATCGTGGAAGGGCGGCGCATCGCCGCGTGGCACAAGAACGTCATCGTGAAGGTCCCGCTCACGCCCGACGGTCTGGGCGCCGCGAAGGTCCTCGCGGGCGAGGGCGTCCGCATCAACGTCACGCTGTGCTTCTCGGTCAACCAGGCGCTGCTCGCGGCCGCCGTTGGCGCGTACATCGTGAGTCCGTTCGCCGGCCGGCTCGACGACATCAACGAGGACGGCATGCGCGTCGTGGCCGACATCGTCTCGGCGTACCGGCAGCAGGAGATCAAGACCAAGGTGCTCGCGGCCTCGATCCGCAACCCGATGCACGTGACGCAGGCCGCACTCGCGGGAGCCGACATCGGCACGATGCCGTTCGCGGTGTTGAAGATGCTCTTCAACCACCCACTCACCGAGGCCGGACAGAAGCGATTCCTCGAGGACTACCGCAAGACGCAGGAGGCGAAGCCCGCCGCGCCGACGGGGAAGCCAGTAACGCCCGAGGCTGCGACGAAGCGCTGAAATAGGCCGCGACGAAGCGCTGAGATCGACCAGTACTTCCGGCTTCGCGATCTGCTAGCGGTCCGACACCGAAGCGCCCATCGCCCATCCGTAGAGTGGCGCGCCACATGGCAACGAAACGCTGGGACTTCCGCGACGAGGATCTCCGCCGTTACTCCGTCGAGCTCGAACATCGGGTCCTGTCCGGCGACCGCAGGATCATCGTCAACGGACGCGAGGTCTTCCACGGCGGCAAGTTCTTCGACACCGCCGGCGACCACGCCTTCGACATCGATGGGCACAGCGCACGTGTGCGCATCGGTAGCAACGGATTCGGCTACACCTACCACCTCGTCGTCGACGGCCTCGCCATCCCGCCGGAGGGCGCGACGATCCCGCGTCCGCCGAGGTCGGCGGTGGTCGACGTCGCGCCGGCGGCCGCATCCGACCGCGCTTCGGCGGAGCAGCCCGTGCTCGCCGCGCTCGCGGGCGGGCAGGACCAAACGGCCCTCAAACGCGTCGCGCTCGTGCGACGCGTGCGGAGCGGTGGCCGCTGGTTCTATTGGATCGCGGGATTCTCCGCCGTCAACTTCGTCTTCTTCTTCATGGGGAGCAGCACGGGCTTCGCGCTGGGCACCGCGATCGACTGGATCCTCCAGAGGATCCTCGAAGATGTCGCCGGCCCATCCGTGGCTTGGATCGCGCACGTCGCCGTCATCGCGTTCTTCGCGTTCCTCGGCGTTCGCGCGACGGCCGGAGCGCAGTGGGCGTTCGTCCTCGGCGGTCTCGTCTACACCATCGACGGTCTGCTCCTGCTACTGGTCGGCGACTGGATCGGGATCGTCGTCCATGCCATCGCCCTGTTCGCGATCGTGAGCGCGATCATCAGCCTTCGCCAGCTGCGCTCCACGCCGGTGACGTCGCTCTCACCCTCGTGACCGCGGCGCGCTAACCGCGGCGCGGCGCCTCCGTCAGGAGCAGATCGCGCAGGTCCGCCCCTGCGACGCCGCAGAGATCGAGAACGCAGAGCAGGAGCGCGGCCTCGTCCGAATCGGCGCGCCCTGTCTTGATCGAGATGTCCGTGGCGTAGAGCGTTTCGTACGCGCGCGCGATGTCCGAGCGGCTGAGGCCGCGCGCGTGCTGCACGTAGCGAAGGATCGCTCCCGGTGAGGATCGGATCGCCTTTGCCTGGCGCTCCGCGTCGGCGCCCGACGGCGCCGTGGACGCGAACAGCAGCACGCGGAACTGCCAGAGGAGCAAGGCGAGGATCTGCTGCGGCGCGTTCCCTTCGGCGAGAAGCCGCTCGAGGAGCGGCACCGCCTCGCGGTGATTCCGGCGAACGACCGCTTTCGTGAGCTCGAAGATGTCCGACTCGATCGCGCCGCTGACCAGCGCGCGCACGTCCGAGGCGCTCACCGGCGCGCCAAGCGCGTAGGCACCCAGCTTCTGCACCTCGTTCTCGATGCGCTCGGTATCCGGACCGAGCGCGTACGCGAGCGCGTCGATCGCGTCCGGCTGAAGCGTGAGCTTGTGCAGTCGCGCGCGGGCGCCGATCCAGCCCTTCACCTCGAACGGCAGAAGGCGCTCGATCCGCTGCGCGCGACCGCCGATGTCCTGCACCGCATCCGGCAGCGCCAGCTCCGCCGTCGTGCCCGCTTTCGCGCGTCCGCGCGTCCGGCCGCGACCGGCGCGGAGGGCCTCTACGGCGACCAGCACGAGCGCCGACTCGCCCGGGAACGACACCAGGAAGTCGGCGCTGGTGAGGGCCTCGGCGTGCTCGACCAGAACGACCTGACGCTCGTCCACCGCCGCGAAGAGGCCCTGCGACTGGCCGGCCATCGTGATGGCATCCACCGGATCCGAGCGCGCGTCGATCCGCGTCAGTCCGAGCGCGCCACCGAGCTGCGGCGATCGCCGCTGCGAGAGATCGCCGGGCTCGCCCACTCCGCCGGCGAGGAGCGATTCGACGAGCTCACCGACGCGCAGGCGCGTACGGAACGGATCCTCGCCGTGGAGGAGGAAGACCATTCGCGTGGGCGCGGACCACGAGGCCTGGGCCATCGAGCGTGACCTCCACCGTCCCGTCGCGATCGGTCCGGAACGTCGTGATGCCACTCAGGGCCGCGAGCGTCTCCGGCGTTGGATGACCATACCGGTTCCCGGCCCCGACCGAGATGAGTGCGACCTCCGGGCGAACCGCGTCGACGAGCGCCACGCCGTGGGGTGTCGCGGCGCCATGGTGCGGCGGCACGTAGACCCGCGAATGCAGTCCGTCGGGATGCAGCAGTAGGTCCGCGAGGGCCTCATCGGTCGCGTCGCCCATGAACAGCGCAGAAAACCGGCCGCTCTCGACGCGGAGGATGAGCGAGGGCGTGTCGACGCGGGGATCGGCCTCGGGTGAGAGCACGCTGATCACCGCACCGCCGACGTGGAGCCGCTGCCCGGCGCGCACCGCGCGTCGCTCGGCGTGCGCGCGCGCGATGCCATCCGCCCAGAGATCCGCG
>WNEY01006520.1_pt1 | contig 12655 bp, 17 predicted proteins | sample 5400531 | NCBI WGS metagenome assembly WNEY01 (sample SAMN13153338, study PRJNA577476) | soil metagenome | isolation source: 200 cm saprolite under Douglas fir tree site 1 | place: USA:California | collected 2015-04-18
GCTCGACCTCGGGCACAGCCGGTATCTCGTCAAACCCTACGAACTGAGTGAGCTCGCGGCCGCGATCGATGCTGCTGGCTGAGGGACTGCGCCACAGCTTCGGTGCGGTCAGGGCCCTCGACGACGTTTCCTTCAGCGTTCAGCCCGGCCAAACGCTTGCCGTCTTCGGTCCCAACGGCGCCGGCAAGACCACCCTCCTCAAAGTTCTCGCAGGGTTGATCCAACCCCAGCGCGGGCGCGCGCAGATCGATGGCGGCCGCCGCGCGATTGGCTGGATCGGGCACCAGCCCCAGCTATACAGGCAGCTGACAATCTGGGAGAATCTGCGTTTTTGGGCGTCTGTGTACGACGTGCCTGAGAGTGAATTCTTGCTCCGCGAAGACGATCTGCTGCTTCGACTCGGTTTGCAGAATCACGAGCATCGCCGCGTGAGCGAGTTGTCGCGCGGATTGGTACAGCGAGCTGCCATCGCGCGCGCGTTGATACATGACCCCAGCGTCCTGCTCCTGGACGAGCCCTTTACAGGGCTGGATAGAATGGCTGCCGCGGAGTTGCGGGAGATTCTGAGCGAGGAGGCCGCCGAAGGCCGGGCTTCTGTACTCGTGACCCACAATGTCGAGGAAGGGGCGGAACTCGCAACGCACATCGCATTCATGCGCGTGGGGCGATTCGTGCACTTTGCTCCGCGCGCCGGACGCGGTCCGGAACAGGTGGGTGAGGACTATCGCAATGCGATCGCCTAACCTGCTGCGCCACGCCTGGGCCGTCGCGTCCAAAGACCTGCTCGTGGAGTTTCGCTCGCGCACCGCGATTCTCTCGGTGGCGGTCTTCGTCGTGCTCGTGCTCGTGGTGTTCCAATTCGGCCACGACCCGACTGCCGTTTCCAACGTTGACCTGGCGCCCAGCATCCTATGGGTGACCTTCACCTTTGCGGCGATTCTGGCTTTGAACCGGGCGTTTCAACTCGAGCTGGAAAACCAGGCGCTCGAAGGGCTGCTGCTCGCGCCCATCGAGCGCAGCAGCATCTACCTCGGCAAGTTGATCGCGAATCTCGTCTTTGTGGCGACGATCGAGCTGATCGGTGTGCCGTTGCTGGCGCTGTTCTTCAACGTGCTGGTACTGCCGTACCTCGCACCGCTCATCGCGGTGATCGCGCTCGCGACCGTAGGATTCGTCGCCGTGGGCACGCTGTTCAGCGCAATGACGGTGCGAACCCGCTTTGCGGAGCTGCTGCTACCCGTGTTGTTGTTGCCGTTCATGATTCCACCGCTGAGCTGGGCGGTGCTCGCCACCGGACGCCTGCTCGCGGGCCGTCCCTTGAGCGAGATCGCGGGCTGGCTTAACATGCTGGCGGTCTATGACATCGTGTTCGTGACGCTCGCGTTGTTACTATTTCCCGCCACGGTGAACGAATGAGAATGGTGCGGGTGGGGCGCTGGATCACCGCCATCGGCCTGGTGTTGCTCGCCGGCGTGTACGTGCGGGCGCTGTCCTACACGCCCGTTGAACAGTCCCAAGGGCTGGCGCAGAAGATCTTCTACCTGCACGTCCCGGCGGCGATCTGGGCGGAAACGGCGATGATCCTGGTCGGGTTGTCGAGTGTCTTCTACCTCTTTACGAAGGATCCGCGGCTCGATCGGTTTGCCGCTGCGTCGGCGGAGGTGGGCACAGTCTTCTGCGCCATCGTCTTGACGACTGGTCCCATCTGGGGGAAGCCCATCTGGGGCACGTGGTGGACCTGGGACGCACGGCTGACGTTCACTCTGTTCCTCTTTCTCCTCTATATCGGCTATCTGCTGCTGCGCAGTGCCGTCCCGGATCCAGCGATGCGAGCCCGGTACGCCGCCGTCCTGGGCATTTGCGGGATGTGTGAGGTGCCGTTCATCCATTTCAGCGTGTACATGTTTCCCACGCTGCATCCGATGCCCATCGTTTTGAAGCCGAGCGCTCCCTCGCTGCCGGGAAGCATGCTGCAGACGTGGCTATTGTCGCTGGGCGTTTTCACGTTGCTGTACGTGGGCTTCGTGGTGCAGCGCTACGCCCTGAGTTATCTGCGGGAACAGCTAGAGGCGGTCGGGGAGGTCGGACATGCCTGAGACGATTCCACAGAACGGCGGCTACATGATCGCCGCCTATATCGTGGCAGCCGTGATCCTAATCGGCTATGCGCTGTCACTGTACCTGCGCGCGCGCCGCAGCCTTCGCGCGTAGCTCGGCCCGCGCTTCGGGTAGCCGGCGATGCCCGTCCGGGACCTGCGTCGCCCAGAGATTGAGCGCCTCATCCGCCGCCCCGTGATCACCCCCGTCATAAAGGGCCTGCGCGTTGTGCCACAGTGCCGTAGCGCCGCCCCCCGCGGCGTAGGCCCGCGCGAAGCGCGCCGCGGCTTCGGGAAAGCGGCCGGTCCGTTGATACAGCGTGCCCGCGGCCATCGCAGCATCGGCGCGTTCCTCCAGCGCTAGCGCCTGTTCGAAGGCACCGAGCGCTTCGTCTTGCCGGAACACCATCTGCAGAGCTTCACCGAGTAGCATCCACGCGTCCGCATGATCGGGAAAGCGCACGCTGGCCGCGCGCGCGGCTTCGACTGCGCCCCAGCGATCGTCGAGCGCACGGGAGAGGTGCACCAGCGCCGGATAGGTATCGGCGAAACCGGGAGCGACCCTGCAGCCAAGCCGCAGCCAGGCGAGCGCGCGGCGCGGGGCGTCGCGTTGCGCCGCAGCGGCACGGCGCGCGCAGAAACGCCCGAGAGCGGCACGAAATGAACGGAGCATTGCTTGATAATGGGTTGTGCCACGGTGAGATTGCAACGGCGGGGGAGCATGACACCTGTCGGATCATTGAAGGGGCGCCGCATTGTGGTCACGCGAGCGCGTGAACAAGCCGGCGATCTGGTGCGGGCGTTGCAAGACCATGGCGCCGAAGCCGTGCTCGCTCCCGTCATTCGCATTCAACCGTTGGCAGACCTTGGCGCGTTGCGCGCCGCGCTCACCGGCCTCTCCGCATATCGCTGGGTCGTATTCACCAGCCAGAACGCCGTGCAAATCGTGTTCGATCGCCTCGTCGCGTGGGGACTCACCCCGCGCGTGTTTTCGTCCACCTCCGTCGCCGCGATCGGGACCGCGACCGCCGATGCGCTCACGGTGCGGGGCGTCGTCCCTGCGGTCGTTCCCGCCGAGTTCGTCGCGGAGGCGCTGGCGGAGGCGCTGATCGAGCGCCGCAGCGGCACACTCGGGGGAGCCCGCGTCCTCATTCCCAGCGCTGAGGACGCGCGCGAAGCACTCGGCGCTGCCCTGCGGCAACATGGCGCGATGGTGGAGAACATCGCCGTGTACCGCACCGTGCCCGTCCAGGCCGACCTCAGCGGGCTGGCCGCCGACATCACCCGCGGTCGCATTGACGCGGTCACGTTCACCTCGTCATCGACGGTACGCAGTTTCGTCGATCTGATCGGGCGCCCCGCCGCCACCTCCGGCAGGTTCATCGCCGCGACCATCGGTCCGGTCACGGCGGACACCGCCCGCGAGCTGGGCTTACGCGAAATCATCGAAGCCGAGCCGCACACGGTCCCTGGATTGGTGGAGAGCCTGGCGAGGCGGTTCGCATGAAGCTCGGTACCCGTGGCAGCCAGCTGGCTCGCTGGCAGGCGGAGTGGGTCCGGGATCGCCTCGCCGCACACGGTGTGCGCGCCGAGATCGTCGTTATCAAGACACGCGGCGACGCGGAAGTCGACCGGCCGCTCCACGAGCTCGAAGGGAAAGGGTTCTTCACCAAGGAGATCGAGGACGCGCTGGCGGGCGGCCGCATCGATGTCGCGGTGCACTCCCTCAAGGATCTTCCCACGATGTTGCCGGCGGGTCTGGCGCTGGGCGCGATACCGGCGCGCCACGATCCGCGCGAGGCGCTGGTCAACGGCCGATCGCTGCTCGATCTGGCGGCCGGCACGCGCGTGGGTACCTCCAGCCTGCGGCGCGTCGCCCAAGTCCGCTTTCTGCGGCCGGATCTCGAAGTCGTGCCCCTGCGCGGCAACGTGCCCACGCGAGTCCGCAAGGTTGAAACGCACGACGGCCTCGACGCGGCCCTGCTGGCGATTGCCGGGCTTGAGCGACTTGGTCTGGGCGCGAAAGGCTCGGTGATCGACCCGCTCGACGTGATGCCGGCGCCGGGGCAAGGTGCTCTCGGCCTCGAGATTCGGGACGATGACAAATCCACTCGGAAGGCGTTGCAGCCGTTGCACGATCCGGCGAGCGCGGTGGCGGTAACGGCGGAACGCGCATTGCTGGCCGCCCTCGGCGGAGGTTGCCAGGCGCCGGTGGCTGCATGGGTGAGCAGGGAGCAGGGAGCTGGGAATAGGTTGTACGGAAGAGTGACGGCGAACGACGGGTCAGTTCAGCTCACTGCATCGGCCGATCTCGATCCGAAACGCTCCGAAGCCGCTGGTGAAGCCGTCGCGCGCTTGCTCCAGAGTGAAGGCGCGGGCAGCTTACTCGCCCGATGAGCTCAGCCCAGTTCCCGATTCGTCGCATGCGGCGGTTGCGTCGCACCGCGGCGCTGCGCCGCCTGGTGCAGGAAACCCATATCGCTCCGTCACAGCTCATCTGGCCGCTGTTCGTGACGCACGGCGAAGGCCTGCGGCGGCCGGTCGCGTCATTGCCGGGCGTGGCGCAGCTGTCCGTCGATCAGTTGGTGAAGGATGCCGAGCGAGCCGCGTCGCTCGGATTGGGGGGAATCATCTTGTTCGGCCTTCCAGCGACGAAGGACGCGACCGGCTCGGAGGCGTACGACGATCAGGGTATCGTGCAGCAGGCGATCCGCGCGGTGAAGCGCGCCGTTCCCGATTTGCTCGTCATCGGCGACGTCTGCCTGTGCGAGTATACCGATCACGGTCACTGCGGCGTGATCCGGGACGGCGACGTGGACAACGATTCGTCCGTCTACCTGCTCGGCAAGACCGCCGTCATGCAGGCGCGTGCTGGAGTCGACCTTGTGGCCCCGAGCGACATGCTGGACGGGCACGTCGCCGGCATCCGCAAGGCGCTCGACGCGGGTGGATTCTCGCACGTGCCCATCATGTCGTACGCCGCGAAGTTCGCGTCCGCCTTCTACGGGCCGTTTCGCGAGGCCGCGGGCTCGACGCCGCAATTCGGCGATCGCCAGACGTATCAGATGGCGGTGGCGAATGGCGACGAAGCCATGAAAGAGATCCAGCTCGATCTCGACGAAGGGGCGGACATCGTGATGGTGAAGCCGGCGGGTCCGTGTCTGGACCTGATCCGGCGGGCCAAGGACCGCTTCGGCTCGCCGCTCGGCGCGTATCAGGTGAGCGGCGAATACGCCATGATCAAAGCCGCCGCCGAGCGGGGCATGCTCGATGAGTCACGAGCGATGTGGGAGTCAGTGACGGCGATTCGGCGGGCGGGCGCGGATATCATCCTGACGTACTTCGCGCCGACGCTGGTGGAGGGGCTGGGCTGACCCCGGGGCGGCGCCCCGGGGTTAGCCGATCCTGTTACCTCAAATCCGTCGCGCCAGGCGGAAGCAGCAAGTACCGCCACAATCCCGCGGCCGCCGCGGCACCGAGCAACGGACCAATCCAGTAGACGGCCTGCGCGTGCCAGTCCCACGCGACCAGCGCCGGGCCAAACGCGCGCGCGGGATTCATCACCGCGCCGGTGAGCGCTCCGCCACCACCCAGCGCGCACACTAGAACCACCAAACCGACTGCGAATCCGGCGACGCGCTGCGCCTGCGGCGACACGACCGTGCCATAGACGGCGCTCACCAGGAAGAATGTGAACAGCGCTTCCAGCGCGATCGCGCCGAGGAGTCCCATGGACCCGGAGACCTGCGGAGTTCCGAGCGACGACATGCGGACAGCGGAGGCGGGGAAGGTTGCCTTGATGAGCAGCGCGCCCACGATCGCGCCGAGCAGCTGTGCCAGCACGTATTTGCCCAGCGTGAGGGAATCGATCTGTTTGCCGAGCCACAAACCGACGCTCACCGCCGGGTTGATGTGGCCGCCCGAGATGGGCAGCATGATCGTGACGATGACGGCGAGTCCGATGCCATGCGCGAGCGCGATGGCCAGACCGGCAGCGCCGCCCGTGTTCGCGATGACGCTGCCTGCGCCGACCAGGACGAAGAGCGCGGTGCCGACGAATTCCGCTGCAGGAGCCCGGAGAGACCGATAGTTCACGTGTGACCTCGGGTTGAACGCCGGGCCAATCTACCGGGTGCCGCTGTCAGGCCGCAACACCAGCGCGGCGTTGATTCCTCCAAACCCGAACGAGTTTGAGACGACGGCCGCGGGGGAAGCCGTCCGGCCTCCCCCCCCTCCGCCCCCGGGGAGACAATCCAGGTCGCACTTCGGATCAGGGCGTTCGAGATTGATAGTGGGAGGGAGCCAGCCCCGGGATAACGCGAGAGCACAGATCGCCGCCTCGATGGCGCCGCTTGCGCCCAGCGCGTGGCCGTAGTAGCCCTTCGTGCCGCTCACCGTCAGCCGATAGGCGTGATCGCCGAACACCTGCTTGATCGCCAACGTCTCGGTGGGATCGTTGAGCGGCGTGGACGAGCCGTGAGCGTTGATGTAGCCGACGTCGCCGGGTGCGACATCGCCGTCGGCGAGCGCGAGCTGCATGGCCCGCGCTGCCTGTCGCCCGTCGGGGCGCGGCGCCGTCATGTGATACGCGTCGTTGGTGTACGCGTGACCGACGACCTCGGCATAGATCCTGGCCCCCCGCGCGATCGCTCGGCTACGCTCCTCGAGGATGAGTACCGCCGCCCCCTCGCCCATCACGAAGCCGTCGCGGCTCGCGTCGAAGGGGCGTGACGCACGGGCAGGGTCGTCATTGCGCGTGCTCATGGCGCGGATGATGCTGAACGCCGCAAAGGTGAGCGGCGCCAGCGGCGCTTCGGCGCCACCGGCGACCATCACGTCCGCGCGCCCGTCGCGCACGACATGGAATGCCTCGCCGACCGCAATCGTCCCTGACGCGCAGCTCATGGCGTTCGTCGCGTTGGGTCCGGTGAATCCGAACTCGATCGCGATATTGCAGCTCGCTGCGCCGCAGAAGACTGCCAGCGCGAGCGAGGGATCGAGCCCACGCGGCCCCTCGGCGAGATAATGCGGCACCTGAGACTCGGCGAACGATACGCCGCCGAGCGCGGATCCCATCATCGTGCCGATGCGGTCGGGGTCTTCCTGGCGCGCGTCGATCTCCGCATCGGCGAGCGCCAGGCGAGCACTCGTCACGGCAAGCTGCGAAAAGCGATCGAGGCGCTTGGTGCGCTTGGCGTCCAGATGGTCCTGAGGCCGGAAATCAGGGATTTCCGCCGCCATGTGGCTGCGGAACGGTGCCGGATCGAAGCGTGTAAGGGTTCGGACCGCCGACGTACGGGCCTGCAATCCCGCCCACAGTCCGTCGGCAGCAGTACCGATGGGCGTCACGGCCCCGACACCGGTGATGACGACCCGACGAAAACCGTTCATGTCGCTCCTTCGGCAGCGCGTTTGATTCCGGCCAATGTTCGTGAGGCAATTCCATGGATGAACACGGGACCGATGACGAGATTTGCCGCCAGGCGTCCTACAAGCGGCCAACGCGGTCCATCCCACGTGTGCACGACCTCTACCTCTACTTCTCCTTCAGAACCTCCACCGTCCTCCACCAACCTCCACACAACGTGCATTCCCTGCGTGATACCCCGCACGTGACGGTACCGAATTTCGCCCGCCGGACGGTCCACAGTCATTTCGGACACCCACCAGGTCGGATACTTGAGGAACGCGCCGAAGGGGCGCCATGCGGCCATTTCCACGAGGCCGCTATCGAGCATACGGACCCAGCGGTAGTGCGGCAGGATCGCAGGCCAACGTGTCACGCTGCTGGCGGCGGCAAAGACTCTGGCGAATGGCGCGCGAATACGAATGCGATCGACGGTGCGCATCAACGGCTCAGGCCTGCATACCCTCCTCTATAGTAGAGGAGCGGACGTCGGTCGGTAGCGTCCCCACCGACGACGAGGCCGATGAATACCGTGTGGTCCCCCCCCGGAACCGTGCTGCGCTTCTCGCATTCGATGTGCGCGACCACGCCCTCGATGATCGCGATGCCGCGCGCATTCTCGCGATAACTCACGCCGCGGAACCGGTCCGGCTCCGCGCCGGCGAACCGTCGCGACAACGCCTCCTGGTCGGCGGAGAGGATGTTGAGCACGAAGTGCGTCCCACTCTCGAGTGCTGCGTGCATGTCGTGCACTTTTTCGACCGATACGAGGACGAGCGGCGGATCGAGCGACACCGAAGCGACCGAGCTCGCCGTCATGCCGATGGGTTGACCCTTCGGCGTCCGGCTGGTCACCACCGTGACGCCCGTGGCGAAACGGCCGAGCAGCTGGCGGAATTGCGGCGGCTCGACGCCGCGTGAGGCATGGCTTGAAAGGCTCACAGGACCAGCCCCGCCAGGACGCCGGGCGTCAGCACGGCGCGGGCGGGAATGCAGTTGCCGGTGGCCCGGACGAGCAGATCGGCGAGCTCCGGCCGCCGAATCATTCGTCCTACGACGCGCTCGATCAGCGCGGGCCACCCCACCGCGATGCCGATCAACCGCTCGAGCAGCCATTTGCCGGTGAACTCGCGCCGCCGGGCGCGCGCGTACTGCCGCAGGCTCGCTCCCGTCGTCAGCGTGTCGAGAATTGCCGCTGCGGCGAGTTCGGCGCCGCGCAACGCGCTGTAGATCCCCTGGCCGGTGAACGGATCGAAGAAGTCTGCCGCATCGCCGACGAGGAGCGCGCCATCTCCCGCCGGGTGCCGGGACCAGCGTGCGAACGGACCGGTGGCGAGCACGCGCCGCACAATCTGTCTCGGATCGAAGCGCCCTCGGACACCCGGAAACCGATTCAGCTCGTCGAAGAACCGCTCGCCGCGTCGCGCTTCGGACAATGGCAGCACGAGCGCGACGGTGGTGACGCCGGAGCCGATCGGACCGAGCCCGACGTAGCCTGGTCGCCCCACGTGCATCTCGCCGAGATCGCGGACGTCGCGGACATCCGCGACGTGCGCGGTGAACGCCATGCGGCGCGGTCCCGCCGTGTGCACCATGTCGAGCCGCCGCGCGACGACAGAGCGCAGCCCGTCCGCGCCCACGACCCACGACAACCCGGGCGCGATACGCATCCCGCATGCCGCTTCTCGCATCCCGCGCCACCACGCCACCGACCGCGCCACCGTCGTACACGAGCTCCTCGACTCTCACGCGTTCACGCACTTCCACACCGGCCGCCTCCGCTGCATTCCGCAGAATCGTGTCGAACCGGGTTCGCGGCAGCGCGAAGCTGAACGTCTCGAAGCGGCCCACGACGCCCGTCCCGCTCGGGGCGACCACTTTCATGCCGGTAAGCTGGGCCGGTGATGCGGCCGCGACGGCCGCGAGGACATCCGAGCCCAGGCGCTCGAGCACCCGTGTCGATTCCGGACTCAGATACTCTGAACAGGGCTTCTCGCGCGGAAAACGCGCTCGATCGACCAGCAGCACGCGCGCACCCGCGCGCGCGAGCAAGAGCGCCGTCGCCGACCCCGCAGGGCCGGCGCCGACGACGGCGACATCCCAGCTACGGCTCAAAGTAGAGACTCAGCTGCTGCGATCAACGCGCCGCTCAATGTCGCCGCCAGATTCACTGCGTCGTTGTCGAACCACCTGACTGCTCCTTGTAGCGTCGCGCCGAGCACCGAGTCCAACACCATGCCGGCGATTCCGGCCACGGCGATAGCGAGCGTGTTGCGCTGTCCAAACAGGTAGGACAGCCCGGCAACAAACAACGCGCCTGCGATTCCCCCTGCCGTACCGAGCAGCGTGATACCCCCATCGGTACCCGCAGGGACGGGCCTGCCGTTTGTGATCAGTCGTGGCGGCTTGCGTGAATGCCGCCCGATCTCACTGGCCCACGTATCGGCGGTCGCCGCGGCGAGTGCGCCTGCGAATGCCACCCAGCTTCCAACGAGGGCGGCGAGTGCGGCGACGCCGCCATTTGCGAAGACCTGTCTATGATTTCGGGTAGTGCGTTTCGATAACAGACTCGAGGAGATAAAAAAAGCGAACAGCAGCAGAAGGCCCCGCCATCCCAAACCGTATCCTGTCGCCAGCCCCACCCCCAGCGCCGCCGCCACGCCGAGCCGGGTCAGCCATCTCACTCTCCGAACAACTCACGCAGAACGCGCTTCTTGAGCTCCGCCGGCGCTCCCTGCGTGCGGCACCGCGCGCGCAGGAACTTCAGGAACAACTCCTCGAAATCGTACTGCTCGCCGCACGGCGGGCAGTCCTCCAGATGATCCCGGATCTCCCGTTCGAGCTCGGGCGTGAGCTCGCGGTCCAGGAATTCGTAGAGATGTTCGACGCATTCGCGACAATTCATGCGGGACTTCCTTTGATGTATCCCATCTCGACGGCGTAATCGTAGAGCTTGCCTTGCAGCAGGTGGCGGGCACGGAACAGCCGCGACTTTACCGTCCCCACAGGCACTTCGAGAATGCCGGCGATCTCCTGGTACGACATCCCCTCGACGTCACTCAGCACCAGCGTCTCCCGGAACACTTCGGGCAGCTGATCGATGGCGCGTAGCACCTCGTCATCCACGATGCGGTCGAAGAATGCGCCCTGCGGGTCTTCGTCCTGCACCTCCGAGAACACGGCATACGGCTCGATAGTGTCTACGTCCACCGTCTCCGGGTGTCTGGTCCGCCGCCGGTATTCATTGATGAATGCGTGCCTCAGGATTGTGAGCAGCCAGGCCTTCGCATTGGTTCCCTTCTCGTACTGGTCCCAGGCGCGGTAGGCCTTCAGCATCGTCTCCTGCACCAGGTCGTCGGCATCAGACGGGTTTGCGGTGAGACGGAGCGCCACCCGGTACAAAACGTCGAGGTGAGCCAGCGCCTCACGCTCGAAGCTCTCACGCTTTAGGTCAGGGGGTGCGTTCGTCATAGCTCTCAATAGAAGGCTCGTGAAGCAAAGCGAGTTTCGCAATAGGGCGCCCCGTGGTAGGTTTCGCGCTCCGTGGTGCACAGCATCGTCCCGCTCGCCGTCCTCGAGGCGGTCAAGAATCTCGATACTCCCGTCGAAGATGGGCTCACCGAGTTCGCTGACGAATTGCTGGTCAAGCGTCTGGGCCTGTCCCCCACAGTACAAATGCAGCTTGACGAATTCGAGCAGCTCGTGCGCAAAGACGCGCGAGTGGAGCCTGCGCACGTGGAAGCGCTGCTGCGGCTGGTGGGCCGCCGGCCCGACGCCGATCTGGTGTTCGCCGACGCCGGGCGGCGCGCCGCGCGCCGCGCCGTACGGCGGATGTCGGGGGTGTCGCGCCTGGCGGCGCATACGGCGCCGCGGCTGTTCGGTCACGGCGCCGCCCGGCGCGCGGCACGCGTGGTGCTGGGGGCGGAGCTGGGGCGCGAGCAGCGGCTGCCGGTCGCTCGCGTGAGCGATCCGATCGCGATTCAGGCGACGCCCGACGGCGCGGCCTGCGGATTTTACGGCGCCGGGCTCGTGGAGCTGCTCCGCCTGCTCGTCGGGTACGAGGGTGCGATGCTGCACGTCACCTGCCGGGCGCGCGGCGGCACGGGGTGTGAGTGGCGCGCCGCCGGGCCTGATCCGCGGCACCAATGACGCCCCCCCGCCCCCCCCGCCCCCCTCTGCTCGACAAGTTCGATTTTCCCGCCTTGCGCGAGCTGCTCGGCAAACTCGGCGCCGACGGCTGGCTGCTGTACGACTTCCACGGCATCAATCCCGCCGCCACCCGTGTCCTCGGCATCAACGGCATGGGGACGCGGCGCTCTTTCGTCTTGCTGCCGCGCGAGGGCACGCCGGTGGCGATCGCACATCGTATCGAGCTCGGGTCCTTCGACGGATTCCCCGGCGACGTACGGCCCTATGCGGCGTGGCGCGAGCTGCACGAGAAGCTGCGTGCGCTCGTCGCCGGCAAGACCGTCGCCATGGAGATCTCGCCGGGCGACGCGGTGCCCTATCTCGATCGCGTGCCGCATGGCGTGATCGAGCTGATCGAAGGCTTCGGCGCAAAGGTCGTATCGTCGGGGACGCTGATCACGCGCTTCGCGGCGCGCTGGTCGGCGAGCGAGCTGGCGGGGCATCGCCGCGCCGCCGAGGCGATCGCGGAGATCGCGTTGACGACGCTGCGCTGGGCGGGCAGCGAGCTGGCTCGCGGGGGGGGCGCGGAGGTGCGCGAGACGACGCTGCAGGCGCGCGTGATGGAAGCGTTCGGGCGCGCCGGACTTGTCACCGACCATCCGCCGATCGTCGGCTTCCAGGCGAACGCCGCCAACCCGCATTACGAGCCGAGGGCTGGCAGCGATCGCCGTCTCGCCGTGGGCGACGTGCTGCTGCTCGATCTGTGGGCAGGCGTGGCGACGGGTAGCGTGTTCGCGGATCAGACGTGGATGGGCTTCGCAGGACGCGAGCCGAGCGCGGAGGTGCGTCGCGTATGGGACGCGGTGCGCGGCGCTCGTGAGGCCGCCGTCGCGTTGCTCCGCGATCGCTGGAAAAAGGGAGCAGTGGTGACTGGCGCGGCACTCGACGACGCCGCGCGCGGGGTGATTCGCGCGGCGGGGTTCGGCGATTATTTCGTGCATCGCACGGGCCACTCGATCGATCG
>WNEY01002955.1_pt1 | contig 12654 bp, 11 predicted proteins | sample 5400531 | NCBI WGS metagenome assembly WNEY01 (sample SAMN13153338, study PRJNA577476) | soil metagenome | isolation source: 200 cm saprolite under Douglas fir tree site 1 | place: USA:California | collected 2015-04-18
TCCGATGGGATTGTCGATAGGCTTCAGGTCCTCGATTTCTCTCCTCCCTGCTATCCAAGCTACAGGGCTTCTGGCTGTTGCCCTGGCGGGACTACCTCCCGCTGAACGCGCCAGCCTTTGGCTGGACGCACAAAACCGCACAGAACGCGGTTTCCCACAGCTACCACAGGCCCCATCATCGCCAACCAAGTGTCACCCATGCTCCCGGTTTACTTTGTTACCTATCTTCCCGGTTGCTCACGACTCATTGACGCGACGAGGAGCGAGCGCGACGTATCGACAATTGCGCGAACGTCGCGAAACGGTGCGAAGAGAACGACAGCCGCAATGCATGGGCGTCGACTACGCTCCGGCCATCGCAATCATCAACGTTGACCGGATCCGGACGTTCGCGTGGTCGCGATGATCGCCTCGCGTTGGGTTGATCAAGCTTTCGGTCGGCTGGCATCGAGCAAAATGGGGTTCGGCATCCCAAAGCCCCTGTCCGGCACCGAGTGATCGTGGGAATCCGCCAGCGCGCCTATCGACCCGAACCTTGAAATCGATGTTCAATCAACGACATTCACCGTGACGCTCGCCTGCAGCGTCGTGCCCAGCATCGTCGTTGCCTTCAACGTTGCCGTAAAGGCACCGGCGTGCCCGTACGTCAGGCGCACCGCGCCCACCGCTGGAGCCGGTCCCATGATGGCGCCAGACTCGATCTCGCCGTCGGTTGACGAATACGCCACACTCGCAAGCGCAGTGACACCAGTGACTTCGTAGCGAATTTCTCCGGGCGTGGCGACGTGAAATGGCGTCGCGGAAAGGCTCACATTCAGCGTCAGCGCGACTGTGGGAGATAGGGGCGTCGCGCCGACTGCCGAAATCGGAGCTGTCGGCGCCGCACCGCATGCGGCGACCAAGAGTGAAGCCCCGAGAGCAACTCGCAACAATCGTGTCATCGTGATGCCTCCCAAAATACAGTCTAGATCGCCTTTAGCACTACCGCGCTGACGTTGCGTCAGTGATTCGACGTCGCATTCGGGCGAGAGACGGGACCGAAGAGCCAGCGTACATCCCCAATGTCGGGCAGAATCCGCCGCGGATCAACCTTTACGGCCGAGCCAGCTTCCGAGGACCGATCGCAGGTGGAGCGTTTTCGACAGCATGTTGAATCACGTCGCGCGCAACGTTTGCCCGCGCTTCCGTGCGTAGCTGCCGCCGCGCATATCCGCCTAACGCTTCCGAATGAGCCGCGCGCCGCAGCGACATGATCGCATATCACGGTCCGGCGCGCCGGCTCCATTCGGTGTTAGACGCCACGGCCCATATGGAACGTCTTCGGTACACTTAACGCACGCGTATCGTCATCACACAGATCGACCAAAAAGAAGGCCTCATCAAGATCTTCGTCCGCCATAGCCGACACTTCGCGCACGGTGCCAGGCTCATAGTTGCCGGGCTGAAGACTCGTCGGGTGCGACTTGCCCGCGGGATGTCGATGAACAAAGCGCTCCGGGATTCGAACGCGACGGATGCGTTCAACCTTGAACACATAGAAAAGGTTCGGCGGGTTCTCATACCGCGACAGGAGCTCAACCCAGGAGTAGTGATCGACCATGAGCATGCCTTCACCACCTACTCGGGTGCCTGGCTTCCATCTTGTCGCTCGGTCTGACTGAATGTAGAAACGGAAACCAGCCGCCTCAAACACCCCCAGCGATTCGGATCCTTTCCCTCGGTAGACTGCGACTACGTCCGCGACAAAGCGATATCGGGCGTCACCGAGATGGTGCAGCATCGTCGACCCGCGCCACCACATTCGCCTGAGAACCTGAGCTCCGATCTCGAACGAGAGGTTGACCAACTGCCCCGTGTGGAGCGGCGGATAGTTGCCGTCCGGGATGTGCCAGGTCTCGAATACAAACGTCACGTTCATGCGTTCGTCACATTAGTGAGCGTCTAACAAGTATTCAGCACAACTCGATACCCGAATATTGCAACGACTGCTGCAGTGTAGCGTGCCCGTCGGCCAGTTCCAAGTCGTCCGGAAACCACTTGAACGTCACCACTTACCGCTGTCCGAGAGACGAAACCTGGACCGGATATGAAGATCTGGATAGCGTCACCCAGCAACGCGCTCGTCGCGGCATATTGGACGGCCACCGTCCTCAAGGCCGAGTCCTGAGCTGATCGAGCGGACTCTCGACGCCCTGTCCGCCCCGGTTGAGCACGTGCGTGTAGATCATCGTGGTGCTGACGTCGCGGTGCCCGAGCAGTTCTTGGATCGTCCGGATGTCATAGCCCGCTTCGAGCAGATGAGTCGCGAACGAATGGCGCAGCGAGTGTGGCGTGGCTGGACGCGGAATCCCTGCGGCGCGCACGGCCTCTTTGACGGCGCGCTGGAGAACGGATTCGTGCAAATGATGTCGGCGGCGCTCACTGGTCTCGCGATCGACGTAGAAGCGAGTCGCGGGAAACACCCACTGCCACGCCCATTCGAACGGCGCGTTGGGATACTTCGCCCGCAGTGAACCGGGCAGGGCCACGCCGCCGCGACCAGCCGCCAGGTCCGCATCGTGCTGCGCTTTCACTCGGCTGAGATGCTGCGCCAGCGGCGCCTTGATGCTGGCCGGTATCACCGTCACCCGATCTTTGCCGCCCTTGCCGTCTCGAATCGTCAACTCGCTGCGATCGAAGTTGAGGTCTTTGACTCGAAGCTCGACACACTCGAGCAGTCTCAGTCCGGCTCCATACATGAGCGACGCCATCAGCTACACCGGCCCGCGCAGCTGCGACAGGAGCGATGACACTTCATCGCGGGACAGGACGACTGGGAGGCGGGCCGGACGCTGCGCCCGGACGATCTCGTTCATCCGCTCCAATTGTTGATGGAGCACGGCGGAGTATCAGAAACAGGATGGCATTGAGCGCCTGATTCTGCGTGGACCCGCTCACTCCGCGAGCCGCCAGACTGGAGACACATGCCGTGACCTCCGGCTCGCCGAGCTCTCGAGGATGGCGCTTGCGATGAAAGACAATGAACCGCCGAATCCATGCCACGTACGCGGCCTCAGTCCTCCGGCTGTAATGCCTCAAGCGAATTGCTTGACGCACCTGATCGAGGAGCTTCGGGGACGATCCGCTCGGGGACGTGTAGGACGGAGGATCGAGGTCGTTCATGATTGGCCGTACGGGAGCGAGACTCATGCCACGAGCGACCCGCGGTGCATCGGTGCCGAATGTGAACGGCGGCTTCGCGGTGTCCCCTTGCCACTGACGAATGGTCCGCCTTGCCGAGCGATTCCTGCAACCGCCACCCAGTTAGTGAATATATGAAAAACCTCCTGTGTTCACCGCACACTTGGCGAGGGTCACTACGTTCTGTCGCTGCCTGACGAACGTCCCATCGACGGAGGCATCCATCATATTTGACAGCAGGTGGCCACCGCTTCGACTCCTGTCAGGTGGTACCTGAGCCCGTCGACCCGCGCTGCGCATTGAGGCCGAAATGCTTGTTTTTTGCTCTGGCTGGGACTGCGAACTTGTCGAGGGTCGGGAGGCCCGACTGCGATCAGACGTTCAATTCGGCCTTGACCAAGCAGCTCATCTGTTCCGCTGACAATTGGCTGACAATCGGTAGAGGCTCGGGGTGGTTTGGGGTGGTGGCCAATAGCTGAAAACGTGAGGAAAATGGCCTGGAGTGGTTCGGCGACTCCCAGTGGACCGTCTAAATTGGGCTCAGAATCCAAATGGTCCCCGCTGTTTTGGCCCGGGGATACAAGGCTCTTGGAATATGGCAGATCAGATCCTCGGTACGTCGTGGTCGAGCCGGAAAGTCACGGCTCATCGTGCGCCATCTCCCAGCCGTCGACTTCGCTGGGATGTCCTCGCAATCGCGAGACAGGCGTGGACCTGGGTCTTGGTGAGCATCGGCAAGCGGTTCGCGGTGATGCTCTCGACGGTCTGACCGTTTCTGTAGAAGGCCAATCACGTCGTGCACGGCAATCCGGGTGCCCTCCGCTGCGTAGATTGCCGCCTCGTACGTCCGGCTCCCGCGCAATCGTCGGCGGAACTGGGGAACTTCGTAAGGACATCGACACGGGCGGACGATAGTCAGCTGTCTCGTGGAGTACACTTGAAGGTGGCATGAGCGTCGAACGCAATTTCGTCGAGCGCCGCGATGAGAGTTTTTACATTGTAGGGAATCGTGTGCCGCTTGCGTGCATCGTGCGAGAGTTCCAGGACGGCCAGTCGCCCGAGGCGATCCGTTCGGCCTTTCCCACGTTGACTCTCGAGCAAGTGTACGGGGCCATTACGTTCTATCTGGGACACCGCCGCGAGGTGGACGAGGACTTGGCGGCGCGTGAGCGCCTGGAGGATACGTTCAGCGAGACGCATCCGGCTCCGGCTGATCTCAAAGAGAAGCTGGACCGCGCGCGACGTCACCTGCCGTCGCGGTAACGCATGGTCCGCTTCCTGGCGGACGCCAGCCTCCATCACGCGATCGTCGCCGGCTGCGTACGACGCGAACCGGCGATTGACTTCGTCTCCGCTCATGCCGCGAAATTGCATGGCGTGAGCGATCCTGAGGTGTTGGCGATCGCTGCCGCGCAAGGGCGCATTCTCGTCACTCACGATTTTCGGACCATGCCGAAACACTTCGCGGTGTTTCTCTCGGCGGGACATTCGAGTCCCGGCGTGTTCCTGGTGAAGCAGCGCACGCCACTGGCGCAGGTCATCGACGAGCTCGTGTTGGTGTGGACGGCGTCAGAGCCAGGAGACTGGACGAATCGGATGGTCCCGATCCCACTTCGTTGAGTCGCGCCGCATTCAAGCAGGTCATGGGCAGGCGCGCGATCTAGAGAGGACAATCCCTGTCGCGGAACTGTCGCAAAACCCTATCGATTTGACCTGTTTCGGGTTCGCTTTTGAGCGAAAGCAGATGCCCCGAATTGATGAAACGTTAGGAAATCGTCGAACGCGACAGAGCTGTTGGAGGACGATCGGCTTCCCCCCAGTCAGGTGCGCTAACCAGGCTGCGCTACATCCCGAGATGTCGTGCTACGCGGATCGTTTACGCCGCGCTTGGGGGCCGCGCGCCGATCCGTTTCGTGACGCCGCCGTCTTGCCGCGCGCCGCCTTCACCCGCGTCGCCGGCATCGCCCGAACCCGCGGCGCCGACGCTGCCATGCGGGGCGGCGCGAGACGGAACTCCTCGCCACCGTGCGCGTGCGACAGCAGATCGAGGATCGACTGCAGCCCGCGCTTCACCGCCGTCAACCGCTCGCGCGCGTTCTGACCGATCAGCTCGTCGATTATCGGCGCGTCGGCCGCCACCGGGGCCGTCTCGTCTTCCAGCCGCCGCCGCGCGCCCGCGAGCGTCAGCCCTTCGACCAGCAGCAGATGCTTGATCCGCAGCACCTGCTGCACGTCGGCGCGGCGATACACCCGCGGCGCGCCGGCACTCTTCGCGACGCCCAGCTTCGGGAACTCTGCTTCCCACGACCGCAGCACGTAGAGCTGCACCTTCGCGAGATCGCACACCTCGGCCGCCTTGAACAGCGCGCGTTTCGGGATGTCGACGTCAGCGGAAGTGTCCGGCATGGGCGCCGCAATCGGCCTCAAAAGTATATCAGACGCCCGAGTGGCCGAACCCCTTGGCCCCGCGGGTGGTCGCCGGCAACTCCGCCACTTCGTCCCACGTGACGCGCGCAACGGGCGCCACCACCAGCTGCGCGATGCGCATGCCGCGCGACACCGCGAACGTCGCGCGCCCGAGGTTGATCAACGGGACGCGAATCTCGCCGCGATAATCCGGGTCGATCGTCGCCGGCGTGTTGGGCAGGCTGATGCCGTGCTTCACCGCGAGCCCCGACCTCGGCCGCACCTGGCCTTCGAACCCCTCCGGGATCGCAACCTCGAGCCCTGTCGGGATGAGCACGATCCCTCCAGGTTCGATCGTCACCTCGCTCGAGACCGCGGCATGGAGATCCATGCCGGCGGCGCCCGGCGTCATGTAGAGCGGCAGGTCGAGGCCGTCAGCGGACGGTAGACGACGGATTTGCACGATGAGCGCGATGGGCACGGGGCATGATACAGCGGCGATTCCGCGACATGGGTCGACGCATGGGTTGACGCAGCATGGGTTGACACATGGGTTGACGCGTGTTGACATCCCGGTGCAGCGCAGGTATTTTTCTGTCGGCCTAAATTCTGCATTTGCAGGATGCGGGGGAACCGAGTGTTGGGGCGCATCGGCGCTCGCCGCCGAGGGACAGTCCGAGTCCAAGCCCGTCAGCTAACCCCGCCGGCGACTCACGGAAGCGCACCTTGAACACCAGGTGGGAGCACGCGGATGCCTGAAGACTCCGCGTTTTCCCTCAAACGTCTTCTCCTCGGCAAACCGATTCCGTCGCACCTGGCGCATCACGAGCGCCTCTCTCGCGTCACGGGGCTCGCCGTCCTGTCGTCAGACGCGCTGTCGTCGGTTGCCTACGCCACCGATTTCATTCTCGCCACGCTCATTGTCGCCGGCGTGAGCGCGTTCCGCTACGCAGTTCCCATCAGCCTCGTCATCGCCGCCCTGCTGGCCATCGTGGCGTTCTCCTATCGTCAGACGATCCACGCCTATCCAACGGGTGGAGGCGCGTACATCGTCGCGAAGGAAAACATCGGACCGATGTCGGGACTGATTGCGGCCGCCTCGCTCCTGGTGGACTACACGTTGACGGTCGCGGTGAGCATCTCGGCGGGCGTGCTCGCCATTACCTCGGCGTTTCCGCGGCTCGAGGTCTACAGGGTCGAAATGTGTCTGGCCTTTCTGGCCATTCTGACCATCGGGAACCTGCGCGGCATCCGCGAGTCGGGCCGGATCTTCGCCGTGCCCACCTACTTCTTCGTCGTCACGGTCATGGTGCTGCTCGCCACTGGCCTGTACCGCTACATGACCGGCAGCGTCGTGCCCGTCGACGTGCCGCTGCCTCCGAACGCCGGCCACGAGCCCTTGACGACGTTTCTGCTGCTCACGGCGTTTGCGAACGGTTGCACCGCGATGACCGGCGTCGAGGCGGTGTCGAACGGCGTGCCGGCCTTTCGTCCGCCGGAAGCGAAGAATGCGGCGGCGACTCTCGTCGCGATGGCGACGCTGGCGATTGTCATGTTCGTGGGCATCACCGTGCTCGCGCACGTGTATCGGGTGATTCCCAACAGCACCGAATCGGGCATCTCTCAGCTGGGGCGCGCGATTTTTGCCGGGCCGAACTTCCTGTACTACGCGCTCCAGGCGGGGACGACGCTGATCCTGGTGCTCGCCGCCAATACGGCGTATGCCGACTTCCCGCGCCTCGCATCCATCGTGTCGCGCGACGGCTACTTGCCCCGGCAGTTCATGAACCAGGGGGACCGCCTCGCGTTCTCGAACGGCATTCTCGTGTTGTCGGTGTTCGCCGCAGTCCTGATCATCGCGTTTCGCGGGGACACGCAGTCGCTGCTGCCGCTCTACATGATTGGCGTCTTCGTCTCCTTCACGCTGTCGCAGGCGGGGATGGTGATCCACTGGCGCAAGACACGCGAGCCCGGCTGGAAGACCAGTGCGTTGATCAACGGCTTCGGCGCACTGGTGACCGGCGTCGTCCTGATCATCGTCGCCGTCACCAAGACGTTCGAGGGGGCGTGGATCGTTCTGCTGTTGATCCCACTGATCGTCGCGCTGTTCAACTCGACGCGGCGCCACTACCACCATGTCGCGTCCGAGCTGACACTGCGCGGCTACGCGCCGCAGCCTCGGGTGCACAACACAGTGCTGATTCCGATCGGCGGTGTGCAGCGCGCCGTCGTCGAGGCGCTGCGCTACGCGGAAACGCTGTCGGACGACGTTCGAGCCATCTACGTGGACGCGGATCCGCTCGGCACCGAACGCGTGCGAAAGGACTGGGAAACGTGGGGCGGGCGCGTCAGGCTCGTCGTCCTGCCGTCACCCTACCGGTCGTTGATGGAGCCGCTGCTCGAGTACATCGAGCAGGTCGGCAAGGAACGGCCGAACGACTACGTGACGGTCATCCTGCCGGAATTCGTGCCGGCGCAGTGGTGGCAGCATCTCCTCCACAATCAGCGCGCGCTGCTCATCAAGGGCGCCCTGCTCTTCCGTCCCAACACCGTGGTGACGAGCGTCCCGTTCCATCTCTCGAAATGAGCGACCGCTCTTCGCGCCTTTCGCGTATTTCGCGCTTTCGTGGGGGAACTAATCCCTCTCCCACACGAGGGCCACGTCGAGGTCCTCGCGCGACACGTCGTGCACGGTCAGACGTCTTTCGTCCGGAGCCTTCCCTTCGCTCCACAAATACGCCGAAAGGAGCCGCTCGGCCTGCAGACGCCAGAACGCGCCGCCAGGTTCGAGACGGCGGCGCGTCAGGCGCGCGACACGGTCGACGGCCTCCGGATCGATCGCGACCGTCACGATGAGCTCGGCGCCGTCTGGAAAGTGCTTCACACGGAAGTGATGCTCGGCGGACGACGGCGTCGGAGCGGCGGCGCGCTCGCGCAGAATCTGAAAGCCGTTCAGCGTGAGGGTCTCGATTTCTGGCGCACCCGTCTCGATGCGGTCAAGGCGACCCTGGGAGGGTCGCCCCGCGTGCGGCCGCGACCAACCGCGGGCTGCGATTGCGGCGGCCACGGCGCTTCGAAGCGACTCCGGAGTCATCGGCTTCCGGAGGAAGTCGGTCGCACCCAGTTTCATGGCGTCGACGGCCAGCTCGATCGACGCGAACGCAGTCGACATCAGCACATTCGCGTCGGGCGCCCGCTCTTTCATCCGTCGCAGCGTTTCGAGACCGTCGAGCCCGGGCATCTTCTGGTCGAGCACGACCGCATCGTACGCGGTTCCGTCGCCGAACCGGGTCAGCCCCTCGTCTCCGCTCGCCGCTTCATCCACCTGGTATCCCGACGCTTCGAGCGTCAGGCGCATCATCTGGCTGATGTGCGGCTCATCGTCGACGATCAGAAGCTTCATGGGTGCGCCTCTTCCGCCATGGGCATGGTGAACGTGAAGGTCGATCCGTTGCCTGGCGAGGATTGAACGGTGAGCTGGCCGCCGTGGGCTTCCACGATTCGACGCGAGATCGCCAGACCAAGCCCGGCGCCGCCGCCACCGCCGGGCGCGTGCGGTACCTGGACGAACGGCTCGAAAATCCTCGGCAGGTAGTCGCGCGGGATCCCCGCGCCGGTATCGGCGACCGAGAAAGCCACGTGGGGTCCGCGCGTGACGGCCGCGACACTGATCGTGCCGCCGGCAGGGGTCGCCCGCATCGCGTTGGTCACAAGGTTGCCGATGACGCGCTCGAGTTGGCTGCGATCGACGAGGACCGCCGGCAGGTCCGGCGGGGCATCGACTTCGAGGCGCACGCCGCGCGTTTCCACCTGCAGGCGCAGCGGATCGATGGCAGCAGAGATGAGCGCCGCCGGTCGCGTGGGCGCGAGCACCGGCGTCACGGCGCCCGATTCGATCTTCGACAGATCGAGGAGCTCGCGCATCAAGCGATCGAGCCGGGTCGTGTCCTCGCGGCACACCTGCAGGATCTCCTGCTGGCGCTCCGCAAGCGGGCCTGCCGACCCTTCCAGGAGCAGGTGGATGCCCATCTGCACGCTCGTCAGCGGCGTCCGCAGCTCGTGTGAGGCGGCGGCGATGAACTCGGACTTCAGACGGCTGACTTCGCTCAGGTGCGTGACGTCTTCGAGCAATGTGACCGCACCCACGAGACGGCCATCGGTGTCTTTCATCGGGGTCGACCGGATGCGGAACGCCCGGCGCGCGCCGTCGACGGCCCACGGCAGCACCGCGGCCGCGCTTTCCGACGCCACCGCCGCCTGCGACTTGAGAACGTCGGTCACCGCCTGCCCGATGCGAGGGTCGCGCGCCACGACGTCAATCGATTTGCCGACCGTATCGGCGCGCGCGCCGAAGAGGCGCTCCGCCGCCGGGTTGATCCGCGTCACCAGCCCCTCGCTGTCGGTCACGATGACCGGGTCGTAGAGCGAATCGATCGCCGCCTCCGTGGTCTGCTGCGCGATGAGCAGCTTGCCGAGATCGGAGCGGCGCAGCTCGCGAATCCGCTCGGCCATCCGATTGAACCCGATCGCGAGCGTCCCGATCTCGTCGGCCGCACCGACGGGCACCGCCGTGTCCAGCTCCCCCGCGGCCAGCCGCGTGGTCGCCGCCGTGAGTTGCCGCACCGGGCCGGCGATTGCACTGGACAGGCTGAGCTCGACGGCGACGCCGGCCAGCATGAGCGCGACAGCGAGCGCCAGGGTGACGAAGAGCCAGCGGCGCGCGATGCGTGACGCGGCGTCGGCCTTGCGGCGCATCGCCTCCTGATTCAGGCGGAGCAGCCGATCGCACGCGGTCCGTACCGTGTTGAACTGCGGCTCGAGCGACCGAAAGTACAGCGCGGTTCGATCGCCCGACGCGGCCAGAAATGCATCGAAGCGGCGGTAGTACTCGTCGCGGCCGTTCCGAATCGCGTCGATGGCTTCCGGCTCACCGATCTCGGTGATGTTCGCCGCCGCCTTGTCGAGCGCGGCATCGAAGCGCATGCGGTGCTCGGCGGCCTGACGGCGCGCGCGATCGTGCTGTCCAAGCAGATCGAACAGCGCGGCCGAGTCCTGGCGCTCGAGACTCTCCTTCATATCTTGAGCGGCCACGACCGAGTCGTAGTTCTCGGCGATGATCCGGCTCGAGACCGCGCTCATCTGGCTGAGCGTGCGGGCGCTCCACGCGCCAAGCAGGCCGAGCGCCAGCACGAAGCCGGCGTACCCGAGCAGGAGCTTCGTCCGCAGCTTCATCGCGCGTCGGCTTCCGGTCCGTCGCCCTCGGCGCCTTCGCCGGTGCGAAGCGGAACGACTTGCACCGTAGCGTCCCGGACATCGCGCAGGAACCGATCGACAATCGAACCGTGTACGAGCAGGTCCCATCGCGACCGCGCCGACTGGCCGAAGATCACGTGGGTGATGCCCTCGCGTTTCGCGAAGTCCACGAGCAGATCCGCGACGCGCGCGCCTTTCAGCTTGACGACCCTGGCGCCGAGCTGCTGCGCGAACCGGATGTTGTCCTGCAGCGCGACGTGGTCCTCGGGTTTGATGCGGCCCGGTTCCTCTTTCGGCGTCTCCACGTACACCGCAAACCAGTCGGTTGCCAGCCGGCCGGCGATGCGTGAGCCAACGCGCAGGAGCGTCTTCGCGCTCCCCCGCGACGCCATCGCCACCATCACTTTTTCCGGAATGACCGGCCGGTCGAGCCCCTCGCGCTGGCGGTACTCGTTGGCCTTGCCCGCCTGATCGGAGGCCAGCTGGCGCAACGCCAGCTCGCGCAGCGCGGTCAGGTTCCCTTTGCGGAAGAAGTTCGTGAGCGCCTGCTCGACCTTCGCCGCATCGTAGATCCTTCCCTGCCGGAGGCGCGTCCGCAGAGTCTCGACCGACACGTCGACGTTCACGACTTCGTCGGCGCGTTTGAGCACCCAGTCGGGCACCGTTTCCCGCACACGCACGCCGGTCGTCGACGCGATGACATCGTTCAGCGACTCGATGTGCTGGATGTTCACCGCGGTGATGACGTGAATGCCCGCGTCGAGCAGCGCGAGCACGTCCTCGTACCGCTTTTGATGCGTGGAGCCTGGCGCGTTGGTGTGAGCGAGCTCGTCGACCACGGCGATCTGGGGACGCCTGGCCAGAATCGCGTCCGCATCCATTTCGCGAAGCGTCACGCCGCGGTATTCCATGTGCCGGAGCGGCACCTGCTCCAGGTCGCGGATCATCGCCTGCGTCTCGGCCCGGCCGTGCGTCTCCACGAACCCGACCACGACGTCGAGGCCCTGTCGTTTCAGCTCGTGAGCGTCCTCGAGCATCTGGTAGGTCTTGCCGACCCCGGGCGCCGCGCCGATGTACACACGCAGCCTGGCGCGGCCTTCGGCCTTGACGCGTGCGAGGAGCGATTCCGCGTCTGCCCGCGGTGCTTCAGACATTCATGCGGTTTACTTCTTCACCGGCATCCGCGCGTCCAGCGCGAGATTCAGCTCGAGGACGTTGACCACCGGCTCGCCGAGGATTCCGAACTGCCGCCCGATGGTGTGCGCGTCGACGAGGCGCTGGAGATCGGTCTCGTTCACGCCGCGCTCACGAGCGACGCGCGGGACCTGAAACACCGCCGCGGCAGGCGAGATGTGGGGATCGAGCCCCGATGCCGACGAGGTCACGAGATCGATCGGCACGTCGCACTCCGCACCTCGCACCCCGCACCCCTTCGGGTTCTCCTTCCGCGCGGCCTCGACGCCCGCCTTCACGGCATCGACGAGCTTCCTGTTCGTCGGCCCGAGATTCGTACCGCCAGAATTGGCGGCGTCATAGCCGGTGCCGGCGGCCGATGGGCGGCCGCGAAAGTAGCCCGGCGACGAAAAGCGCTGCCCGATGATCCGCGACCCGATGAGTGTTCCGTCGCGCTGGATCAGTTGCCCGTTCGACTTGTCCGGAAACAGCACCTGCGCGAGTCCCGTGACGACGAGCGGATATGCAACCCCCAGCAGCAGCGTCGTGACGACCGTCATCAGGATGGCAACGATGAGATTCTTTGTGATGTTCATGGTATTTGCTCGGGTGAACCCTTCGTGCCACATTCCTTGCAGCTCG
>WNEY01002956.1_pt1 | contig 12652 bp, 13 predicted proteins | sample 5400531 | NCBI WGS metagenome assembly WNEY01 (sample SAMN13153338, study PRJNA577476) | soil metagenome | isolation source: 200 cm saprolite under Douglas fir tree site 1 | place: USA:California | collected 2015-04-18
GGTCCCACCGCGGCCTGTCCGAACAGGCCGCCCGCGCCTTCGCGTTCCTGAGCGCGCACCCCGGCCCCGAGATCCCCGCTCCCGCCGCCGTGAGCATCTGCCGGCTCGGCCCGCAGCGCGCCCGCGAGGTCCTCACCGAGCTGACCCAGGCCAGCGTGCTGCGTGAAAGCAGGCCGGGCCGCTTCGCGTTCCACGACCTGATCCGCGAGTACGCCCTGACCCTGCTGGCCGGGCGGTCCGCAGAAGCGTCAGCCCGCCTGGTCAGCCACTACGTGCGCTCCACCCGCGAAGCGATCCTGACCTTCGGCTGGCCCGGCATCGCACCAGTCAGCGACACGATACCCGGCATCATCCCGGAGACCTTCGCTACCAGCAGCGATGCGATCCGCTGGTACACCAGCCAGCGGACCGTCCTCCACCACGCCTGCCGCCTGGCCATCAGCCTCGGCGACCACAGATCCGCCTCATCCTCATGCTGGACTGGCGGCCCATGAGCCAGGTGATCGACGCGCTCCACGACATGCTCCCGTTCACCGAGCTCGCCATCGCGGGCTAGCAAGCGTCATGTGGCGGACCGGCCGGTACGACGAGCAGCTCGCCATACTGGCCGAATGCGCCTCGATCACCGCGAACCAGCCCGGCCTGGCCCACCTCGAACCATACGTCCTGGCCGCCCGGGCGACGGCGCTCGCCGAGTCCGGTCGCCTCGAGGAGTCCGCCGACGACGCGGGACGAGCACTGGAACTCCTTCGCCGTGAAGGCGACGTCCTCAACGAGATCAGTGCGCTTATCTCCCACGGCGACACGCTGACTGCCCTGGGCCGCACTCACCAAGCAGCCGAGACCTGGCGCCGGTTCCTGACCCTCGCCACCAGCCCCGAACTCGTCCAAAGCGCGTTCAACGGCAACTTCGGCGGCGACGGCGGCGACGCCGCCGAGATCATCGACCGCGTCAAGGCGAAACTCGCAGCGCTTACCGTCAGCGGTGACCAGCAGGCCAAGGCTCTCCCGCCCCGGGTCCCGATGGAACAGTAAAACCACGCACGCTGGGGGCCGAGGAGCGGTGCTGGGCCGTGCGTCACGGATCGTGAGGTGCCGACATCTGCCAGGTGTCGTCTATCTGATGGCCGGTGTTGGCGTTGAGGAAGTTCCACTGGATGCAGGGATTGGGTGGCAGCTTCCTGACTCTCGGATTCCTGGACGCCGGACAGCTGTGCCAGCTGAATCCGTAGACCAGTTCGTTGTGGGCGGTGTAGGCCTCGGAGCCGCCGGGTCCTGACGGGCCCAGGGGCAGTGTCAGCAGGCCGAGGTGCACCGTGACATTGGAAGGTATGGCCGCTTTGCGGTAGCTGGCATCGTGATGGGTGTATTTCGCCCACGCCTGCTGCGCGGTCAGGGCGGGCCTGGCGGACGCGGGGGCAGGCGCGAGGGTCTCTCCGATATCGGGCGCAATCGTGACCGTGGCGGTTACCGTTTCTACGCTGTGCACGGGTGCTGGCGTGCTGCAGGCTGCGGCGAGCAGGGCAATCGCCGCCGCTCCCGGGACGATGGCCCTTGTGATGCCTGATCTGCCATAGGACGCCATCTCCCCGCCTTTCTCTGCTAGCACTATGACGCCGACCAGCTTTGAACGGTTCCCCCTGCTCATACCAGCAGCCGAACGAATGCACCCCGCCAAGTTCCGTCGGACTGCGGCTTCGACTGCGCGGCTACTCTTGCGCCCACGAGACGACATCCCTTCGCAACGAATCTGATTGCGGCGCAGTTCGAGTCCGCCAGGCGCAAAATCTCCCGCCGAAGCAGGTGGATGTTCCTGGGATGCGCACCGGTGATCGGCGCTTGGATTGCCATCGCAGGGCCAAAGCGAGTGCTGGGCCGCAACACGGCCATGGACGATCTGCCGACCAGGGAAGAAGAGGAGATGTCCGAAGGCATGGAGTCCTTCGACGAGGATCAAGGTGTTCTGAGCGACCTTCGGGCTAGGTCGTAGGTGAAGCTCATGGTTTCGGTGAGAACCCCGGCATTGAGGTAGGGGCCAAGGACGGCCGCAAGGTCGGCGTCGAATGCGTCGTCCTGGCTGCGAAGTACCGGAGCCGAGAGGAACGACGTCGACCGCACCAAGCCGCCGAGTTCGGTCAAAGTCCAGTGATGTTCGATCGCGAATTCCTGGTGTCCGACCACTTCGAACCCGGCGTCGGCCAGCACCTGGACATCGGGCCTGAGCTTTCGCGGCGCCTCCCAGTTAGCCGGAATCCGGTCCTGGGCGCCGAGCGCCGTTTGCCATTTCGCCAAGGTCGCGGCCAAGGCGCACTGCCAGTCCGACTCACCATTCCACGGCTGGGATGACCAGCACAAAGCGAGGTGCCCGCCCGGTTTCAGCCACTCAAGCACCCGGCCAGCGACCAGATCGCGGTCGAGCCGATGGAAGGCGTTGCCGATGACTACCAGGTCGAAGTAATCCGGTTCGGCCTCGAGGTTCTCGGCGCTCGACTCGATCGCCTTGATTCCCCCAGCGCCATCGGCGGCGGCTTTAGCCCGGACCACCTCCACCATGTCGGGCTCCTGATCCACGGCCCAGACCTCGCCGAACCACCGGCGCAGCGCAAAGGCCAGCTGACCGGTCCCGCAGGCTAGGTCCAGCACGCGGGCGCCATCCGAACCAGGCGGACCCGCCGCCCGCTGCACCAGATCCCTGATCATCTCGTCCGGGTACGGCATCCGGTACCGGTCGTAGTACTCGGCGATCCCCCGGAACAGATCCTTGGCAAATCGCGGCTTCTCGTCCATCAGACAAGCCTGTCAGTACCCCCTGATAGGCCGGTAGTGCAGCGATTCACCAAGCCAGGATTCACCGAGCTACCGGAGGAGTCATGCACTGGTCCGACATCGAGCGCACCCAGCCCCGCCTGGCCAAGCTCGCCCGCAACCGCCTGATCGAGCCCGGCGTGGTGCTCGTAGCCTCGATCCGCCGCGACGGAACGCCCAGGCTCAGCCCGGTCGAGCCCCTGATCATGGAAGGCGATCTGTGGCTGTCGATGATGTGGCACTCGGCCAAGGCCCAGGATCTGCTGCGGGACCCCCGCATCCTGGTGCACAACATCATCACTGGCCGCAGCGGCGCCGACGGCGAGTTCAAGATCCGAGGTACCGCCAGCCAGGAGGACGACCTGGCGGTACTGCATCGCTACGCCTACACGGCCGCGAGGACGCTCGGGTGGAACCCGGAACCAGGCAAGTTCCATCTGTTCGCGGTCGACATCGAGCACACGGCCTTCATCAGCTACGACGAAGCCACCGGCGACCAGCATGTCGCCACCTGGCCTCCGGCCGCCGAGTTCATCCGCCGCGCGACGTCCGCCACCAGCGTCGGCGACCCAGAGCCGGTCACCGAAGGTCTGCTTAGCATCGGCTGACCGGAACCTTGACATCAGCCAGCAAGGTAGTTCGAAGGCATCTAGCATGGTTCGGGATGATTGCCCATCAGCAAAGGGGTGCTTTGCATGGCAGAATTCAGCAATAAATGGCGGTTTCGGGGGAAAGCAGCACGTTTCGGCATGATGACCGCCGTTGTGCCGCTCGCCGCGGCGATGGTCGTACCGCTCTCCGCCGCCCAGGCAGCGCCGACCGCCGCCAAGGCTCCGAAGGTCGAGAAGCTGACCGTGATCATGAATCCGATCGGCCATCCCCCGGTCGGCACCGCCTGCCGGAAGGCCAAGCTCCTCGGGCTGAAGGCCAGCACGATCAAGAAGGCCATCGCCTGCGCCCGGACCACCGGCAAGAACATCGCCGTCTGGGGTTTCCAGTTCAAGTCCCAGCAGGGCTACGTGGCCGGCGTCAGGCACATGAACGCCCGCACGGGATTCGACCGGATCAACCCAAGCGGCAATTGCCCGCCATCGAAGGGCAAGAACGGCGGCCTAGTCAGCTGGCACGCCATCCACAACAAGAAGTACAAGGCCCGCAAGGGACAGTTCCTTGAGTGCTTCAGGGACGCCAAGATCCCGCTGCTGATCTGGACGATGCCAACCCAGCACGTGTTCTTCCTCGCCGAGGACGCGAAGAAGACGGCAACGATCAACGCCATCCTCAAGTGGTGGTCCACCGTCAGCTACGGCTGATAGTCGCCGACACCTGATGCGGGCGGCACACCGCCGTCCGCATCAGGGCGCTGACGCGCGCCAGTTGACACTAAAACCCCAGCCATCAGGGTTTGCGGGCGACCCCGCACCACATCGACGAAGCCCGTCCGGCCTCCTCGTCGCTGTCCGGACGCCATTTCGAGACCGCCACGACACCAGGCTCCACGAGTTCGAGCCCGTCGAAGAACCGCGCCGTCGCGTCCCGGTCGCGCAGCACGGCTTGGTCGGCGACCCGCTCGTTGTACCGCTGGATCGATTCGCCCCGGTTCGGGTTGAAATCGTCGGTCGGATGCGACACCACCAGGTAGCTGCCCGACGGCAGCGGCGCGAGCAGCCGCGACACCAGCCCGTACGGGTCCTCGTCGTCACCAATGAACTGCAGCACCGCCAGCAACATCAGCCCCACCGACTCACCGAAATCCAGCGTGCGCCGCGCCGCCTCAAGCACGTGCGCCGAGTCCCGCAGGTCGGCCTGGACATAGTCGCAGGCGCCTTCCGGGGTGCTCGAGAGCAGCGTCCGCGCGTGTCTGAGCACGATCGGGTCATTGTCGACGTAGACGATCCGGCTGTCCGGCGCGTCCCGCTGAGCGACCTGGTGCGTGTTATTGGCGGACGGAATGCCGGTGCCGAGATCAAGAAACTGCCGCAGGCCAGCCTCGCCGGTCAGGTACCGCACCGCCCGCGCCAGGAACGCCCGATTGGACTTGACCGCCTCGGCCAGCTGCGGATACGCCTGCAGCGCCAGCTCCCCCGCCGCCCGATCGGCCGCGAAATTCTCGGTCCCGCCCAGCCAATAGTCATAGACCCGGGCCGGATGCGCGGTCGCGGTATCGAACTCCGGCGCACCCTCGCCGTCCATTGCCATACCGATCGCCTCCCTGCCGCCGCCCGTTCCGCGGATCGTCACGATCGCGGGCGGGGTTGGCGGACCGGGCCGAGGGCAACCTTCGGCTGCGCCTCATTACCGGCTGAGCTCGGCCGCTACCGGGGTCAGCGTCAGCCCGAACACGTGGCTGTGCAGTTCGGCGGTGGAGATGCCGATCGCCGCGGCCATGGTGGCGAACGTCTCGCCGTTGTCGCGGACCGACCGCAGCACCTTGGCCAGCAGTTGCGACGATTCCCGGTCGATGCCCTGCGGCTCGGTGCGGCGGTAGCCCCACTGCGAAAGCTGGACGCAGACGGCGCGATATCCCCAGTCGGTGAGCAGGTCAAGCTCGTACAGCCGGTGCGCCAGCGCGATCGCCGCGACCTTCCAGATCCGCTTGGCGTGCAAGATGCGGTCCGGCGTGGCGTCGCGCAGCCCCTGGGCGAGCACGCTGGCGCGCGGCATCAAGAACGCGGCGGCGAACCGGTTGGCCTCGGTCTCGGCGGCCGGGCGGTTCGGCACCAGGTGCTCGCCGTGCAGCACCAGATGGCCGAGCTCATGCGCGGCGTCGAACCGGCCGCGCTCGCCCGACTTGGCGGTGTTGAGGAAGATGAACGGCTGGGCGTGCCAGTAGAGCGAGTAGGCATCGAGTTGGCTGTTCTCCGCGGTGAGCGAGTAGATCCGGACACCGCGTGATTCGAGCAGGTGCAACATGTTCCCGACCGGGCGCTCCCCCAGCCCCCAGCGGGCCCGGACGACCTGCGCGGCCGACTCCGGGTCGTAGCCGGTGAGCGAGGGGATTTCGGGAGCCGGCAGCTCGAACCTGGCCTCGATCCAGTCGTTGATCAACAGCGCGACTCGGCCCGCGCTCAGCGCACGGTCCCGCTGCCGCGCGGTCATCTTGCTCAGCGCCCGGAAGCTGACCGCGTCGACCGGTATCTCGTCGACGTCCGGCGCGGCCAGGAACTCGGGATCGACCTCGAGCACGCTGGCGAGCTGGCGCAGGGTCTCCTCGGTTGGCTCGGCGTGCCCGTTCTCGTACAGCGACAGGCTGCGGGTCGACAGGCCGGTGAGGTCGGCCAGCCTGGTCAGGGTCAGGCCGTGCCGCTTGCGCGCGACCGCCAGCCGGGAAGGAGTGAGCTTGGCTTGAGTAAGCACGCGGGTGACTGACCTCGCGTCACCGGCGGCTGACCGGCACAAATATTTCTTCTTCCTGGGCTTGATCGTGACCAGGTGTCACCGAGAGCAGATCGGCCAGCCGATCATCGTCGCGCGGGAACGAAGGCAGGATGATCCGTTCCGCCCACCCCGTGATGCGGCCGTCGGTGATCGCGTTAGGCAGCGACAGCTCGGCCCTGAAGCCCTCGTCGTCGACGCGGAACAGCAGCAGCCAGGTCTGCACGCTCGTTGGGTCTCGCCCGAAGTCGAAGTCGCCGAAGTCCAGCGTCAGCTGGCCGTTCAGCTCGACCGCGGCCGTGGTCGCGCCGCCCTTGGCGTACTTGGTGGCTGGCAGCAGTTCCGCGAGGCCGGTCAGGTCATCGCCGGTGGTCGCCACGATCGCGAACTCCCCGCCGGGATGGATCGTGCGCGGCAGGTTGCGCGGGTTGTCGAACTGCCAGCCGGCCGGGATCAGTTCTTCCCGCAGGTACCGGTTGGTGCGGGCCCACCGGGTCAGCCCCTCCATGATCGGCGGGTCCAGGTACGTGCACATGCTCGCGTCCGCGTCGGCGCGGCGAACCACCCGCTCGACCAGCTCGACCGTCAGGCCGAACTCAGCCAGCCGTTGGACAGCCTTTTCTTCGGCAAGAACGCGGCATCCCATTCACGAAACGCTACCTCTCGCGAGGCCCCAAAACATGAAGCGACACGCACCGGCGCGGTCGCTACGGTGGACGGCATGGACTACACCCACCTCGGCCGCAGCGGTGCCTCGGTCAGCCGGATCTGCCTGGGCACGATGAACTTCGGCTCCTTCACGGAGCCGGCCGACGGGCACGCGATCATGGATCACGCGCTTGAGCAGGGCGTGAACTTCTTCGACACGGCGGACATGTACGGGCGCCCGCGAGGCGAAGGCGTCACCGAGTCGATCATCGGAGACTGGTTCGCGGCCGGTCACGACCGCCGGGACAAGGTGGTGCTGGCCACCAAGCTGTACGGCGGCTTGGGTGAGTGGCCGAACGACCGGTACCTGTCGGCGGTGCACATCCGGCAGGCGTGCGAGGCGTCCCTTCGCCGGCTGCAGACGGACCGGATCGACCTGTACCAGATGCACCACGTAGACCGGCAGACGCCGTGGGATGAGATCTGGGAGGCGTTCTCTGTCCTGAGGCAGCAGGGCAAGGTGATCTACTTCGGGTCCTCGAACTTCGCCGGCTGGCACATCGCTCAGGCTCAGGAGGCGGCGCGTCGGCATGGTGCGTTCGGCCTGGTGAGCGAGCAGTCGCTGTACAACCTCGCGGCCCGTACGGTCGAGCTTGAGGTGCTGCCGGCCTGCCAGGGCTATGGGATCGGGGTGATCCCGTGGAGTCCGCTGCACGGCGGGCTGCTTGGCGGGATCTTGGCCAAGGAGTCCGATGCCGGGGCCGGGCGCAGCGGGGGCGGGCGGGCCGCCGAGATGCTGGAAGGCAAGCGGGACCAGGTGGCGGCGTACGAGTCGTTGTGCGCCGAGCTTGGCTCACCGGCCGGCGAGGTCGCGCTGGCCTGGCTGCTGCACCAGCCGGCCGTGACCGCCCCGATCGTAGGCCCGCGCACGATGGACCAACTCGACAGCGCAATCGATGCGTCGGCGCTCAAGCTAGACGAGAAAGCGCTGAACCGGCTCGACGAAATCTTCCCCGGCCCAGGCGGAGCCGCCCCCGAGGCTTACGCCTGGTAAGGTCCACCGACTGGTCCTTCCGAACGATCCTGGTGAATGCGCGCATTCATCAGCTAGCTCGAAGATGAATGCGCACATTCATCCCCTGGGAACCTACTGAAATCGCGCATTCATCTCTGGGCCGGCCGGATGAATATGCACTTTCATCTGGTTTCCAGGGGTGAATCTGCATCCAGGCCCAATGATCACGAAAGGTTGCCGATTCGGCGAAGACTTTGCCGTGGATTTTGGCCGGATTCCGCGGCTAACTCTTCGTGATACGAAAAGTCTCGCCGTTCTAGCCCGGCGGAGCCGGCGAAACAGGCGACGAGCCGGCTGCCTTGACGAGCAACTCAAGCTCATCAACCAGGTAGCCGGCCAGGTCGTCCAGGTCGGGCACCAGCTCCCGGCAAGACAGCAGGCCGAAATGCAATTGCCCGAGGTACCCGATCACGGTGATGTTCAGGCCCTGCCCGTTGGTGACCACCGACACCGGGTAGTGCGCGACCAGCCGGGCCCCGGCCAGGTACACCGGGATGTTCGGTCCTGGCACGTTCGAGATCGTCACGTTGAACGGCGGCAGCCGGTGCAAGAGCCCGGTCGCGAACACCACCCGGGCCGCCCGGGCGGTCAGCGCGGGCGGCGCGAAGTCGCTGATCTGGTCGACCAGGCCCTGCGGGATCGCCGCCTGCTGGGCCTTAGCGACCTGGGTCGCCGCGTGCGCGGCCGCTAGCCGCTCGGCCGGGTCACCCAGGTGGGTCGGCAGCGTCGCCAGCATCGCGGAGACCTTGTTGCCGAGCGCTCCCTTGCTGTCCGGGTCCCGTACCGACACCGGGATCATCGCGATCAGCGGGGTGTGCGGCAGCGCGTCGTGCTCGGTCAGCCAGCGTCGCAGCGCCCCGGCCGACATGGCCATCACCACGTCGTTGACCGACATCCCGAAGGTGTTCTTCACCATTTTCACCGTGTCAAGGTCCACGCTGCGGAACGCGAACCGCCGGTGCGGCGTGATCGGCCGGTTGAATGGGGTGCTCGGGGCCCGGCCCGCCGACGTGGAGATCACGCTGCCGTCACCCCGGTTCAGCCCGAGCATTCCGCCGACCACGGTGCTGAACGCCGGCGCCAGCGTGGGCACGAACCGGATGAACTCGTTGGCGAGCCTGGCCGTCTGCACCGGCCGCCAGGCCAGCCGGGCCGCCGCGTGGCTGGCGAGCGTCACCGGGCTGGGCGGGGGCTCGGGCACGAACGCCTCCGCCGTCGGCACCTCACGCCCCTCGGGAACCAGGTCGAGCAGCACGGTCAGCAGCTCGGCCCCGGACACGCCGTCGATCGCCGCGTGATGGATCTTGGTGTAGACCGCGATCCGCTTCTTGGAAAGTCCGGTGATCAGGTAGATCTCCCACAGCGGACGGGTGCGGTCCAACGGCCGGGCGTGCAGCCGGCTGATCTGCTCGGTGAGCTGAGCGTCCGAACCCGGCCTGGGCAGGGCCAGCTCGCGGATGTGGTACTCGATGTCGAAGTCCGGATCATCGATCCAGTACGGCTGGTCGAGCCCGAGCGGCACATTCAGCAGCTTGCGGCGCAGCACAGGAACCAGCGGCAGCCGCTCATCGAGCACCTCGGTGAGCCGGGCCAGCGTGACCGGTCTCGGCGCGTCCTTAGCGTCGAGCACGCACACGCCGCCGACGTGGCCGGTGGCGTTCGCCGTTTCCAGCGCGAGGAACGCCGCGTCCAGACCGGTGAGCTGTCGCATTTAGCATCCCTCCATCGGTGCCGTGTCCATTCAGGGACGGCTCGGGTACAGGAAGCGCTGGCGAGCGGGCGGCGCGAACCGGGGCTGCCGGCCGGGCGGCAGCGCCAGCCGGTCGGCGATCACCCACAATGTCGCCGAGTCGACCCCGAATCCGAGATGGCTGCACCGCACCTCAACGTTGTCATGCAGGTCACTGACCGGCTCGATGCAGGTCTGCCAGACCACGATGCCGTCCCGCCGCGAGTAGATAGCCGTCGACGGAACCTTGATTGGCTGGGCGACCTCCTCCGGGCTCGGCAGCCGGGCGGCATCGGCATGCAGGTGGGCCCGCCGCTGGTAAAAACTGTCTACCCGGCTCTGCCTCGGATCAACGATCGCGAACGGGCTGCCGAGCGTGATCACCTGGCGGATTGACGCCGGATTCCGGCGGGCCAGCTCCCTGGCGTAGATTCCGCCCAGGCTCCAGCCGACCAAGGACACCGGACCGCCGGTCTCCTCAGCGAGCGTCGCGATCGCGCGCGGCAACTCGTCCACTACCCGGTCGGTCGGACCAAGATTGCGCCCGAGGTTCCAGCCGCGCACCGCGTAACCGAGCCTGCGCAGGTAACGGCGCAGCGTGCTGGTGCTGGTATCGGACGACATGAACCCGGGAAAGACAAGCACGCCGTGCCCGTCGCCGCGCGGCGCGGTCGCGAGCCAGCGGGCCGCCAGCGGCAGCGCGGCCAGGTTCGCCAGCCCGCGGGCGGGCTCGGTCATCCAGTACACCGCAGCCGGAGCCCCAGCCGACTTCTCGCTGACTCCGTGCATAGGCACGATGGTGGTCGATATGGGCCTAAGCCCGCAAGCCCTGTCCCGGACCGGCGGCCACCCGACTCCGCAGAAGCCACCGTCCTGGACATCCTCGCCCTCGGCCCAGAAGCCGAGCTGATCGGCCCGCCGGAACTCCGCGCCGCGATCCGCGACGCCGCCGAGCGGATCGCTAGGCTGCACAGCGAATCGTGACCAGCCACCAGGAGGAAGCCAATGACCGAATTCGAAGGGCTCGGCGCGATCATCACCGGCGGCGCATCCGGAATCGGCCTCGCCACGGCCCGCCTCCTGCGCGCCCGCGGCGCCGCCGTCGCGATCCTCGACCGCGAGATCCCGGCCGAGATCGCCGCCGAACTGCCCATCGCGATCAAGGCGGACGTGACCGTCGATGAGGAGGTTCGCACCGCCGTCGCGGCCGCCGCCCAGGCGCTCGGCAGCATCGACATCTGCGTCAACAACGCCGGCATCGGCTCGATCGGCAACGTCGAGGCGAACGATGACGCCGAGTGGTTCCACGTCTTCGACGTCAACGTGATGGGCCTGGTCCGCACCTCCCGCGCCGCCCTGCCCCACCTGCGCGCGGCCGCCCAGGCCAAGGGCCAGGCCGCGATCGTCAACACCTGCTCGATCGCCGCCACCGCCGGTCTGCCCGACCGGACCGCCTACTCGGCCAGCAAGGGCGCGATCTACTCGCTCACGCTCGCGATGGCCACCGACCACATCCGCGAGAACATCAGGGTCAACTGCGTGAACCCGGGCACCGCCGACACCCCCTGGATCGGCCGCCTGCTCGCGGCCGCCGACGATCCGGTGGCCGAACGCGCCGCTCTCGAAGCCCGCCAGCCCAGCGGCCGCCTCGTGACCGCCGACGAAGTAGCCGCCGCGATCGCGTACCTCGCGAGCCCGCTGGCCAGCGCCGTGACCGGGACCTCGCTGGCCGTCGACGGCGGGATGGACGGTCTTCGCGTCCGACCAAAGATCGGATGACTTAGGAAGAAAGCTATCCCTCAGGGTTCGTTTCCTACCCCCTGAGGTGGATCTTCGGAGCACAACTCGCTTGTCGTGGTCAGGAGGTGCGATGGGACATCGCAGACGAGAGGCGAGCGCGGAATGACCACTATTATCGGCTTTGACACATTCGATGTGCGGTTCCCGACGTCGCAGCAGCTCGACGGCTCCGACGCGATGAACCCGAGCCCGGACTACTCGGCCGCTTACCTGGTCATCAAGACCGATTCGCAGGCCGGTCTAACCGGGCACAGCTTCGTGTTCACGATCGGCCGGGGCAACGACATCGAACTCAGCGCCGTCCGAGCGCTGGAGCCGTTCCTGGCCGGACGCGATCTCGACGCGGTGCTCGATGACCTCGGTGGCTTGTCGGCCGAGCTGATCGGCGACAGCCCGCTGCGCTGGCTCGGCCCCGAGCGCGGCGTAGTGCACATGGCGATCGGCGCCGTGCTGAACGCCTGCTGGGACCTGGCCGCCAAGCGAGCCGGCCAGCCGCTGTGGGAGCTGCTCGCCGGCCTGTCCCCGACGCAACTCGTCGACCTGGTCGACTTTCGCTACCTCGCCGACGCGCTAACCCGCGCCGAGGCGATCGCGCTGCTCGAGCACGGCGCCGAGGGCAAGGCCGGCCGGATCGACTCGCTGCGTCGAGACGGCTACCCGGCCTACACGACCACGCCGGGCTGGCTCGGCTACACCGACGAGCACATGGTCGAGCTGTGCAAGGCCGCCAAGGAAGCCGGGTTCACCCAGGTCAAGCTGAAGGTCGGCGCCAGCCTCACCGACGACCAGCGGCGGCTCAAGCTGGCCAGGGCGGCCGTGGGCGACGACGTGGCGATCGCCGTCGACGCCAATCAGGTGTGGGATGTGCCGACCGCGATCGACTGGATGCGTCAGCTGGCGCCGTTCAACCCGGCCTGGATCGAGGAACCGACCAGCCCGGACGACATCCTCGGCACGGCCTCGGCACCGCCGGAGTGGTTCGTCATGAACGCCGACTGGCTCACTGACTTCCTGTCGAGTAGCTTGTCCAGCTCTTCAAGCTCGGCATCTGTGGCCCGCTCAGCCGCCATCGCGGTCGCGGCAGGTTCCAGGATTCGCCTGACCTGCAGCAGCTCAAGCACGGTCGCGTCGCGGTGGAAGTCCACGATGAAGCTCAGTGCCTCGAGCAGCAGCGGCGGCTCCAGGCTGGTCACGTACGTGACGTCGCCCTGACGGACATC
>WNEY01002957.1_pt1 | contig 12651 bp, 14 predicted proteins | sample 5400531 | NCBI WGS metagenome assembly WNEY01 (sample SAMN13153338, study PRJNA577476) | soil metagenome | isolation source: 200 cm saprolite under Douglas fir tree site 1 | place: USA:California | collected 2015-04-18
CCGGCCGGCCCTCCCGGTCGCAGAGCAGCCCGTAGATGATCTGCAGGCTGCCGCGGCGGCGGTCGCGGGAGTAGCCGAGCGCGAGCAGCGGGCAGGTGCGGCCCTCGAAGTAGGAGGAGGAGACGTCGTAGAGCACGTGTGCGCCCTCGCCGAGGTGGCGGCGGGCGAGCCGAGCCTCGATCCGCTCCTGCCGCTCGCCCAGCCAGTCGAGCGCGCCGTAGAGCTGGTCGGCGTCGACGCCCTCCACGCCGAGCTCCTCGGCCAGCGTCGACTGCCCGAGCGCCCGCGTACAGGCCAGCTTCGAGCCGGGCCGAAGCAGCTGCTGCACGACCAGCGCCAGCACCCGTGAGCGCTCCGGCGACGGAGAGCGGTCGAGCAGCCGCGCCAGCTCGAGCCGGCGCGCCATCGCGAGCGCGCAGGCGACATGGCCGTGCGGCAGCGAGCGGCAGACCTCGAAGCCATCCACGGCCGACAGGAACTGCTCGCCGCGCAGCGAGCGGCGCACCAACTCGACCGTCTCCGCCGGCAGCCGGGAGAGGTTGGCGAGCGTTTCGTTTTTGACCTTGCCGCCCTCGCGGTAGCTGCGCCGCAGCAGATGCGACTCGTACACGCGCCCCTTGTACTCGCGCCTCGTCGTTACTACATGAACCCCGCGACCACGCCCAGCCATACCAGAACCATAAACAGCTTGTCGGACAGCACCGCCGACAGCGTTAGTACCTACACCAACACAAAAGCGACAGGCCGCAAAGCCGCTCCGCACGCGCACTCACGGCGTCACAAGCCGCTCAGCCGCGGGGTAACTTCGGGCTAGACTCGGCGCCGCAACCCGGAGAGGTGTCCGAGTTGGCCTAAGGAGCGCGACTGGAAATCGCGTACCTGCCGAAAGGTGGGTCGCGGGTTCGAATCCCGCCCTCTCCGCTACTTCAACTGACGGTGATCTTCAGGTCCATCCCGGCCTGCTTGTGGCCGGGGACGGAGCAGTAGAGCTCGTAGGTGCCCTTGCCGAGCGTCACCTTCAGGGTCGCGCTCTTGCCGGGGCCGAACACCGGTGTGCCCTGATCGTTCACGCCCGGCCCCTTGACGACGAGGTCGTGGCCGAGCTTGCCGGCGTTCTTGACGTCGAGCTCGTACGCGCCGGCCTTCGCGACCGGCGAGGCGAGCTTGATCGAGAACTCCTTCTCGGTCACGGCGACCTTCGTCGTCGCCGGCTTCGGCGGCGGCGCGGCCTGCGTCGTGGTCGTGGCCGCGTGCGTCGTGGTCGTGGCCGCCTGCGCCGTGGTGGTCGTGGCCGCCTGCGCCGTCGTGGTCGTCGCGGCAGGCGGAGTCGCCGCCTCCGCCTTGTGCTCCTTCGGCTCCTTGGCGAAGAACCAGACCGCGCTCATCATCGCGCAGAAGAACAGGACGGTGACCGCGACGAAGCCGCCGACGCCCGTCGGGCCCGGGAAGTCACGCCGGTAGCGCGGGATGAGAAACGACGAGGAGAGCGCGAAGAGAATGAAGGCGAGGCCGACCAGCCCGAGCCCGATCTTGTGTCCGGTCGAGAGCCCCGCGATCAGCACGGCGGGCAACCTACCACGGCCGTAGGATCGGCCGGTGCACGACGAGCTCGTCGAGCGGCTGTACCGGCTCGTGCTCCGGCGTGACCCCGATCCGGAGGCGCGGGAGCAGGCGCTTCGGAGGCTCGCGGATGGGACGCTGTCCGAGGCCGGGCTGCTCGCGGGGCTGGTCGCGAGCGACGAGTTCGCGCGCGTCCGCGCGCTCGACGACGGGATCGCGCTGGCCTCGCGTGCACGGACGCGCGGAGAACGGCCGCACGCGCTGACCGGCCCTCCCGGAACGACCGAGCGCGTGATCGAGATCCCGTGGGTGCTCGCCCGCTACCGGGGCGAGCCGCGCGTCGTCGACATCGGCTTCGCGAACGCCGAGCCGGCGTACCTGGCGGCGCTCGCGGCTGCTGTGCCGGGCGAGCCGCTCGGCGTCGACCTCGTCGAGGCGGAGGTCCCGGGCTTTCGGGCGGTCGTCGCCGACGCGCGGGCTCTTCCACTCGGGCCAGGGTCGGTCGACGTCGCCTTCTGCGTCTCGACCCTCGAGCACGTCGGCGGCGACCAGAGCGTTTACGGGGTCGAGGCCGAGCGCGACGAGGAAGGGATCGCTGCGACGCTGCGCGAGCTGAACCGCGTGCTCGACGCGAGAGGCCGCGCGCTCGTCACCGTGCCGTGCGGCGCAGGCGAGGAGCACGGCTGGTTCGTGCAGCACGACCGGGAGGGCTGGAACCGCCTCTTCGCCGCGGCCGACCTCTACGTCTACGACCAGGAGCTGTACGTGCTCGGGCCCGAAGGCTGGCACGTCGCCGAAGACGCGCAGCTCGGCTACGGCGAGCGCGGGCCCGGGGCCTCAGCCGTCCTCTGCAGCGAGCTCCATCCCGGCCGGCTGCGCCACGAAGCGGCCCGGCGGCTGCGGCGGCTCGTCCGCTAGGGTCCCGCCCCATGTCCGCCGAGAAGAGCGAGCACCTCACCCAGGAGCAGAAGCAGCGGCTCGAGGCCGAGCTCGCCGAGCTCGAGGGGCCGAAGCGCACCGAGATCGTCCAGGCGATCAAGACCGCGCGCAGCTTCGGCGACCTGTCCGAGAACTTCGAGTACCACGCCGCCAAGAACGAGCAGGCGCTGCTCGAGCGGCGGATCACGATCCTGCGCTCGCGGCTCGACAGCTCGGTGCTGATCGACGAGCGGGCGGCCGCCGCGAGCGGCGCGGTCGAGGTCGGCTCGCGCGTGGAGATCGAGGACGAGCACGGTGAGCGGATGGAGGTCGAGATCTCAAGCGTCGGAGGCGTCTCGCCGGACTCACCGCTCGGCCGCGCACTGATCGGCGCCAAGGTCGGCGAGGACGTGCACGTGGAGGCGCCGAAGGGCTCCTGGCGCGCCCGCGTCGTCTCGATCGGCCGCTAGGGGGGTTTGGCGGAACGATTGGCGAAACGGCCGGCGCCGTCAGGCATGCGCGTAGTTCACGCGTGTCTCGACCCGGTCAAAGACGGCCTGAGAGATGCTGTGGTGGTAGACCGGCAGCTTTGTTCGAATCCGCTGGTTGAACGTATCGGATGTCCAGGAGGCCGTCTCGACAGAGGCAGGGCCGATAACACGACTCAGCATCTCGATCACCGGCACGAGATCTGTGTCGTGTGAGAACACGATCGCCACGTGGCATTGCTTCGTAAGGGTCCATTCGACGGCTGCGATAGCCAGCTCGACATCTACCCCCTTCTCGCGAGGCGGCTCGTTGACGAGGCGAGAGTAACGGAGCGGACGCAGACGGGGGACCACGATGGCGGGGTCTTCCTTCATCCACGCGGCAGCCTGGCGCCGATTCGCAGCGTAGCCTTCCTGGTCGTACTTCTGCGATGGGAGCCCGCGGTGGATATTCACGCGGACAAGCTGGCCAGCAGTACTCCTTCCGTTGCCAGCCGCCAGGATCCGGGCAAGTTGGTATGGACTGTAGTTGCCGTACTCATTCGGGTAGTCGCGCCACCCGTAGGCTTCGCGGGCGGTCTTGCGCCACTCGCTCGGGCGTCCCGTCTACGTGCACGCGAAGATCGGCGTCGTCGACGACGAGTGGCTGACGATCGGCTCCGCGAACCTGAACGACCACTCGCTCTTCAACGACACCGAGGTCAACCTCGTCGTACGCGACCCGGAGACGGCGCGCGCGGCGCGACTCCGCCTCTGGCGCGAGCACTTGGAGCGGGACGACGTCGACGGCGATCCGCACATCGTGGTCGACGAGCACTGGCGCCCCCTCGCGGAGGCCCAGCCCTCCCGGCGCGGACGGAGGGAGCCGCACGAGCACAGGCTCGTGCGGCTCCCCCACGTGTCGAAGCACTCCTGGCGGCTGATGGGGCCGCTCCAGGGGCTCCTCGTCGATGGCTAAGGCGAGCTGACGCCCACCTGCACGAGCCGCCGCGTCGAGACGCCGGCGAGCAGGTTTTCACCCGGCTTGCGGCCGCGGACGAAGATCACCAGCGAGCCGCCGCGGTGGAGCGGCAGCGCGCTCGTCGGCCGCATCGTGATCGTCGCCCAGCCGGAGCCGTCCGTCGCCACCTCGGGCGCGCTGGCCGCGTAGTTGTACGGCAGCCCGAGCGCGTAGACGAGCGCCCCCTGGATCGAGAAGCCGCGCGTGTCCGAGACGTGGAACCGCGCGACGAACGGGGCGTGCGAGCGCAGCGGATTCGGCGAGAACGACAGCTTGTCGACGATCAGCCGGTTCGGCAGCGAGACCTGCGTCACCGAGATCGCCTTGCCGCCCCCGCCGCTCGGGTTCGCCGGAGCGATCAGTGCGGTCTCCTGCGCGGTCGCGAGCGTCGAGCCGCGGCTGTTCGCCGCGGTCACGTTGACGCGGATCGTGTGAGCGACGTCGGCGGACGCGAGCGCGTAGCTCGTGCTCGTGGCGCCGGCGATGTCGACGCAGCCACCTCCCGTACCGACGCAGCGCTGCCACTGGTACGTGTAGGTGATCGGCTCGGTCCCGGTCCAGCCGCCGCGGTTGACGGTCAGCGTCTGCCCTTCCGTGGTCGTGCCGGAGATCGTCGGCGGCGAGGTGCTCTTGGGCGCGGTGCCGGTCGCCTTGACGACGTCGGTCGGCCGCGAGGTCGCCTGGCCCGAGCCGGAGCTGTTCGTGGCCGTGACGGTGACGCGCAGGCGGTGCCCGACGTCGCTCGTCGCCACGGTGTACTGCCTCGAGGTCGCGCCGCTGATCGGGCCGCAGCTGCCGCCGTCGGAGTCGCAGCGCAGCCACTGGTACGCGTACGACGACGGGTTGTTGTCCCAGCTGCCGCGGGACGCGGACAGGATCGACCCGTCCCGGGCCGAGCCGCTGATCGACGGCAACGACGTGTTCGACGGCGCCGCCTTGCTCACCGCCAGGCCCACGCCCACCGAGACGGCGAGCGCGGCTATCGCAGCGCCCACGAGGGCGCCGAGCTTCTTGGTCGAACGCATTGTGATTCCCCCCTTCATCTCACCAGCGATTTCCCGCTCGATGCAAATGGGACGTCATACCCGTGTAAAGAGTTTGGAAGCGCGATCCAACTACGCTGAGCTTCGTGCAGGTTTTCCGCGGTGGAGCCGTCCTAACCCCGGACGGGCTCGTCCAGGCCGACATCGCGAGCGAGGGCGAGCGGATCGCCGCCGTCGGGACGCAGCTCGAGGCGGCCGGCGAGCAGATCGACGCGACCGGCCTCCACGTCCTCCCGGGCGTCGTGGACGCACACGTGCACTTCAACGAGCCGGGCCGAGCGGACTGGGAGGGGTTCGCGACCGGCAGCGCCGCGCTCGCCGCCGGCGGCGGCACCTGCTTCGTCGACATGCCGCTGAACGCGCACCCGCCGACGGTCGACGCGGAGGCGTTCCGGCTCAAGCTCACCGCGGCCGAGGCGTCCTCGCTGACCGATTTCGCGCTCTGGGGCGGGCTCGTCCCAGGCAACGTCGACCGGCTCGAGGAGCTGGCGGAGCTCGGCGTGGTCGGCTTCAAAGCCTTCATGGCGCCGAGCGGGATCGAGGACTTCGAGGCCGCCGACGACGCCACCCTTTACGAGGGGATGGAGCGTGCAGCCGCGCTCGGACTGCCGGTCGCCGTGCACGCCGAGAACGCGGCGCTCGTGACGCCGCGTGCGCGGGGCCGCGGCTGGCGCGACTACTGCGCGAGCCGTCCGGTGATCGCCGAGCTCGAGGCGATCGCGCGCGCGATCCTGTTCGCCCAGGAGACGGGCTGCTCGCTCCACGTCGTCCACGTCAGCACCGGCCGGGGCGTGCGACTCGTGCGGGAAGCGCGGGCGGGCGGCGTCGACGTGACCTGCGAGACCTGCCCGCACTACCTGCTGTTCGACGAGGAGGATCTGGAGCGGCTAGGCGCGGTCGGCAAGTGCGCGCCGCCGCTCCGCGCCCGGGAGGATCGTGACGACCTCCGCGCCGAGCTGCTCGGCGGCGGCATCGACCTGGTCGCAAGCGACCACTCCCCGGCGCCCGCTTCACTGAAGACGGGTGACGACTTCTTCGCGATCTGGGGCGGGATCTCGGGCTGCCAGTCGCTGCTCGCCGCGCTCCTGACGGAGGGCCTCCCGGTCGAGCAGGTCGCCGAGCTCACGGCCGCAGGTCCCGCCGCGCGGCTCCACCTCCCCGGCAAGGGCCGCCTCGAGCCGGGCGCGGACGCCGACCTGACCCTGATCGACCTCGGCGACGAGCGGCCGCTCGGAGCCGAAGAGCTCCTCTACCGGCACCGCCACAGCCCGTACGTCGGCCGCGCGCTACGGGGCCGCGTCGTGCGCACGCTCGTGCGCGGGCGAACGGTCTTCCAGGACGGGCGGATCGTCGCCGAGCCGGCCGGGCGGCTCGTCAGGCCGCGCCCGTCGCGTTGACGTCGGCGCGACAGTCCCCGCGAACGGAGAAGCAGATGCGCGTTTGCGTGCTCGGCACCGGAATGGTCGGAGAGGGGATCGCGACGAAGCTCGCGCAGCTCGGTCACGAGGTGTGCATGGGCTCGCGCGACGCGAACAACGAGAAGGCTGCGGCCTGGGCTGCGGGGGCCGGCGACGCTGCGCGCCACGGCACCTTCGCGGACGCGGCCGGCTTCGGCTAGCGGCTCCGGCGCTCTAGCTCGAGGAGCTCGTCGGCCTCGTCCGTCCGCTCGAACACGCGCTTCGCCTTCCCGATCTCCTGGCGCGGAAGCGAGCCGGGCTCGCAGAGGACGACCCGCGCGCGCAGGCGCAGCTGCTGCTCGAGCCTTGCCTGCAGGCGCCCTTCGATCTCCTCGCGGCGTGCGGCCGGCTCGGCGGCGGCGAGCTCGCAGTGCACCTCGAGCTCCGCCAGCTCCGTGCGCCGGTCGACGACGATCGCGTACTGGCCGCCGAGCCCGCGGTCGTCGAGCAGGGCCGTCTCGATCGCACTCGGGAAGACGTTGACGCCGCGGATCACGAGCATGTCGTCGACGCGGCCGGAGAAGCGCGCGACGCGCACGTGCGACCGCCCGCACCGGCACGGGCCCGGCACGAGCCTCGTCACGTCGCCGGTGCGGTAGCGGACGAGCGGCAGCGCCTCCTTCGTCAGCGTCGTCAGCACGAGCTCACCGAGCTCGCCCTCACCCACCGGCTCGCCCGTCCCCGGAGCGACGATCTCCGGCAAGAAGTGGTCGTCGAAGACGTGGAGCGCGCCCTTGCCCTCCCGGCACTCCATCGCCACCCCCGGCCCGATCACCTCCGAGAGGCCGTAGATGTCGCAGGCGTCGATCCCGCCCCACGCGGCCTCGAGCTTCTCGCGCAGCCCCTCCGACCACGGCTCGGCGCCGAAGATGCCGTAGCGGAGCGGGATCCGCTCGAGCGCTCCCTCCGTCGCCGCGCGCTCCGCGAGCAGCAGGGCGAACGAGGGCGTGCAGGCGAGTCCGTTCGCGCCGAGGTCGGCGAGCAGCTCGACCTGGAAGCCGACGTTGCCCCCCGAGGCCGGCACGACCGTCGCGCCCAGCCGCTCGCCGCCGTAGTGGAGGCCGAGCCCGCCCGTGAAGAGGCCGTAGCCGTAGGCGACGTGGAGGACGTCCTCGCTCGTGCCGCCCGCGCAAGCGATCGAGCGCGCGTTCACCTCGGCGAAGACCTCGACGTCGTGCGCCGTGTAAGCGACGATCGTCGGCTTGCCGTGCGTGCCGGACGAGGCGTGGACGCGGACCGTCTCTGCGAAGGGGACGGCGAGCATCCCGTACGGGTACGTCTCGCGCAGGTCGGCCTTCGTGGTGAAGGGGAGCTCGGCGAGGTCGTCGAGGCCGCGGATCGCGTCCGGATCCACTCCCGCGAGCCGTTCGCGCCAGAACTCCCGCTCGCTCCGCGCAAGCCGCCCGACGAGGGCCCGGAGCCGTTCCGACTGGCGCACCGCCCGCTCCTCCGGCGCCATCCGCTCGAGCTCGGGCTGGAAGATCGGCACGCGGCATTGTCGTACATGCGGCGCCGGCCGGGCCTACCAAAGCAACGCGGCCGGTGCCTGAAATCACCCGCCCGGGGGATCAGGCCCCACCTTTTCCCCCTTCCGAGGGAAGCGGCACGCAGCGAACTCCGCGACAACTTGCAGGGTTGTTTCCTGCGGTACGAAGGGGCTTGGATGGCGCTTAGACAATCGGGGCTGCGAGCTACGCTGGCTGCGGTCGCGTTCGTAGCGATCGTGCTGGCGGCCTCCCTCTCGGTCAGCGCCCATCGTCGGACGCCTGCCGAGCCTGCGCGGGCCAACGTGATCGTCGTCGGCCCCGACGCGGCGCGCGCGGCGGCGAGGCACGGAAAGGTGCGCGCGCGACTGCCCATCGTCGGCGGCGTGAGCGCGGACGTCCCCTCGAGCGAGCTGCATGCGCTCGCCGCAGAGCGCGGCGTGACCCTCGTCTCACCGAACGTGCCGATGATTCGCACCGGCTGGTCGACGTCGGCGGGAGCGAACCTCGTCACCAACTACCCGATCGCCGACGATGCGCCGCGCGCCTGGGACTTGGGCTACGCCGGGTCCGGCGTCGGGATCGCGGTCATCGACAGCGGCGTCGCGGCGAACCCCGACTTCGGCGCGCGGCTCGTCCAGGTTCGTCTTCCAGGGCAGGCCGACTCGATCGACGACGTCGACGGTCACGGCACGCTCGTCGCGGGCATCGCCGCCGGCTCGAGCGCGGACGGCCACTTCAAGGGCATCGCCCCGGGCGCGAGCGTCTACGCGATCAACGTCAGCCGGAACGGAACGTCCGTCTACTCGAGCGACGTGATCACCGCGCTGCAGTGGGTGCTCGAGAACGCGCACACCTACAACATCCGCGTCGTCAACCTCTCCGTCTCCGAGACGATCCCGAGCTCGTACAAGGCGAGCCTGCTCGACCTCGCCGTCGAGCGGGTCTGGGCGGCCGGGATCGAGATCGTCGTCGCGGCGGGCAATACCGGAACGGCACCGAACACGGTGGACTACGCCCCGGCGAACGATCCGCTCGTGCTGACCGTGGGCGGCCTCGACGACAAGGGCACCGCGAAGCTGGGCGACGACACCATTGCGAGCTTCTCCGCCCGCGGCACCACGATGGACGGAGCCGTCAAGCCGGAGCTGCTCGCGGCCGGCCGCCTCGTCGCCTCGATCCTCAAGCCCGGCAGCTACCTCGACGCACAGGCTCCCGCCGCCAACCGCGTCGCTCCCGGGTACGCGACGATCAGCGGCACCTCATTCGCGGCGCCGCAGGTCGCCGGAGCGGCCGCAATCGAGTTCCAGCTGCACCCCGGCTGGAGCCCGGACGAGGTCAAGTACGTGCTGATCGACCGGGCGCGCACCGTCCAGGCCGGCGGGATCACGTCGCTCGACGTCGGCGCGACCGTCAACGTCTGGTCGCCCGCGGGCCGCGCCAACCAGAACGTCTCCGCCCTCGTCTGCCCGCCCGGCGGCACATGTCTCGCGGGAAGCACCGTCGCTTCGAGCTGGAACTCGTCGACGTGGAACTCCTCCACCTGGAACTCGTCCACCTGGAACTCCTCCACCTGGAACTCGTCCACGTGGAACTCCTCCACCTGGAACTCGTCGACCTGGAACTCGTCCACCTGGAACGGCCTGGCGGACTGGAGCTACACCACCTGGAACTGACGCAGGCGCGTAGTTGACCATTGCCGCCATAGACGAGATCGGCTCGCGCACAGCGCTGCTGATCACGGTCGCCGCGGTCACGGCCGCGCTCGCCGTCTCGCTCGCCGCCCCCTCCGCCGCACACCAGATCGGCGCGCATCCGGTGGCTGCGGCAACGTTTCTCGTGCTGACGCTCGTCCTCCAGCTCTTCTCCGTCGAGGTCTACGGGAAGGGCAGCATCGGCGTCTCGGGAATCGCGATACTCGCCGCCGGCTTCGCTCTGGGGCCGGGAGTGGCGATGCTGCTCGCCGTCCTCACCGCGGTCACGCAGTGGGCGAGGCGGCGTGGCCTTCTCCACCGCGCGATCTTCGACGCGGCGAACCTCGCGCTCGCGTCGGGCGCGTCGGCCGGCGTCTATCTGCTGCTCACGCACGCGGGCGGCTCGCCGCTGATCCGGCTTGCCGGCGCGGCCGTCGCCGGCTGCGTGTACACGGCGATGAACAACGGCCTGCTCTGCCTGGCGATGGCACTCTCGGAGTCGGCGCCGTTCGGCAAGGTCTGGCGCGAGCGCTTCCACTGGGCGCGCTTCCACTTTCTCGCGTACGGCCCACTCGCGTCCGCGCTGACAATCGCATACGAGAAGATGGGCTTGACAGGCGTCGTCGCCTTCGCGCTCCCGCCGGTCCTGATGGCGGTCTCGGTACGGCAGTACCTCGCGCGGACACGCGAGGCCGTCGAGGAGGTGCGTGAGGCGAACCAGCAGATGAGCCGCGCACACCGGGAGACGATCGCCGCGCTCTCGCGGAGCATGGAAGCCAAGGACTTCGCGACCGGCGGCCACACGGAACGCGTCGCGGAGATCGCGACCGCGCTCGCCCGGCGCCTCGGCTACGCGGGCGACGACCTCGACGCGATCGAGATCGGCGCCCTCCTCCACGACATCGGCAAGATCGGCGTCCCCGAGCACATCCTGCACAAGCCGGGCCCGCTCGACGCGGACGAGTTGCAGGTGATGAAGCGGCACCCGGTGATCTCGGAGTTCATCCTCGCCGACATCGAGCTCCACCCGTTCGTTCGCGAGATCGCCCGGTCGAGCCACGAGCGCATCGACGGCACCGGCTACCCGGACGGGCTCGCAGGAGACGAGATCCCGCTGCCGGCGCGGATCGTGTTCGTGGCGGACGCTTTCGACGCGATCACGAGCGATCGCCCCTACCGGAGCGCGGAGAGCGTGGAAGCAGCGCTGGCCGAGCTGCGGCGTCACGCGGGAACGCAGTTCTGCCCGCGGGTGGTCGATGCGCTCGAGCGGATCTACCAGGAGGAGCCGCAGCTGCTGGCGCGTGCCTCCGTGCACGTGCTCGCGGTGGCGGCGGCCTGAAGCCGCTTCGGCGGCAGCTACCGCCTTCGTCATAGCACAGTCAGGCTTGACACGTGACCGTTTAGTCACATATCATCGCGTTCGATGAATGACGACGACCGCGTCTTCAAGGCCCTGGCGGACCCGACTCGCCGGTTGCTGCTCGACCGGCTGTTCGAGCGTGACGGCCGCACGCTCACCGAGCTCGAGTCGCAGCTGGAGATGACTCGCTTCGGCGTCATGAAGCACCTGCGGTTGCTCGAGGAGGCAGGGCTCGTCGTCTCGCGGAAGGTCGGACGGACCCGGCTGCACTACCTCAACCCGGTCCCGATCCGGCAGATCCACGACCGCTGGATCGACAAGTACACCGAGCACCGCGCGTCCGTGCTCGCGGAGCTCAAGACCCAACTGGAGGAACGATGACGACGATGACCGAGGTTCAGACGACCCAGGTCTACCAGGTGTTCATCAAGGCGACCCCGGACGCGATCTGGGACGCGATCACGAAGCCGGAGTTCACGGAGCGGTACTTCCACGGCGCGCACGTCGAGACGACGCTGGAGCGGGGCGGGCCGTTCTTCTACCACTCGCCGGACCGGTCGAAGCTCTGGGGTGACGGCCGCGTCGTCGAGAGCGACCCGCCGCGGCGCCTCGTGACGACCTGGCACGCCCTCTGGGACGAGGAGACCGCCGCCGAGGAGCCGAGCCGCGTCACGTGGGAGATCGAGCCGCAGGACGGCGGCTTCTGCAAGCTCACCGTCGTGCACGACCAGCTCGAGGGCGCCCCGATCACGGCCGAGCACGTCTCGGGCGAAGGCTGGATGTTCGTCCTGAGCGGCCTCAAGACGCTCCTCGAGACCGGCCAGCCGCTCAGCTCGTAGGCGGTTGGAGAGCGGCGAGGCGGCGGGACGAGCCTGCAGGCGTGCCCCGCCGCCGAAGCCGCTATGGCAGCCGGCGGACGCGGCCGGTGCGCACGTCGGCGACGTAGTCGCGGGAGAGCGGGTTGCCGTCGCGGTAGTACAGGCGGTCGAACGCGATCTGCGTGCCGTCCGGCGACCAAACCGGGTTGGCCGGAGCCGTTGCCACGTCCGCGCGGTCGTGATAGCGGACCACGGGCTTCGGCGGGCCGCCGCCCGCACGCGCGATCGCGGGGACGCCGCCCGCCCAGCCGAGCAGCCGCGTCCCGTCCGGCGACCACACTGCGCAGGTAAAGCCACGAATCGTCCGGCGCACCTTTCCGGCAGGGGTCACAACGACCGTCGCGCTTGCGTCGGTCCCGTAGACGATGTCGCGGGCGGGCGCCCACGAGAGCCGGCACTGGTCCGAGAGCGAGCGCTTCGTGATCCGACGCAGCCCCTTCCCGTCCGCACCGACGACGAAGAGGTCGAGCACCTGGCTGTCGCAGACGCCGGGGTCGCGCCCCGGTCTGCATGACTGGAATGCCATCCGCCGCCCGTCGGGCGACCAGACCGCGTGCGAATCGAAGTTGGTGTTGACGAGCGCCACGCGGTGCGCGCCGCGTCCGTCGCGGCCGATCATCCAGAGGTAGCCGCGCCGGATTCGAAGAGGAGGCGGCTGCCGTCCGGCGACCAGGGCCCGATGCCCGCGGTGTTCCCGGCGAGACGGCGGCGGCCGGTTCCGTCCGGCCGGATCACGTAGAGGCCGAAGCCGCCGATCGCGATCAGGTCG
>WNEY01004550.1_pt1 | contig 12649 bp, 8 predicted proteins | sample 5400531 | NCBI WGS metagenome assembly WNEY01 (sample SAMN13153338, study PRJNA577476) | soil metagenome | isolation source: 200 cm saprolite under Douglas fir tree site 1 | place: USA:California | collected 2015-04-18
TAGGTGCGGAAGATCGGCCCGTTCATCGGTCGATCGATGACGAAGGGCGCGGTAACCGTGCCGCAGCGCAGGCCGGCGACGAAGGTGGTGATCTTCCAGTGACCGTGCGGTACCCGGCCGATCACGCGCTGTCCGCGCCGGGCGCGTCCTCGCAGCCTGGTCATCGCGGTGCTGGCGCCGGTCTCGTCGATAAACACCAGCCGCGCCGGGTCAAGCGAGGGCTGCTCTTGCCGCCACTCCTGACGCGCCGCCGCCACGTCCGCCCGCTCTTGCTCGGCGGCGTGCAGGATTTTTTTTAAAGCTGATCCCGCGCCGGTCAAAAAACCGCCAGACCGCGCTGCGGCTGGTGGTGATTGCGCTGCCGCGCAACGCTTCGCACAACTCATCCAGCGTCAGATCAGGCTGGGCGGCAACCAGCGCCAGCAACAACTCGCCATGATCCTCCAGCCGCGAGCGAGAGCCCCCGATCGGCTTGGCCGCCACACTCCCACTCTGCTGCCAGCGTTGCAGCCACTTGATCGCCGTGCTGACGCTCACCGCAAAGCGCTCCGCCGCAGCACGCCGTGAGGTGCCCGCCGCCACCGCTTCAACCACGCGCTCCCGCAGATCCCCCGAATACGGCTTCATCGCTCATCCCCCAATCAGCGACACCGCACAACCGCCACAGAACCGCTCATCCGGGTCAGTTTGAGAATCCCCCTGATTCAGTCACACTGAGATCTGCTCTAGTGTCATTTGTCTGCGGGCATTTGCCGGTTTCAGCGCAGATCCGAAGAGGAAACTTGACTCCTTATCTAAAGGGGATGCTAACCTCACCGAAAGGTCCACAACGCTCACGGTTTCCTCGCGCCTGCTGTTAGAACTCGACCGTCGACCGGCTAGGCGGGCTGCCGGCCCTGCGGGTCATCACCTTTCGCCCCGAATTCCGGCCGCCCTGAGCGGCCGCTACACGTAGCGAGTTGCTCAATCGGTTCGGCGAACGTAACGGCGAGGCGCTCGTGCAAACTCTGGCCGGCTATGCCGCGCTCGACACGGAGAGCGTTGCCGGGGTCGTCGAGCGCACCGAGGAGGGTGCCTCTGTTTGGCGAAGAGCTGAGCAAGTCGGCGCTGGAAAGCGCCGCGCAGCGCGACCGAGTCGCTGCAATATTGCGCGCGAGCCCGCGGCAACGCTGACTATTTTGTCCACCCTGCATGCGATCTTAGCCTCCGCGCGGGTGCGAGCGCGATTGGGCTGGCGAAACTCGTGCGCTGGACAACGCCGCGGCGATGACGATATCGGCGCTCGTGCGCCGAGCTGGACCGCACAGGAGCAAAAGTAACGCGATGAGCCGGCGCATCTATTTCGACGGCCTCAATCTCGCGCTCGAACGCGGCACCGGCATCGCGACATACACGCGCCTGCTTGCCCAAGTCGCGCGTGATCTAGGTTACGAGATCGGAATCGTCTACAGCTCGCCCCAGCGACCGGCAAAAAATACGCTGATGCGCGAAATCTCGTTCTTCGATAGTCGTGATGCAGCCCCGGCGGCGTTGCCGAAGCTAGTGTGGGACACCTTTTGCGATCAGCTTCGCTCCCGTCTCGGGGTGCAGCCGAGCGCGGTGAAATTGACCGGGACCGTCATCACTGATCAGTTCCACGCTCGCCTGCTGCTAAATGCTCATTTGTTTGTCGCGCGCAATCTATTCACCAATGCACGATGGTATTTTTCGTGGAGCGGTCGGTTCATCGACCTAAATTTCGATACAGCGCCGGATATCTTTCATTGCACATATCAGCTGCCGCTGCGCGTCAAGCGGTCGTGCAACGTATATACCATTCATGATCTCATACCGTTGCGGCTGCCGTACACCACGCTCGACAACAAGCGGCAGACCTACCGTCTACTGCGCAAGATCGGTGCCGAGGCCGATCACATCGTTACTGTCTCCGAGAATTCAAAGCGTGATATCGTCCAGTTTCTCGGGGTCGCAGAGGAGCGCGTGACGAACACCTATGAGGCGGTCGAAATTCCGCGCGAGCTAGTCGAGAGCTCCGACGATCTCGTCGCGGAACAGCTGCGCGGCTCGTACCGACTGGAGCCGCAGGGCTACCTGCTGTTTTACGGCGCCCTCGAGCCCAAGAAGAATGTTGGGCGCCTGATCGAGGCCTATATGCGCTCGGCGGTGGACATTCCGCTCGTGATCACCGGCCCGGGCGGCTGGGGCAACCAGACCGAGGCTAAGATCCTCGACCGGGCGCGCCCGGAGAGGAGTAGGCGCGTCTATCATTTCGAGTATGTCAACTTCCCGATGCTGGTAACGCTGATCCGGGGAGCCCGCGCCGTCCTTTTCCCCTCGCTCTACGAGGGCTTCGGGCTGCCGGTGCTGGAGGCGATGCTGCTCGGCACCCCGGTGGTGACCTCGCGCGCGGGCTCGCTGCCCGAGATCGCTGGCGATGCCGCGCTGTACACCAATCCCTATGAGATCGACGACATCGCCTTGGCAATTAAGACAATCACCGCCGATGACGGGCTGCGGAGCGAACTGTCGCGGTGCGGCCGAGCGCAGGCGAGTCTGTTCTCGGTCGCACGCTATCGCGAGCGTGTCGCAGCGCTCTACGACCGGCTCGGTTAGCGCCGGTTGGCTTACGTGATAAACTTCGTCGACGCCTCAACTGAACCTGTCGGGTTCGGCGACGATGAGTCCGTTGCGGAAGCGTACGATTTCATAGAGGAGAGCCATTCGACGCTAACCCCCAAGCCCCTCGCGACTCTCCCACGGTCTGTCTTGGTGCCGCCATGTACGAAATCCACGCAGCAACACCACGCCGGCCGAAATAACGTAAAAACTTGGATCAAGTTACCCTAGAGACGCTGAAATGATTTTCTTCTGTGTGTCTCTCCCAGGCCACTTTGGCGACTGGTGCGGTGCTGTTATTTGGCGCTTGGCGGAGACCGTCTTGGGACCTGTCGTTTCGATGGGAGCGAATACGGCCGAAGAGCTTGCTTCCGAGCTGATCAGGACCGAGGGTCAGCATTTTTATGTCGGGGCGCGGCAGCCGGGCCAGTGGTTGCGCGAGAAGCTCTTGGCGACCAACAAGAACTTTGTTGTGGCGGTGGATGACCCGCGCCGCGCCGCTAGCGACTTGATCATTCGGCATCACCTTGAGCCGGCAGAGGCCTCGCGTCGCATCGCTTGCAGTTGCGCGGCGATGAGCCGCTATATGGCACTGCCTGGTGCGCTCATCGTGAGTTCGCAACGTGATTGGCCCAACTCGACCGCGACGGTGGCGGCTCTGGCTCACCATTTAGGGCTGCCGGTCGATACGGCCGATATTGAGAAAATCGCAGCCGATTTGGAGACCCAGGGGCGACGGCCGGATGACCAACCCGGAGCGGCGATGCCGGCTCAATTGTCGGAGCACAGCCTCACCGTGATAAATGGAGCCCTGGCCCCCTACGTCGAATTCTTCATGGGGGGCACCTTAGGACAGATCACCTGGGCTCGGGACCTGTTCCTTGAAGAACACCACCAGCCTGCTATCCATCCAATTGATATCAGCGGGAAGATCCGTCACCTGATTTATGGACCGTACATTGCTTTGCCGCCGGGCAACTGGATAGCGGAGATGGTATTGGGATTTTCAGAAGACGCTGTTGGTATGAGTTTTCAGGTCGACGTTTGGGCGGGATCACAACTTAGCATGGCGAGTATAAATCCCTCAGCACCGGGCCTTGCCCGGGTCAAGCTAAGTTTTGCACTGGAGGAGTCGAACGACAACTTGGTGGAGCTCCGGGTGATGAACGAACGCGCCGCTATTTACGGCCGGTTAGGACTTGGCCAAGCCACAGTCACCTTGCTGCAGAGCGTTTCCCCGACAGTGATCGACACCTTGACGACGGAACTCGGGCTATCACCCGATGGGGGCATCCCACGTCCTTGATGCAGCGTCTATAAGGGGCGGCTAGCGACAAGATGAGACCTCTTGCAAGGGCCCTGATGCGTCGACTCCCGATCGTGCGAGGTTTCCTTGACTCAGGGAGCGCAGCACCCGCCGTGACCGCGCTCCCCTCGAGCGACCTCAATGATGTCACGGCGCCGACCGGGCAATATTCGCCGCCAGCAAAGTACTGCAAGATCGCAACCCCTGAAGATATTTTTTACTGTTTTCGGTTGTTGCTTGGACGGTGTCCGAATCCGGAAGAATGGCCCGGGCATTCGTCCCGAGCAGGCGAAGATATAGAGAACGTAGTCAGCAGCTTTATTACTTCACGCGAGCTTGCTGAACGCGGTTTTTTCACAAAGACATATCAGGACAACGTCGAATTGGTGCATCTGCCGAGTTTTTCTCTCTTCGCGTCGAGCGACGACCTCGCGGTAGGGAAGCACGTGGTGGTCGGCCATTCCTACGATCCGAAGGTTGCCGCGGTGTTGGGCCGTTATGTCAAACCTGGCATGGCGGTTGTGGATATCGGCGCAAATATCGGGTACCTGACGATGCTTCTTGCCTCGCTCGTCGCTCCATCGGGCCTTGTCGTGGCGGTAGAGCCGAACCCGGAGAACATCAAGCTGCTGGAAGCGAGCCGTCGCGTGAACGGCTTTGACCATGTCCTGGTCATTCAGGCCGCAGCCGGCCGCCGGACGGCTCTTCTCGCGCTTAACGTTTCCTACTCCAACGGCATGACGGGAGAATTGCCGAGTGATTTGGACGCGATCTTTGCGTCGCGCCCTGTGCCATGTTTTGCGCTCGACGCTATCCTTCCCAAAGATCGACCGATCAACTTGGTCAAAATCGACACGGAGGGGGCGGAACTTAATGCGCTGATCGGCCTATCGGAGACAATCGTTCGCGACCGACCCGTGATCGTCAGCGAGTTTAGCCCCGGCGCGTTGCCTGGCACATCGCACTGCAGCGGCCCGGATTACCTCCGCTATCTGATTGGCAAAGGATACCGGATCGGCGTCATCGAACCAGACGGGTCGGAAAGCATTTTCGGAGAGGATGTCGAAGGTGTGATGGGGGCCTACTCACGCAGCGGCATCGACCACATAGACATAATCGCAACGCCAGGTTATCCGGCCAGAGTCGATTGATATGCTGAACGGACGCGGCGCGTCGCCCCTGTGCTTAATCCTGCGCCAGTGCTCGCACCTTAGGGTGGGGCGCCCCTCCTGGCACAGCCGAAATATGGCGGAACGATGTCCGCGGGTGGTTGACCTAACCCCAAAGGTTGATATGGTTATCGCCGGTCGGTATCGTTTGCCGTCCGGCTGAAAAACCAATGCGCGGGAGGAAGCTGATGATCGCCCTGGGGACCGCAGCAACAAGATATTGGCGTGCATCGCTTGTGGCGGCATTCGCCGCGGCCCCGCTGCTCCTCGGGAGCGCGGTGCGGACCGAGGGGAATGCTGCCAATTCCCCCGCCCTCAAACTGATCACGACGATCCCGATCAACGGGACGGCGGGGAGCCCATCGACCAAGTTGTACTCCTTTGACATCAGTTTTGTCGACCCGACCCCGATCCCGGGGCACCCTGGTGGCCTCTACTATCTTGCCGATCGTTCGAACAAAGCGCTCGACGTCATCGACGTCGCCACGGATACGCTGTTCGGCCAGATCGGCGGCAGCGGCGCCGGCCAGGCTAATTTCAAAGGGTTCGCGCCGTGTGTCCCGGCTGCGGGGGCCAATGATTGCGCCGGTCCCGACGGCGTAGCCGCCGCGTTCCCCTGCATCTTCGCAGGCGACGGCGACAGCCGCCTGCTCTCGTTCAACGGCAATACCAGCTTCACCACCGTCGTCAGCGCCCTGAACACGGGGGGCACGACTCGCGTCGATGAGATGGCCCTAAACACAAATGGCGCCGCAGCTACCGGGCAGATCCTGGCGGTCAACAACGCCGAGAGCCCGCCGTTTGGCACTATATTCACCTACAGCAAGACGACGTGCGCGCTGTCAAATCCAATCAAAGTCACATTCAGTACGGCCAACGGCGTTAACGCGACCAACGGCGCCGAGCAACCGGCATTTGATCCGGTCACCGGGGCCTTCTATGTCTCGCTCCCGGAAATAAACGGCGGGACCGGCATCACCGGAGCAGTCGTCAAGATCAGCACGGCTGGGGTCATCCAAACGGTGTATCCGATCAACTATTGCTCACCGGCCGGCCTCACGGTCGGTCCGAACGGCGATCTGCTGGTCGGCTGCAATACGGTCTTCGACAAATCGGGCAACAAGTGCACCACGGTGGCCTCCACCACGAACACGAATGGGACGTTTACCGAACGCCTGGCGGCCTGCGCGGCAACCGCGGTCCCGCAATCGGCGATTTGCAATCCGTCAAGGGGCTGCACCGGGAATGCTCTCGTAGCGGTGCCGGGCGCCGGTGGCGGCGATGAGGTCTGGTTCAACTCGGGGGACGGCAACTACTACGTCACCGCCGGCAACGACCCCAAGAGTCCGGTGCTCGGCGTCATCTCCGCGGCAACGAATACCGTGACCCAGGTGGTGCCGACCCTACCGCCGCAAGCGGCGGTGTCCGGGGTGGCGCCCACCGGGACGGTGCACTCGGTCGCCGCGAGTGCCTTTAACAACCATGTGTACGTTCCCTTGCCGGCCAACACCGCCTATCGCAACTGCGCCCAGGGATGCATCGCAGTGTTCAGCGCACAGTAGTTCCGCACCGCGCGTCGGCTAACCCGACTGCGACAACCCGCGGCACCAGGTGTCGCCTTCCCGCCCGGTGGCAAAACAGCTGCCGGGCGGGATCCATTTTGAGCGCCGCACACGGCAAGGCTGTTCGGCCGAAGACCGCCGCCGAAGCGGCTCCGTACGGCGGCTGCCGCCTGCGCACGCTCTTGACGAGGTTGACCCGCAGCGCAACTTTGTCGAAGGCTGTGGTCCCGGATCGCCGCGCCGGTCGGCAAAATTGAGCGAATTGGGCCAGAGGCCGAGCCGGGGGACACAACAGATTTCACCCACCGCCATCCGAGGTCGAGCAGCTTCGTGTCCCGTAAAAATAAAATAAGTATTCATCAGTTCCATTCCGGATCCGCGGTTGGCGATGCTGTCATCAATTCCATGTTGTTTGTTCAATCTATGTTACGAAGCTTTGGCTTCGAATCCGATATCTTCGTGCAGCATGTCGACCCGGCGCTATCCGAGCATATAAGGCCGTTGGAAGATTTGCGCGTGGCCGAGAGTGATATGCTCTTGATCCACCACTCCATGGGTCACGATGCTTTTCCTCGCCTCGCCGCTCTACGGTGCCGCAAGTTCCTTGTCTATCACAACATTACTCCTCCTGAATTTTTAGAAGATCCTGGTACTCAGGCCTATGCGATCAAGGGATATTCACAACTTTCCCTGTTTCGCGGCATTGTCGAGTCGACGATTGCCGTGTCGTCATTCAATGCGCGACAACTGAGCAGCAGAGGCTTCGGCGACGTAACCGTTATCCCGTTGCTTAAAGATTTCACCGCCATTAGATATTCGCCACACTCGAAGACGCCTTACTATGACGAGTCGGCAGTCATTCGGCTTTTGTTTGTCGGTAGGGGGGTGCCGCACAAGTGTCAACACGAGCTGATCGAATTCGTTGAGAAAGTTCGGTCGATTGCCGGCGTTCCGCTGGGCCTCGTCCTGGTTGGTAAGTTTGACGAAGGAAGCGCTTATAGATCGCGCCTGGATCGGCTCGTTGGTCGGGCGGCGCTCGGCCGAGCCGTCAAAATCACCGGCCCGGTGACCGATGAGGAGCTTTTCGGCTGGTACAGAGCTGCCAACGCCTACGTTTCGTTAAGTGAACACGAGGGCTTCGGCGTGCCGCTTATCGAAGCGATGGCGTTCGATCTCCCGGTCATCGCTTATGCATCGTCCGCGGTCCCGGAAACGCTGGGGACGGCCGGGATATCCATCACTGATAAGGATCCGACAACCGTTCTCGAAGCGTTGATCCGGGTGCGCCAGGACCGGGAATTTAGAAGCGAGGTAATCCGGTCCCAACGCAACCGTCTTTTGCGGTTCGGCCGGCAACGCATCGAGACCGAGTTGCGAGACTGGTTGATCGGGGTCGGCGCCTTCGACGGGGACGCCGAGCCTTCCCGTCTCAACGCCCGAGTTGGTGACAGCTCGCAGCCTGCGCAGCAGCGGAGCCATTACATCGTTGAAGGGCCTTACGAGACCTCCTACAGCCTCGCCATCGTCAATCGCAATATCGCCCTCGCTCTCAGCCAGAGAGAGGCCTGCACCGGTTATATCGAACCGGCGGACGGCACGGAAAGCTATTCCGTCGATCCAATCGCCGCCGGCAGGCTGCCGCCAGAAATTCAAACCTTGGTCCAGCCGGCGCCGGCAACCCCAGAACGGATCGTGACGATACGCAATACCTATCCGCCTCGGCCCAACGGCATGCTTGGCGATGTGCGCCTTATGCATTTGGCATGGGAGGAGAGCTCTATTCCCGACTCTGTTGCCGGGCTGATTAATATTCACGTCAATGGGGTTTTGGTACCTTCAGAATACAGCAAGCGCGTGATCCGGGATTCCGGCGTGCGGGTACCGATCGCCGTCATCGGGCACGGGATCGATCACTCGGGAACCCTGCCGCGAGTGCCGGGTGGCGCCAGTCGGCGTGGGCCGGTCACACGTTCCCTGCCATTTACTTTCCTGCACATCTCTTCCGGCCTCGAGCGCAAGGGGATCGAGGAACTCATCACCACCTATTGCCTTGCTTTCTCGAGGCATGATCCCGTACTGCTCGTCATCAAGACGTTCGACAACCCGACTAATACGATTGACAGCTGGACTGCGCGCCTAACAAGCGCGTCCAAATATTCCCCAGCAATCCAGGTCATTTACGAAGATCTCGACCAACGGGAAATGGACTTTCTCTACGATGTTAGCGACGCCGTCGTCCTTCCGACCCGAGGGGAGGGCTTTAATCTACCCGCCGCAGAGGGGATGGCCCGCGGCCTGCCGGTTATCGTCACCCGTCACAGCGGACATCTCGACTTTTGTAACGACGAGAACGCGTTCTTGATCGATTGCACTTATGACTTTTCCAGCAGCCATCTAAAGATACCGAATTCCTATTGGGCGCGGCCGTCAATCGAGCAACTCTTCCGGGCAATGAAAACAGTATACCGAGCAGGTCGTTCACCGGAAACGATAGCGGCTTCCCGAGCCGCGCAAGGCCAACGAGACGCGTCGCGGCTGCGATGGCACGACGTCGCCAAACGGGTAGAGGATTTTGTAGGATACCTCGACAAGAGGCCAGTGATGAGGAAAAAGCTCCGCCTCGGCTGGATCTCCACCTACAACGCACGGTGTGGGATTGCAGCGCATTCCGGGCATTTGCTCGAATTCATTGATAAGAGCGCATTCGAGATCACCATACTCGCTGATGATCAGGAGAGGATCGGGCCCGACGCGGACAACATGCTGCGATTGTGGAGCAAGGTGGGCGGCAGGCTCGATCGAGTAAGAGATTTTCTGATTACGAATAACTTCGACGCCGCGTTCTTTCAGCATAATCTACGATTTTATGACTTCGAGGAATTTGTTGATACGTTGTTTGCTTTAGCCGAAGCGAATATAGATACGTTTGTAACATTTCATCGGACGAGGGATCTGCGAAACCATGATCGGCCGGTGTCGCAGCAACGGATGACACAGGCATTCCAAACCTGCGCCCGGATTTTTGTGCATAGCCTTGACGACGTGAATCGCCTGCGCGAGTGGGGCGTGACTCGAAATGTCGTCCTGCTGTCGCACGGGGTGATCGACCGCGCGCCGCTGAACCCAGATGGAGTTCGCGGCCTGCTTGGTTTATCGAGTTTCACCCCGGTCATCGGCACGTTTGGATTCTTGCTCCCCGGCAAGGGGTTGACCGAGCTCATCCATAGCTTCGCGCTGATACTGAGGGCCTATCCAACCGCATATCTATTGATGATCAACGCCGACTACCCGCTCCCGGAGTCGCATGAGGAGCGCGAGCGTTGTCTAGCACTGGTTAGTCTGCTTGAGATAGAAGACCGCGTCCGGCTGACAAGTGAGTTCCTCGATATCGAGGAAACGCTGTTTCTTCTCAGTGCGTGCGATATAATTGTGTATCCTTATCAACGATCTGAGGAGTCTGCCAGCGGCGCGGTACGGCTTGGGCTCGCCGCTGGTCGTCCGGTGGTGACCACGCCTCTGCCGACCTTTTCGGATGTCTCCGATATTGTCTACCAACTACCGGGAACCGGGCCTGCGGAGATCGCTGAGGGGATCATCTCCCTGCTCCAGGACAAAGACCGCGAGGCTGACATCCTTCAACGGCAACGCGATTGGGTGCGCGCCAACAGCTGGGCCGACCAGACGGCGCGCATATCGAACATTATCCTTAGCTGCTTTGAGGAAACGCGCGGCGTCGAATTGCGGGCGCCGGTGGAGGCGGGGTCGAGGTTGACGCTGTCGCCCGAGCGGACCGTCCGAACCCACGCCGGATCGCGTTTGCCGCGTGACGAAGAGCTCGCGGCGGCCCCGAAGTTTCTCGACCTCACAGCGGCGAATTCGGCCGACAGCGCACCGGAAGCTCCAGGCGCGGCCGAACTCGTCAATCCGCCACCGTCGCCGACCGCGCCAGCCCGACACCATTCACTATCGATAAGGCAAGGACTCAGGTTTTTCCGAAGAGGCGGCGCGAAATTGCCGCGCGTTGATCGGAGACACGACGCGAACAAGTTACTCTCTCGAGCGGACCGGGCGCGCGATTCACGGGATTGGGTGTCGGCGACCCGGTACTACCGAGAGGCGCTCCATCTCCAGCCGGACAATCCCCCAATATGGGTCCAATACGGCCACGCGCTGAAGGAATCCGGGAATTTCCCGGAAGCCGAAAAGGCCTATCGAAATTCGCTCGAGCTGGCTGCCGACGTCGCCGACACCCATCTGCAGCTCGGTCACGCGCTGAAAATCCAGGGCAGGAAAATTGAAGCCAGCGTCGCTTATCTTCGTGCTCTCGCTCTTGATCCGGCACTAGACCATGCGTCCTTCGAGCTCAAAGGCCTGGGCTGGACGAGTGGCAGGATCCAGCTCACGCTCCGCCGTGAGCGGAGCGGGCCGAAATGATCCCTCACAGCGCCGCCGCGTCACCATGACCAATAGCGGGGACCGCGTTTCCCATTCGCCCGCCTCGCTGTCACGTGCTCGGGCGTATATTGACACTCTTCGAGAAGAGATCGGTTCGTTGGGCGTGCAGGAGCTGATCGAGGCCTTGGCACGGCTGACCCATGCGTACCAGGAATTCCCCGAATTGGAGCTGGACCGGCCGCGGAGAGATTTATCGGAGAAACTGCGATCGGCCGTGAAAAGCGTGCCCGATCGCGAGATCATCCCGATATTGACCGATCTTGTGGCGTTTGATCCAACGTGTTTGTCTTCCATGACATTGCTGGCTAAAAAAATCGTTGAAGCAGATAATTGGGAGTCGCTGTCGCTGGTCTTAGGTTCGTTAGATCCTTCGATAAGGTTTGGATGGCATGTGATCGAGCCGGTTATCACTATTCTTTGTCAAAGCAGAAGCGAAGATATAAAATTCCTGCTTCTCGCAGAACTACTAGAACGCATCGAAATTAGTGATGAAGATACAGGTGCGGATTTTGGGGGTGTTCTAGCTCATTTGTTGAGCGATCAGCATCCAGCCGGCATCGACCGCGGCGCGTTGGCCAAAGCTGCGCAGTTCGCACGGCGTCCGCCGAGCCAGCCCGCCCTCAGCGGCGGTAAGCAGGGATCCAGGGACGCGCTTCTGGCGATAGCGCAGCGTCTCCGAGCCCCGCCGTCGCCGCAACGGCCCAACCCGCATCCCGACTTCTTCTGGCCTAGCGGTCGGATGTCGTTTGACGAATTCCTTATGCAGTGGCCTTGCGAAGTTGAGCTCCCGGTCGATCTGGATGATCAGGAATTCATTGAAGTGGCCTATCAGGCGATTCTGCTGAGGGAACCGAATATCGCCGAGGTGGGTCAATATCTCACGCTGCTGCAAAACGGCATCGTTTCAAAACCTTGGATCATAGAAGATCTTCTGGGATTGGAGGAGTTTCGTTCTTTTGAGCGCCGCTTGCGCGTGATTTGGGGAGACAGCGTGATCACCGAACCGGGGAGGCCGGAGGCTGCGGAAATGCCGGCTGTCGCGTGGCCCTGGCGATCGGCCACCTGATGCCCTATCGGGATGATGTCGGATGTCGGTATTATGAGCTCCGGCGTCCGGTCCCGCCCAGGTGCCGCGCCCAAGGCCCTCGAATGGTCACGCTGTTAGGTCTCCACCGACCGTGAAATTGCCATTCCCCCTCGCCGAGCAATCTCGCCTCGACCTCTGGCGCGCGCGCTGGCGGCATTGGAATGCTGGCCGGTCCAGCCCAGGAGAGCCGCGCATGAGCCCGAGCCGTGAACAACGTCTACAGAAATTCAATTCCGAGATCTACTACGAAGTCGAGGGATGGCTGGGGGACCGGATGTCTCAGGTCATTAGATTGATTGGGACTATCTTCGATGAAAACGGCGTCAAAGGTAATATTGTAGAATTCGGAGTCCATCATGGTCTATTTTTATTCTTGCTGAACGCACTTAGAAATGATGACGAGGAATGTTTCGCGATTGACGTATTTGATTCCCAGAATTTGAATGTGGACAAC
>WNEY01002958.1_pt1 | contig 12648 bp, 14 predicted proteins | sample 5400531 | NCBI WGS metagenome assembly WNEY01 (sample SAMN13153338, study PRJNA577476) | soil metagenome | isolation source: 200 cm saprolite under Douglas fir tree site 1 | place: USA:California | collected 2015-04-18
CGGCTTATCATTGCACCGTTATAACACTGTTACGCATCAGCGCCGATGCTACTGTGTGCTCAGGGTGACGGTGATCACCCCGGCCATGTCTTGACCGCTAGCTGCACATTACACCTTGTTTCGTCGAGTCCTGCCGTCCCGTGCAGCCTGGGCTCTCAAGGGAGAGGGCTGAACCGCCGATAAGTCGTCTAGCGGGGAGTCTCAGTCTGGTTGGCCTCATCAGGGGGATTGGTGCCGATGGCTCTACTAAGAGAATGCACGCGTGTCTATCTCGATGCTAATCGCGAAGGAACGATTACGTGTCTCGCGTGTGGTGTGAAACGGTCTATCAATATGAGTAAGTATGGGGATGATATCGGTGGCAAAACCTTAAACGCCGAATGTCGTACCTGCACCGCAGTATTTCGAGCCACCTTCGACTTTCGCAGACGTTGTCGCGTGCATGTGCATCTGCCTGGAAGACTGTTGCAATTACGCACCAGAGAAGAGGTCGAGCCAATTGTGGTGACGTCGCTCTCGGTGACTGGCCTGGGCTTCGTGACCGCACCAGGGGCGTCCATAGGCGTGGGAGACAAGTACGAGGTAGTCTTTGTGCTTGATGATGAGGACCAATCGGTACTTTTTGAAGAAATCGTCATTACCCGTGTGCGTAGCACAAGGGTCGGTGCGGCGTTCTCGCCATCGCACTATGCGAATCACGACCTCATATTTTTCGTGATGTCCGAAATGTCTGGAGCATAAAGCGCCATATGTAGACCTAGCGCCAGAGCGGATCAGCTTGACCATCCCGTTGCGCACACGGGATGATAGGCGCCCGAAGCGTAATTCGATACCTCCAGTGTGTCAGCATCTTCCGTGAAGAATGGGTTTATGAAAGCGATTCGTTTGCGGCTCATCCGTAGCACATCAAAGACATAGCGCGGTGTGCCTTGCACATCCGCGCAGTCTTCGGCAGAATCCTTCCTCAGAATGTAACCTCAGTGCAACTGAAAAATCGTTCTGCAGCGCCTCGCTTGGCCGGCGAAAAGTGGGCTTCCGCGCCCACCTGGCGCTGCCCTCCCCCCCACGCCCTCGCGACGCTCTGTCTCGTGGAAGTGTCGCCAACGAAGGCCCCCGGCTCTCACGGCATCCCCACGCCTCGTGACGCCATCGCGCCATTACTGCACCGCGCCGACATCACGCTCCCCAAGGCATTCTCCCTTTCTGGCACGCGCATGTCCACGAAGAAAAAACCCCAATAAGAACGATTTGTTCTGTGAATTCAGTGACTTGACTGGCTTCTAGCACTGGGGGTTTAGGGGGAAGGTCCGTTTCATGGTTGGCTCCTTCGTGGTTTACATTACATCATCGTTATGCTTATAATCTTACATGATACGACAAGTCACTACAAGGAAAGTATTGTCGTATATTGAAAAAAAATATCGTATCATATAATATCTTTGGTGAGGAGAGGATGGCGGTAATGGCAAGAACAATTCGAGAGGTCTTAGGAGAACGCGTCGTCATCTTGCGGCGCCGCAGAGGGTTCTCACAGCCTGAACTGGCACACCAAGCGGGCATGTCAGTGACCACGCTCAATCGCGTCGAGAATGCCCATCAATCGCTGTACATGGAGAAGGTGGTCTCGTTAGCAAAAGCGCTCGGGACGACAGCAGATTATTTGTTGGGATTATCCGATGATCCCGACGACGAGAGTGCACTTGTGGCAGTCGTAGCAGTCGCGTAACGATGCCTGCCACCATCGGCAACGCCTGGCAGCGACCGCGATAGTGGCAGGGGCGACGAGGAGAGAGGCAAGCTCTCTCCATGCTGAGAGGATTATATATGGAGTCTGGGTGGCGATATCTACGCTATTGGCCCGGTGGCCGTGCTGGCTAACGCAGAAACATTGCACAACACAGGATGCGCGATAGACGCCTGTGCTCCCGAGGCCGGCACGGCTGTCTGAGGAGAGGTCATGGCTTGGTATCAAATCATCAATGCAAAAAGCGAGAGCTATGTCGCGGACCGCGACGCCGAAGATCTGCTGCGCCAATTCTCGGCTGTCTTTCAGGTCGCGGATGTCCCGGTGGACGTGGAGGCATTTTATGGTCGCACCTCGAATGGCGCGCGCCGATATTATTTTTCGCTGTCGCCCGAGGCCGTCGAACTCGCGCAACGGGTGCTCGCTTCGTATGATGCGACCGAATTGGCGGAACCACCCGCTCTCACTGGCATGGAGAAAATACGCCGATTTTAGTAACTGGAGGACGGCACGCATCAGGCAGTACGAATTCCTCGAAGGCATTGATTTTATACGCTCTCCGGAATTGGTGAGCGACAATCCAAACCCGCGCATTGACTATTGCAGCGTGTGTGAGCGACAGGCATGGCGGCACACCAACGCTCCAGCAGAGAGGGACGTATTCATGGAGATTTTTGTGGGGAATCTCGCGTACACAGCGACCGAACAGGAGTTGCGCCAGATGTTCGAGCCCTATGGAGTGGTCGAACGTGTCAATCTCATTCAGGATCGGGAGACCGGCCGCATGCGCGGCTTTGGCTTCGTCACAATGCCGGACACCACGGAGGCTCAGGCCGCGATTGCCGGGCTCCAGGGCACGGACCTTGGGGGCCGGACGTTGAGTGTCAATGAGGCGCGCCCGCGCGCGGAGCGTCAAGAGCCGCGGCGCCCGCGATGGTAAACGCTGCGCGCTACGCTCGCCCGGGCACAGCAGCCGGACCGGGGGCTAGTCCAGCCGGCCATCGGCACCACCATGAGGGGCTAGGATGGTCCCCTCACAGACTCTTATCGGCAGGGTTGACGCCCAGTATAAGCCCGACTGGCACGGGACGGTTGACGACAAAGGTCGTGGGAGCATAGGGGAGAAGAGGCAAGGCGCAGCACAGGGGCCGGCCGGGGAAGCACGTCCGGCCGGCCCTCGGCGACAGACCATAAGGGGGCGGCGTCCCCCTCATGGGAGTCTTATCGGTCGCTGGGGCACAGAGCTTGAGTCGCAGGTGGAGCGCACTACGGCCCCAGACTATCACACGCGGGAGAACCCTGTCGCGTAGCACGGTCTACGCACGGCCATGGGGGGCTCGCTTGTTACACCTGTTACACCGGTGATTTTGACGGGTGTAACAACGGGTCAGTGCCTCAAAGCTTTGGTGCATCTGTACCCCTGGCAGGCTTACGTGTCAATCGCATCCACGACCTGCGGCACAGTTATGCGAGTATCCAACTCTATGAGTATCATGCTCCCATTCAATATGTCTCGGAGCAGTTGGGGCATTCCAGCATCAAGATCACGGTGGACACCTATGGCCATCCTCGCCAAGTGACCAGTATTGCCCTCGCGGATCGGCTTGACCATGCAGACGGGAACGCGCTACCATATGCAACGCCTGCGCAACCACATGTCTCCACTATGGTTGAATGTCCTACATTATCAATGCCTTGAGGGTGAGCATATGCAAGCGATTCGCATCCATACGTTCGGCGAGCCAGAAGTCATGCAGTTAGAAGAGGTCCCAGACCCGCAACCCGGTCCTGGCCAGGTCGTAGTCCGGGTGCATGCCGTGGGAGTGAATCCCGTCGAAACCTATATTCGCTCGGGCATTTATCCCAAACCGCCGACGCCCTACACGCCTGGGAATGACGGTGCGGGCGTTATTGCCGCTATTGGTCCGGATGTCAAGGGCGTCTCGGTAGGTGATCGGGTCTACATTGCTGGCTCCAGCAGTGGCACCTACGCCGAACTCTCGGTCTGCTCGGCCAAACGCGTGTATCTCCTCCCCGAACCAGCCTCCTTCGCCCAAGGGGCGACCATCAACGTGCCGTATGGCACGGCCTATCACGCCCTGTTCCAACGGGCACATGGGGTTGCCGGCGAGAGTGTGTTGGTCCACGGCGCCAGTGGTGGTGTGGGCATTGCGGCCGTGCAACTCGCCCATGCTGCTGGCATGACGGTCATCGGCACGGCAGGGACGGAGCGTGGGCGAACATTGGTGCTCGAACAGGGTGCCCATCACGTGCTGGATCACACGGCTGCAGGATATCTGGAGCAGGTCATGAGCCACACTGAAGGTCGTGGCGTTGACGTCATTCTGGAGATGCTGGCCAACGTCAATCTCGGCAACGATTTGAATGTGTTGGCCCGTGGTGGTCGGGTCGCGACCATTGGCAACCGCGGCCCTGGTAATCAGGGCACAGCCACCATTAACCCGCGCGCCATCATGAGTCGCGATGCCGCGATTCTGGGCATTGCTTTAGGCAATGCCTCCGAGCGCGAACTCGCCAGCATGCATGCCGCCCTCCGCGCCGGGCTTGCCACTGGCGTCCTGCGGCCAGTCATTGGCCAGGAGTTCCCGCTAGCAGAAGCTGCCAAGGCACACTATGCAGTCATCGCATCGCGCGCGTATGGCAAGATTGTGTTAATTCCGTGACCCGTATTACCCAAGGGCACCTCGCGTGTGGGGTGCCCTTGTCGCGCACGCAGACTCAGGCCCATGAGCCGACCATGATGGCTGACGAGGCGTACTTGTATGGTGACGGCGTGATCAACTCGGCGTACATCGCATTGTACGTCACGCAACCCGGCCCAGGATGAACTGAGTAGTGCAAAATGGCGTGGACCGTCGGCATGCGAACACATGGCGGCCATGAGGCAAAGCGGCCCGCCCGATGACCTGCTGCACGACCGGCGCGCACCGCCGGTCGATCTCTCGCAGAGAGATGGCGGCAATGCGGTTCCAGACTCCCATCTGTCATGCCAACCCTGCCCGTTCCTGGTCAGTGTCTAGGGGGCATTTTTTTTTACACGCCTTGGAAAGACGAGCGCGCCCGCGTGCGCTCAGAAGCGTTGAGCCGCAGGAAGTCGGCTCTGCCTGTCCCTGACCTACTGCCCGTTGAGCTGGTCGCGCTGGACTGCCAGCGCGCCGATGCTCTTGCCCATCTGGCTCCCAGCACGCTCATCGCTGGGGTAGTGAATACCGCCATAGATACGAGAGAGGCCGGCCTCCTCGCCCAGATACTGCCAGAAGGCCGCCTCCTGCGGGAACATGGAGCCGACCAGTACTGCAGCCGCGCTGGCAATAATCGCGGCGTTCGAGACGTAGGCGGGATGGTTCGGTAACGGGATGAACGGCACGATGGTGGGGTCCGCCATGCTTGGCCGCAGACGCCAGAAGGTGTATTTGGCATCGTGCGCGGCGATGTAAGCGTCCCATTGCACGACGGCAAGCGGTGCCAGTAACCGCACCTCACGGGGCACGCTGAGCCGCTCGCGGCGCACCAGCGCATAGCCGGGCTCCCAGACGAAGTCGAGGCCCTTGACGGCAAAGTTGGTGGCGATGGCGCGCTGGGACGGCGTCGGGTGACTGTTGATCCGCTTCAGCAACGCCAGCTCCTCCTGGAGATCCGCTGCGCTGACGCCCGGCGGCGGCTCCGGCCGGAACTGGTCGCCCCGTGTCATCAGCCACGGCTTCCAGGTCCCCTGCAACGGCTCCATCGGGTTCTTCCCGACCCACATGCCTGGCCCGGTTGGCACTGTGCCGGTCCACTTCGCGTCTGAGCCGTCGGTGGCAGCGCGGGCGAGCGCCTTCTGTGCCACCGCCTGACCGAGGGCAAACCCGACATCGATGTCGCTGCGGTAGTTGGCGCCCATCAGCCGCCGCGTCTGCCCCACCTCAGCGGCCATGGCCTTCAGATTGGCCTCCTCCTTGGGGAAGAACGCCGTCAGGATGCCGACCACGGTCCCTGCGAGCGCCGCGTGCTCGGACGGATACGACGGCTCCGGCGCCGCGACCGCGCCGGTGATCAGGACCACTGGAGTCACGTCCGGCGCCATCTGGCTGGGTGGCTTGCGGTTGAACCGGTACTTTGCGGCCCAGGTTGCGATCACGGCGTCGTGCAGCGCCGTGTGGAGAATGGTCGCCAGCCGCGCCTGGCGGTTCAGGCTCTGCTTCTCGGCCCGGGCGAGTGTATGGGCGAGATCGTGCCAGCGCTGCGTGGCCGGCACGGCGTTATAGTACTGGATCGCTGTGTTGGTACTCGGCGAGCGCTCTTGTTGAAGCTGTCGCAGTTCGGCCAGTTCGGCTTTGGCCTGGTCGGAAATTTCGGCTGGTGGCGCTGGCACCTGGATGTCGGTGCCAGAGGTGAGCACCCAGGTCTTCCACTGCCCGACCTTCGGCCCATCGCTGACGACATCGCCGCGGGCGGGGAGTGCCGTTGCGCCGAGGAGTGCCAGTGTCATCACAAAGAACTGCATGAAGTGCAGCAATTCCCGGTGACCTATCACACATAGAAAACAAGCGGTTCTGAGCATGGCTGTGTTCGCGCTCAGCCGTAGGGGACGCAACCTCCTACGACTCTGGCCTTCACAGGGAGTGACAAGGGCATCGTTCCACCGTTCCATTGGTCCGGCATATTTGACGCAGACTTTTGACCGGGAATTGCTGCATGAAGTGCCACTTCAGTGTGCACATGATTGTCCTCCCTTCTTCCTCTTGTTTGTGACCACGAGAAAGTACAGTGCCAAGGGGGCCATGTAGCTCCCGGCACGTTCGATCCACTCGAAGGGTAGCGAGCCCGAGGTCATGAACAGCGTCTCGGTACCCATCTTCCACAGGCAGATCCCAAGCAGCAGGCTGGGGAGCGGCGCGATGAGGACGGCGATAGCCAGGACAATCTCCAAGCCGCCGACCACACCGAAGTAGGAGGCCCAGGCCTCCTTGGCCAGCAAACCATAGGCGCCGTGGCCGAGGAAGCAGCCGACCACACCGAAGCGCAGGAGCCAATGCAGCTGGCGTTCGAGTGGCAGTGTCCGCCACCGTGCGACGGCCGGCATCCCACAGGCCTTCACTCTCTCCATCTACCCCTCCTCGTGTCGCATGACGCAGAGAGCCTGGGAATCATGACGCGTCGCCGACGCCCATAGCGGTCTCACCCATCATCACTGCGACTGTGCCCGCCCACGCTGTCATTCGGCACTGTCGTGTTGCGCACGCTCGATGAAAGCTGCGCCGACGCGGCGCCCTATCTCCCAGCCCGCCTCCACGTCACTCCGGAAGTGGATCCCCGCCCAGAACCGTGACTCCCCGAACTCCTGCGCCCAGAGCTGATAGCGGTTGGCCTCGCGCGGGAACAGATGGCCGAGCACGAGCGCGGTGGTCATGCCGAGGGTCGCCGCGTTCGACACATAGGTCGGGAAGTTCGGGGTCGGGACCACCGTCGTGATGCTCGGATCGAACTGGTTGGGGCGCGCCGTCCAGTAGTGGTACTTCGCATCTTGCGAGGCGATGTAGGCCTCGTAGTGGGCAGCGTGGACCAGCGCGTATGCGCGCGCCGCCCGTGGCGCGTTGCCGTCGAGCCCGGCCTCGGCCAACCGCCGGCCGATCTCGTCGCTCAACCGGTAGAGGACACCCGGCCCGCCATACTGCCCGAACTGCCAGTAGAGGGCCTTGGCGTTTGTCACCGGCGTGCGCTTGAAGTTTTTCACCTCGGCGACCTCGGCGGCGCGCTCGGGAGAGTCAGGGGCCGGCGGTGGGCCCGGCCGGAATTGGCTCGCTGAGGCCAGCACAAAGGGCTTCCACTGCAGCTCCTCGATCCCAATAGGATCCTTACCCTGCCAGAGGCCGGGGCCGACTGGCACCGTCCCCGCCCACTTCGTCTCGTCGAGCTTGAGGTACGCGATCACCCGGGCCGCGACGGCCCGGCCGAGATCGAGCCCGGCGCGCGCATCGCTCGGATACACGACCCCGGCCAGCACGCGGCTGCGTGACGCCTCCTCAGCAGCCTCGGTAAAGCGTTGCGCCTCCTTGGGGAAGAGGTGGGCGAGCACGGCGGAGCCGGCACCAGCAGCGACCGCATGCTCACACGGATAGGACGGGCTGCGGGGTGCCGGCAGCGCGGTTGCAAGCTGGGGATCCGCCTCGCCGGGCCGGCGCCGGTTGTGAGCGTACTTGGAGTCCCAGGCGGCGATCAATGCATCGTGGAGCGCCACGTTCAGCATGGCGAAGGCGCGCAGCCCGGCGGGCCCAAAGAAGTTCTGGGCGACACCAGTGTCGATGAGCATCTCGTTCCAGCGATGTGCGGGTGACCAGAAGTCCCAGTACCGGATGCGCTCCAGCGCGGCCGCGTCGCGCTGCCCGGCCAGGGTGCGGAGCTCTTGGAGCTCGGTCGCCGTCGCCTGGGCATCCGGTGGCGGTGCAAGGCGGAGTTCCTTGCCCGAGGCGAGCACCCAGGGACGCCACCCGCCCGCGCCCGGCTCGATGGGGCCCGCCGCCATCTGCGCTGAGGCGGTCAACACAAAGCCAGCCAACAGGAAACTCACGAACACAAACACGAGGTGGCGGTTCACTCGATGACTCATGATCAATCCTCCCTCGCTCAGTGATCTGTCCCTCAGCATGTCGATCAACTCTGAGACCCATACGTCCACGACGTGTCACCGTCGCAAACGGTGACCGCACCGCTATCTCTGCTCCTCACGGTTGGACTCCTTCCTCTGTGCTTAGAAGCGTTCAGCCGCCGGCTCTCTGCCTCCGGCCATTGACTTTGCCACCGGGAGCATGCGGTATTTCTTCAAATGCCGATTTTGATATGGGTCACGCGGCAAGAATGACCGCATGCTCCCCTCACAAAAGATGGTAATAAGCATACCCACACCGGACACCCGGAACCTGATTTCTACCTGCGAAAATGCCTGGTCATCCCTGCAAATTCGCTGTAAAACTGATATCTCACGGAAACCTGGCGCTAGGTGGCTCCCGTGCTACACTCAGGACAGGCTCCTACACAATCTCCCACCACTATTGCAGGAGTCTGCGGTGATTCTTAGGACGGTAACCCCACGTCTCGAGGTTGCTTCAGAAACGCCGAACGCTCCCTTTAGCGCTCAGGACAACCGTGGTTGGCACCGCTCATCTGCCAGTTTTACGCGCCATGCTACAGTACTCTCTGCCAGGCCGGAGTACATGATACATGCATGGTATTTTCGTGATTTTTTCGTGACATGATGACGGCGCAGATGGTGCAATAAGGGCCCTTGCTGGTACATGCGATCGCCTTTGCCCCAGGCGCCAGCGAGCGCGCGGTCGATGTAGATATTGAGGCCCAGGTCGGTGCCCTTGGGCGCGTGCTCGTCCGCCGGCACCATGTGATCGACCAGCGCTTCGACGAATGCTGCTTCCTCAGGGTGCAAGTAGATGTAGCCTGGGAGCACGGCATCGGGGGCAGCCGCGGGCTTCTCCACCAGCGCCTGCGCTGGCGCACGCTATGGCACTCCGACCGCAGCCGCGGCGCCACCAGCGAGCGCCGTTTTCAAGAATCGCCGGCGTTCGCTCTCCCGGTCGTTCATGGGGTTCTCCTCTCTTGAGGCGCGCACTCTACCAAGCGGATAGGCACATAGGAGGTAGTCGAGTGTCTGCCTAATTTCTCCAAGTACCGTGAGCGCATTGCGCAGGTCGAACCGGAGGTCGATGGCCTGCTCCTACGTGGCGCGGCTCTCAGGGAGACGCGTGAGGGCTGCCAAGGCCTGCTCGAAGCACGCTGCTCCCTCTCGCAGGGCCGAACGCGCCAAAGCCTTGATACCGGCCTGCCGACAGTACGCCACGGCCTTCAATGGCCGACAAAGGAAAGCAGGAAGTAGTGCTCACCCTCGGTCCTTGCGCGTCGATCGCTTGCGAGGGGCTGACGCAGGCACCTGAGGTGACTCGACCTTGCCCGCGATGCGAGACCCTGCGCCATACGGCGGGATCTCCACATGCAGCGCCCCGTAGATGTAGAAGTCAACGTCGCCGCCTTCGTTCCCGAAGTAGCCAGTGGCGCTGTACTCGCAGGCATGCAGGTGCGCCAGAGCCGGAAGATCTGGGTCCTGGGTATGGGCCCTGCCTGTTGCCGCCCCAGGGTACATGGTGGGCCGTCCATTGAAATGGGGTGGTGGTTCCACCCAGGTGAGATCAAAGTCTCCCGCCTCCTCGGAGCCTGCCCGGATGTCCAGCGCCTCCTCGAGGTCTGTCGGGTCCATCTGCTCTCCCAACGCCGCCTGCTCGCGCGGGGTGGGAAAGCGCTCGAGCTGCCAGGTCTCGTCGGCGCAGTTCTCGATCAGGTAGGGGCAGAAGGTGACCGCCAGCCCCTCGGCCAGTACGGCCGCGGCGACGAGGTAATCCCGACCCTTGAGGGCCGACACTGTCTGACGGGAGAGCGGCCGCTGCTGGCGCTGGAAGCGGGCGTCCTGGTGATAGAGGTGGGAGCAGGGAAAGGCGAGCGTCCCTCCCCTGGGCAGGAAACGGCGATCAGCGAGCAGGGCGCGGAGCTTGTCCTGCACCAGGGTGGGCAGCGCCTCGGGGGCGACGACCGGCAAGGGTGCGCTCCCTGTGTCGCGCCTGAGCAGATAGGTCACGGTCACGCGGAGGCCGCCCCAGACCCGCTCGATCTGATGATCGACGTCACCGAAGAAGGCGGCCCAGTGGAGGCGCGTTGGCTCCGCCTGCTGCCGGATGGCTTCTCCCCAATCGAAGGTCTGGAAGACTCCCTGGTGCTTGACCACGAGCGCGCCGTTGGAGAACTGCGAGGGCAGGCAGACGACGAGAGTGCCGAGCATGTCGCTGCCGCGTGGGGTGTCCTTGTGGGGCACGAAGTGGCCGTCCATCGCGTAGATGTTGAGGTTGTACAGTTCCGCGGTGAGTGGGGTCGGGTCCTGCGGCACGAGCTCGCGGCGGATCTGCTCGAGCATGCCCGCCGCTTGTGGGTCGAAGTGCAGGACAGAGAAGGCGCCGCCCTCGGCCTTGAGCTGGAGGGCGTTGCGGACACTGCGGTCGTAGCGGGTCTGACGCCCCTTGCCGAAGGGTGCTGGGGTGCAGCGCTGCACCAGTGGCTGCAGGAGCTGCTCCTGTTCGAAGGCCCGCGGCGCACGCAGCACCGGGAGCCGGGTCTGGTCTTGGAAGCAGAGGGTGAGGGGCTGGTCGGGCACCAGTGTTCCCCCGCACGCGAAAGGCGCGCACAGGCCATGGACCGCGTAACGGAGACCTTCCAGTAGTGACAGTTCGTGCTGCATAACTTTGGGTGCTGCCATAACGTAAGCTCCTTGTGCGACGGAGTAGAGGTCTCTAGGGCGCTACCGCCTCCCGAGCCGGCGCAGAACGCCTCAGGGCATGAAGTTCATCTGGGCCACTCTGCTGACCGGGAATTGCTGGACTCGTGCGAGGCCGCATGCATATTTTGCCCTCGCATATTATAATCCAGCAGTTGACACAGGAGACCACTATGACCACGATTACGCTCGACATCCCAGATGCACTGGCCGAGCGCCTGGCACAACGTCGCGAGCAATTGCCGCAACTGCTGGCCATGGCGCTGGAGTTGTTCCCGGGAGAAGCACCGTTCTCCCTCTCCATGTCCCCTCCCGATCATCCAGTGTTCGCCGAAATGATTGACTTTCTCGCCAGCGGTCCCACTCCTGCCCAAATTGTGGCGTTCAAACTCTCTCCCGCTGCCCAAGCGCGGCTCGAAACATTACTCGACACGCATCGTGAAGAAGGCTTAACTGCCGAGGAGACGGCCGAGCTGGAGGTCTATGCCCAGGTCAACCATCTCCTCTTGCTCCTCAAAGCGCGTGCTCGCCTTGCCACCGCGGCGCCGCAGTAGCCCCGCATGCCTTCCATGTACATCCCCGTGGCGTTGCGTCGGCACGTCAGGCAACGGGCGCAGGGGCGGTGCGAGTACTGCCTGCTCCATCAGGATGATGTCCCCTTGTCCCACCATATTGACCATATCCTGCCGCGCAAACACGGCGGCCACACCGTGAGCAGCAACCTCGCCCTCGCGTGCCTCGACTGCAATCGGTGGAAAGGCTCGGATCTGAGCGCTATCGATTCTGCCACGGGTGCGATCACCCCACTTTTCAATCCGCGTGTCCACGTGTGGCAGGAACACTTTACACTGGAAGAAGCACAGATCGTTGGCTTGACGTCTGTTGGTCGTGCAACGGTAGCCTTGCTCCAATTCAGTGAACCCAGACGTGTCATCCAGCGTCGAGTCTTGATAGATGTTGGTCGCTATCCGCCTCACGCATGACGCCGCTGCGCGGCAATGAGCTGGGCATACGGCCCATCGGCAGCGACCAGATCGGCGTGGCGCCCGCTGGCCACCACCTGCCCGTGGTCGATCATGACTACGCGGTCGGCCGAGAGGATGGTCGACAGCCGGTGCGCAATGACCAGGGTGGTGCGTCCCGTCATCAAGCGGGCCACGGCGGCCTTGATGAGCCGCTCGTTCTCGCTGTCCAGGTTGCTGGTGGCCTCGTCCAGCACGAGAATCGGCGCGTTCTTCAGAAAGGCGCGCGCCAGGGCGAGGCGCTGCCGCTGCCCGCCCGAGAGTTTGGCGCCGCGCTCGCCCACCATAGTGTCATAGCCGTCGGGCAGCCTGACGATGAACTCGTGAATGTTGGCCGCCCGCGCCGCTGCCTCGATCTCGTCGTCGGTGGCGTCCGGCTTACCGATGCGCACGTTCTCTCGGATCGAGGTATTGAACAGATAGTTGTCTTGCTGCACGATGGCGAGGCGGCAACGCAGGTCGTCCAGTGGAAAGTTGCGCAGGTCGACGCCGCCCATGCGGATGCGCCCTTATGTGGGTCCCAGAAGCGCAGCAGCAGGCTCACGCAGGTC
>WNEY01004127.1_pt1 | contig 12644 bp, 5 predicted proteins | sample 5400531 | NCBI WGS metagenome assembly WNEY01 (sample SAMN13153338, study PRJNA577476) | soil metagenome | isolation source: 200 cm saprolite under Douglas fir tree site 1 | place: USA:California | collected 2015-04-18
CGTCGGTGCTGCGCGCGGGCCTGATTCCCGAGCTCGACACGGGAGGACTCGCCGAGCCCGGTTCAGAGCACTGGCCCCGGGTGATCATGACCCCGGGCCCGCTTCCGCTTCGGGATCTCGCGCTGCGCCTCGCCGACCTAGCCCAGCTCCCAGCTTCGCTGGTGCTGGACGAGCTTGCTGCCGATCCGGCCAGAACGCCGCTGATCATCCGTCAGGCATTGCTTCCTCGAGAGGAACGACAGCGCCGCGGCGTGGTCGGCACCATTCCCGACCTGGCTGCCCGCCACGAAGCCTTCGGCGTCAGCGCTGCCCGTCGGCTCATTCTGGTTATCGACCAGTTCGAGGAGGTTTTCACCCAATGCTCTGACGGCGGCGAGCGCAAGCGCTTTGTGGACGCGATCTGCGCCGCAGCGCACGGTACCCGTCACGACCCTCCTGCCGCCCTGGTGGTGACCGGCCTGCGTGCGGGCTTCGTAGAGCACTGCACCGCGCACCCTGAGTTGGAGCCCGCGCTGCGTGACCCGCTCATCGTCGGCCCGATGAACTCCCGCGAGCTACGCGACGCTATCGAGCTGCCGGCGCGCCAGGCCGGGCTGGCCGTGGAGGCAGGCCTGGCCGCCACGCTGCTGCGCGACCTCGGGGCGGTCGAGCCGTCAGGCAACGCTACCCTCGCCACCTATGATCCGGGCAAGCTGCCGCTTCTCGCGCACGCGCTGCGTGAGACCTGGGAGCGCCGCGAACGCGGTCAGCTCACCATCTCCGCCTACGACGCGGTCGGCGGCATCAAGGACGCGATCGCCAGCAAGGCCGACGAGGTTTACGGGACCTTCGACGACCAGAGCAAGCAGGTGACCAGACGGCTACTTGAGCACATGGTCTCGGTCCACGCGGACGCCGAGGATACCCGCCGGCGCATGAGCCGCGGCGCGCTGCTTAGCGAGCTACCGGCCGCCGACGTGGATAGGGCCGGGCGGGTTCTTGACCGGCTGGAGAAGGAGCGGCTCGTCACCGCGGATGAGGACACGGTGCAGATCGCGCACGAGGCGCTGCTGCGCTACTGGCCAAAGCTGGCCGGCTGGGTGCAGGAGAACCGCGCCTGGCGCCGGGAACAACAGCGGCTGACAGAGCATGCCCGTGAATGGGAAGACGGCAACCGCCACCCCGATCGACTCCTCCATGGCGTTCATCTCGCCGCAGTCCGAGACCAGCTCGACAGCGTGCGCCGCGCTGAACTCGGCGCGCTGGAGACCGCGTTCTTGCGCGCTTCAGAGACGCGGCAGGGCCGCGCCGAACGGGCACGGCGACTTTTCGTAGCGGTGCTGATCGTCTTGGTGGTCCTAGCCGCCGGGTTTGCCTCGGTGGCGGAGAAGAACAGCCGCACAGCCAGCCAGCAGCAGGCCGTCGCCCGATCCACCCAATCCAACGAGCTTGCCGTCGAAGCAAACGAGCTGCGTGCTAGCGATCCGCAGATCTCGCTGCTGCTCAGCCTGGAGGCCTATCGGGTCGCACCCACCAAAGAAGCCGTCAGCAGCTTGCTTTCCGCGCAGGCCGGTTTCTTCAATGCCCACATAGACAGTCCCTTCGGCGCCGTGAACGCGGTCGCCTACGACCCGACCAACCCGCCCATACTGGCCACCGCCGACCAGAATAACCAGGTAACACTGTGGAACACCACCACCAGAACGAAGGTTACCGCGCTACCGGGCCGGTCTCCCTTTTACGCCGTGGCATTCGACAAGGCCGGCCGTTTCCTAGCTGGGGCGGAGCAGGACGGGACGATCATTGTCTGGGATGCGCGTGGCCCGTACCGGCAGGTGAAAGCCTTCAGGCGAGACATCAGCGCTGTCGATGCCCTTGCCTTCAGCCCCGACAGCTCGACTCTGGCTAGCGCTGGTGATGACGGAATCGTGACGCGCTGGCAGACAGGCACCTGGAAAATCGCCAGCAGTCTTGGCGCGGGCGCCGGACCCATCAACGGGATCGCGTTCAGTCCCAACGGCACCTACCTGGCCGCCGCTTGCGCCGACCACAACGTCCGGCTGTGGAACCTCAGCCGGCCCTTCCCCGGACCCCGGATATTGCTGGGCCACACGGGCCTGGTGAGCGCGGTCGCCTTCAGCCATGACTCCAGGCTGCTGGCCTCTGGCGGCGACGACGGCACCGTGCGCCTATGGGATACGCGCAAGGGAGTTCCGAGCGGTGTGCTCCTCAGTGGCACCGCTGCGGTGCGCGCGGTCGCCTTCAGACCGCACAGCCTGCAACTCGCCAGCGCTGGGGAGGACAACGTAGTCCGGCTGTGGGACGTGAGCACGCACACGCAGACCAGCGCCCTGACCGGTCCAGCCAGCCCTGTACTAGGTGTGGCCTTCAGCACCGACGGGCACTTGCTTGCCAGCGCTGACCGTAACGCCACAGTGGGCCTGTGGAACATTCCGGCTCCACCGCAGCCTGAGAGCACGGCTGTCGCGGTAGCCACGTCCGCGCCACAGTCCGGCGGAACGCTTGCCACAGCCGGCACGAACCAGAAAATAATCCTGTGGCATCTACTACAGCGCAACGGCTCCGGCACGCTGCCAGGAGTGACCGGTCGCACCGTGACGACGCGCAACGGCGGCGCGGCGTTCACCAGCATGGCGGTCAGCCCCAACGGGCAGATCCTGGCAACGCCCGCGGGCAAGGGCGTTGCGCTGTGGAACACCAGGGCGCGGAAACGGATCGGCATCCTGACAGCCCCCACGCGAGTCGACGCCGTCGCTTACCGGCCAGGCGCCCGCCACGGTAGTTTCACCATGATCGCCGCTGGTGGCTCGGACGGTGCCATCTACTTCTGGGGTCCAGGCAAGACCGTGCCAGCGCAGCTGAGCGCGCGACAACTATATGGGGTCAATGCCGTAGCTTTCAGCCCGGCCGGAACGCTGCTGGCCGCGGGCAATGACGACGGCACCATCTTGCTCGCCAGAGTCACTGTCGCAGGAAAACAAATCACCGCAAAAATCCTTACCCAGGCCTTCGATGCGCCCGGCCCGGTCGAGGCGGTCGCATTCAGCCCAGGCGGGCGCATACTGGCGAGCGCGTCCAATGACGGCACGGTCCAACTGTGGAACGTCAGGAACCCGGACAACCCGACGCTCCTGGCGACCCTGCATGGGCACACGCAGGCCGTGATCAGCGTCGCATTCAGCAGTGACGGCGAAACGCTGGCATCCTCGGCCGATGACAACACGATCCGCATCTGGCGCGTAGCCAACCCAAACGCACCGGCCCCGCTCGCCACGCTGACCGGGCTCGGCAGCCCCACCAGCGTCACGTTCGAGCCGGATAGCCACATCGTGGTGGCTGCCGCAGGCGACGGTACCCCTTTGTTCTGGGATACCAAAGCAAGTGAAGTCGCGAACCGAATCTGTGCATCCAACCCGGATGGCAACGCTCCCGATCTCACCCCGTTCCTGCTGGGTGTCACCTATCGCCCGGTGTGCCCGGCTGCGGGCTGAGGAGGCTCGATCCACGCGAGATCAACGAACCGGATCCCCGGCGGCTGCGGCTTGGAGCGGATGAGCTGGTTACCAGGATTGTCAGTTCGACCGGTTCGGCGGACTCTGTGCGAGCCGCCCTTATCGACCACAAGGGTGGGCTGCAGAGGCGATTGATGAAAGGCATCAAGGGACTGGGGTGCGGGCATGACAGATAAGGCCAGGGCGGTCGCAGGGCTGGCTTTTGCGACCGCGAACTGCTAGAACCGTAGCATGATCAACAGGGACGATAAGCCCCAATTCGGTGCAGAGCGACTGAAGTTACTGGTCTCGCGCTTAGCGCCGCACGCAGTCACCGACCGTGCCGAGGCCCCTCCCCGGAGGGTGGTAATCCTCGGCACGGCGACCGGTGTTCCATCTTGGGCAGACGCACACAGCGCGCTGGCCGCGGCGCTTGCCCTGCCGGTACCGACGGACCGAAGAGCTGCCGACGTGGTACGGCAGTACCTATCCGAGAAAGGCTCGCTCGGCGGTCAGCTGTTTTGGTGCGCGTACTCGATGATCCCGCTAGGCGATCCGCCGCTGGGCTACGAGCATCTCGCGAACCTCGTGGCGCGGGGCCACGTCGATGTAGTCTTGACGACGTCCTGGGATCCGTTGCTAGAGATCGCGCTCAGCAAGATTGTTCCGCCGACACAATATCGAGTTCTTACCCGAGGTGAACTCGGCGACGGTGACTTCGCAGGCGCGCTACTGCAGCGCGGTATTCCGCTCATCGTGAAGTTAAATGGCGATCTCCACGCGGGCCTGGTAACTTGCGCGGACCGGGACCTTGGGACTTTCTCGGAAAGCCGGGCGGTCGCTGACGCACTTTGTGAGCTATTCGCAGGTTCCGTAGTAGTGGCTGACGTTTCCGGCCGTACGCAACCCGACGGCGATGTGGTGGCCCTCGTGACGATGGCAGCCGAGGCGGGCTTGCTCTACGAGATCGGTCCCGCCGGCGGCAATCCCCGTGCCGACTGGTCTAAAAAGCACGCCGGCGTTACGAGCAACACAGTGACCGACCTTGATATCTTCATGATCGAACTCGACCGGCAAGCGGAGCTAGTGGCTCGGGACCGCTCGGGCACGCATAGTTGGCCTACACATGAACAGATGATCAGGTTTCTGGAGCTAAGCACCGGTTCGATACCCTTAGCTGCTGTCGCCCGCTACGTTTGGCAGCTCTATGAAAGACTGGCGAATGCCGGAGTGGATTGGATCGCATACATCGACGATCCGATTGCACCGGGCGGCATCGAGATCCGGAGGCGGCTAGCCCGCACGCCGATCGGCGCTTTGCCGAGCCTGAGTGTCCTAATTAATACTGACGGTGGCAATCGCCTCGTGGGCCGTCATGCCGTGGTGCCCTGGAATACCAGCGTGCCAAGCGGCGCGAGAATCGCCGTGGTGGATTCCGCCGCATTCTCAGGAAAGACGTTGGACTTGGCGAGCCGTGCATTGGCGGCGCGATTCGAAGGAATCGATGTCGTTCCGGCGGTCCTGGTTGCTTCCAAGAGCATTGTGGGCAGGATCGAAAATGGCGAAAAATGGCTTCAGAATCTTGTTTACTTGCGAGTCACCGAACGACACGACATCTTGTTCCCGTGGGGCCTTAGTTCGGCGACGGACACTGTCGTTCGCAAACTCGAACATGGACCGCACGGCCGTCAGGTCAAAATATTCCAGCGACCATGGGGTTCAGCCGAGGTATTCGCGACATCCGAGAACTGCTCGGCACGCATCCTTTCTATTGATGCTACTCAAAAGCTGAGCTTTCAACGACATCTTTGCCGAGATGAGCTATTCGTCGCGCTCGATGATGACGTCGGCATTGATATATCCGCTGACGATTTCGAAGGAGGGATCGTCGACGAATTTGATAGCCGTATAGAGTCTATAACGCTCGAAGCAGGAAACTGCATACTGATTCCGCGCGGGTTGTGGCATCGAGTTCGAGGCGCCAGGACGCGTGTCCGGATTCTTGAGATCGCCTTTGGCATATACGACGAGGAGTTTGATATTGAACGCCTCCTCGACCTCTATGGTCGAGCGGACAGCGCTGGAGGACGCACGTGACTCGGCAGATAAACCGATTGGATATGGGCGCGGGATCAAGTGCCGGTCGGCTGCTTATCGCAAACAATCGTGGTCCGGTGTCATTCACGTTCGGTGAGAACGGACTCCTGTCGGCTAGACGCGGCGGCGGTGGCGTGGTTACCGGGCTCTCCTCAGTGGTCGCGGGGCGCGACGTGCTGTGGGTCTGCATTGCGCTGAGCGATGCCGACCGCGCGGCCGTCCAAGGCAGGTCGGGCGGGCGGTTCGGCCTCGACGGGTCGCCGGGGGGTTCGGCCGTCCAGATGCTGGACATTCCGGCTGCAACGTTCTACCGGGCACACAACGGTGTGGCGAACTCGACCCTGTGGTTCGTTCACCACATGCTCTACGACACACCGAACCGGCCGCAGTTTGGTCCCGAGTTCCAGCGGGATTGGGAATGTTTCCGCGCTTACAACCATGCTTTCGCGCAAGCGCTGGCGGCCGGCGCGGGCTGGCCAGCCGACGCGACCCTGACTCCGGACCGCACCGCAGTCAGGGTCCTGGTGCAGGATTATCACCTGATCCTGGTCCCGCGGATGCTCGCCGACATGCGGCTGGATGCCAGGATCGCACACTTTACGCACACTCCGTGGGCGCCGCCCGACTACTTCCGGATCCTGCCAGACAACGTGGGCAGGGAGATCCTGGAAGGCTTGCTCGGTGCCGATCACGCCGGATTCCATTGCCAGCGCTGGGCCGATGCGTTCCTGGACTGCTGCGAGGTGATACTCGGTGCTCAGGTGGACCGGGCCAGACAGCAGGTCACTCACCACGGCCATGTGACCGGGATTGGCGTGCATCCGCTCGGCGTGGATTCCGGCGAGCTCATCAGCCGCAGCCGCGAGCCGGACGTGGACGCCAGGGTAGCGGCTCTGGCCGAGGTAGCTGGCGGCCGGAAGGTGATCGTCAGGATTGACCGTACCGAGCTGTCCAAGAACATCGTCCGCGGCCTGGCTGCCTACCGCCAGCTGCTAGTCGCGCATCCGGAATGGCACGGCAAGGTGATTCACCTCGCATTTGCTTACCCGTCGCGGCACGACCTGCCCGAATATCGCGAGTACACCGCCAATGCGCAACGCTTGGCCGACGAGATCTGCGATGAGTTCGGCACTGCGGACTGGAACCCGCTGATCTTCGAAGTCGAGGACGACTACGCCCGTTCGCTCGCCGCGTACCGGGTGGCCGACGTGCTGCTGGTTAACCCGACTCGCGACGGCATGAACCTGGTAGCCAAGGAGGGCCCGGTCGTGTCCGAGCGTGGCTGCGCGCTCGTGCTGTCCCGCGAGGCGGGCGTGGCAGCCGAGTTCGCCACGGACGCGCTGCTGGTCAACCCGTACGATGTGGTCGAGACCGCGCAGGCGCTGCACAGGGCGCTCATCATGACAGATCAAGAACGTAGCCGACGTGCGGCATCACTCGCCCAGGTTGCCGCCGCCCTCTCGCCAGCCCAATGGTTCGTCGATCAGCTTGCCGCACTGGAAATCCCCCGCCAGCAAGGGTGATCTGTGCTAGCACGCCATGGCCATCCGCGTGCCGCGAGCGCCCACCCTGGCGCAGCTCAGAGAGGGGCAGCTCAGCACGTCCTGCTCAACTTGCTCGCGTCGTGGTCCTGAACGCCCTAGCATCTGTCAACCGCCTGTCAGGGGCGTTCACGCGGCCTGCTCATCGGATGCGGCCGACAGGAGCCGCTTGAGCTGGCGCAGGCCGTAGTAGGTCCGTGATTTGACGGTGCCTTCGGGGATGTTCAGCAGCTGGGCGGCCTCGGGCACCGACCGGCCCATGTAGTAGATCTCGATGATGACTTGCCGGTGTTCGGGTGTCAGCTGCGCGAGCGCGGCCCGCACCTCCATGGCCGTCATGGCCTGGTCGATGCCGTTCACCGCGGTGGGCCGGTCCTGCGGCCGGCTCTCGATGAGGTCCTCGTGCCGCGACTGGGTCCGCCACAGGTCGGTGGCGACATTGCGGGCCACCGTGAACAGCCATGGCCTGATGGTTTGCGCATGGCCGTCGACTACCTCGGGGTGCCGCCAGGCGCGAAGCAGGGTCTCCTGGATGACCTCGTCCGCGCGATAGTGGTTGCCGAGCGTGAGCTTGAGCGCGAACCGCCTGAGTACCAGGCTGTGAATCCGCCACAGCTCGTTCATCGATTCGCTGCGGGTCCTGGCCGGGCTCACCGCCGCGCCCGCCTGCTCGTGGGCGCGTACCAGGACGAGGGCTGGCGCCGGGTGGCCGGTCTGGCGGTGGGTATCGGTCTGGTGGTCCAGTACGGCAGCGTTCATGACTCTCGTCCTCCCGAGTCCGGCCGAAGAACCTGCGCCCTCGGACTGCTGCCATCGTGCTCGACCACCCCCAGGCACAACATCCGTGAGATCAGTGACGAATAAGCCCCGAACTCAGTGACATCGGGTCTGGCGAGCCAGCTCTGACGTGCCGTGGTTGGTGGTGCCGGTGGGCTGGGGTGGTTACGATCGCGTTTGTGGCGGGCGGGCTGGTGGGGCGCGGTAGTGAGCTGGCGTTGCTGGCCGGGCTGGTTGGCGGGCTGTCAGCGGGTGTTGGCGGTGTCGTGTTCGTGGAAGGGGAGCAGGGGATCGGGAAGTCGTCGGTGCTCCGGGCGGGCCTGGCGGGTGCTGAGGCGGCTGGATGCCGGGTGTTCTGGGCGGCGGCCGAAGAGCTTGGGCAGCGGGTTCCGCTGCAGCTGATGATGGAGTGCCTGGGCCCGGCGGCGGAGCCTGGGAAGGCGGGCGGGCTTGTGCCCGGCAGCGGCGGGGTGATGGCTGGTGATCCGGTGCTGGCCGGGATTGAGCGGCTGCTCGCGGTAGTTGACCGGTTGTGCGCTGATTCTCCCGTGGTTCTTGTGGCCGAGGACTTGCAGTGGGCGGATGAGGCGAGCGTGCTTGTGTGGTACCGGCTGTGCCGGGCGGCCGGGCAGATGCCGTTGCTGCTGGCGGGTTCGTGGCGGCCGGGGACGGGGGGAGAGGATCCTGGCCGGCTGCGGCGGGCGGTGGCATCGCGCGGCGGGAGCGTCGTAAAACTCGGGCCGTTGCCGGACGGGAAGGTCGCCGAGCTGGTGGGGGATCTGCTGGGCGGGCATCCTGGGCAGCGGCTGGCTGACTTCGTGGCCAGTGCGGGCGGTAATCCGCTTTACGCGCGGGAGCTGACTGACGGGCTGCTCAGGGAGGGTCGGGTGATGCTTGCGGCCGGGGTGGCGGAGCTGGCGGATCAGCCGGTGCCGGCATTAGTGCCGATTTCGCTGACGGCGGTGATCGGCGAGCGGCTGGACGGACTGGCCGTTCATGTGGTTGCGGCGCTGCAGTGGGCGGCGGTGCTTGGCGCTGAGTTCTCCGTTGCCGATCTTGAGGTGGTCTCGGGCCTGCCGGCCGGGGATTTGCTGCGTGTTGTCGAGGCGGCGCTCAGCGCCGGGGTGGTGGCTGAGGCCGGCCCGCGCCTTCGGTTCCGGCACGGTCTGATCCGCCAGGTCTTGTATGAGAGAATGCCGGCCGGAATGCGGGCCGTGCTTCATGTCGGGGCGGCCCGTGCACTCGCCGACGCGGGCGGAGGTCCGGCCCGGGTCGCTGCTCAGCTCGCTGCCGCCGAGCACACCCCCGGGACTGGCGTCGAGGCCTGGGTCGTTGACTGGCTCACTGCCGCCGCTCCGGCGCTCACGTTTCTGGCTCCTGCTGTCGCTGCTGACCTGATCGTTGATGTCTTGGGGCAGCTTCCGCAGACCGACCCGCGGCGCGAGGATCTTGAGGCCAGGCTGGTGACTGTCGCCTTCCTGCTCCAGCGTAATGACGACGTGGAACGGGCTGGCCGACGCTTGCTGACCGACGCTCGCGATCCCGACCGTGTCGCTGAGATGGCCTGGCTCATCGGCAATACGTTCATGCGTACCGGCCATGGCGCCGAGGCTTCCTTGACCGTCCGGGGAGCGCTCAGCCGGGCCGGCCTCAGCGAAGCGTGGACCGCGAAGCTGACCGCGCTCAGCGCCGTCATACAGATGGTATTGGGGCTGCCCGACCAGGGCGCGAGCGTGTTCGATGACGCGCTGGCGGTGGCGGAGCGCTCCGGTGACCGGCTCGCCATCGGCTACTCGCTGCACGCCCTGTCGCTGCGCAGCATTATCCGGCGGGACACGGCCGGCATGCTGGATCTGACGAGCCGCGGACTGGCTGTGATCGGCGGTGATCCGGAGGCCTCCGACCTGCGGCTGCTGATGCTCGCCAACCGGGTTACCGTGCTTGGCGAACTCGACCGGCAGGCCGAGGCCATCGATACCGCACGCGAGGCGCTGATGCTCGCCGAGCAGGCCGGCACGCCCCGCCTTGCCACTGTCCGTCACGCGCTCGCCAACCAGTATTTCTCTTTCGGCCAGTGGGACGACGCTCTCGTCGAGATCGATCCAGCGGTTGGCCTGCCCGGCCCGAAGTACATGCCGTTGCTTGTCCAGGGGCTGATTGCCCTGATCGCGGCCCACCGTGCGGACTGGGAGACAGCGGAGGATCACCTGAGCGGAATGCCCGATCGGTCGGGCATCCGCGACGACGCGATGCCGAACGCGCAATTCATCCTGTTGGCGCGTGCCCTGCTGGCGGAGCGGGCGGGCAGCTACGGCGAGGTCCTCGGCATCTTGTCGATGGCGATCGAGCCGGACTTCGCGCAGTTGATGACGAACCGATACCTTCTGCTGCCGGCTCTGGCGCGGGCTGCTTCGGAGCTGGCCGATGAAGCGACGCTTGCTGCCGCCGCGGCGGCGGCGCAGCAGGAGGCGGAACGGGAGCAGCTGCCCGTGAAATCCGCGATGGCTGATCAGTGCCGTGGGCTGATGACCGGTGATCCGGGCCCGGTGCTGGCGGCCGCTGACTATTTCGCTGCGGCCGGGCGACTGCTTGACCATGGCCTCGCGCTCGAGGACGCCGCAGTGCTGGCCGCCCGCCGGGATGATCCGGCCTCGGCTCGGCCTGCGCTGGCGGGAGCGATGGCGGCATATCAGGCGCTCGGTGCCGACTGGGATATACATCGCGCGAGTGCGCGGCTGCTCCCATTGGGGATCCGGCACAGGCGGCCTGCGTACCCCAGTCGCCCGGCGTCGGGGTGGGGAGCGCTCACGCCGACCGAAGTGAAGATCGCCCGCCTGGTAGCGGGCGGGCGGTCGAATCCCGATATCGCGGCCGAGTTGTTCTTGTCGCGGAACACGGTGCAGACGCATGTGTCGCACATCCTGGCCAAGCTGGGCGCGCGGTCGCGGGTCGATATAACGGCCGAGGCGCGCAGGCACGCGTCGTCTTCTGACCGGGCGACCGCCTGAACCAGTAACTCACGACAAAACACCTGTAGCGCCCGGCCTGGGCGCAACGATCAGGGCCGCGTGCGTGATTTCCCCCCGCGATCCCGCCAGCCCCGGCCGCGTGCGTGATTTCCCCCCGCGATCCCGCCAGCCCCCTGGGCGCGCACCTGCGGGTCGAGATCGCCGCCCAAGCATTGAGGCACGCGTCGCCCTCGGACTGGGCGGCCGCCTGATCCGCAATTAGCCGGGGTGCGTTGAACTGCAAGCGATTCCTTTCGTAGTCCTACCCGCGCGGCGCAGAGCCATCAACAAGGCCGCGTGAGGACGCTCTCCGCGGGCAATGAGCCCGCGCATGCGAAATGGAGCTCGCGATGAGTGAAGCCTGCCCGAGGCCGCTGCATGGCATCCCTTCCGCTGACGCCGGGGCCAAGGTCAGCCAGCTTTACTGCCAGAACAGTGGCTACGTGCTCAGCTACGTCACTGGACTGCTGAGGGTTCGCTACCTGGCCGAAAATGTCGTTCAGGAGACCATGCTGCGCGCGTGGCGGCACTGCGACGAGCTCAGCCGTTCGCGCCACGCGCTGCGGATCTTGCGGCTGGAGCTGGGCGCAGCGGTGCCAGAACCCGCGCGCCGGGCCGCCTGAGCCGTTCTCGCGGAGGTCAAGCCATGCCATCTGACATTCAGTTCAACGAGCAAGAGGCCACTCTGTTCGTGGTCCTGACTGGGATGCGGCCGCCGCTGATCCCGACGGCGACGTTGTATGAGGCCGGCGATCTGGCCAATCACACCGCCGACCGGATCGACAGGGAGCTGACGCCGCTGGTCGAGCAGGTAGTCGGCCAGGTACTGACCGGGATGAACTCGGCGGTGTCGCCAGAATTCGCTGACTCGCTGGCCAGGTACACGTCGAAGCCGCCTGGCTATTTCCCTGAGACGTCGGCGCAGCTGCGGCAGATGGGTGATTTCGCGGTGTCGACCGCTGCCCAGGTCGAGTACATGAAGGTGGAGGCGATCGCGACGCTGGCGTCGCTGATCGCGACGCTGGTGATCGAGGCGGCGCTGTCGTTCTTCTTCCCCGAGATCGGGCTGGAGATGATGGCGGCCGAGTGCGCCATCGTGCGGTTCATACTCAACACCCTGATCGGGCGGTTGCTGGCGCATATTTTGTCGGCGGCGCTGATCGGGATCGGGATCCAGGTGCTGCTGGACTCGATCGCGCAGGCGGTGCTGATCGGGGAGGGCATCCAGCAGAGCTGGAACTGGAAGGAGACCGGCCTGCAGGTCGCGGTCGGCGCGCTCGGCGGGGCGATGGGGCTGGCCCTGCATCCGCTAGAAGCGTGGGCGTCGCACGAACTGGCCGACGTCCTGACAGGCTTTCTCGGCCACGATGCGTTGGACCTCGCGGACAACCTGGCGGTGGACGCGGCCAAGGACCTGGCCGGCACTGCTGGCGGCGTCCCGGCGAAGGACCTGGCCGATGCCGCCGCCGGCGTCCCGGCGAAGGACCTGGCCGGGGACGTGGCCAAGCACGTCCCGGATGGCGTCCCGGCGAAGGGGATGGAGCCGCGTCCGGACGGTGGGCCTGCGGTAACCGGGCCGCCGGCTGACGGGCCGGGGTGGAAGGCGCCGCCTGCGGTCTGGTCGCGGGAATGGGCGATCGAGAAGATGGCCGAGATCCCGGTGGGCCTTGTGATCGGCGGGATTCATAACGCTGGTCATGAGACGCTGTTCAATTTGTTCCTGACCGGGC
>WNEY01002960.1_pt1 | contig 12643 bp, 8 predicted proteins | sample 5400531 | NCBI WGS metagenome assembly WNEY01 (sample SAMN13153338, study PRJNA577476) | soil metagenome | isolation source: 200 cm saprolite under Douglas fir tree site 1 | place: USA:California | collected 2015-04-18
ACGCGGCGGCAGAGCCGTAGCGCACGGGCGGCAGCAGGTCGCGGACGTCATCTGGGCCGGCCGAAGGCATCGGCCGGGTGTAGGTCGGCTGGCCGTATCGGTCGGCCTGATCGGCAACGGTCTGCGAGGCGACGGGCCCGATACCCGGGCCAGCGCTGAAGGCGGGGCCGGGGCCCGCCGCGTGCCCGTCAGCCGGGCCGAAGCCGGCCGGGCTCGGCACGAGCGTCTGCGGGTCGAGCGCCGCCGCCCACGCCGCGAGTTCCTCGGCGGACGGCCTGCTCGCTGGATCGCGGGCCAGTGCCCTGATCACGAGCGGCCGCAGCGACGACGGCAAGCTGCTCAGATCCGGCTCCCCGTGCATGATCCTGAAGAAGATCGCCTCGAACGTTCCGGAACCGAACGGCGGCCGACCGAGCGCGGCGAACGCGACCGTGGCGCCCCAAGAGTGCACGTCAGAGGCCGGGCCGCTGTCCTTGCCCTCGATGACCTCGGGCGCCAGGTAACCGGGAGTTCCCATGAACATGCCGGTCATCGTGAGCCTGGTGGTCTCGGCCAGCTGCGCGATGCCGAAGTCGATGACGACGGGCTCCCCGTCGGAGATCATCACGTTGCCTGGCTTCAGGTCGCGGTGCACGACCCCGGCGGCGTGGACCGCACCGAGCGCCTTCGCTAGTCCGTACGCCAGCCTGCGCAGCGCCGCTCCAGATAGCGGCCCGCCGGCGGACACCACCGAGTCGAGGGCGAGCCCTGGTACGTACCTGGTGACGATGTAAGGGGTGTCGCCTTCTAGATCGGCTCCGAGCACCTCGGCCACGTGCTGGCTGCGCACTCGGTGCATGGTCTCGACCTCGCGGGCCAGGCGCCGCCTCGCGTTCTCATCCTGCGCCATCTGAGGATGCAGGGCTTTGACCGCGACCTGTTGCCCGCTGTCGTCGGCGGCCAGGTACACGATCCCCATACCGCCCTGGCCGAGTTGCCTGATCACGCGATAGGGCCCAAGCCGCTCCGGCGTGCGGTCCTGAACCCTCATGACGACCAGCTTACGTATTCCTGGCACGAGAAACCCCTGGCGTTGCCAGATGGTTCCGCAACCTGTACCTGAGCGAGACGATGCGATAACTAGCCGCAATGGAACTTTCAGTCCCCTGAGGTTCCTGGGTCCCTAGGGTTGCCACCTTTCGGGGGTTCCGGGGGGCGCCCCCCGGGTCAGCAGCCGTCAGGTGCCGGCCACCAGCCGCCGCAGCGCGGTCGCTGTCTGCGCGTTCTGCTCGGCCTGCGCGACCAGGCCCTTGGCCAACTCGGCCGCCCACTCGGCGATCGGCACCGCGTTGCGCGACAGCACGATGCCGCGAACCTCATGGCAGATCTCCGCGACTGGCGCGCCCCGGTGCAGGCCGAGCGTCATGCTTTTCTCGCCGAGCCTGACTGAGACCTTCGTCACGGTGCCAGGGCGGTTCTGCATGCGGTCGGCCATGGAACGGCTGCGTTCGACGGTCACGCAGCCAGGAGGAAGCGAATCACCGAGCGTCTCGGTCAGGACCTTGGCGTAAATCGCGATGTCCGAGCTATCGGCCCGCAGCGCACCCATCACCATCTCAAGCGAGAGGCCGTCATCGGCCGGGACGACCGAATTGTCAGTGCCGTCTGTCATCGTCGCTTCCCCGCTGCCGCTGCTCCGCGTCGGTCCTGCTCCGCCGTCGGTACCTCCGCCTGCATGTTACCGTCCGGCGAACTTCGCCTTGCCAGGTCCATTTTCCACTTACCGTCCGACGAACTTCGCCTTGCCCGGCCCATTCTCGACAAAACTCCGCATTCCCGTGCGCTGGTCCTCGGTCGCGAACAGGCCGGAGAAATGCAGTCGCTCGATCTCAAGTCCGGTGTCGAGGTCGACGTCTAGGCCCTCGTCAATCGCCTGCTTGGCCGACCGCAGCGCTATCGCGGGGCCAGTGCGGTACCGCGCCACCAGCTCGACGGCGGCCTGGTACACCTCGCTATCTGGCACGACCTTGTCGACTAGGCCGATAGCGAGCGCCTCGTCGGCCGCCACGAACCGGCCGGTGAACACGATGTCCTTGGCCCTGGCCGGGCCGATCAGCCGCGGCAGCCGCTGGGTGCCGCCAGCGCCGGGGATCACTCCGAGCAGGATCTCGGGCTGCCCGACCTTGGCGCTCTCCCCGGCCACCCGGAAGTCGGCGCAGAGCGCGAGTTCGAGGCCGCCGCCGAGGGCGTAGCCGGTGATCGCGGCAACGACCGGCTTGCCGATCCTGGCCACGGCCGTGAACGAGTCCTGCAGCCGCCTGCCGCGGGCGGCCATGCTCGCGTAGCTGGCTTCGGCCATCTCCTTGATGTCGGCACCGGCCGCGAACACCTTCTGGCCCCCAGAAAGGACGACAGCCCTGACTTCGTCGTCCTCGCCTACCTGCTGGGCGGCCTGCGCGATCTCGGACTGGACCTGGGCGTTCAGCGCGTTCATCGGGGGCCGATCCAGGCGGATCGTAGCGATCGCCTGCTCGATTTCGACTCGCACGAACTCGCCCATAGCAGAACCTCCGCCGATGCCGATCCGCTTGCTCACCCGCCGGAGCGATCTTAAGCCTGAGGGCCTGCCCAGCGGTGACTGGGCAGGCCCTCAGTGCTGGCCGGGGGGACGACCCCTCCGAACCCCCGCAGGGGGTCGGCATGGTCAGGTACTACTCGCCGACGGCGCGCGGCAGGGTGACGCCCTGCCAGCTGTTCAGGAATCCGCGCACCTCAGACTCGCTGTACCTGCGGTGTCCGCCGGGGGTGCGGATCGAGGACAGCTTGCCGCCACGGGCCCAGCGAGTCACGGTCTTGGGGTCGACTCTGAGCATGGCGGCAACCTCGGCTGGGGTGAGGAGCCTGTTGTCGGGCTTGATCTGAGTTCTCACTGCGCAGATCCTCTCGTTGCTACCTAGGTAGTGACCTCGTGACTTACAGTGACCACTGGTGGCACTACTCCTTGAAGTCGTTGAATCACAGGATGTCACATGTGGCTCGGCTTTGCTGGCGTTCTAACCGGCTAGGCGAAGAATTTCACCGGCCAATCCCGATGTCGCTGGTAGAAGGACGTGAACGGAGGCGTGACGGTTTACTCCGCAGGGTAACTTGTCAATCACAATGAGTGCAACTGTTCTCGCATGCGAATCAACCGCGCCGACCATTGTTGACCTGGTCTGACGCCCTTTGCTATGGCATTGCCCTACCAGCCGGCTACCGCAAGTCGCCGCTCACCAGGCCAGCTGGCGCGACCGGAAGCCGGACCAGACCGAGTTCGGCCGATGCCGCCAGCAGCGGATGCTGTGGCAGCACGCGCACCGTGTACCCGAACGGGCCCGGCTGACCCAAGACCGCCTCGCCGCAGTACCAGGCGACCGCGTCGGGGCCGGGCTGGGACTCAAGCATCAGCTCGGAGACCGCCGGGTCGATGATCTCGTCGTCACTGCCCGCCTTGCCGTAGACGACCTCGACCGTGACATCGTCAGGGACCAGCCCGCCGAGCGCCACGCCCGCCCGCACTGCGAGCTTGGCTCCGGGCGACTGCTCGCTGTCGTCGCTTTCCACCAATTCGATCCGCACCGAAGGCCAGGACTGCTCGACGCGCTGCTTCCAGGCGGTTAGCTCGGCCGCCCCTGCGAACTGGCCAGACTGATCGCTTGCCTCCCCCGCTCCGTCGGCTCCCCGGCCGAGCAGTGCCCGCGACGAGCGTGCGGCCGGCAGGTACAGATCGGTGGTGTACTGCCTGACCATCCTGGTCGCCTGCGTCTTAGGCCCGAGCGTGCGCAGCGTGTGGGCGACCATTTCCAGCCAGCGTCTCGGCAGGCCATCGGCGCCTTTGTCGTAGAACATCGGCGCGACCGACTCCGCGAGCAGATCATAGAGGGCGGTCGACTCGACGGCATCGCGCCGGTTCTGGTCGGTGACCGAGTCGGCGGACGGAATAGCCCAGCCGTTCTCCCCGTCGAACCACTCGTCCCACCAGCCATCCAGGATCGACACATTGAGCGCGCCGTTGAGCGAGGCCTTCATGCCCGACGTGCCGCAGGCCTCCAGCGGCCGCAGCGGGTTGTTGAGCCAAACGTCGCAGCCTTGGACCAGGATCCGCCCGAGCGCCATGTCGTAGTCGGGCAGGAACACGATCCGCTGCCGCACTGCCGGGTCATCGGCGAACCGCACCATCTGCTGGATCAGCGCCTTGCCGCTGTCGTCGGCCGGGTGGGATTTGCCGGCGATCACGATCTGCAGCGGCCGATCCTTGTCAAGCAGCAGCGCGGTGAGCCGCTTGGGGTCGTGCAGCATCATCGTGAGCCGCTTGTAGGAGGGCACTCTTCGAGCGAACCCGATGGTCAGGATGTTCTCATCCAGCGCGCTGCCGATCCAGGCCAGCTCTGCGTCTGACGCACCGCGCTGCCGCCAGGAGGCCCGCAGCCGGTTCCTGGCGTGCCGCACAAGTCTCGCCCGCAGCATCCGCCTGATCTCGAAGATCCGCACCGGGTCGGCCGCGACGGCCTCCCAGGCCAGCTCGTCGTCGGCCAGCCAGTCGGCGTCACCGGCCCCGTGCCCGTTCTGCGCGATGTCCAAGATCTCGGTCGCGACCCAGGTTGGCGCGTGCACGCCGTTGGTGACCGAGCCAATCGGCACCTCGCTCGTGTCGAACCCGGGCCACAGGCCCGTGAACATCTTCCGGCTCACCCGCCCGTGCAGCTTGCTGACCCCGTTGACCCGCTGCGCCAGCCGCATGCCCATCACGGCCATGTTGAACACCTCGGGGTTGCCGCCCGGGTAGGTCTCGGTGCCGAGTGCGACCAGTTCCTCGACCGGCAAACCCGCCTCGCCGCTGTCCGGCCCGAATTGCCACTCGATCAGTTCAGTGTCGAACCGGTCGATACCGGCCGGCACCGGCGTGTGCGTGGTGAATACGGTTCCGGCCCTGGTCAGCTCCACCGCCTCGGCGAATGAGGCGCCCGCGGCGACGTACTCCCTGATCCGCTCGACGCCCAGGAAGCCGGCGTGGCCCTCGTTGGTGTGGAACACCTCAGGCTGGCGGTGCCCGGTAATCTCGCAGTACAGCCGGACGGCCCGGACGCCGCCGATGCCGAGCAGCAGTTCTTGCCGCAGTCGATGATCGCTCGACCCGCCGTAGAGCCGGTCGGTAACCTCGCGCAGCAGCGGGTCATTGTCCTCGATGTAGGTGTCGAGCAGCAGCAGCGGCACTCGGCCGACGTCGGTGACCCAGATCTGGGCCGCCATCTCGGCGCCGCCGTGCAGGCCGACCACGACCTTCGCCGCGGCCCCGGTCTCGGTTCGCAGCAGGCCGATCGGCAGGCCGGCCGGGTCAGAGGCGGGGTACCGCTCGGTTTGCCAGCCCTCGGCCGACAACGCCTGGGTGAAATAACCGTGCCGATAGAGCAACCCGACGCCGATCAGCGGCACGCCCAGGTCGCTGGCTGACTTCAGATGGTCACCGGCGAGGATGCCAAGGCCACCTGAATACTGCGGCAATGCTGCGGTGATGCCATATTCGGGAGAAAAATATGCGATGGCTTTTGGCCCGGCTGCCGACTGGCCGGACGACTGATACCAGCGTGGTCCGGTGAGGTAGCCGTTCAGCTCATCGACCGCAGCGGACAGCCGCCGCAGGAAATCCTGGTCCTCGGCCAGAGCGCTGAGCCGCTGCGGCGAGACGAGCGCGAGCAGCGCGACCGGGTCATGCCCGCTCGCCTCCCACGCGGCCTGGTCTATCTCGGCGAACAACGCCCTGGTCGGCGCGTGCCAGGACCAGCGCAGATTGAGCATCAAGGTGCGCAGCGACGCGAGCGGCGCTGGCAGGGCGGGGTGGATGGTGAATCGACGGATTGCTCTCACGCAGAATGAGACTAATGCGTGACTGAGCAGCCAGCACACCCAACCCAGCGGCAAAGCCATGGGCTTGGTCAGATTGATCACGCCGGCCTCACCACATTGCGGCCATCAGAGGCCGCAAGCAGAGATACCCGGAGAAAGGCCGGCCCCGGTGCATGGCCGCAAGCCGGTCAGGGTAGCTTTCCGGAGTGATCGGCAGGATCCCGATACTTGACGTCCAGCCCCAAGTCGACTGTGGTCGTCGCCCCGCCAAGGCCACGGTCGGCGAAACGTTCCAGGTGACGGCAACCGTGTTCCGCGAAGGACACGAGATGCTGGGCACCGGCGCGGTGCTCCGAGATCCGTGCGGTGCGACCGCACCGCTAATCATCATGCGAGAAATCGCGGAAGGCTCCGACCGGTACGGCGCCGAGGTGACGCCTGACTCCCAGGGGCTGTGGCATTTCAAGGTGCAGGCGTGGGGCGATCCGTTCGCGCACTGGCGGCACGACGCGGCGATCAAGGTGCCGATCGGCCAAGACGTCGAGCTGATGCTCGCCGAGGGCGCGCAGTTGTTCGAGCTGGCCGCTAAGCAAGCGGCGAAGGCGGGCGCTAAGGCAACGAGCGACGCGGCCAAACGCCGGGCGAAGGCAGCACGCAAGCTGTTCGAGTCTGCCGCGCAGACCATGCGTGACGACGAGGCCGTGCTGATCGACCGGCTCGGTGCGGCGTTTACGGCCGAGATCACCAAGGCGCTGGCTGAGTTCCCGTTGCGCGTGCTGGTGACCAACTCCGCCTGGCATCCGCTGATCGTCCACAGGCAACGGGCGCTATTCAGTTCGTGGTACGAATTCTTCCCCAGATCAGAGGGCGCGAAGATCGACCCTTACGGCCTCCGCGACCCAGTGTCAGGAACCTTCCAGACCGCGACCGAGCGGCTCGACGCGATCGCCGAGATGGGCTTCGACGTGGTCTACCTGCCGCCCATCCACCCGATCGGCACGACGGCGCGCAAGGGCAGGAACAACTCGCTGGTAGCCGGGCCAAGCGACCCTGGATCACCCTGGGCGATCGGCTCGCCGGCCGGCGGGCATGACACCGTCAATCCCGACCTTGGCACGATCGCCGATTTCGACGCGTTCGTGAGCCGAGCCCGTGCGCTCGACCTCGAGGTGGCGATCGACCTGGCGTTGCAGACCTCGCCCGACCATCCGTGGGTCAGCAAGCATCCCGAATGGTTCACCACGCGGGCCGACGGCACGATCGCCTACGCCGAGAACCCACCGAAGAAGTACCAGGACATCTATCCGCTGAACTTTGACAACGATCCCGCGGGCATCTACGCGGAGATCCTGCGGCTGGTCAAGTACTGGATCGGGCACGGCGTGACCGTGTTCCGCGTCGACAACCCGCACACCAAGCCGTTGCCGTTCTGGGAACGCCTGCTCGCCGAGATCGCCCGGACCGATCCCGACGTGATCTTCCTGGCCGAGGCCTTCACCAGGCCGGCGATGATGCACGCGCTGGCGGCGATCGGCTTTCACCAGTCTTATACGTATTTCACCTGGCGTAACACGGCGCAGGAGTTTATCGAGTACCTGACCGAACTCGCCGGCCCCGCGTCCGCGTACATGCGTCCGAACTTCTTCGTCAATACCCCGGACATTTTGTGCGGATACCTTCAGCACGCCGGCCAGGCGGCATTCAAGGTGCGGGCGGTGCTCGCCGCCATGCTGTCGCCGTCCTGGGGCGTCTACTCGGGTTTCGAACTTTGTGAGAACACACCGTTGCGCCCAGGCAGCGAAGAGTATCTAGACTCGGAGAAGTACCAATACAAGCCCCGAGACTGGGTGGCAGCGGCAGATGCGAACCTTACGATCTCGCCATTTATCTCGCAACTCAATGCGATCAGGCGATCACACCCCGCTCTATGGCAGCTCCGCAACCTGCGCTTTCATTTTCCGGACCAGCCTGAGATTCTGTGCTTTTCTAAGAGAGCGGGTGCGGCGAAAACCGGTGCCTCCAGCAGCGATACGGTTCTCGTCGTAGTCAACCTCGACCCGCACCAACCCCGCCAGGCCACGATCTGGCTGGACGGGGCCGCACTCGGCATCGAGGCCAGTGCGGGGTTCACGGTAACCGATGAGCTGACTGGTGCGTCTTATCAGTGGGGCGAGGCTAACTATGTTCGCCTGGACCCAGGCAGCGCACCGGCACACATCTTCACGGTCTCCGCCGACCAGCCAGGCGGCAGGGGCTAGCCGGCTATTGTGCACTGAACTACGGCGTTTAGGCACAATACGGCGACAACCGCACGACGGACGGATTCCACGGACCGACAGGCGTGATTACGCCATCGGAGCCGCCCCACCGTCCGCTTCGGCTTGAGATCGCTGCCAGCCAGCACACCCGATCGGCTTGGCACGTCACAAATCACGTTAGAACCCAGGAGACACCGCAGTGGCGACACCGCAAGAATCAGCGTCGCAGGGGAGTTCGGCCCCCGTCACTCCCGTGAGCATGTTCCGGACCAGCTCGGCCGCCCCCAACGAGCCGGTTCCGAATTCCTTCTCCTTTGACAAGCCTCGTGATCCCGACTGGTTCAAGCACGCAGTCTTCTACGAAGTGCTGGTCCGCGGATTCCATGATTCCAACGGCGACGGCACCGGCGACCTGCGCGGCCTGATCTCCCGGCTTAACTATCTCGAGTGGCTCGGCATCGACTGCATCTGGCTACTGCCGATCTACGCCTCGCCGCTGAAGGACGGCGGTTATGATATCGCGGACTTCACGGCGATCCTGCCCGAGTTCGGCACTATCGGGGACTTTGTCGAGCTAGTCGAAGCTGCGCACGCGCGCGGCATCCGGGTAATCGCCGACTTGGTGATGAACCACACGAGCGACCAGCATCCTTGGTTCCAGGCCTCACGCAACGATCCCGATGGTCCCTTCGGCGACTTTTACGTGTGGTCGGACTCCGACGACCGGTACACCGAGGCGCGGATCATCTTCGTCGACACCGAGCAGTCCAACTGGACCTTCGACCCCGTGCGCGGCCAGTACTTCTGGCACCGGTTCTTCAACCACCAGCCCGACCTGAACTACGAGAACCCCAGGGTTCAGGACGCGATGCTTGAGGTGCTGCGGTTCTGGCTGGACCTTGGCATCGACGGGTTCCGGCTGGACGCCGTGCCTTACCTGTACGAGCGCGAAGGCACCAACTGCGAGAACCTCAAGGAGACGCACGAGTACCTCAGGCGGGTGCGGACCGAGATCGACCGGCTATATCCGGACCGGGTGCTGCTCGCCGAGGCGAACCAGTGGCCTGCCGACGTGGTGGAGTACTTCGGCGACGCGACCGTCGGCGGCGATGAGTGCCACATGGCGTTCCACTTCCCGCTGATGCCGCGCATCTTCATGGCCGTCCGGCGCGAGCAGCGCTACCCGATCTCGGAGATCCTGGCCCAGACCCCGCAGATCCCATCCGGCTGCCAGTGGGGCATCTTCCTGCGCAATCACGACGAACTGACCCTGGAGATGGTCACCGACGACGAGCGCGACTACATGTACGCCGAGTACGCCAAAGACCCGAGGATGAAGGCGAACATCGGGATCAGGCGTCGCCTCGCACCCCTGCTGGATAACGACCGCAACCAGCTTGAGCTGTTCACCGCGCTGCTGCTGTCGCTGCCCGGTTCGCCGGTCATGTACTACGGCGACGAGATCGGCATGGGCGATAACATCTGGCTCGGCGACCGCGACGGCGTCCGCACCCCGATGCAGTGGACTCCTGACCGCAACGGCGGCTTCTCGATCTGCGACCCGCAACGCCTGTATCTGCAGCCCAATACCGACCCGATCTACGGCTACCAGGCGCTCAACGTCGAGGCCCAGGAGCGCAACACCGGATCACTGCTGCACTGGACCAGGCGCATGATCGAGATCCGCAAGCGCCACCCCGTGTTCGGCCTGGGCCGCTGCGTCGAGCTGACCAGCTCGAATCCCGCCGTGCTGGCGTTCGTCCGCGAGTACGACGACACTCAGGCGCCTGAACTGGTCGGTAACCCGATCCTTTGCGTCAACAACCTGTCCAAGTTCCCCCAGCCGGTCGAACTCGACCTGAGCCAGTACAGCGGTTACTCCCCGGTCGAGTGCATGGGTGGCGTCTCATTCCCGCCGATTGGCGAGCTGAGCTACCTGCTCACACTCCCCGGCCACGGCTTCTACTGGTTCGTACTGGAGCCCCCCACCCAATCCGCCGTCTAACTGCTCCCTCTTCTCTGGCCGACACGACCTTTATCCTGACAAAATGTCGTTGGTATTCCTAACACGTGGTGCTCGCTGTCGTTGCGGGAGATCGCGCGGCAGCTCGGGGGGCTGGGATTCTGCTGCGGGAAGGACGCGGTCCGCGGATGATGCGCTGGGAGGGCTGCCGCCTGCGGGGGATGTCGCGGAGGAAGCACCATGCGCCACGGCCCGCCGGGGCGAGCCCGGTTCCGCAGTGTCCCCTCGGTCCATCCGGCCGCCATTGCCTGAGCCCTGGTGATGAGGCCGCCTTGCTTGCGTAATACGGCGGCAACCGCTCGATCAGCTTCTGGGTGAGATGTCATGACGGTCATGCTCGCAGCCACCTATGACAGTGCCGCCAAGAGCACAGGCGTTGCGGCCGGCAACGCCACCCGGTCAGCGCTGCAGCGCGCCGCCCGGAACCGGCGACAGCGCTGACCCCAGACCGTTGCCCCGCCGGCAGCCACGGGTCAACGCTGTCGCGGGGTCGCGGGGAGTCACGACGGCCGCGGGTCAGCGCTGTCGCCGCACGATGGCCGCCCCGGCGATGAGTGCGCTGCGCGAGCTGAACCGGCGCCCGGCCCGCCCGGCCACCACCACCGAGGCGCCATAGCCGAAGCCGGTGCTCTCCGGGCAGCCGGGCGAACTGCGGCAGCAGCAGGAACCACGCGCAGAGTCCGCCGCCGGCCAGGAACGCGGCCAGGTTCACGGTCCGCACCCCGCGCACCCGCATCATCGCCATGCCGGTCAGCGGGTTGCCGCTGCGCAACCCGACCGCGATCCAGGCCGCGCAGGTCAGCAGGCCGGCGCCGAGCAGCGCGAGCACCGGCAGCCCGGTCCAGCCCCAGGCCGCGGCCCGGGCGACGCCGATCAGTAGGCACGACAGGCCGGCCGTCAGCAAGCCCGCGGCCAGCCAGCTGATCCGGTCGGCGCGCGGACCTTCGACTCGGGGATGAACCGCCAGGAGCAGACCGCCGCCAAGGCCATCGCGACCAGCGGGATCCAGAACAGCCAGTGCCAGCTCAGGTGCCCACCGATCAGTCCGCCGAGCACCAGCCCGAAGCCACCGCCCACGCCGAGGATCGCCGACATCAGCCCGATGCTGCCGGCCCCGCGCCCGCCGCAAGGCCAGCGGCGGCGGCCCGCAGGAAACTCCCCTGCCAGGCCATCGTCACCGCCGCTGCCTGCCACCTGCGGCTGCGCATGCCATTCCGCCTGCCGGGCGAACTCCTCAGCGTCCACTAGACCACCATCACGATCCCCGCCGGCCGCATCACCCCGCTCCCGGCCAGGCACCGCATCACCCCCCGCGACGACAGCATCCGCATCTCCACCCTCAGCCAGCCGCGCGAACACGCCGCAACCGCAGAAATCACCCTGACCACCACCCCGCCATGACCGGCAGACCAGGCAAACGCACACCCCAGAAACGCGACACGCTCAAAGTCAATAAAAGACGCGGACTATTTGACGCGAACTCTTCCGCTAGCGGAACAGGTGCTCCCCGGCGCGCAGGAGTGGCAAGCACCGGGAAGCACCTAGTTTTTAGCCGGTCACGGTCGAGTGGAGCCGATCACGGCCGGCCAATCGCCGATCCCAGCTGGCCCTAGCGAATTCGCGGTACATCATTGGCCGGATGCGGCTAGGAGCTAATCCAGAGGATCGTTAGCCGGTCACGGGCTGCTGATCTGGATGGAACTGGTCGGGCTGCCGGTGACGGTCTCGCCGCCGGAACCGCTGCTGAAGGTCACGTTGTCGCCGGTCTGGATGATTCCGGCGCAGCCCGAGGCGCTCTTCACCGTGAGGCTGTCGCCCGTGGTGGTGAACTGCAGCAGATGGGAGCTGTTGGTGAATTTGACGCCGGCGGTCCCCGTCACCTCAGCGGTGCAGTTGATGCCAAAAGCACTGGCCGTGAACAAGTGGTCGATGCCGGAGATCGTGCCGGTGGTCACGCCACCGCTGAACGAGATGCCGTTGATACTGGCGGTCGTGCCGGCCTTCTGGGTGCTGGTGCCGGTGCTGCCGAGCGGGCCGCTGCACTTGTGGGTCGAGCTGCCGAAGGCGGAGCTGGTGACGGTGCCGAAGGGGCTGGGGCCGCTGGTCTGATCGGTGACCGACCCAGCGGCGGTTCCCACGGTGCACGTGAAGGTGGCGCTGTGGGTGGTGTCCGTCAGGGTGAAGGTCGTGCCGGAGGAGGCGGTCGCGGTGTAGCTCGGGCCGCCGGTAACCGTCCACGTGGTTGCGGCCATTGCCGCAGGTACAGCGAGTCCCATGGCCGCTACGACTGTTCCTGCGACTAAGAACGTCCTGGCGAGTTGCTTGCGCATTGTCTTCCTCTCTGACCGAATGTCAGTCGTACCTAGTGTATCCAGAATTAATCAATTTTACATGAGCTAACCTCTGCGGCCTCGCGCACTATATGGCACAATAGTAAGCATGAAGCTTCCGGAAGAGCAACTCTTAGAACTGCGGTCGGCGGTTAAGCCGGATTTCTATG
>WNEY01002961.1_pt1 | contig 12642 bp, 6 predicted proteins | sample 5400531 | NCBI WGS metagenome assembly WNEY01 (sample SAMN13153338, study PRJNA577476) | soil metagenome | isolation source: 200 cm saprolite under Douglas fir tree site 1 | place: USA:California | collected 2015-04-18
ACGCCGTCCATGTACGCCTCGATGGCATCGCGCGGATAGTCGATGTCGCCCATCTCGTAGAAGTGGACCCGCCGGATGTCCTCCCGGAAAAAGAGGTTCTCGATCTTCCGCTCCATCTTCTTGTCCAGGACCAGCCCATTGCTGTCGAACATCCGGATGTCGGCCGAGCGGCTGTCCAGCGGCGACATCTGGACGTGCACGGCGCCGGCGATCTCGGGGCGGCGGGCATAGTCCTGGGCCACCGGGATGGGCAGCTCGCTGAGATCCTCGATCGACGCGCCCCCAGACATCATGCCGGCCACCAGCGCCCGCTTGATCATGCGGGAGGGACGCTGGACATCTCGGGAGGCAGCGATCTTCGAGCCTTTGGGAAACAGGGCGGCGAACGAGGCGCCCAGCCGGGCGCAGTACTCCGGCGTCAGCTCGATGTTCACCAGGCCGACCAGACCGGCCGACGTGAACAGGCCGCGCTTCCACGAGCCGGCCCAGATGACGCTCTCGTGCACGGTCGAGCCGGGTTGGATGTCCTTGTCGGGCCAGATCTTGACGCCGGCCTCGATGGTGCTGCCCTCGCCCACCGAGACGTTGTCGCCAATCACGGCGCCCTCCTCGAGCAGGCAATTGTTCTTGACCTTGGAGTGACTGCAGACGATGGCCTGCCGCAGGCGGGAATTCTCGCCAATGTAGGAGTAGTTCCAGATGATCGAGTTGCTGATCTTGGTGCCGTTGTCGACCACCGAATACTTGCCCACGCAGACGGGGCCGTTGATGAAGGCCCCCGCCTTGATCTTGGATTCCCGTCCCAGGTAGGCCGGGCCGACGATCCGGACGTCGTGACCAAGCTCCACGTTCTCTCCCACCCACACGTTGCCCTCGCGGCGTTCGCCCTCGATCTGGACGTCCACCGCCCCGGACAGCGCATCCCAGTTCGCCTGGTAGTAGGTCTGGATGTTGCCGATGTCACACCAATAGCCGGGAGCCAGGTAGCCGTAGAGCGGCAGGGTGTCGCGCAGCATCCGCGGGAAGACGTCGCCACTCCAATCGACCACGGTGGCGGGCGGCAGCAAGTTCAACACCCCTGGATCCAGCACGTAAATCCCGGTGTTCACCTGGTCTGAGAAGACTTCGCCCCACGATGGTTTCTCCAGAAATCGCTCGATGGCCCCGTCCGGGCGAGTGATCACCACCCCATACTCCAAGGGGTTAGGCACCGAGTAGAGGACGATGGTGGCCATGGCGCTCTTCTCTTCATGGAACCGGATGGCTGCGCCCAGGTCGATGTCGGTGAGGGCATCGCCGCTGATGACGAGGAAGGGTTCGTCCAGGTATTCCTGGGCATTCTTGACGCTGCCGGCGGTTCCCAGAGGCGAGTCCTCCACGACATAGGTGATCTCCATGCCGAAGTCGGAGCCGTCGCCGAAATAGTCGCGGATCGCGGAGCCCAGGTACTGGAGCGTCACCACCACCTCGGTGATCCCGTGTTTGCGCAACAGGGTCAGGATGTGCTCCATCACCGGTTTGCCGACCACGGGGACCAGCGGCTTGGGGCGGCCGCTCGTGAGTGGCCGTAGCCGCGACCCCTCGCCTCCCGCCATGACCACGGCTTTCATTGTTAAACCGCCGCCCGATCCTCCACCGTGATCTGCTGGCGCAGGAAGGTCGCCGCGTCCTCCGGCTTCACCACATTAATCCACATGCCGGCACCCATCTCGAACCCAGCCGCGATGCTCAGCTTGGGGATGATCTCCAGGTGCCAGTGGTAGGCGTCGTCGACGCGGGCCTTGAGGGGGGCGCTGTGGATGAAGTAGTTAAAGGGCGGGTCGTTGAGGCCGGTGTGGAACGCCTTGAGCGTCCGCTGCAGCGCCTCCGCCAGGGGCGCCTTCTCGCGCCCGTCGAGGTCGCCGAAAGACGCCGCATGCCGCTTGGGGATGATCCAGGTCTCGAACGGCGTCCGGGCGGCGTAGGGCGCGAAGACCAGGAAGGCCTCGTTCTCCATGATGATCCGCGCCCCGGCGTGGCGCTCCTCCGTGATGCTTCGGCAGAACACGCAGCCGCTGCCCTGCGCCAGGTGGCGTTGCGCGCCGGCCAGCTCCTCCTGGAAGGCGGGCGGCACCACGCCCACGGCGTAGAGCTGGGAGTGCGGGTGCTCGAGGGAGGCGCCCGCCGGGCGCCCGTGGTTGTACAGGATCAGCACGTACTCCAGCGCCGGGTTGCGCTGGTGCGCGTGGTAGCGGTCCAGGTAGGACTGCACGATCTCCTCCACCTGGTGGCGGGGCAGGAGTGGGGTGGGGGCACGATGGTCGGGACTGCTGATCAGCACCTCGCAGGCCCCGATCGCATCCCGTTGCTCGAAGACCCCGTCGTGGGCGGTCTGCCCATCGGGCTCCAATCGGAAGGCGGCGTAGAGATTGGGGACCACCCGCAGCCACCAGCCGGCACCATTGGGCGCGCTGCCCGGCTCCCGGTAGGCCAGCACCTCGGGTGGGGTCATCTTCTCGTTCCCTGGACAGAACGGACACACGTCCTTGGCCGCCACGGCGTCCCGGGGCGCCTGAGTGAACGAATCGGGCCGCTTGGCTCGCTCGGTGGCGACAGCCACCCAGCGTCCGGTGATCAGGTCCTGGCGGAGTTGGGGCACGGCATTTCCTTTACGTGAGGCAGCGGGAGCCTCATTATCCCAAAGGTGGATTTGCCCTCCAAGCTTTCGCCGATTGCCACCTTCTCGATCGCGGCGGCCGACCCGGAGGCCCACGAGTGCGGGGTCGCGGTGGCTTCCAAGTTCCTGGCGGTGGGGGTGATGGTGCCCTGGGCGCGGGCTGGCGTGGGGGCTGTGGCCACCCAAGCGTGGGCCAACCTGTCGTACGGACCGGACGGCCTCCGGCTACTGGCGGAAGGGGTGGCTCCGGTGGAGGTGATCGAGCGGCTGACGCATGCCGACGCCATGGCTTCCCACCGCCAGGTCGGCGTGGTCGACATGCAGGGCCGGTCGGCGACCTTCACCGGAGAGCAGTGCATGCCCTGGGCGGGCGGCCGGACCGCGCCGGGGGTGGCGGTCCAGGGCAACATCCTAGTCTCGGAAGAGACGGTCGCCACCATGCTCGCCGTGTTCCAGGGCACCCCGGGCCGCCTGGCTGCCCGGCTGCTGGCGGCGCTCTCCGCGGGAGACCAGGCTGGCGGCGATAGCCGGGGCAGGCAATCCGCGGCGCTGCTGGTGATCAAGCCGGGAGCCGGCTATGGCGGGTTCAACGACCGGTACCTGGACCTGCGGGTCGATGACCATCCCGATCCGGTCGTTGAGCTGGGCCGAATCTTTGTCCTGTGGCAGCTCTATTTCGAGAAGGCCCTGGCCAGCGAGCTAATGCCCATCGATTCGGCACTGGCGGCCGAGCTCCGGCGCGGGCTGCGGCAGCTCGGCTACGATCCGGGGCCCGATGGCGAATGGGACGGCAGCGCGCAAGCCGCCTTCGCGGCCTTCGCCGGCCGGGAAAACCTGGAGGAGCGCGTGCGCACCGATGGGCAGACCGACCGCCGGGTCATCGAATACTTCCGGGCTCGGGTCTCGGCGCCCCTCCCCTACCCCTCCCCAAAGGGGAGGGGTAGATCTTGAGCCCCGCCCCGGAGGGGAGGGGAAAATCCTGAGGCCTTCCCCGGAGATCCCGCCGCCGCCTCCGGCTCCTCCCGATGCGGCGATTGCAGACCTGCCGCTCGAGAAGCTCAGCGTCGACGCCGAACGCGCGATGGCCGGTGCGCTCCAGATCGCCATCGATGCCCAACAGGCGTATCTGGGAACCGAGCATGTGCTCCTCGGAGTGCTTGGCCAGGAAAGCTGCGTGGGTGCCATCGCGCTCCAGTCGCTCGGAGTCACGCCAGCGTACGTGACGGCGCGCCTCCCGCCTGGAAAGGGACCGATCACCGCAAGAACTCCGATCCTCACTACTCGCGTCGCGAATGCCCTGATGCAGTCCATCCTGGGATCCGCGGATGCACCAGTGATCGACTCCCGGGTCCTGGTCGATGCCGTGATCGCAGGCGATGGCGTCGGGGGGCTGATCCTGGGCGACGCTGATGTCAATCCCGAGAAATGGCAGGTCGCCACCCTGGCTCTCGGAACAGGGCCGCGGGAGACCGCACTCGACCGGTTTTCGCCCGCCTTCAGGCGTCTGTGGACCCAACGCGGTGTCAGCCGTCTCAGGATGAATCGAGCCGAGGACGCCCGCGCTGACTTTGTGTTGCTGCTGGACTCCGCGACAACCGACGGCGAGGTCGGGATCGCGGCCAACAACCTCGCCTGGACGGACCTGTGTAGTGGGGACGCGGATCGATTCGGCGCGGCATTGGATCTGGCCCAGCGCGCGGCGGCCAAGGTTCCCAATCAACGGTACGTTCGAGGCACTCTGGCCTTCGCGTTGATTGAAAATGGCCGAGCCAGCGAGGGTGTCGACATCCTGGTCGCGGACAGCGTTCAAGGCGAGGACGATGGGGGCACCGCTGCCCGCGCGTGTGTGCTGGCGATCGGCGTCGCCCGCCTGAGCAATCGCCCCTATGCCGAAGTGCTGCTGAATGTTGCGGAAGAGTTAGAACCACGCTCCGCGTTAGCGACCCGCGTCCGTGAAGAGATCACCAAGGCATCCTCCTCAGGGGCGCCGGCATCGGTGACTGAAGGCTCGGTCGTAACCGCGGTGCAGACCCTGAGGTACCATCCCAAGCTGCAGGAGTACGTTTTGGTCCTCACGGGCGTCGGTCGTCGTATCTATGCGACCGCGATAGCGGCTGGTGACGGCGAGCGGCTTCGCTGCCTGATGACAAAGGCAGCGCTGCCCGGCAGGCGGGAATGGATTGAGCCGTTGCTGGCGGCTCTCCGCTCACGCGGCGCAAGTCTCAGCGCTATCTCGCTAGACCGTCAGATAGCCCGCACCTCTCGCTGCACGGTTTCAATCAAGGAGGAGGGCGGCGGCTGGGCTTTTGACGTTAGCCCGTCGGATGCCGCTGTTATGGCGTTAACGACGGGACTACCCATTCGGATCAGCCAGCCGCTGTGGGCACAGTACTCGATGACAGACCCGAGCCTCGACTGGATTGTCACCCGATTCTTTAGGGCGATATTCAGGCGACGGTGAGTGACCGAAACCCCATTACGAGTAGCGGACGCGCGGATCGAGGAACGTGTAGGAGATGTCGACTACCAGGTTGGCGGTGACGATCAGGATGGCCCCGAAAAGCACGGTCCCCATCACCAGTGGAATGTCGAGGGTGAAGATGGCGTCGACGGCCTGCTTGCCAATGCCCGGCCAGGCAAAGACCGTTTCGATGACGACCACGCCGGCCAGGAAATACCCCAGGTCCATCCCCAACTGGGTGACGATGACCGTGAGCGCGTTGGGGATGGCGTGCCGGAGCACGACCTGGCGCTCGGTCAGGCCCTTGGCCCGCGCCGTGCGGACGTAATCGGTCTCCAGGATGTCCAGCAGGCAGGCGCGTAGCAGCCGGGCGTAGTAGGCCGCCCCGCCCAGGCCGAGGGTTAGGGCCGGCAGCACCAGGTACTGGGGCGCGAAGAGACCCCCGTATCCCCCGATGGGGAAGATTGGCAGCAGGAAGCCAAACACGAACAGAAAAATCAACCCCAACCAGAACGGCGGCGCGGCCAGACCGACAAAGGTGAACACCATGGTCGCCCGGTCCCAGAAGCTGCCCGGCCGGATGGCGGAGAGGATCCCGATGGGCATGCCGATGATGACCTCGAAGAAGACGCCGGCGATGGCCAGCTCGGCGGTCGCCGGGAAGCGTTGCAGGATGGCCGGCAGCACGGGAGCCGCGTAGCGGTAGGAGTAGCCGAAGTCCAGACCGTGGGGCTTGATGATGGGAATGGGCGGCAGGACTCGCCAGATGTAATCGACGAACTGGACGATGAGGGGGCGGTCCAGGCCCAGCTGGTGGTGGATGCTGCGGATGGCGGCCGGCGAGGCGTTGGTGCCGGCGTAGAGGCGGGCCGGATCGCCTGGGACCATGAAGGCGACCACAAACGTGATGGCCGCCACCCCGAGGAGCACAAAGACCATCCAGAGCAGGCGGCGAACGATGTACGCGGTCACGGGTCCGCCGGACCCGCCGGAGAGGGGAGCCGCGGCTCCCCTCTCGTCAGGCGATCGTTAGCTGGCTGAGGCACTGGCCGCCGCGCCAGTCACCCAGATGCTCGTAACGATGAGCGGCCACACCGGGTGCAGGTGGTAGCCGTGCACCCGCGTGGATGAGACGTTAGCCTCGACGGTCGAGTACATCGGCACCCAGGGGAAATCCTGGCCGGCGACAATGTCCTGGAACTGCTTGTACAGGTTCAGGCGTTCGGTGGCGTTGGTGTCGCCGCGCGCCTTGTCCGCCAGGGCATCGGCCGACTTGTTGCAGTAGAAGGCAACGTTGGAGCCGTTGGCCGTCACATTGGCCGCTGAGCAGGTCAGGATCGGGTCGATGAAGTCGGACGGGTCGGGGAAGTCCTGGATCCAGCCGTTGTAGCTGAGGGCCGTCGTGTTGGGCTTGCCGGTCACGTCCAGGAAGGCACTGAACGCCAGGCCTTGCAGGTTGATAGTGACGCCGATGGCGGCCAGATCCTGCTGGACGGCCGCGGCCTCCCGGTCGGAGTCCGCGTTCGCCTTCGGGTAGACGAGCGTCTGCGGCGGGAAGGGCTTACTGGGGCCGTAGCCGGCCTGCGCCAGCAGGTCCTTCGCCTTCTGAATGTTCTGGCCGTTGGCATCCAGGCCCAGCGGATTGTAGTTGGGGACGTAGCCGGGCATGGGCGGGGCCTGGATCCCGTTGTTGATGACCGCCCTGCCGGCCAGGATCTTCGCCTGGCTGGCCTTGTTGATGGCGTAGTTGAAGGCCTTACGGACCTCCAGCTTGTCGAAGGGCTTCATTTGGGGATTCATGGCCAGGTACCAGATATCCACGTTCCGCGTGGTGACGACCCGGTTCTTCCACTTGGGGTCGGCGCTCAGCTGCACGTACTGCGCCGACGGGATATTGATGTCGGGCTGCGGGAGATCCATCTGGCCGCTTTGCATGCGGAGGATGGCCACTTCAGGCGTCACGCCGATCTGGGCATCGACCTCATTCAGGTAGGGCTTGGTGCCGAAGTAGTTGGGATTCTTTTTCAGGACAATCAGCTGGCCTGCAGTCCACTTGTCCAGGACGAAGGGACCGGTGCCCATCGGCTTGTGGGCGAAGTCGGTGCCGGCCGCGGCGACCGCTTCCTTGGGAACCACGAAGCCAAATGGCATGGCGACAATGTTCAAAAAGGACTGATTCGGGGTGTCCAGGTCGACCTCGAGCGTGTTGGGGTCGAGGACCTTGAGCCCCGAGATGCTGGTGGCCTTACCGTTGAAGAAGTCCGCGGAACCGGTGAGCACGCCCCAGAACGGTCCTCCGGTCATCGGGCCGTTGGTCTTGGGGTCGAGCATCCGCTCCCAGGAGTACTTGAAGTCGTCGGCCGTGACCTCGCGGCCGTTGCTGAACTTGACGCCCTTGCGGATCTTGAACGTGTAGGTCTTGCCGTCGTTGGTAATGACCGGCATCTTCTCGGCGATGTCCGCCTTGAGGTTGGTGGTGAAGCCGTCGTAGTCGAGCAACCCGTTGTAGATCTGGCGCTCGATCGACCAGGAGTCCGTGTCGTAGCCAATGGCGGGGTCGAGCGTCTTCAGGTCGTCCTTGAAACTGATCGTGAGCGTGCCGCCTGAGGTCGGTGTCTCCCCGCCAGTTGGGGTGGTGTTCGCGCACGCCGGCAGCAGGATCGTCCCGGCTGCCATCACGGCCAGCCAGGCTGTGGGTCGTCGCTTCATACGTCCCTCCTTCCCGTTCCGATCGAAACTTGTCCAAGAAACTACCGCGCCCAGCGCTCCTTGTAAAGGACGCCTCGACTTGCCCGCTACCCGGAGGCCTCGTCCACCTCGAACGTGCCCGGCGCGGCCACCTCCAGGCCCGGTTCCAGGGTGGCCCGCTGGCCGGTAGCCAGCCCGCCGCCGCCCGCCGCCACCCCGCCGATCGCACCCCGGAAGAGCGCCCGCTCGCGGGGGTCCAGGGCGTCCCGGAGGCCGTCGCCGAGCAGGTTGAAGGCCAGGACGGTCATCAAAATCATCAGGCCGGGGACGATCACCAGCCAGGGCGCGATCTGCATGAAGGTGACCCCCTCATTGACCATCACCCCCCAGTCGGCCGTGGGTGGCTGCACCCCGATCCCGATGAAGCTGAGGATTGACTCAACGGTGATGGTGGTGGCGATGCCGATGGTGCCGTACACGATGATGATCGGCATCAGGTGCGGGAAGATGTGCTTGGCCAGAATCCGGATCGGATGCGTGCCCAGGGCGCGGGCGGCTTCCACGAACTCCTTTTCCTTGATGGAGAGCACCTGCGCCCGAACGATGCGCGCCACCGCCGTCCAGTAGAACAGGGCGATGACGGCCGCAATCACCAGCAGGTTGCCATGCAGCCCGCTGGAGTACAGGATGCCGATCAGGGCGATGGAAAAGAGGACGACGGGAAAGGCCATCATGATGTCGGTAAACCGCATCAGGACCATGTCCATCCAGCCGCCGAAGTAGGCGGCCACCGACCCCAGACTGATCCCCAGCGCCAGGGCCGAGAAGTTCGCCAGGCACCCGATGATGAGGGAGACCCGGGCGCCCCACAGGGTCCGGCTCAGCAAGTCCCGGCCGTTGGCATCGGATCCCAGCAGGAAGGTGGCGCCCGGCGGCAGCGGCCGCCCGTTGAGGGGCAGCAACTCGTAGTAGCCGTGGTTGGGGTCGCGCAGCGGCAGCAGCGGGGCCAGGATGGCCACCGACACCAGGAGCAGGATGAAGGCCAGGCCGGCCAGCGCCAGCGGTTCCCGCCGAAACCGGTCCCACACCGGCCGCCAGGACAGGCTCTGCCGAACCCACCGCACCAGCCAGAAAAGGCTCACCACCAGCACGGCGAACATCGCCAGGGCGGCGAGCCGGTCGGGAGTCATGGTGGATTCACGGTATCACCGACCGCCCCCTCCCCCTTGGGAAGGGACAGGCTAGCGCTGGCTGTAGTTACGGGGGCCGGTTACCAGGTATAGGGGCCGGCCGGCGCGGCCGCGTACTCGCGGGCCTCCTCGTGGTTGGTCATGGCCCGCTGGTAGAGGCGCACGTACTGGAGGGCGGAGTTGGCCCAGCTGACATCTGACGTCATGGCGTTCCGCTGCAGTGTCCGCCAGAGTGACGGCTGACGGAAATTCTCCAGCGCGCGCACCACCTGGGCGTAGAGGTCCCAGTGGTCGTAGGCGTCGAACACGAACCCGTTTCCCGTTTGCTTGACCGGGTCCCAGTCGTGGATGGTGTCGGCCAGCCCGCCGGTCGCCCGCACAATGGGGATGGTGCCATATCGCAGGCTGATGAGCTGGCCGAGGCCGCAGGGCTCGAAGCGGGAGGGCATCAGGAACATGTCCGACCCGGCGTAGATGTGCTGGGCCAGCACGGGCTTGAAGCCGATGGTCGCCGAGAGCTTCTGGGGGTTGTCGCGAGCGTTGACCCGAAACAGGTCCTCGTAGCGGCCTTCGCCCGCCCCCAGCACGACCAGCTGCAGGTCGAGCCGCATCAGGCCCCACATGACGTTGGCGATCAGGTCCAGCCCCTTCTGGTCGTAGAGGCGTGAGATCAACCCGATCAGCGGCGTCTCTGGCCGCTGCGGCAGGCCCAGCTCCTTCTGCAGCGCCAGCTTGTTCTCGACTTTGCGCTCGATGTTGTCGATGTCGTATCGGGTGGCCAGGTTGGTGTCGGTTGCCGGATTGAAGACCTCGTAGTCGATCCCATTGATGATCCCGTAGAGCTTTGACCGGTAGAGGCGGAGCAGCGGGTCCATGCGCTCCCCGTACTCTGCCGTGAGGATCTCTTCGGCGTACCGGTTGCTGACGGTGTTCACCGCGTCGGCGTAATACAGCCCACGGCCCAGCAGGTTAACGATGTCGTCCAGGCCGGGGATGCCCGGCTTGATCAGGCCCCACGGATCCAGGTTGGCCAGGTGTAGGGTGCCATACCCGAACACGCCCTGGAAAGCCAGGTTGTGAATGGTGAGCACGGTGGCGATCTCCGCATAGGCCGGGTCGGTCGCATAGAGCTTGGCCAGCATGTTGGGAATGACCGCGGTATGCCAGTCGTTGACATGCACCACGTCCGGGATGAAATTCAGCGGCCGAAGCATTTCTAGCGCCGCCCGGCTGAAATAGATGAAGCGGGCGTCGTCGTCCCAGAACCCATACATGCCTTCCCGGCCGAAGAACTGCTGGTTCTCGATGAAGTAGACCGGGACGCCTCCGCTGATGCGGCCTTCCAGCACATCCGCGGAGATCGTCTGCTGGGCCAGAGGGACTGCCAGGTCCCGGACAACGGGCTTCAGCTCGTACCGTTCCGGATCGATGGTGCCATAGCGGGGCATCACCACTCGCACGTCGTGACCCAGCTGCTTGAGCGCCTTGGGGAGGGCGCCCGCCACGTCGGCCAGCCCACCCACTTTGGCAAAGGGCGCCACCTCGGCGGACACCAGCAGAATCTTGAGCGGTTTGGGCGGCTGGCCCTTGAAGATGTCGCCGGGAACGCGGACCCGGATGGACCCCGCGGGTGGAACCTGCTCCACCACGGTCCCGCCCCGCTGGACCGCGGCCACCAGCTCCAGGGTCTCGCCCGGGTCATGCTGCAGGGCCGCAAACGGGATACCCAACGCGAGCGTGTCGCCGGTCGCGGTCGCCGCCCCGGTCCAGATGGGAGCCGCGCCGTCCGACGCTCGGGTCGCCCGCAGGGCGAGGGCCGCCCGGCCGTTTTCGAGGCGGACGGACAGAGCATACGCGGGCTCGAAGCCGAAGTCGGCCCGATGGGCGGTTCCCGCCAGGGCCGGCGCCTCTTCCGGCTGTTGGGCGCCGCCAGAGAAGTAGATGCACAGGTCGGCCGGTCGGGTGGCGGCCGCAGACAGGTCGAGGCGCAGGTAGAGCTGGGCGTCGTCGCGGCCGAACCAGACGCGGCGGATGATCCCGCGAGGCGGATGCATCGCGCCGTAGAGGGCCGTCACGTCGAGGTAGCCGGCCGCCGTCCACTCGGACTCGTCCAGCGTCCCATCCAGGTGGGGGCTGATCATCCGTTCCGGGCGCTTGGCCGCCGCCGTATCCCCGGGCCGGACGATCGGCTGGAACAGCGCGGAGGGCGGTTGCTGCTCCAGCAGCTTATAGACGTTGCGCAGGTGGAGCCGATACAGGTTGTCCCAGATGACGTCCATGCCCGAGTCGTGACCGCGGCCGAACCACCAGAACCAGTCGCTGCCCTCCGCAATGTGGACCTCGCGACGAGCCTGCTCGATGGCCGAGCTGGCTTTGTGCTGGGCCAGGATGTCGCGGGTCTCGGCCAGCAGGTCCCAGGCCTGGTTGTGCTCGTTGTCACCCACCCAGGTCGCCAGGCTGGCGTCGATCCAGGACCCGGCCCGGACGCTGGACATGGACCGTACCGGCGGGTTGCCGGCGAGGAACTCGCTGATGTGCACCAGGCGTAGGTCCGGGTCTTTGCCGATCCGCGCGTAGAGCGCGGCCAGGAAGGCGTTGCCATTGGCCTCATAGAAGTCCCAGCAGTTTTCGCCATCGAGGGCCAACGTCACCAGCAGCGGGGCGGCCGACGGATCCTGCCGTTCTCGGATGGCGTGCAGGCGCCCGACCAGGTCGGACGCGGCCTGGTCGGCGGCGTAGGTCTGATAATCGAACCCGATCAGGTTCGACAGTTTCGCGTCGCGGAAGACGGCCGACAGCGGTGCCTGTCGATCGACCCGGTAAGGCGAGTAGAGGACGTCGGGCCGCATGACTCGCCCTTCGCCGTCGCGGCCGATGGTGGTGTCCAGGGAGCGGGCCAGCAGGCCCTCATCGCTGATCAGCCAGGTCAGCCCCTGGGCCGAGACCAGGTCCAGCACCGGGTCACTGATCGCCTGTTCGGGCGGCCAGAGACCTTTTGGCCGGGCCCCGAAGGTGCGGGCGTGTGCCTCTAGCGCCAGCCCCAGCTGGGCCGCCGCATCCTCCGGGTGGGCGAACGGGCGGCGGGGGAGTTTCAGGTCTGGCCGGGCCTCCTTGGCTGAGGCCACATCGCAGAGCAAGGGCAGGATGGGGTGGTAGTAGGGGCTGGTGACCAGCTCCGCCTGGCCCCGCCGCTGGACATCCTGGTACTTCCCCAGCACCCGATGCAGGAGGTCGAGCTGCGCCCGCAGGATCGGCTCCTTGTCCTCTTCGCTGAAGTCCCGCCCCTTGCCCACCAGCTCCCGGAGTGTGGGATCGGTCTCCGCCTGGTGCGGGTCGATCCAGGACAGGTTGAACCAGACCTGCAGGTCCCGGACCTCGCTATCGGTGAACAGGCGGGCCAGCTCCGCGGAGGTCTTGGGCCATGCTTGCTCGCGCTTCTGGACCAGCTCCAGGTAGCGGGGCGCATCTCGGACCCGACGGAAGCTGGGCGATTCGGTCATCCAGCGAACCACGAAAGCCCGCTCTTCTTCGCTCAGCTCGTCGGCCCGCCGCCGGCTGAGATCGAGGTAGATGTCGGAGGCGTTGCCCGACCGGTAGTCCTCCAGCTGGTCGATCAGCGACGGCACCAGGTTGAACGTGACTTTGAC
>WNEY01003159.1_pt1 | contig 12642 bp, 8 predicted proteins | sample 5400531 | NCBI WGS metagenome assembly WNEY01 (sample SAMN13153338, study PRJNA577476) | soil metagenome | isolation source: 200 cm saprolite under Douglas fir tree site 1 | place: USA:California | collected 2015-04-18
GCGCGCCTTTCGAGCGCGGCGCGCTCGGGCCCCTCGCCGACGAGCAGGAGACGCGCCGACGGCACGCCGGCGCGGAGGCGCGGCAGCGCCTCGACGAGCAGGTCGAACCCCTTGACCGGCACGAAACGCCCGACCCCGGTGACGACGTACGCCCGGGGCGGGATCCCGAGGCTCGCGCGGGCCACCTGCCGGGGCGGCGCGCTGGCACGCAACTGCTGGGTCGGGACGCCGCTCGGCACCGTCACGAACTGCGAACGGCGTCCGATACGACGCGCCAGGTGCTCCTCCGTCCCGCGCTCCGTGAGGGTGATGATCCGGTCGCACCACGCGGCCGCCAGCCGCTCGAGCGCCGTGTAGACGGCGGTGCGCAGCCGGCCCCAGTACCCGTAGAAGACGTGGCCGTGGGGCTGGTGGATGACGGCGGGCACGCGGGCGATCCACGCCGCGAGGCGGCCGACGAAGCCGGCCTTCGAGGTGTGCGTGTGGACGATCTGCGGCCGCGCGGCAGCGATGAGGCGGACGAGCCGGTAGAGCGCCACCATGTCGGAGACGAGCGAAACCTCGCGGCCCAGCGACGCCACGTCGATGAGCCGGCACCCACGCCGGCGGGCGTCCGCGAGGATCGCGGGGTCGGAATGAGACGTTCCGCTGCGCCCCGTCGCACGCCAGCTCGATGAACCTCTCCGCAAAGCGTTCAAGACTGAGGTGCGACAGGACACGCTCCCGGCCTGCCCGTCCGAGGAGCGCGGCTCGCGTCGGATCGAGGATGAGAGCACGTATCGCGCGACCGATCTGGGCCACGTCGTTCGGATCGACGAGGAGCCCGGTGACGCCGTCGACCACGGCATCCCCCACACCGCCACTCCGCCCCCCGACAATCGGCCTTCCACAGGCACTCGCCTCGAGGTACGAGATCCCGAAACCTTCCACGTAGTCGAGCCGCCCACGAAGGACCCCTGACGGCATGACAAAGACGTCTGCGGCCCGATACAGGTCCGGTAGGTCCTCGTCAGGCACGTAGCCGAGAAATTCGACCCGCGCTTCTAGCCCGAAGCTCGACGCCAGTCTGCGGAGCCTCGGCTCCTCGGGACCCGAGCCCGCGATGAGATAGCAAATCCCGTCAAGGTCGCTCAGGTCGGTCGCGAGTGCTTCGAGCACACGCGCATGCCCCTTGTGTGGGTCAAGACGCGCCACGGTGAGCAGCACGTGCCGGGCGCCTCTGCGGTACCGGGCGACGGCCGCGGCGGCGCCCCTGGGTGTGAAGCGCGCCGTATCCACGCCGGGCGGAATGACGCGGATCCTGTGGGCTGGGATCCCTTGTGCCGCCAGCAGACCCTTCGTGTACTGGCTCAGCGTTACCACCGCGTTGCACTTGCCGAAAACCACTTTCTTCAATGGGCGGAGCAGCGACTTCACTCCTCGGGCGACGGTCAGCCAGTCGTCGACGACCTCTGACCCGTGCGCCCAGACGACATAGGGTGTGTTGCGCATCACGTGCACGAGGTATCCGACGAAGCCCGGCGTGAACCAGGAGGCGCAGGCGACCAGGTCGAACGCATCGCGGCGGTCAAGGTCCAGCAGGTGCTTGAGGAAGCGCGCCTCGCGGACGCCCGGTCCCCCTGTGACCCGGACGATTTCATACGGCTGTCGGACATCGAATCCCTGGTCGCCCGGCGTGGCAGGGGCCAGGACAGTGACGCCGCATCGCTCGCTGCAGCCGCGCGCCCAGCCGGCAAGCAGGGTAGCGATCCCGCCTGGCGCAGGAGCGAAATCTGTTGTCACGAGGGCGAGCTTCATCTCTGAACGCACGCGTAACATTGCCACCACGAGTCCTCGACGGCCGTGACCTTCTGATCACGCAGCTCAGGGAAGTCAAGCAATGACCGTGCCTGACCCTGCGTCATGGGGTGCGAGACGGGCGCTGCCAGCCGATCGTACCAATCGACCCTGCTGACACGAAACCCCAGCCGCGAGTACTCCTGAATCCGTCGCGGAACAAGCGACGAAAGGATGGCCCGGCGGCTGATCCGGCAGAGCCACGTATAGGGGCCAATCACGAGCCCATACTCCACAGCCGCGAGGATGCCGCTCATGACGTCAACCCCTCTGGAGGAGAGGAGCCTCGCGGCACGGCGCATGGGCGCGAGGAGCACCTTGCGGGGTGTGCGCATGTAGACCCACGCCAGCAGGAATCCGTTCTCACGCAGGGTCCGTACGAGAGCCGCGGCACCATGACGTGGATCCTCGAGGTGGTGCAGGACGCCGAGACTGTAGACGAAGTCGAACGTTGACTCCCGAAAGGGAAGTCGCAGGAGGTCCGCTTGAACGACATGGATCAAGGGATTGCGTGTCGCGCGCTCCGCCGCCGCTTCGACCGCCCAGCTCACATCGACACCGACGACTTCTACGCCCGCCTCCGCCACGATCTGGAGGTGACGGCCCGCGCCACACCCGGCGTCGAGCGCGAGCATCTCAGGGCCGAGTCGCGACCGCACCGGCTCGAGGAAGCGGGTGAAATTGTCCGCGCTGTAATCGACGTATTTCGTCCATTCGTACCCGAAGCGATCGATGGTCTCCTCGAGCACGGACGGGGGTTCTGACCATCGGTCCCCTCGCCCATGCGGTCGCCAGAGTAAGGGGTCCGTACGCGCGAAGTACTCGGGATACCGCCGACGCAACGCCGGAAACGACGACGTACTGAGAAGCCGCGGCACGCCCGCGATGACTGGATAGCGGTGCTCGTGCGGGCACTCGAGACGACCGTCCTGCCCGACGTCGCGAAGGGGGGAATGCCCAAGCGGAACCCACGTGAATCCTCGCCCGCACTCTGGGCAGACGAGCAGAGACAGCAGTCGTGCCTTCATCTCGAAGAAACGTCAGCCACGGTGGTCGAGGTAGCCGCGCATCCAGACCTCCGCGATCATCAGCGACCACAGCCGATCCGCGTGGTTTTGCGCGCCTGTGAGGTGCTCGGCCTTGAACCGCTCCACCTCAGCGGTCTCGAAGAGGCCCCGCGTCCTCACCTGGCTCGGCGAGAGGAGATCCTCCATCGCGGGGCGCAGCTCGCCGGCGAGCCAGTCCCCCAGCGGGATCATGAACCCCTGCTTCCGATGGGAGAGCACCGGCGCGGGCAGGACGGGGGCGAACGCGGTCTTGAGGAGTCCCTTGAGTCTCCACCCGGGAATCTTCGTCGTGGGAGGAATCGTGAGGCTCGCCTCGATCAGGGGGTGATCGCAGAACGGCGCACGCAGCTCGAGCGAGTTGGCCATGCCCATCCGGTCGGCCATCGTCAGCAGATCGTCGGGCAGGTAGGTCTCGAGATCGATCCTGAACGCCCCGTCCATGGGATCCCCGTGCCCGTGCGCCGCGAACGCTCGTCGCTGGACTCCGTCAATGCACCGCATGAGTTCGGCGCGGAGCGCGGGGGCCGCCAGGCGCCCCAGCTGCGCGTCGTCGAAGAACCGCGTCCAACGGATGTAGCGGTCGGGCATGGGCGCGTCCGCGCCGGCGACGAAGCGCCGGACCCAGCCGCCCAGATTCCGGCTCGAGCGCGACTCGGGCACCAGCCGCGGGGCGACCGCCGCGAGGCCGTGGCGCATCGCCCGCGGGAGCCGCGCGTAGCGCTCTGACACACGGACGCCCAGGTACCGAGGGTAACCGCCGAAGGTCTCGTCACCGCCGATCCCGGAGAGCGCGACCTTGACGTGGCGGGCCGTCGCCTGCGCGACGATGAACGTCGGCACCGCGGAGGAATCCGCGAAGGGCTCGTCGAAGTGGTTGGCGATCGCCGGCAGCAGCTCGGCGACCTTCGGCTCCAGGACCTCCTCGTGATGCTCGGTCTCGAAGCGCTCGGCCACGAGCCGCGCGTACGGCAGTTCATCGTACGAGGCGAAGGCGCCGCCGAACCCCACCGAGAAGGTGGCGATGCGCCCGCTCGTGACCTCCCGCATGCTGGCGAGCACGGCGCTGGAGTCCACGCCGCCCGAGAGGAAGACGCCGAGCGGAACGTCGCTCTCGAGGCGTAGCCGCACCGCTTCGCGCAGCTGACTCCGCACGAGTGCGACCGTGTCCTCGACCGACGGCCGCGTCACCGACGGCATGCCGGCTGGCAGCTGCCAGTAACGCCGGAGGCTCAGCTGGCCGTCGCGGAGGGTCGCGGTGTGGGCCGGCGGCAGCTTCGCGATCCCGGCGAAGATCGAGCGCGCTGCCGGCGTGTACCCGAACGCCAGGTAGTGGTGGAACGCCTCCCAGTCGAGCGAGCGCGACACGACCGGGTGTCGGAGGATGGCCTTCGGCTCCGAGGCGAAGAGAAGAAGGCCGCCCTGCTGCCAGTAGTAGAGCGGCTTCTTGCCGAGCCGGTCACGGGCGAGCACGAGCGTGCGCCGGGGCCGGTCCCAGATCGCGAAGGCGAACATACCGCGGAGGTGCTCGACGCACGCCGGCCCGAACGCCTCGTAGGCCTTCAGGACGACCTCGGTGTCGCTCTGCGTCTTGAAGGTATGCCCTTTTGCCTGCAGCGTGGCGCGCAGGTCTCGGAAGTTGTAGATCTCGCCGTTGAAGACGATCCATGCCGATTCGTCGGCGTTGGCGATGGGCTGGTGCCCGGTGTGGAGATCGATGATGGCCAGGCGGGTCGCCCCCAGGCCGATCCCGGGCTCGAGGTGGAGGCCGTCGTCGTCGGGCCCGCGGTGCTTGAGCTCGCGCAGCATCGACGGCAGCAGCTCGTGGGGCGCGACTCCGGCGTATCCGGCGATGCCGCACATGGGCGCTAGCCGGCGGGGCCGACGCGCTTGTGACAGACGGCGATGAGTGTGCCGCTGTCCTCGACGCCCTCGAGGTACTCGACGTCGGCGGCCGACAGCATCTCGAGCCCCGCCCTTCCCCGGCAGCGCAGGATCCAGCTTCCGAGCCTGTGGCGGACGCCTGGTGGAACGATGAAGCGCCGGAGGCCGAGAGGATCCCACCGCCGCACATCGTTCAACCCTGCCTCCGCGCAGCTCATCCGTGCGGCCGGACGTCGGCCGAAGAGGCGGACAGAGCCGAACTGGGCGCAGAGCAGTGCCCGCAGCGACTCGGGACTGTACTCGCGGACGTGGTAGGGGTTGGCCGGCGCTACGGTGTGCAGCAGCGCATGCGGGGTGAAGAGCACGAGGACTCCGTCGCGCGTTAGCACCCGCTCGACTTCGGCGACGAACCCCGCATCGTCCGCAATATGCTCAAGCGTGTCCTGCGAGATCGCCAGATCGAAGCTTCCTGCCCGGAAAGCCAACCGCGTGGCGTCCATGCGAAGAAAGCGCGCGCCCGGGTACGCGCCCCGGGCCCGCCTCACAACGACCGCATCGAGATCGACTCCTACCACGGTCGCACCGCCAGCGGCCAAAGTCCCGCTGCCATACCCCTCGCCGGAGGCCACGTCGAGCACCCGGCGAGCGCGCAGCGGGCCGAAGGTTTCGGCGACCCAGCGGTAGCCGGAAAGGTGCAGGAGGAACTGCGTGTTGGTGGGATCTGCTGGCGGCCGTTCATCGACGCCCCGAACGTATGCCCGGACGCGGCGCTTTAGCACGCCGAGGCGCCAACTCACGCCGGATGTCAGCTCCCGACCCCGGGCTCCGGTCTGGCGCCCGGGCCCCGCGCTTTTGCCTGTTGGAGAACGCGGACGTGGCCGGAAAGCAGGTCCATAACGACATCCTTATCAGCAGTATGCGGGAAGAGTCCGGTCGGTACCTAGCGGATCGTAGCCCCCTGCGCCGCGCCAGGAACCACTACCTCCGCGCGCCCGGGAGGGGGTGTTCGCCGCCTGCGGCGCCGACGGCGAGCAGGCAGTGGCCGGCTTCCTCACCGGGCTAACGCAGGATGACAGAGTGGCGAGAGTGGCTACTGTGCGGATCCGGCTTCAGCACGCGGTCCCGCCACAGCTGGCGAGGCGATTGCGTGGACCTTCAGCACGTAGGTGCTCTTACTCGCGAAGGCGAGCGACAACCGGCCGGGGTGACGGGCAAGCATCGCCGGACCGGTCGTGAGCCGCGCCTGCCGGCCTCTGCTGTCGTGCGGCGGGACGGGGGCGAAGAGGACCAGGTAATCCGCGCGCAGGGCCTCGCAGAGAGCCAGAAGGCCGTCGGGCGTCAGTGGTTCGCGCGCCGGAAGTACGATGTTGGACAGGTCGTCCCCGTAGAGGGGGAAGGTCGGCTCGCGGCCGTAGGCGACGATGCGCTGACTCCGAAGGGTGCGATGGACGAACGCATACACGTCGCCGATGCCCTCGCGGTTACCCAGCACCGCCGGGTACCCGTAGACGGGATGATACTGCCATTGGGCGCGGAGCTCGCTGAGAACCAGCGCGGCGACGGCCAGCGCGACGAACGCCCCTACGGCGGCGCTGCGGCCTCGCGAGACCCGCACGGGTAGTCCGACACGGCCCCAGCGCGCTACCCCGTAGGCGGCGGCTGCTAGGACGAGTGCCAGGAGCACCCACCACCATCTAACCCACATCGCAAGATTCACAACGCTGGCCCCCAGCATCAAGCCAGCAGCCAGCTTGGCGCGCCGGGGAACGCCGTTGGCCCACGCGGCCGCGGCCACCAGGACGGTGATGAAGCCGGGCATGAAGTACCGCAGCGTGTAGTTGTAGTCTATCGTCGATGGCGAGTTCAGCGGTTGGTGCAGGAAGACAAGGCCGGCCGCGAGCGTCAGAGCCAGGAGCACAGCGGTCGCGCCTGAGCGCCGGCGGCCCGCCACGATCTCGAGGCCTAGCGCGAGCGTCCCTGCCATGAGGAGCGGGAGCAAGAGGCCGTACGCCTCGATAAAGAGCGGCCAGCCTTCAACCAACGGCCGCACGTTCCATCCGACTGTTGCCCGGCTAAGCTCCTCGGCGCGCATCGGCCCCTCGAAGAGCGCGACCCCGGCCAGGAGCACCTCCGCTGGGTAGAACGGGTTGCCGAAGGCCAGGACGTTACGGAGGTACCAGGGCGCCGCCACTACCGCGGCAGTCGCAATCGCGAGAGCCCAGAGCCCAAGGGCTGCCCGTGGTCGCCCCGGTGGACGCCAGTAGCGTATGAGAGCCCAGACGGTGCCGGCGCCCACGATGGTTGCCGCGTAGGCCACCCCCGTGAACTTAGTTGACGCGAGCGCCCCTAGGGCACCTCCGCATAGCAGCGCGCGGGAGTGGCGGGGTGCCTCCACAAGCCGGACGGCGAAGAGCAGCGCGATCGCGAAGGCCACGGCCAATGCGAGGTCGTTCTTCTGGGCCGTGCCCGCCCGCAGCGCCACGACGGGTACCGAAGTGGCGTAGGCGCTCGCCGCCAGCCCTAGCAGGGCGGAGCCCGTGTACTGGCGAACCAGCGCATAGACGGCCAGCGCGAAAAGGGGAAACTCTGCCAGCAAGGGGAGGGCGAGATGATCATGATGAAGCGGCAGCGAGAGGAAGGCGAGGATTGCCTCTCGGAAGCCTGGGAAGCCCCGGTACACGAGCGACAGGCCGTCGACCGTCCAGATGGAGCCGCTCTGCAGCCACTCGGCGACCATGGGGAGGTGGTACAGCAGGCCGTCCACCCCGCTCGTCGTGTACCGGAGCTGGGCAACAAGCACCACCAGGACGCCCACGCCAATGAGGGCCGCGCCGCTGGCGGCCAGGGGCTCCAGCGGTAGACCGGCGGACGGACCCGGGGCTGCCGCCTGAGCGCGAGCGGGCCGCAGGAGGCTGGCGATGCTTCCACCGGCGACACCGGTTACCAGCAGCACGGGCGCGAGCGCCAGGGCGCCGACGAATCCGAGGAGGCTCACCACGAGCGAGGCAAAGAGCTGCGCGACGGTGCCCGCGGCCAGCAGCACCACGCGGGGCGGCGCGTCCGGACAAGCTGCGCGGGCCACTCGCCAGGCGCTCTCTGCCACCACGAACACGAGGACGGCCCAGACGAGCGGGCCGACCCAGGGACCCGAGAGCCGCGCCGGATCGGCCAGAGCGGCCACGCCGAGCAGCATACACGCGATAGCTCGCCACGGGAGTTCGGTGACCGGATGGTCCATCAACGACGCGGTACCTTTCATCGGAATACCGGACGTCGCTCGGCCCGGCCTCGCGCATAGAGGGCTTCGAGAGCGTGGACCATCCCCGCCAGTGGAAAGTGCGTCAGGACCCGGCTCCGCCCGGCAGCGCCCATCCGGGTGGCCTCCTCGGGGTGATCTAGCAAGAACGCCAACCCCGCCGCCAGGGCATTGGCGTCGCCGGGCGGGGTGAGGAGTCCGGTCTGCCCGTGTTGTACGACTTCGGGGTTGCCGCCCACGCTGGTCGCCACCACCGGCCTGCCGACGGCCATCGCCTCCAGGAGCACGAAGGGAAGCCCCTCAGAGCGCGATGGCAGCACGACGACCTCGAGCGCCGCCAGGAGGTCGGCGACGTCCGCTCGCGCTCCCGTGAAGACGCAGTGTGACTCGACGCCCAGCGCAGCCGCCTGGCGGATGAGGGTGGCCTCCAGCGGGCCATCGCCGATGAAGAGACACCGGAGATGCGGGTAGCGAGGAACCAAGCGCTGCAGGGCCTGGAGCAGGAGATCGTGACCCTTCTGGCGGGTCATCCTCGCCGCGATCCCCACCAGGCGATGATGACGCTCGAGCCCGAACTCGTGCCTCACGCGGCTGGCGGGTCGAGCGGGGACGAACGCGTCCGCATCGATCCCGTTGTGGATGGTGACCACCTTGTGGGCGGCGATGCCGTAGCGCTGGATGAGGTCACGGGCGATTGCCGCCGAGACGGCGATCACGCGATCGCCCAAGGGGCTGGTGATCAGCTCCGCCCAGAGGTAGAGCCGGCGCCGCCACGTTCCCACGTCGTAGTCGAAGAGCGAGTTGTGGACCGTGACGAGCACCACGGGAATCCCGGCAAGCCACCCCGCCACCTTCGTATAGACGTTCGACCGCGCGCCGTGCGACTGCACGACGTCGGGGCGCTCACGCCGGAGCAGCGCGGCCAGGCGGGCCAGCGCCGACGGGCTCACCAGACGGTTTGCCAGGGGCACGTGATGGACGGAGACTCCCAGACCCTGGAGCCGCTCGACGAGCAGGCCGGACTCGGGGACGACCACGGAGAGCCGAAAGCGCCCGGGATCCAGCGCGCCCGCGAGCCGGAGGAGGTAGGCTTCTCCCCCGGCCCAACCCGCTGACTCCGCCACGTGCATCACCCCGATGGGCCCGGGGCCGGCGCTGCTCGACCTAGCGCTCACCCCCCGGCCCGCTTCACCTGGAGCAGCGCCGCCCCGCCGCGCTGGAGCACCATCGAGAAGCGATCGGGGAACGAACGCACGAGCGCAGCCGCCGTCTCGGGGCTGAAGGTGACGACGTAGTCGGCCCCGAGCGCCACGGCGCGGGTCGCCAGGTCGCCGGCGGCCAGGGGCTCGCGAAGGGTGAGCACCGCGTTGGAGAGATCGTCGCCGTACAGGGGAAATGTCGGCCCGTCACCATGGGCGACGATCCGCTGGCCTCGCAGCGTGCGGTGCACCAAGGCGAAAACCTCGCCGGCCCCATTCAGGCTGCCCGCCGCCCCCGGGTAGCCGTAGACCGGATGAAACTGCAGCCACGCCCGCGCCTGAGCCAGAGCCGCCACTACCACAACGAACGCAGCGAACAGGACGGGCGCGAGTGCCCGCCCCGGCCGCGCGCTCACGGCGGGGAGATGAGCGCGCCCAGCCCCGACGATGGCGGCCAGCGCCAGAGCCCCGGCCGCCGCCACCCACCACCAGCGTGCCCAGGCGGCCAGATTCCCGAGCGCCGCTGCGCCGAGCGCCGCCGCGGCCACGGTGGCGAGCCGCCGCCGAGGGGCCACCCACGCGCACGCAGCGACGAGCGTGCTCAGAAACCACGGCATGAGGTAGCGGATGGTGTAGTTGTAGTCGGCGGCGATCAGATCCGGATTCGGCCAGTTGAGCGGCTGGTGAAGGAAGGCCACGAAGGACAGCGGCCCGAGGCCCGCCACCAAGAGGTATCGCTCGGCCGCCAGGCGCCGGGTCACCACGGCTCCGAGCAGGGCCACTCCCAGCGCCACCACGACCGGGACGAGGACTCCGAAGGCGGCCGGCAGCAACCACCAGTGTTCCAGCAACGGACGAACGTTCCAGCCTAGCGTGCCCACGCGCCAGGCCTCAGCGGTCATGGGTCCGGGGAAAAGCTCCAACCCTGCCACCCGGACCTCGGCCGGGTACACGGGATTGCCGAACAGCCAGACGTTCCGAAAGTACCAGGGGCCCGCCACCAGGACCACGGTGGCAACCAGCACCGCCCACGGGCGCCAGCCTCCGGGCCACGTCGGGCCCCGGAACGACCATCGCGCCGAGGTCGTCCCCTGCGCAATCGCCAAGCCGAGGACGATCGTGGCATAGGCGAGCCCGCTGAACTTCGTCGCGGCCACTGCGCCGAGGCTCAGCCCGGCCAACGCTCCCCGAGCCGCGCTCGGCTCGGACACCAGCCGCAGCACGAAGAACACGGTGGCGACCACCGCGACGGCGAGCGCGAGGTCGTTCTTCTGCGTAGTGCTCGCGCGTGCGACGACGGGCATCGTCACCGCGTACGCTGCGGCGGCTGTGGCCAAGGCGGTCGAGCCGGTGAGGTGCCCGACCACCACCCGGACCGCGACGACCAGCGCCGGGAACTCCAGAAGGGAGAGGAGCGCCATGTGCTCGTGGTGGTACGGCAGGGAGAGGAACGCCACCAGTGACTCTCGGAAACCCGGGAAGCCCTGGTAGATCTGGGCGAGTCCCCCGATGGCCCAGATAGATCTATGCTGCACCCACTCCGCCACCATCGGCAGGTGGTAGCCAAGACTGTCCCCGTTTGTGGGCGTGTACCGAAGGTGGCTGATCAGCGCTGCCGCGATCCCGACGAAGGCCACCGACGCAGCGGCCAGTTCGGTGGCCACCGGCCGGCGCGGGCCGACGTTCACACCCGGCGCCGACGCGGCTCCAGTGACGCACGCGGCCACGGCGGCGCACACCATGCCGGCGCCGACCAACTCCGCGGCGAGCGACAGCCCTCCCACCAGGCCCGGGAGAGTCACGGTAAGGGAGGCGGCAGCCTGGCCGATCACGATCGCCCCGAGCACCCGGGCTGCCGGTCCGTCTGCGGGCATCGCCGTCGAAGCGAGCCGCCACGCGGCTTGGCCCACTGCCAGGACGAGCAGGCTCCACATCGCGGCGCCCGGCCAGGGCCCCTGGAGGATGCGAGGATCCGCCAGCGACACGATGCCGAGGGAGGTGCAGGCGATCGCGAAGGTCACTGGCCCGGGTCTCCGCAGAGGAAGCGCGTCACGACTCCAGCTCAGCTGGCGTTCGAGGCGGCCGTTGGTGAGGATGACCACCTAGCCGGCCCGGCGCCAGGCATCGCACACTCGAGCAGACGCGGAAGTTGAACAACCCGCCCCTCCGGGACGTCTGCATCGTGCCTGCCTCCAGTATGCTCGATGAACGGCGAACCCCCTAGAGGATCCCGGGCCGAGCCGAGTCAGGGTCCGCACCGGAGCGGCCTCGGAGGCCATCCCACAGCCCCCTGAGTGAGGCCGCGGTCTCGCGGGTCGAGGACGCGATCAGGGCGTCGGCCGCAATGCGGGTCGCCGTGCCGATGGCGGCCATGACGGCGGCGAGACCCGGGCGGCGAAAGTAGCCGCTGGTCCGGATCATCAGCAGCTTGTTCCGGTAGAGGTAGTAGAGGCGCTCGGGGGATCGGGTTCCTCCCGGTGAGATTTTGTGCCGCGCCACCGCCCGGGGTTCGTAGCGGATCCGCCAGTCGCGCTGCTTGAGGCGCAGGCAGTAGTCCACCTCCCAGTGATTGATGAAGAAGCGTGAGTCGAATCCGGCGACCTCGCGGAAGGCGCGTCGGGTAAGGAGCCAGCAGCAGCCGATCACGTAATCGCAGTCGATCGGCTCATCTGGATCCGCTTCGCCGTATCGGGCGCTCCAGCGATTCACGAAACCGGCGCCGTGCGCGGTGCTCTCCGGTCGGTCGAAGTAGACCGACCGGGCGCCGACCACGGCGACCCGTTCCTCCTTCGCCGCGGCCACCAGCCGGGTGAGCACGTCGGGGGCGACCTCGACGTCGGCATCCATACCCAGGGTGTAGTCGCTCTCGGGGGCGAGGCTAGTCTCGACGAGGTTGTAGGGCACGTAGGGCCCGTGGTTGCGCTCGCTGTGAAGCAACCGGAGCCCAAGCCAGCCCTCACCGGACATCTCGCGGAACTTTCCCTCGACCATCGCTGCCGTCCCGTCATCGGACGCGTTGTCCCACACGACGATCTCGAGCCGGTGGCGGGGGTACTGGAGCGCGCGCAGCGATTCGAGGCAGGGCGCGAGGTCAGCCGCGTCGTTGTACGTCGGAATGAAGACCGAGACGCCCGGAAAGGAACCCGCGTGCCATCGGCTCATGCCCGCGGCCCGGCCAGTTCGCGACACTCCGCCTCGATTCGGGCGATCACGTCGGGCTTGCTGTAGTGCGCCACGACACGCGCGCGGCCGCGCACGGCGAGTCCGGCCCGAAGCCCGGGATCCTGAGCAAGCCGTCGCATGGCCTCTGCCAGAGCTCCGACGTCGCCCGCGCGAACCAGCAGGCCGGCGTCCCCGACCACCTCCGGGACGGCCGCGATCGCGCTGGCGGCCACGGGCAGGC
>WNEY01007435.1_pt1 | contig 12637 bp, 11 predicted proteins | sample 5400531 | NCBI WGS metagenome assembly WNEY01 (sample SAMN13153338, study PRJNA577476) | soil metagenome | isolation source: 200 cm saprolite under Douglas fir tree site 1 | place: USA:California | collected 2015-04-18
CGCAATCCCGCGCTTTATGAGATGGAAATCCGCGCGCTGCTGGGGTTGCCGATTGACGCGCGAGTGGAAACCTTTGAGGATACCGGCCAAATCTTTCTTGCGCACGCGGATCGTGCCAGCGAACTTCCGGGCGTCGATTTCTCGAAGTTGACCCCCGAGCAGAAGCAAGTGGCGCTGCATCGCTTCAATGCCGAAGGCTGCACCTGTGGGTGCAACTTCACGCTGGCGCAGTGCCGGATTTACGATCGCAACTGCGCGATCAGCAAATCGCGGACGGAGAAGATCATCAAGGAAGTACGCGGCGGCGCAAAGGAGAAGACGGCGGCGCCTGAAAATCCCGGCGGGACCTCACACTGAAGAATTGCCTGACCAAGGATGACCTGGTCCGCACTGGTATCATTCTCTTTCTAACGTGCTGTTTTAAAGTGCCGCGTTTCCGCGATACACTCGCGGCTCACTTAGCCGGGCTCAAGGCAAAACGCAAGATCGAATGGAGGGCAGGATGAAAAACAATTTCAAGTCCTTAGTGAATCGCAGACCGGGCTTCGCGCTGCTTGCGCTTGTGGCGGTGGGAATGCTGACGGTGCGCGGCGCATCGTCGCAAGCGCCGGCGCAGTCCACTCGGCGTGCCATCCGCCTGCCCGAAGATAATCCGCAGGCACCGTTCAGCGGCGGGATTCTCACCGGTAACACGTTGTATCTTGCCGGACGCATCGGGCTAGACAAGAGCGGCAAGGCGCCAACTGAGGTCGGCGACGAAATCAAGCTTGTGCTGGACCAGATCAAGGCGACTCTGGAGCAGGCGGGGATGACCATGGACAATTGCGTGCACCGATTTGTCGCTGTACGACAAGTTCAATGCCGCCTATCGGACCTACTTCACCACGAAGGATCTGCCCGCGCGCGAATTCATTGGCGTAGCTTCGCTGCTGCGGGGCGGCCACTTTGAGATACAAGCCATCGCAGTGCGGCGCTAGACGCCGCGGAACCCGGTTTCTCTTCTCCAAAATCATTCGAAGTCGATGCCCTTCGGCAGCTTGCACCTCTAAGAGTGAGCTTGGAGTGTGCCGATATACGGGCACTAATGCAGTGCTATAATGTGTGATAGATGCCCTTATATGGGCACACTGGCCAAGGTGTCCAGATGCCAGAGTTCAAGGTAACTACAGACTGTTCAATAGCTTAGGCTATGAACAGAAATTTACATCTGGTGGTGATTGACGTGCCACGACGTAGGGCCTCGGACGGTCTTATGCTCAGAATCAGCACAGAAAAAAAGCGCGGCAAGGTCGTGCTCATGGTGGAGGGGCGTCTCGCAGGGCAAACGGTTCCAACGTTGGAGCAGTTCTGGCGGGAGCTGCGGGGGGCTTCGCCGGAAGAGAAGTTCAGCGTCAACCTTTGCGGAGTGACGTTCATCGATGCCGCAGGTAAGGAACTGCTGAAGCTGATCCACAGCCAGGGCGGGCGATTGACTGCGGACGGCTGCCTCAATGAGGCGATTATCAGAGAGATTACCGGGAGCAATGGCGAAAGCAAGAGAGAGTCTTCCAAGCGCTCGCACATCATTTTTTATGTCGCGTTTTTTACTTTGCTCTTGAGCCCGGCATTGACGCGAGCGCAAGACGCGGGGAAAAGCGCACTGCCGGCGAACCCGCCCGCGGGGGTATTGCGGCTGACGCTGGACCAAGCGGTGACGCTCGCGCTGAAACAAAATACGACGGCGCAAATTGCAGTTTGGACGGCGGCGCAGAGCGAGCAGGACAAGAAGATCGCGCTGTCCGAGTTGCTGCCGCAAGCACAGCTCGGCGTCACGGAGCAGTGGCAGCGTGTCAACATCCTCGCGCAATTTGGCGGCACAAGGATATTCCCGGGATTCCCCGGGCACGTGGGGCCGTATTCGGTTTTCTCCGCAGGGCCGTCCTTCAACGGACCGATTTTCGATTTGACGCTGTTCCGGCGGTACCAAGCCTCGCGGAATGCGGCGAATGCCAGCAAAGCAGAGAGTCTCTCCACGCGCGAGCAGGTGATCCTGCTGGTGGTGTCGCAATACATCGGGACGCTGCGGTCGATCGCGGACGTGCAAGCATCGCAATCGCGAGTTGATTTAGCGCAGGCCCTTTATAACCAAGCGGCCGACCTGCAAAAGGAAGGCGTGGGCACGGGCATTGACACGCTACGAGCCAACGTCGAGCTGCAAAACGAAAACCAGCGGCTGCTGGAAGCACAAGCCAGTCGCGATACCTCTTTGTTTGGATTGAGCCGTCTGCTGAATCTTGATCCCCGGCAAAACATCGAACTTGGCGACTCGCTGAGCTTTTTCGACACGCCGCAACCCGACGTGGAGGCCAGCATCGAGGAAAGCCTCGCGGCGCGTCCGGAATGGAAAGCGCTGCACGAGCGGATCCGCGCGGCGGAGAGCCAGAAGAAGGCCGCGAGCGCGGCGCGGCTGCCTTCGGTGCACTTCAGCGGCAATTGGGCGCAACTGGGCACCGAGCCTTCCTCGGTGATTCCGACTTACACCTACGCGGGCACCTTAAGCATGCCGCTGTTCACGGGAGGACGGATTCGCGCGGAAACGGTTCGCGCCGACTTGGACATTCAGAAGTTGCAGCAGCAGCAAGCGGATTTGCGAAATCAGATCGCGCTGGATGTAAAAACGGCGCTGATCAATCTGGATTCCGCCCGCAGCCAAGTGAAGGTGGCGAATTTGGGCGTGCAGCTTTCGAAGGAGGAAGTGGATCAGGCGCGCGACCGCTTCAATGCCGGCGTGGCCAACAACATCGAGGTGATCCAGGCACAGGATTCGCTGGCGCGCGCCAACGACAACCAGATTGCGGCGCTGTACCGCTTCAATCAGGCGCGTGCGGACCTGGCGCGCGCAATCGGGCAGATGGAAAAGGTTTACGCGAAATAAGACGAGGACACGATGAGTATTGAGATCGAAGTTGGTTTGGAGAACGCAGCCAAGGTCAGGCCGATTCCGGAGGAGTTTCTTCTCGATGAGCCTCCAAAGGGATTGAAGAATCCCAAAGTGCGCCGCCTTTTGGTGCTTGGCGGGAGTGTGCTGCTCTTGGCGCTGATTGGCCTCCTCGCGTATTACCACAACCGCGAAAGCACGGACGACGCGCAGGTGGACGGGCATATCACGCCGGTGGCCTCAAAAATCTATGGACGGGTCGCGGAGGTTTTGGTGAATGACAACGAGCCGGTGAAAGCGGGGCAAGTGCTGGTGAAGATCGATCCGCGGGACTATCAGGCGAGCCTGGACCAGGCGAAGGCGGCGCTGGCGCTGGCGGAAAGCGATGCGGCTTCCGCGGGAGTGGATGTACCGCGCACGCGCGAGAACGTCGTCAGCGGAAATTCCAGCGCGAGTGCGCAGCTTTCGGGTGCGGAAGCGGACCTGGAACGGGCGCGAGTGACGTATGACCAGGCGCGCACCTCCGACCTGGCGTGGGCGCAAGCCAATATCGAGAAGAGCAAAGCCAATGCGGAGCTGGCGCAGGCGGACTTGGCGCGCTACAAACCGCTGCTGGACAAAGGAGAAATCTCGAAGCAGCAGTATGACGCCGCGAAAGCCAGTGCGGATGCGACCGCCAGCTCTCTGAAAGCCGACCAGGAAAAACTGGCGCAGGCGCAGCGCGCCGTGGACATCGCGAAAGCGCAGCTTCTGGCCGCCACGGCGCGCGTAGAGCAAGCGCACGCTGGGGTAGTGGCGGCTCATGCGGACTTGCGGCAGATCAGCATGCGCACCTCGGACGCGCAGGGGAAAATCGCGAAGGTGCAGCAAGCCCGCGCGGTGCTGCAGGCTGCGGAGCTAAACCTCAATTACACCGACATCGTTGCGCCCGTGGATGGCGTGGCCACGCACAAGCAGGTCGAGCCGGGACAGATCGTGCAACAAGGGCAGGGACTGCTGGTGGTGGTGCCGCTGCAAAACGTCTGGGTAACGGCGAATTTCAAGGAAACGCAGCTGCGAAAGATGCAGCCCGGCCAGAAAGCGTACGTGCATGTGGATACCTACGGCAAGACGTTTACCGGGCACTTGGATTCGATCGCGGGAGCGACGGGCGCGGTGCTGAGCCTGCTGCCTCCGGAAAATGCCACGGGAAACTACGTGAAAATTGTGCAGCGGATACCGGTGAAGATCGTGCTGGATCCGATTCCGTCGGACAAAGCCGTTCTGCGGCCGGACTACCAGTAGGGGAAGAGTTCGATAAGCGGCCATGTTGAACAGGATTCTAGCCAAACTGCGAACGCCGGACGGGAACATCAACCCGTGGGTGATCGCCGTTACCGTGACGCTGGCGACGTTCATGGAGGTGCTGGACACCTCTATCGCCAACGTGGCACTGCCGCACATTTCCGGGAATTTGTCGGCGGGCGCGGATGAATCCACATGGGTGCTGACGTCGTATTTAGTATCGAATGCAATCGTGCTGCCGCTCTCCGGTTGGCTTTCGTCGTTGATGGGCCGGAAGCGGTTTTACATGTCGTGTGTGGCGCTCTTTACGGTGAGCTCATTTCTGTGCGGGCTGGCGCCGAGCCTTGGCGTACTCGTGCTGTTTCGCATTTTGCAAGGCGCGGGTGGCGGCGGTTTGCAGCCCAGCGAGCAGGCCATCTTGAACGACACATTTTCGCTCGAGAAGCGCGGGATGGCGTTTGCGGTGTACGGCATCGCGGTGGTGGTGGCGCCCACGATCGGCCCCTGGCTGGGAGGGTGGATTACCGACAATTTTTCGTGGCGCTGGATTTTCTACATCAACGTGCCGGTGGGAATTATTTCTTTGCTTTTGACCTCGGTGCTGATTACCGATCCGCCGTACATGAAGCGCGCCAAACTCACGAGCGGCTTCCGCATCGATTACATCGGCATCGGCTTGATCAGCCTGGGACTGGGCAGCATGCAGATAATTTTGGACAAAGGCCAGCGCGAGGACTGGCTGTCGTCGAACTTCATCATCGTTTTCTTTGTGCTGATGATTATCGGTATCGTGAGCGGGATTTTCTGGGAGTTGCGGGAAAAAGAGCCGGTGGTGGATTTGCGGATGTTGAAGAACCGCAACTTCGCGATCGCCACCGTGGCCATGTTCTTCCTGGGTTTTGTGCTGTACGCGAGCACCGTGCTGATTCCGCAGTTTTTGCAGCAACTGCTGGGATACTCGGCGGAGATGGCCGGGCTGGCGCTCTCGCCGGGCGGCGCGGTGCTTATGTTGATGATGCCCGTCGTCGGATTTCTGGTATCGCGGGTGGATACGCGCTTTCTGATTACGTTTGGCTGCATCGTGTCGGCTACTGCATTGTTCATTATGGCTGGATGGGATCTGGGGCTCGACTACAGCCACGCGGTGCGCGCGCGCATGCTGCAAAGCTTTGGGCTGGCGTTTTTGTTCATCCCCATCAACGTGGCGGCATTCGCGTACGTGGCGAGAGAAAAGACCAACATGGGCACGGGCATCATCAACCTGGCGCGAAATATCGGCGCGAGCGTGGGAATTGCCACGGTGACGACGATGCTGGAGCGGCGCACGCAGGCGCACCAAGCCCGGTTGATCGATCACGTGAACACTTTCAGCGCGGCGTACCACAACATGATCAATGGCACGCAGATGCGGCTGGTTTCGGCGGGTTCCGGAGTGGCGCACGCCGCGGTGCAAGCGCAGCAGATGCTCTACGGCACGGTGCAGCGGCAAGCGGCCATGCTGGCGTTTATCGACGATTTCAAAATGCTGGGGGTGGTGTTTTTCGCGGTGATTCCGGTGTTGTTGTTGCTGAAAAAGCCTAGCCGGCAGTCGGGAAATGTGCCGGTGCACTAAGACTTCTTCAGCCGCGGAAGTAGCGCAACGATTTTGAACTACAACGGGGGGACAAATGGCAACGCAAGTGGCAGTGGCAACGCAATTCAACGAACAGAAGCTGATCCGCGCCGGGCAGCGGGGCGACTCGCAAGCGGTGGAAACCCTGTTTCGCCGTTACCATCGCCCGCTGTTTCAAACTGCACTACGGGTGCTGGGGAACCCGGAGGACGCCGAGGACGCCTTGCAGGACGGACTGCTCTCGGCGTACCGCAACCTGAGGCGGTTCGAGGGGCGCTCGCAGTTTTCCACGTGGCTGACGCGCATCGTAATCAACGCGGCGCTGATGCGCCGGCGCAGCGCGAAGGCCCGGCCGGCCGTCTCGCTGGATGAGACGCCACGCGAAGATGAACTCCCCGCGACGGAACGTTTCGCCGCGGACGGGCCGAATCCGGAGCAGGTTTTTGCCGGGACGGAGCTGCGCGAAATGATCAGCGCCAATCTGGACGAGCTTTCCCCGCTGCTGCGCACGGCATTTGTCCTGCGCGAGATGGAGGGCTACTCGACCGGAGAAGCCGCGAGGAAACTTGGCGTGACGGAGAATACCCTCAAGGCACGCTTGTGGCGCGCGCGTCACCAGCTCGCCGAGCGGCTGGGCCGCCGCTTGCGCCGCATCAGCGACGACGTCACCGGAAGAAACGGCCGTGGCGCGGGCATGATCGGCGAAGAAGCGTGCAGCTACTGCTGAAGGACTGAAGTAGCGCTGCAGAGAAGCAACGAAAGGCCGGTGCACGCGCCGGCCTCTCGTATCTCAGGGCCGACTCTGCGCCGCGGGATACAAGCCCAGGACGCGGACCTCGTGGGCCGCTACGCGAAGCTCGCTGAGTGCGGTTTCAAGACGAGTCACCACATCCGCTTCGACGTCCACAAAAAACTGATATTCCCATGGCCGCCCGTGAATCGGCCGGCTCTCGATTTTCAGCAAGTTCACGGCGTTACGCGCGAAGGGCTCTAGCGATGAGAGCAAGGACCCCGGGCGGTGCGCTAGCCGCATGGCGATGGACATTTTGCGGGCGTCCCCCGCGGTAGCACTTGCCGCTAGCTGCGCAGGCCGCAGGAGCACGAAACGAGTGAAGTTTTCGGCATTATCCTGGATTCGCTCTGCGAGAATCGCGCCACGGTAGCGGTCCGCGGCATACTTCCCCGCAATGGCCGCATGCGTTTTGTCGCCGCGAGCCAGCACTTCGCGCACGCTTCCTGCTGTGTCTTCCGCGGGCAGACGTTTGATGCCGGGATGCTGGCCAAAGAAGCGCTCGCATTGGGCAAGGGCCATGGGATGCGAAGAGATAGAGCGGACGTCGCTCAGCGCGGCGCCAGGACAGGCGATCAAGTCCAGCTCGATGGGGAGAATCGTTTCCGCGGTGATGGTCAGCTCGCTTTGCAGCAGCAGATCGTAGACGCGTACCACGGAACCGGCGAGCGAATTCTCCACGGGAACCAGGAGGGCATCGGCGGCGCCATCGGCAATGGCGCGAAACGTCGCTTCAAACGTGGGTCGCGGCACGGCGACAACGTTCTCCCCAAGCAACTGCACGGCCGCAGCTTCGCTGAAGGCTCCGGGCTCTCCCTGGAAGGCCACACGCATTTTCTGAGGCTCTGTCCCCACTAAGGCTCCTCGCCGTGCAAGCCTCGTGCCGCGTCAAAGAGCAACTTGCCTCACTATTTCGCAAGTAGCGCAATCCTACTGTTGACGCGTACGGGGTATCCAGTATGATTCGCGCAGCTTTCCGAAACAAACAGGAATTTGCCGATTCCGCGCGGCGAGGGACGAAATGACTTACGTGGACAGAAACCTCGTGTCGGGAGAGACGTTGCTGTACCGCACGCGGCATCACTGGCTGGTGCTGCTCGGTCCGGTGCTGGGCAGCCTCGCGTTGCTCGTGCCCGGAATTGCGCTTTTGATCGAAGCCATCGCCTTGCGAGACAGCGACGGCCTCGCCGTCGGCAGTTCCACGGTAAGCCCGCAAGCGATGGCTATTGCGGGAGCCATTTTCGTGGTGGCCGCGATCGTTCCGCTTTCTTACGGGGTCGCCAAACGCAACGCCACGGAGATGGCGGTGACCAACCGCCGCGTGCTGATCAAGACCGGCATAGCCAGCCGGCGAACGCTGGATCTGATGCTCTCGCGCGTGGAGAGCATCGGCGTGGAAGAAACCACGTTCGGAAGACTGTTGGGCTATGGTTCGGTGATCGTGCGGGGGACGGGCGGGACGCCGGAATCGTTCGTGCTGATCGCGCATCCGCAAGAGTTCCGTCGCGCGGTCCAGCAGCAAATCGGGCAAGAGCCGGGCGAAAGCCCGGGCCGCTGATTCCAAAGAGGCGCCTTCTGCGGCTATACTGGAACGATTATGGAAGCCAAAAAAGCCGCCCTAGCCCGGCCGGAACCTGGCGAATACGCGCCTTACTACGACGCGTACATTTCCCTGGTCAAGGGGAATGACATTCTTGGTATTCTCGAAACGCAACGATTGCAGGTGGCGCAGATGTTCGCGGCACGCAGCGAGCGTGAGGGAAATTTCCGCTACGCACCGGACAAGTGGACGGTGAAAGAAGTGCTAGGGCACGTGAATGACACGGAGCGCATTTCCACCTACCGCGCGCTGCGTATAGCCCGCGGCGACCAGACCCCGCTTTCCAGTTTCGAGCAAGACGACTATGTGCGGGGCGGGAATTTCACGGAGCGCACGCTGGCGGATCTGGCGGAAGAGTTTGGCTACGTGCGCAGCGCGAGCATCGCGCTATTCCGGTCGCTCAAGAAGGACACGTGGTTGCGTCGCGGCGTGGCCAATAAGAATGAAGTCACGGTGCGGGCACTGGCGTTCATCGTGGCCGGACACGAATTGCACCACCGGCTCATCCTGGAAGAGCGCTACTTCGCGGCCATACCGCGCGCTTAGAAAGATTCAAAGGCGGATACGAGTGTGGTCCACATAACGGTGGTGCGGTGAGGGTGGTTCGCGACCTTCGTGCCACACCAGCTTGCGCCGCTGGGTCACCGCCAAGTCCCGTTCATTCCAGGGAGACATCGGTTCTGGGCGAACGATGATGCGGTGACCGATCTTCCTGGCCGGATGGAACAGGGAATACAAGAGACTGACGGAAGCAGCGATGAGCACTGCGGCAAACAGCAAACCCGCTTCGTGTGCTTGCAAGGGATTCGCAAACTCGTCGCCGAGTAGGTAAGAACCCAACGCGAGAAACGTCAGGGCCGCAACGATGGCCTGACCCCCGAAGGCATTCAGGAACTGGCCGCGCGCTGCCAGCGATTGTCTTGAATGTGCCGCCGGACGCGCGGAGAACTTGCGGACGCCCACGGTCTACTCTCCACGAGAGCGGTCCGGGGGGACCGGTGGTTCGTCAACGCGCAGGAATTCTAGGTAAGAGAACGCCGGCGGCACATACTTTTTCTTCATCGGCGCGCCGCACGCGCAACGCGGGTTGCTCCCTTGCACCTCCCCGACGGATTCCACTGACACTTCGCAACCGCAATCCGGATTGCAGCAATGCCAACGATCGGCGGTTCTCAAGGACATGACGGCTTCCTCCTTCGGCATCGTTCGGATTCTTGCGGGAGGACCCCAGCAAAAGCTAAGAGGAAATTGACTATACCTAGTGGTAAATTACGATGTCAAGGGGAGATTTCCCGGTGTGGCAGGGATAGCTGTCTGGAACTAGAAGGAGCATCTGGAACTGAAACAGCCGGTCGCGCTACAGCAGCGGCTCGCTCCAGTTTTCCAGCGTTTCCTTGACCTTGTGCAGGAATTGATGGGCGATGGCGCCGTCGACCACGCGGTGATCATAGCTGAGCGTCACGTAGCACATGGAGCGGATGGCGATGGAGTCGTTGATGACCACCGGACGCTTTTCAATGGCGCCCAGGCCGAGAATTCCCACATTGGGCTGGCTGATGACGGGGAGGCCGAAGAGCCCGCCGAATACACCAGGATTGGTGATGGAGAAAGTGCCTTCCTGCACTTCTTCGGGCTTCAGTTTCTTCGTGCGCGCCCGCTCGGCAAGATCGTTCAAGTTGCGCTGGATGCCGAGGAGGTTCTTTTCGTCGGCGTTCTTGATGACTGGAACGATCAAGCCCCAATCGAGGGCTACGGCGATGCCGATATTGATTTCCTTGTGCAGGATGACATTCGTGCCGTCGAGCGAGGCGTTTACCGTGGGGAAGGCGCGCAGGCCGGCGACGGCGGCTTTGACGAAGAAGGGCATGAAAGTCAGCTTGGTCTCATAGCGCTTCTCGAATTCGTCTTTGGACTTGGCGCGCAGCGACGCGACCTTAGTCATGTCGATTTCGTCGACCGAATACACGTGGGGCGAGACGCGCTTGGAGGCGATCATGTGCTCGGCAATGCGCTGGCGCATGATGCTCATGGGCTGCACTTCGTAGTTGCCGAAGTACATTTTTTCGCGCGGCACGGCGGACTCGAAAGCCACGTGCACCTGGCCGCCCGAGGCAGAAGGCGGCGGGGGCGGGCCGGCGCGCTGCGGAGCGGTGGCTGGCGGTGCGAATTCTGCGGCGCCGGGTACGGCAGCTTCGGCTGACGCGTGTGTGCCGCCTGCGAGATACGCTTCGATGTCTTGTTTGCTTATGCGGCCACCTGCGCCGGTGCCGGGCACAGAGGCGAGATCAATGCCGTACTCCTTGGCCATGCGGCGGACCAGCGGCGAGCTGTGGATGCGTTCGCCGGCAGGACGCGACGGCGCGGACCCCGGCCCGGAAGCTGCCGCGGGAGCGGGAGCAGAAGGCTTTGCGGCCTGTGGCGGCGGAGGCACGGTCGCGGGCTTCGCGGCAGGCGCGGGAGCGGCGGGTCTAGCCGGTTCCGCGGCTTTCGGCGCAGGTGCCGGAGCGGGGGCCGCAGCTTTGGCCGCGCCATCGCCAGCGGCGTCTATCACGCCGACCACCGTTTGGATCGGCACGGTCTTGCCTTCGCCGACCTTGATTTCTTTCAGCACGCCGGCGGAGGGTGAGGGAATTTCTGCGTCGACTTTGTCGGTCGAAATCTCAAATAGCGGCTCGTCCCGCTCGACTCTGTCGCCCGGCTTCTTGAGCCATTTGGTGATGGTGCCTTCGAAAATGCTTTCGCCCATCTGGGGCATTACGATGTCCACTGCCATGTGCGTTCTCCTCTAGATCTGTTCAAATCGAAGAGCACAGCCAAGATTGGCTGTGCCACCAAAGCCTAATAGCGCGCCAACTCCTTTGCGGCGGCGAAAACTTTCTGTGCGTTGGGCAGAAAATATTGTTCCAGCGGCGGCGAATAGGGAACCGCGGTGTCCAACGAAGTGACGCGCATCAGCGGGCCGTCGAGATCACCGAAGGCCTTCTCGCACAAGATGGCGGCGATTTCCCCGGCGATCCCTCCGGTCTTGGTGTCCTCGTGGACGACCAGGATCTTGTTGGTCTTTTTCACCGACTGCAAAATCGTTTGCTCGTCGAGGGGCAGCAGCGTGCGCAGATCGATGACTTCGGCTTCGATGCCTTCCTTGGCCAGCGCATTGGCGGCTTCGAGCGAGGTGTGCATCATCGCGGCGTAGGAAAGAATCGTGAGGTGGCGGCCTTCGCGGCGCACCACTGCTTTGCCAATGGGCACGGTGTAATCTTCCGCGGGCAGTTCTTCCTTGATGCGCCGGTAGAGGAATTTGTGTTCGAAGAAGAGCACGGGGTTATTATCACGCACCGCGGCCTTGAGTAAACCCTTGGCGTCGTAGGGTGTGGAGGGATAGATGACCTTGAGGCCGGGCGTGTGTACGAAATACATTTCCGGGTTGGCGGAATGAAACGGCCCGCCGTGCACACCGCCACCTGAAGGTCCGCGCACGACGATCGGCGCGGGGGCGTTCCACAGATAATGTCCCTTCGCGACGAAATTCGTGAGCTGGTTGAAGCAGCAGGCGATGAAGTCGATGAACTGCAGCTCGCAGATGGGCCGCAGGCCCAGATAGCTCATGCCGCAAGCCGCGCCGATGATCGCGCTCTCGCTGATGGGCGTGTCGATCACGCGCTCCCAGCCGAAGCGCTGCAGCAAACCTTCGCTGGTTTTGAACGCGCCACCGTAGACGCCGACGTCTTCGCCGATGACCACCACGGCCGGGTCGCGCTCCATCTCCTCGAACATAGCTTGCTTGATGGCTTCGAGAAACGTTACGAGACCGGCGCCACCATTACCCTGGGAAGCATTGCCATTGAGTCCGTCGCTGGGCATGACTTATCTCCGCCTACCTTGCGTGCGCCGGCGAAGCGCCTCGGCCGCACGGGCGCTGGCGACTTTCGCTGACTTCTTGCCGACGGTTTTGGCCGGAGTCTTGGGCGCGCGCTTTTCTTCGTTCTCCGCCTTTTCCTGCGCTCCTGCCGTGTCGCCGAAATGAATGGGGGCAATACGTCCGCTCGAGCCCTTGCCGGCGCCGAAACCTTCGACGGTCCATACAGCGGAGACACTGGACTTTGGCGGTATGACTTCGCGTTTGTCGCGCTCCCACTTCGGCTCGATCTTGTGGCAGTCGTCGCCCGTGCAGTACACGCCTTGGGCCGCAAACTCCCCCGGGGGCAGGGGTGAACTCTCTGCGAAGTCGCGCTCCTTCTCCAGCAAGGCGTCGATTTTGTCTTCGATTTCCTTCTTGCCCTTGGCGTCCAGCAGCTTCTCGGACATCAGGAATTTTTCGTAGAGCAGAATGGGATCGCGCGCTTCCCAGAACGCGCGCATCTCCTTTGGAACGTACTCAGCGGGATCGTGCTGCGCGTGGCCCAAGCGCCGGAAGGTCTTGGCTTCGATGAGAAT
>WNEY01011045.1_pt1 | contig 12637 bp, 8 predicted proteins | sample 5400531 | NCBI WGS metagenome assembly WNEY01 (sample SAMN13153338, study PRJNA577476) | soil metagenome | isolation source: 200 cm saprolite under Douglas fir tree site 1 | place: USA:California | collected 2015-04-18
GCTTTGCGCGATATCCCAGTTCGCGGGCGCGATCGATTCGCGTCGGCCGCTCCACACGGACGAAGGCGTTACCGCGGCGCCACTCGACCATCCGCTGAAAATGCGTCTCCTTGACCACACCGATCCGAGGATTCTTCCAAGCCTGTTTGACGAACGCGTACAGGTTTCGCGGACGAGCCAGCGGCTTCGCTTCCCCTTCAGGGGCAATGCTCAGCTCCGGTCCCGGAGCTCTTGGGGTTTCGTCGGCCATGGCCAACCCCCTGGATTTACGGATTCGCCCGCAGGTATATCTCCCGACCAGGGTCGTCGAAAGCGCCGCGCCAAAGGGGCGAGACTATTAAGCCCTTTCCATCAACTCGCGGTCCGCTCCACCTGAAGAAAACGTCCTTCGGAGGCTCTCCTACGACGGCCGAACGGCGAAGCCCCTGAATGTTCGGTGGATCCCAAATTTGGATATTCGGGTCCGACATGCATTGACTCGACCATGTCGATGGATTCTGCGCCTGTCCCCTCGATCTGGTACCACACCCCGACGTTCGGCGTGGTCCGAGCTGGAATCGCCGGAGGGTTTCGATGGCTATCCGTCGCCCTGGCCGTGTACGCCGGCTCAGCGGCGATGGCGAGCGCGTCCGTAGGGCTATGGTTGCTCGCGCTGGAGACATCGAACCGCGCGGATCCAATCTCGGGCGTCTTCAATCTAGCCGGAGCAATCACGACTCTCGCCGCCGCATTTCTCGCCCTTGCGGCGTTGGTCCTCCTGCTGGTCGGATCCGGCAAGTTGCGACCATCCGCGCAGGTCGCCCTCCGGACGACGACGCCCGTCCTGCAGTGGTACCGAACGGCGCTGGTGTTTGCCTTCACGATCGCGTTGCTCACCGCACTCGCCGTCGTGGGTTGGATGTTCTCCCGGAGTCCTTCGATCTTCGGGCCCGTGGTTCTCGCGCTAAGCGGGGCGGCCGCGATCGCGTTCCTCACCGCGGTGCTTCTGCCGCTGCATGCCCTCGTCCCACAGAACCGGCGGACCGCCGTGTGGATCGTCGCGTCACTCTCCATCACGGCAATCATGGCGGAGGTCATTGTCCCGATGGGCACGTTGTCAGGACACCCTCCAGCCATGAATTGGATGACGCTCGGCGGCTTCCCGCTCCTGAACTGGCATCTTGTTTTCGGGGCCATTGTCGCCGCGTGCAGTTTCTTTCTCGCGGGGAGCTATTGGATGGTCGCCGTCGAGCTCGCGGCCCCGCGCGGGGCCTTCACGATGCCGGGACGCGTCGCCTGAGCCGACGGGGTTTGCGCCCACCTGGCTCGAGCCCATGCAGATACGACTGATGAATCAGCGCCGCCGCGGCTGCGACCTGGCGGATGGACCGTACCTCGACTCGCGTCCGGAACCAGCCCCAGCCCTGAGTCGGCGGCGCGCGTTTCGCGAGACCGGAATTGTCTCGGAGTTCTCGCGGAGACGGCAGGAGGAAAATCTGAACCCGTCCTCCGAGGGGGCGTATCTCAGCGAATATTCGACTCCCCTTGCGGCTTCGCCATGAGATCCAATGCTCGCTCACATGTTCGTCAATGCGGTCGTCTCGCCTCGCCGCGGCAACTTGGAGTCGATTCCGCAGCCCGAGGACAATCTCCCTTGAAATGTCGCTCGTCCGTTCGAGTGCCGTTCTCAACGTTTCAACCTCCCGGTTCCCCAGCCCGCTTGCGCAGGATGAAGAGGAACTTGAATCCGCGGAGGAAGAAGTTGAACCGTCGGGCCCGGTGCTCCCACATGGGCGAAGCGGACCGATCGTGGCGGCGGACGAGGGCAATCGTATCGAGGACCTCGAACTCCCGCTCGAGCGCAGCGAGCAGCCGGAATCCGACCGGCGTGTAGACGCCGGCCCGGTACTCGTCCGCGATTATCCAGGCGAGGACGCCGCCGCGGCGCAGCACGCGGCTGGCCTCACGGGCGACGCGGGACATCTCCACGATGAACCGCGGATCCCGGCACGAGATCCGCCCCAAGCATCGGGGATCGCGGCTGTAGACGATGTTGTCGGAGTAGGGCGAGTCGACCACGACCAAGGCCGCGGACTCGTCGCGAAGGGGCCAGGCACGGGCGTCCGCCCGGAGCACAGGCGAACGGCGGGGAGCAAGATCGAAAGACAGGGCGCGGCGGCCGAGCGCCCGGGCGACGTCTCCAATCGTGCCGGAATTGCCGCACCAGACGGCCTTTCCATTTCGTCGAACGTAAAGGATGTGTGAGGGCGGAACATTGGCACAATACACGTGACCGCGGTAGTGATCCCAGAACTCCACGTTCCTGGTGTCGGGCCGGTCGTACCGGTTGCGCGTAATGTAGACACGCGGGCGCAACTGTCGCCTATTTACCGAGAGCCCCCAGTTTACGTTCTTCGCCCTGATCAGGCGGCCGTTGATTGGTCCTGCGCAATCGCCCGGGCGGGTGGATTCCCAGATGCTTGCGGCCCAACCGAGCTTCAAACAGATTTCTTGAAACCCATCCCGGAGATATGGTGAGGAAGTGTAGAAGACATCCGTCCCTCCCCGTCCGTCGGGGCAGCGCCGATGCCCGTCCCCATCGATGAGGGCGTCATAGAGAATTCCCAGCTGCCTTGAAGCGAGCGTTAAGAACTCACGTGGCAATTTGCGCTCCGTCTTCTTCCCAAGTGCGGAGACGTAGGCACCTAACTGACTGTGCGTGATTGCGAATCCGTCCTCACTATCGATGATGTTTGGAGAGTCTCCGTGAAGGGGGCGCCGTAAATGCCTCGCAATCTCGGCGAGAGATGCGCGGAAAGCCGGGCGCGACTCCGGCTTAACCTGTGAGAGCTTGATTCTGTGGCTCCCACCGTCGACTGTGCACGACCCGTCTGTCAAAAAGTGGCCGAGAAACCTCAGCCATGCGTCCATCGGGAACCGTGTGGCGGAGAACACCTGCTCAACGGATGCGCCGCGTTGAGGTTGTCGATGGGTTCTGATTTCGGGGAGTTCGAAGAACGCCTGCTCCACGCCCTCCCAAACAGCGTCTTTGCGGTACCGAACATTCCTCCCGAAGACATCTTTGGCGCAAGCCAGGTGGTACGGGTTGTACCGACCATCGGGGCTATGGCGTTCCGCGACGTATAGCGAGTGCTCAGGGGTAACGAGAAGGTCGACGTGCTTAGTCCGCACTCTGTACATCGGCCCGTCATGCCATGCCTTGATCATGTTGACGGCTTGGCGGTACTCAAGTCTTCCATCGATTAGGGTCGCGAATTCGTCCTCTGTCGTGGCGTCACGCCACGGCTTCCAACCATCGCGTGTGAGGACATCCGTGGCCTCATCATAGCATCCCGCCATCGGATCCGCCACGAGGTCCCCTGGCCTCGTGTACCGCCGGACGAGGTTGACAGCGCAGAGCGCAGGGGTGACGCCGTTGAACGAGGCATCCCCCGCTCCCGGATGGCCGTCGGACTGGCTCGGGAAGTCCCACGTCGTGTACGGTTCCAGGTCCGTGCGTCCGAGCATCGCCCACGCCTCGGAGGGCACAGGGGAGCGAGCGGGCGACTGGGTCGACGCCATCATCCAATTCGATGCCGCCATCGCATATGAACGGCGACTCGAGGGGGAGATGTGTAAAAGTGAAAATCTGCCTAGGGAGGGGCGAATTCCCGGAGGAATCGACGGATCTCCGGGAGCGTCGGGTAGGGCCGGCGACGATCCCGGAGGTGGAGCGCCGCGGCCGCGTTCGCGAACCGTAGCGAATCCTTGACGGAAAGCTGGATGAGTCTCGCGTACGCGTAGGCGGCGTTGAAGACGTCGCCACATCCGGTCGGGTTGTCGATCACCACGTCGAACGCAGGACTCGGGATGACGCCGGACGACGTAATCGCGGTGGCCCCTCGCTCACCTTGATGGATCACGACTTCTGCCGCGCCTAACGAGCGAAGGCGCTTTCCCGCTTGAATCGGGGATTGTTCTCCGGCGACGGCGCAGACCTCCGTCTCGTTCCCGAAAAACACGTCGACGTGTGGGAGGCAGATCCGGACCGCTTCGATCCGCTCCCCTGGCCAACCTCGGGGATCGGTGGACACGTCCAACGAGGTCGTCGCACCGAGCCGGCGGGCGCGGGCCAGAAGCGTCGCGGTCGGTTTCCCCACGAGCCCGCTCGTCCACCAGAACCCGGACCGGTGCACGTGATGCGCCCCTCGAATCGCTTGAACCGGAACGTCGCGAAGCCTCAACCGTGCGTTCGCTCCCGGGTCCGTGACGAGCGCGCGCCTCCCGGTGGACCACGTCAAGGCCATCGTGCTTCCCGTGGGTCGGCGTGGATCGACGCAGAGACGTGCGCGGACGCCGTACTGCCGATACCGGTCGCGCAAGAGTCTCGCGTTCGAATCCGACCCCACCGCGCCGATGAACGTCGTCGAGGCACCCAAGCTCGACATCTGGAGCGCGAAGTTCGTCGCGTTCCCCCCAGGCAGCGGATCGAAGCGCGGGACCTCGGCTTGGACATCCCCCGGGGCGAAGTCAGCCATCGGGGGCGTGACGAGGTCGACGATCCCGTCGCCGACGGCGACGACGCGGGGCGATCGCGAGGCCATCCCTCACGCCCGCCAAAGGCCTTGCCGCTTGAGCTCCTCGACCACGAGTTTGTAATCCGCCGGCCGACCGCATCGCGGGCAGAACAGGCTGCCGTGCGCGTCGCGGACCGGATCGGGTCCTTCCCATCCGCAGTACCGGCACAACGCATCGGTGGCTGCCATCGTCCCCTCAGAAGAAATCCTCGAGCGTGAGCTTCTTGTCGGCCCGGCGAGGCGATTCCGCCGGCAGCGCCTCGCTGAAGTCGTCGCTGGACAGGGACTTCTGCTGCGACCGCTTCCCCGTCAGGAGGGCTTTCTCGTCCCAGCCGTAGACTTCGGTCACGTAGGCGAGGGTCTGCGCGACGCGCCGCGCATAGTATTCCCAATCCGGCATCTTCTCGAACTTCGCGCCCGACAGATAGGGCTCGACCTCCATCGGGGATTTCTTGTGGTCCGTCACGATCCACGAGACCTTCATGCCGGGCATGAACTCCTCGCCCATCTGCTCGAGCTTGCGCGCCGCGATCACGTTGCTCATGGAATCCGGGTTCACGTACTGGTTCTCCTCCTTGACGGTGCGGGAAATCACGAGCATTTCGATCGGGTCTTTCTCCGGGTTCGCGAGCGGCGGGTTCCCGTCGCGGACCTCCGCGACGATCCGCTTCGCGAGGTCGATGGCCCCGTCCGGGTCGTTGTCGAGGATCTTGTCGAACACGAGGAGCTGGGCCTCGCTCTGGAGATCGAACGCGTCCGTGCGGCGGATCTCGTACCCGCGGACGACGATCTCGCCTTCCGTGGGCCACGCGACCTTCCCGGCGTACCGCTTCTTCCGCCCGTGGCTGAAGAGGCTCCGGTAGACCTTGTCCACTTCCATGCTGATTCGGCCGCGCGAGAACCGCTCCGCGGTCTTTCGTGCAAACTCCAGGGAGGGTTCTAACCCAGCCGTGGGCGATTGGAAGAACACGGAGTCCGTGTCCGCGTACACCACCTTCACGCCATCGGCCTCGAGTTCGGCGATGATCCCCTTGATCCGTTCCCTCGCGAACGCGGTGATCGAGGCGCCGACCTTCGGGTCGTTGAACCGGTAGAACGACGACGCGAGGACGCCGTAGAACGCGTTCATGAGGACTTTGATCGCTGCCTGGAGGCCGTCGTAGAAGTCCCGCATCCCGGGGTCCGTCGCTTCGCGCATTTTCGTCCGCACGTCCTGGCGGTCCTTCATCAGGCTTGCGAGGATCACCGGGAGGAGGCCTTTCTTCACGTCGGCGGAGAGGAACTTCGCCCCCGTCGGGCTCTCGATCGTCCCCTGTGGCGAGACGGTCGTGAAGCAGATGTTGTTCTCGATAATCAGCGACGGATACATCGCGCGGAAGTCGAGCGAGATGACCCATTCGTACAGACCGGGCTGAAGGCTGTGCACATACCCGCCTTCGATTTGCTCGACGCGGCCGCCCCGCATCTTCATCATCGGGACCGCAACGTGGGCGCGGTCCGCGGCGCGGATCAGGATGGAGTCGATCAGGTTCGACGTGCGCCCGTGCAGCACGTCCTCGAGGGGGAGCTTGCTCACGGCCGCCAGGTCCAAGGTCTTCTCGATGCGGCCGATCTTCTCGAGGATCCGGAGCGAAAGGTCGGCGTCATTCAGACAATATCGGATGACCTTCTCGCGGTCCTTCGCCCATTCTTCGTCGATGTGTCGCCGCGAGAGCTCGTGTTTTCCTTCCCCCAAGAGCTGGCGGCCCACGTAGTCGAGCGTCTCCTGCTTCATGTGCAGGCTCAGGCGCTCCGCCCGAACGGCCCACCAGACGTCCGTTAGGATGCGGCCGTCGACCCGCCAGAATCGCTCGCCGAGGTGGAAGAAGTCCGAGAAGTCGCGCGCGAGCTGGAGCCTCGGAATCCCGTTCTTCGCGGCGCGATCGATCAGCACGGGCAGGTCGTAGCCGTCGATGTTGTATCCGGAGATGATGTCCGGGTCGAGCTCGTGGACGAGCTTGATGAAACCCTCCACGATCTCCCGCTCGTTCCCCTGGAGGACGCGGGTCTTAATGTCGCCGGCCTCTCGGTACGCGATGCCGATGCAGAAGATGTGCCCGTCCTGGATGCTGTTCTCGATGTCGAAGCTGAGCACGCGCAAAGCCGGTCGGAAAGGCTCGCACGCCTCGAAACGGTCCGCGATCAGGAACAGGTCGGTCGTGTATTTCCCGGCCGGATCCGCCCCTGTCCCGTGGACGCGGACCGCGGCACCGAGATCCATATCGTAGATGAACCGATGCTGGAACGGTATGTCGGCTTCCAACGGAGTGGATCCGTACCTGCGGGCCTTCTCGCGGTACTCGGGGGTTTTCCAAGGTTGACGGAGGACGACCCGGGCGCACGGGGTCGGCCTGCCTTCGACCTGCAGGGTCACGTCCTCGAGCTTGACGACCTGCGAATCCCTCCCGAACGCCCCGCGGAGAGATTGGGGAGGCTCGACGACGAAGAAGTACGGCTGGAACCCTGAGTACTCGATCGTGATGCTTTGCCCTTCCCGCGTGCGGCCGAACAACTGGATGACCGGCAGCTGCGCTGGCTCGGGGGCGTTCCGCGGTTCCCGTCGGTACGAGGCCGTGATGATCCGCACATCATAGCTCGCCATCTCACACCTTCGCCACGATCTTGAGGACGTCGCCATCTTGGACCGGGTGGTCCCGGCCGACCACCATTTTCGTCCGGGCGTTGATGGCGCGGATGAAGTGGTTACCCAAGTCGGTGTGGACTTTAAAGGCTACGTCCACCGCGACGGCCTCCTCGATACACTGCTGCACCCCGGTGGACCCGCGTTCTCGGAGGAAGGCGCGAATCTTCTCTAGCCCCTTTTCTTGGGCGGCCGTCAGTTTTTCCGGGTGCAGGATCTCGAACGATGAGCCGCCCGGCTGGTACGTGATGAGCCCGGCAGACGCCGCGCGGCGAAGGGCGAGCTCGTACTCGGCGGATGTCGGGACCACCGGGTAGCCCGCCGCCTTGGAGACATTCTGGAGTGATTCGCGGGAGACCATATCGGCCTTGTTCGCCGCAAGGATCATGGGCTTGCCGCGATGTTGGAGTGTGCGCGCGAGACGGAAAAGATCTTCAGCTGTCCACCGGGCCATCTTCGGATCCAGCGCGGTGTCCCGCACCGCGGAGTGGACTTGCATCTCTGTGAACCCGAGGCCTGTGAGCCGCGTGGAGATAATCTTCTCCGGCGGCGCCTCCTCCAAATCGGCGCGGCGGGCTTCCTTCTCCCAGTTCCGGGAGAGAATTCCGGCGATCCAATGAGCGAGCTCGTCCTCGAGGAACTGCACGTCCGCAAGGGGGTCGTGCGCTCCGGGAGGCACGGGATTGCCTTCGAAGTCCGTCCCTCCGGTCGCGTCGATTACGTGGACGAGCGCGCTGGCCTGACGGAGATCGTCGAGGAATTTGTTGCCCAGGCCGCGACCCTCGTGCGCCTTTGGGACGAGACCGGCGACATCAAGGAGCTCCACGGGGATGAGGCGCGTTCCCTCTTGACACGGTGCGTTGTTCGGCTTGCAAGGATGCCCGAGCTCAGCATGGGGGCATTGTTTCCGGACGTACGCGACACCGCGGTTCGCCTCGATTGTTGTGAATGGGTAATTCGCAATTTGGACCGGGGCGAGAGTCGCCGCAGCAAAGAAGGTGGACTTGCCAACGTTCGGTTTCCCGACGACCCCCAACTCCACGGGATGAGTACCGAAATCGTTCTAGAAGTACCTTAGGAGCGGCGCCTTCGGAGTTGAATTCCGATGAGGATGACGACGCTGACCGAGACCAACAAGAAATCGCTGAACTCTGGGATCTGGATTTGGCCCCACGTGCTTGGAATCGATTCGTTGACTGTGGCGGATCCCCATGTGTAGGTCTGGGAGCCGTTCTGATCTTGGACTACTATCGCGAACCCTGCTACGGCGTTTGCCGGAGGCGTAGCAATTCCCCAGACGTCCTTGAACGCGATCTTGAACTCATACACCTCGTTCGTTCCGTTAAAGTGACCGCTCCCCGCATCCCCGGCATCGCACGAAGGTGGACCTCCGCAGTCTTCCCAGGCTGTTGTGTTCCCTTTCTTCTGGGTGAATGCCCCGGTACTGTTGACTCGAAACAGACGATCGTCGGGGTCTGGCAGCACGCTCCCGTTATTGTTCTGGTCGAAGAGCAATTCTCCGCTGTCGGCGGTTCCGTTGTTCGTCTGGTCCGCGGAAGCCTCGACGCAGACATAGAGATAGCCCAACCCAGATCGTAGTCCCGCGAAGAAACTGATACTCAAGTTGTTGGCGCGAGCCGCGCCAGCGTACTCCCCTGGCCCGCCTGTAGCACAGTTGCCATCAGTCGTCGGCGCATTTGTGAGTTCCGTGGCGGTTACCGTAAGACCGATTCCCATGATGATGAGGCTTGGTCCGCTACGAGGTGCCTGGCCGACGGCCAAGGGCATCATGGGGCCGAACTTCGGCGCTGGGTCGGCGGGGCTAAAGTCCGAAAGACCAGTCCAGTCCGTGGCCTCGTAGGCCATCCGAGTGGTGTTCGTCGTCGTCCCGACCACAATAGACCCTTCGATATCCGTCGCGTTCTTCGCGAGCACAACGCCGGACGACGGGATTGGCGACCAAGACCCTGCCCACGCGTACAAATTCTGCGACGTAATCCGCCCCGCAACACCTCGGACTTCGAGCAAGTAGTCTGCGAAGATTCCGTCGACCGCAACTCCGCCGGCGTCCGTCGAGTTCAAGTCAATATACGCGCGCAAGATGTCCTCGCCCGTTCGGCGAGGAAGAGGGAGCGGCGGTCCGCCCGAACCGTTTCCTCCCTGCCCGGGTGGGAGCCGAATGAACCGATCGGGAACGCGTCCAGCCATCAGGTCGCCCGCGACGGCCACGTGGAAATAAGCCGCGGACGTGTTGACCGCAGCACCGTATCGCAGGATGTTCACATCGGGATTCTTCACTGGAACGGGATCCGAATCCTTTTGGTCCGTGCCAACCCAGTCGGCGAACAGTCCGTCGATTCGCACCGTGGACGGAGGCGCCACCACGTACGCCCGGATGGGCCCGCCTCGAACGACAACGGGGACTGGTGCCGTCGCGTTGGTCACGTCGATTTGGACGACATCGCCGGGGGAAAGCCCCGTGGCCAGCGCGAACGCCGTAATCGTGGCTTCCGGCTGAGCCTGGGTCAGAGTCACCGATCCCGTGGACAAGGAGACCGTTAGCCCCGGGGTGGCGTTGTAGACGAACGAGGAAACGCCCCATGAAGCCCCGGCCGGCAAGCCGAGCGCGTGCACTCGAATCGTGAACCACGAAGTCGTCGTGCTGCTCACGACCGATGCCATGGGGAGCAACTCGACCAGAACCGAACCGTTCGGTGTGAGCGGTGCAAGGCTGCGACTCGAGACCCCCGCGAAGTCGTCGGCGAAGACGGCGATGCGGAATCGCGTCGGGTCGAACCCGGTGAGATCGTAGGTCGAGACCTGCGCCTCGACCCCCTGGACGGAGGCCGCGGCAGCCGGAGAGCCGAGCGACTGGCGCTGACTCCAGTTCACTTCCGAGTTGGGCGGGAATCCGTAGAGGCGAGCGCCTGCCACGGTGTTGTTCGAGCCGAAGACCTCGACGACCCCTTCGGCCCCGATCCCTCCAAACTGGTAGCCGGTAGACGGGTTTCCATCGGCGTCGATGAGGAAGTAGACGCCGTCGTAGGCCGACGAATCACCAAACACCCCGCCTCTCGTCGAGGTGAAGAGGTAAAGCGAGTTGTCATCGACGAGGCTCGCGTAATTGACAATGGACACGTACGGGTCGGACGCGACGGTCGCGGCGTCGAACTTCGGAACCGATGCCCAGTCGCCGAACGACCCATCGATCGCGATCGGCGGCGTCGGCCCGGGGATCGGAATGAATAGGAAGCCGGCAATTAGGATCGCGAAGAGCGTCGCGGCCCCGATGGCGGCGTACCGGACCCGCTTCGAAGGGGCGGAAACCCGGATCTCTTTTCTTCCGGCTCGGGCCGACCATGTCCCGATCGTTCCGTTGACCCGCCCTTGCTCGCCCATCAGGCCGTTCACCCGCCCCGTGGGCGTCACCAGGCCGTTGACCCGGCCGACTCCGTTCACGAGACCATTCGTGCGACCGAGCCCGTTGACGAGGCCATTCACCCGACCTCGGCCGTTGACGAGTCCGTTGACTTTTCCCGCCCCGCGCGTCGATGTTTTGGGACGCGCTCCGCTGACCAGCCCCTTGCTCCCGCGCATCCATCCGGACAAGAATCCGACGGCCGGCGGAACGGGAGAGGGCTCGGCCGAGGGCTTCGTCTCGTCTCGTTTCTCCGAGGCCGCCGCACTGATCGTCGCGTCCACGCCCATCGTCTCTTCGAGTTCTTCGATGAGCCAATCGAGGACCGCGGCCTTCGTGAGTTCGAGCTCCTCGGGGGTGAGGGATTGCTCCAGCTCGCCGACGAGGAGGTCGTCGACCAAGATGTCCAGCTCGGGAGCCCCGGCCGCGGACCGCTTCACCGCCGGTTCCGGGGGGGCGACATCCAGACGGGCGCCGCACGAGGGACACAGCGCCACATTCCCCGGGACCGTGGAGCCGCAACTCGGACACGTGGTTTCGGCCTCGGAGATGAGATGGTCGAGCTGCGCGATCTCCTGGTCCCACGCGACATCGTCGAGCAGCGCACTCGCCGTGGATCGGAGCTTCTCGGCCGCGTCCGGCCTGCGAAGTTCCTTCGCCTGAATCCGCAGCTGCGCGACCTTGATCTTTCGTTCGTCCGGAGCCGCGGCGGCGGCCCGGTCGAGCGTCTCGATCGCCTCGTCGGTCCGACCCATCGTCTGCAAGAGCAGGCCCCGGGCGTAGAGCAGGTCCGGGTCCTCCGGTTTCTCGGCCAGGCGAGCGTCGTAGAATGCCAGGAGAGCCGCATCGCCCTCGGAGGCGAACTGCTCGCGAATCGCCTCGTCCATCTCTTCTTCGTCGAACGCGGCGCCGCATTCGAGGCAGGCAGGCGCGAACGCGGAGGTGATGCAACCGCACAGGGGACACTCGTACTCGTCCTGCGCGATCAGCTCCTTCGTGCGCCGCGGCGGAGCGTACTTGATGAGATGGAGGGACGCGAGCATCTTGCGCGCGGCGACCGGCCCGACCTCCGGGATCCGCGCGAGCTCGTCGACGGATGCTCGTGCGATCTTCCAGAGGGCATCGTACCCGCGGTCGATTAGCGCCTGGGCTCGGGACGGATCGAGGCCGAGGACCTTCAATAGGTGAACGAGGGAGGCGGGGTCCGACTCGCCGTTGATTCGTCGCTTCGGACGGCCCGCAGGGGCCGCGACCGTCTCCGGCTTCATCCCAAGGTTCGCGGTTGCCGGAGACTCCTCCGCCGCGGGAGCCCGAAACCGGGAGTGGCACTGGTCGCAGATGAGCTGCCAAGGATTTCGCGCCCCGCATTCGGGACAGGTGGCCTGGTTCTCGAGCTGCCGGGCCTCGCGGAGGATCGTCGCGGCGCCGCACGACTCACAGAGGATGAACGGGAACAGCTTCCCGCCGCAGGCGCTGCACGGGCCGAGGTTCTCGACGCTCTGCGTCACGGGAAGACCTCCCATAGAGCCGCCGCGGAACCTAGGAGGGGGGAAGAGCGTAGGCTCTCGCTGACGCGTAATTCTGCGACCATTTTTGCGGCGCCTGCGCGCTTAGGCTTTATAGGAGATTATGGACTTTCGCCCCCTGTTATCACAGGAGACAAGAGGCAATGGAACGGGCCGTAATCCTGTGCGACGGGTATTTCGGCCAGAGCACGGGAAAGACGGCGAACGGGCTCGTTCGGTACTCGAAACGCTATGAGATCGTGGGCGTCATCGATCATGCGAAGGCGGGACGGGATGCCGGGGAGGTGCTCGACGGGAAACCGAACGGAATCCCGATCTTCGCGGACCTGAAACAAGCCGTCGCACGGTGCCGACCCGAGACCGTGATCATCGGCGTTGCTACGTTTGGCGGCTACATCCCGAAGGAGTTCCGGCCGACGATCCGAGGGGCAATCGAGAATCGGTTGAACGTCGTCGC
>WNEY01002965.1_pt1 | contig 12629 bp, 13 predicted proteins | sample 5400531 | NCBI WGS metagenome assembly WNEY01 (sample SAMN13153338, study PRJNA577476) | soil metagenome | isolation source: 200 cm saprolite under Douglas fir tree site 1 | place: USA:California | collected 2015-04-18
AAGATTGAGTGGCAGATCGAAATGGGCGGGGTGCCGTCAATGGCGTGGGCGAAGGACGCGCTCGCGATTGGCACGGCGGTCAAGGTCGCGGGAAATCCGTCTCGAGCCCCGGGCTCGCACGGCATGACGGGCGCGACGTTTGCGAAGGCGGACGGGACTCCTATTGGACCTCGCGGCGGGCGAGGTGAATACACTCCGCGATAGCGTGCGCGAAGCGGCGCGTGGCGGTGCTGCGGCGCGGCGCCTGACCCGGCGTGACGGACTTGACGGCCGCACGTTCAAGGACGGCTTTGAATACCGACCCGCGCCGGTGACGTCACGGCCTGCCCTCGAGATCGGCTTTGAGCCGAGACATCGCCCGCTCCCAGAACATCGTCTGACGTTCGATCCATTGGCGGGCCGCGCGGAGCTCCTCCACGCGCGCCCGGATGACGTGATCCCGCCCCGCGATCTCTCGCGAGACAAGGCCGGCGCGTTCCAGCACCTTGACGTGCTTCGACACCGCCGCGAGCGAGATGTCGAACTCCTCGGTCAACTCCGTGACGCCCCGCCCCTTGCGAAGGGTCGATTCGAGAATGCGTCGACGGACCGGATGCGCCAGGGCTGCAAAGGCCCGGTCGAGGTCCGCCGACGAGTGCCGCGCGATCACGTCGAGCCCTCCACCGCGCGCTGCAGCCGGCGAAGGTCGGCTGTGACCGCGCGGCGCATCGCAAATGTCAGGAGCCAGCGTGGCGCGAACCCTGGGGCCTGACCCAGGTTTCGGATCGTCACACGCGATCCGATCTCGTCCCGCTCGATCCGGTACGCGACGGTGCCACGCATAGACCTGTCGAAGAAACCGAGCTCGATGGCGGGCGAGCCTGGCACCTTCACCACATCCTCAGCCCACCACACGGCCAGACCGTCGGCGGCAGAGACGAGTTGACTGACACGATCGGATGGAGCGTCTACAGTAATCGCGTGTCGGATGTCAGGCATGGCCGTCCTTTCATTCAACCAATCGATTGACAGTCTACCATATGGTTGAATTGGGGGAAGCTGCTCGGCGACACCGGAGGCGTCACCGCACGGCCCGATCGGCTGCTGGGTCGTTCTCAAGGGTGGGCCGCGCAGCTGGCACACCAGAGTCCAGGCTCACTTGCGCAGCGAGGAGGCAACGAAGTAGAACTCTACTGGTCGGCCGCCAGGTCGAAATCGCCGATTGCGATGTCTCGATTGAATGGTCGGGTCAGCTTGTCTTCCGGACACGAACGTGAGTATCGACGGCGCGCCGGCGATAAACCACGCCGCGATGAGCGCGTCGAAAATCATGCATCCGAACGACGATGTCGGCATGAACGGCCAGATCGGATTACCCCAGACGTGGTGCACGAGATCCCAGCAGGAGTGCATCAGCCAGGCGAGCCCGATGAACCGGTACGAGCGTAGACCGATGTACACCACAGGAGCCGTGATCGCGGGATAGAGTAATTCCCAAGGACCGAACCCGCCACTCAGATACACGCCGCTCGCGCCGGCCACGAAGATGGCATTGAAGCTTCGACGGGCTGGCTCCGTCACGAACGACATCATCAGCACGAAGATTGCGGCTCCGATGGAGGGGCCGACGTAATCCATGACCACGAGCGGGGGTGAGCTGTGCATGAGCGTCCTGCCTTTTGAGGTTCTGATCTTAGGGAATGTGGCAAACTGAGCCCAGTGGCTAAAAAGACGTTGTTCGCAGGATTCAAGCCAATCTGCAGCCGGCCTGCCGGCGTGCGGCACCGGGTCGCCGTGGTGGCCTTCGACGGGGTGGTACTCGGTGACTTGTCTACGCCATGCGAGGTGTTCGGACGAGTCCGGGACGGCGACGGACGGGCGTTCTACGAGGTGCGGATCTGCAGCATCGCGTCGGAGGTGGAATCCGAACACGTCACCCTCAAGGTACCTTGGCGACTCTCGTCATTGAGCCGCGCGGACACCGTGATCGTGCCGGGCATCGAAGACCTCGATCGGGCAATTCCGAACGGCGTCCTGCGCGCGATTCGTCGCGCGGTCGATCGCGGCGCGCGGATTGCCTCCATTTGCACCGGCGCGTTCGTTCTGGCGGCGACCGGCGCGCTCGATGGCCTGCGCGCGACGACGCATTGGCGCGCTGCGTCGGAGTTGATGCGCCGCCACCCCGAGATCGACGTCGATGCCGACGTCCTCTATGTCGACAACGGGCGTCTGTTGACGTCGGCTGGCGCCGCAGCGGGCTTCGACTTGTGCCTGCACCTCGTGCGGCTCGACCTCGGTGCAGAGGCGGCCGCAAGAGTTGCGCGAGCCGCCGTCATGCCCCTCGAGCGGGCAGGCGGACAGGCGCAGTTCATCGTCCACGAGCCACCGGCCGGCGACCCGGGGTCCATGGGTCCCCTGCTCACGTGGATCGAACAGAATCTCCGCAGAGATCTCCGTCTTCCGGTCATCGCACGGCACGCGGCCATGAGCTGCAGGACGTTAAGCCGGCGCTTCCGTCAGCAGGTAGGCGCAACACCGACGCAATGGATCACCCGGGCGCGTATCCGGCGTGCGCAACGCCTGCTCGAAACGACGGAGCTCGCAGTCGAGGGGATCGCGGTAGAGGCGGGGTTCGGGTCCGCCGCAGTGATGCGGGAGCATTTCGGCCAGATAGTCGGAACGGCCCCGCGCGACTACCGGCGAGCTTTTGGTCTTGGAGAAGCCTAAAGTGTCTTCGACGATTACTCCAGCCGCACTGACTCGCCAAAACCGAGCGTCCGGAAATGCGAGGGCGTGACGTTTCTCGCTCGTCGTGCGTCCTCCAGAGCTCGCACGGGCTCGTCGATGCCTTCGGTGGTCATCTGGAACGTGCCGAAGTGCATGCCGACGCTCCTGGACGCCTCGAGATCCAGATGCGCCTGCACAGCCTCCTCCGGATTCATGTGAACGGCGCGCATGAACCAGCGCGGCTCGTATGCGCCGATGGGTAGGAACGCCAGGTCGATCGGGCCGAGCCGCCGCCGGATGTCGCCGAAAAACGGCGCATACGCGGTGTCGCCGGCGAAAAATACGCGCGCCGCTCCCAGAACCAGCACGAATCCGCCCCACAGCGCGCGATTTCGATCCAGCGGGCTCCGTGCGGAGAAGTGGTGTGCGGGCGTGAGCGTGATCGGCAGCGCCGAAGTGTGTGCGTCCTGCCACCAATCGAGCTCTTCGACGCGGCGGATGCCAACCGATCGCGCGAGTCTTCCGTTCCCCAGAGGTGTCACGACAGCCGGATCGAAATGTTTGGCGAGCTTTCCGATCGTGCGCAGATCGCAGTGATCGTAATGGTTGTGACTGAGCAACACGATCGAGATGGGCGGCAACTCCTCGAACCGTACCGCCGGCTGCCGAACGCGCCGGGGTCCCACCATATTCAGTGGACCTGCACGCTGGGAAAACATCGGATCGGTCAGGATATTCCCTGCCGCCGTTTGAATCAGGAATGTCGCGTGGCCGATGAATGTGACGACGGCAGCCGCCCCGTCCAGTTCTGGCGGCCGCTGCGGCGGCTCGTCAATCCGGGCCGGCCAGGGGGTTCGTCGCTCGAGCAGCATCCGCGGAACCGCCGAGAATGGCTGCCCAGTGACGCCAGTCGGATTGACGAATCGTCGGCCGTCAAAGTGATCGCTGGTCTCTCGCGCCATCGGGTGCTGTCCATATGTGCGAATCTATGCGGCCATCGCGAGCTCAGCCGGTTCCAGCGCGAGCGTGAGCACTTGATCCACAGACCCGACAATGTGGAATTGCATCTGGTCGCGCACCTCGGACGGAACGTCATCGAGATCGGGCCGATTGCGCTCAGGGACGATCACCTCTGTGAGGCCCGCCGCGTGAGCGGCCAGCACCTTCTGCTTCAGCCCGCCAATCGGGAGCACGCGACCCTGCAGCGTCACTTCACCGGTCATCCCGATCGTGCTCTTGACAGGTCGGCGCGTCAGGAGCGACGCAATCGCCGTCACCATCGTGATGCCCGCGCTCGGCCCATCCTTCGGGATCGCACCTGCCGGCACGTGGACGTGCACTTCCCGTCCGTCGAGCGCGCGTTCGTCGATCCGCAAGTCGGACGCGTGACTCTTCACGTACGTGAGCGCGATGCGCGCCGATTCCTTCATGACGTCTCCGAGCTGCCCGGTCAACACCAACCCGCCCTTACCGGGCATCGAGGCCGCTTCGACGAACAAGACATCGCCGCCCACTCCCGTCACAGCGAGGCCCGTCGCGACTCCAGGCACGGCGGTGCGAACCGCCGCCTCGTGGAAGAACTTGGGCCGCCCGAGCGCATCGTGCACGGCCGCGGAATCGATGGCGACCGGCGTCGCCTGGCTGGTCGACGCGATCCGGGTTGCCGTTTTCCGAAGCAGCGTCCCAAGTTCCCGCTCCAGCTGCCGAACGCCGGCTTCCCGCGTGTAGTCAGTGACGATGAGGCGCAGCACGGCATCCGCCACCGCTACTTCGTCGACACGCAAGCCATTCCGCTCGACTTGACGGGGCCAGAGATGCCCGCGTGCAATGGCCACTTTCTCGGCGGTTGTGTAGCCGTCGAACCGGATCACCTCCATCCGGTCGAACAGCGCCGGTGGAATCGTATCGGCGACGTTCGCCGTCGCGACAAACAAGACGTGCGACAAGTCCAGCTCGACGTCGAGATAGTGATCCCGAAACGCGTGATTCTGTGCCGGGTCGAGCACCTCGAGCAGCGCCGCCGACGGGTCGCCGCGCCAATCCGCGCCAATCTTGTCGACCTCGTCCAGCATGATCACGGGATTCATCGTGCCGGCGTCGCGCAGGGCGCGCACGAGCCGCCCGGGCAGCGCGCCGATGTACGTGCGGCGGTGGCCACGGATTTCGGCCTCGTCGCGAACGCCGCCGAGCGACATCCGAACGAACTGCCGCCCGGTGGCCCGCGCAATCGACTCGCCGATCGAGGTCTTGCCCGTGCCCGGAGGTCCGATCAAGGTGAGGATCACCCCCGACCGGCGGGTCTCGGTCATGCCACGGTCGGTTCGGAGCTTGCGGACCGCCAGGTACTCCGTGATGCGCCGTTTCACATCGTCGAGGCCCTCGTGGTCCGCGTCGAGCACCGTTCGGGCGTGGACGGGGTCGAGCCGCTCCTCGGACCGCTTTGCCCACGGGACGGCGAGCAGCCAGTCGAGATACGTCCGAATCATGCTCGATTCGGCGTTCGAGTCCCCCATCCGCTCGAGTCGGTCTGCCTCACGTTCGGCCTGCTGACGCACCGCGTCGGGCATGCCGGCGCTCGAAAACTTCTGACGGTATTCTTCGACGATCGAGCCGTCGTTCTCGCCAAGCTCCTTGCGAATCGCGTCCATCTGGCGGCGCAGGAAGTACTCTCGCTGCTGCTTTTGCGCGCCGTCCTCGACGTCGTCTCGAATGCGCTTTCGCACCTGCAGCTCGGCCAGCCGCTCTCGTTGAAACTGGAGCGCGAGCTTGAGCCGCTCGACGATGTCGAACGTTTCGAGGAGCTGCAGCTTCTGGGTGAAGTTCAGGTCGGGCGAATAGCCCGCAGTGTCGGCCAGGGCGCCCGCGTCGGTAATGGACCGCACGAAGGCGCTGATACGTCCGTCGTCGCCGCGCAACTCGAGAATCTCGTCGACGACGGCGCGGTACTCGCGTTCCAGCTCACGGGTGAGGCCGGTCGCCGGCGCCTGGTCGGGACGGGCTTCGAAGTCGACCCGCAGCACGCCGTCTTCGTCAGCCGCCGCTCCGCCGGGGATCGCGCGATGGAGGGCCATCAGCGACACCGCGAGGCCGCGGCCGGCGAGCCGCACCCGCTCGGACACTTCCGCGACAACCCCGACGCGCGCGTACGTGTTGTGCTGTCTGGGCACCAGGAGCACGCGAGCGTCACTGCCCACATCGACCGACAGGGTGACCGGCATGCCCGGGAATACCACGGTCTCGTCCAATGGAATGATTCGTAGCCTGTTCATAGTGCGACCAGAATAGTCCTATATGCTTGATGAAGTCAACTATTTATTTAATCAAGTATAATGGTCGTGATGAATCAGACCGATCGCGATGCCTGTCGTGCCTGGCAGCTCTTGATGAAGTTCTTCTTTGCGCAGCGAGCGCACCTGCCGTCGTCGGGCGCGGAGTTCGACCTCTCGCCGGTCCAGTGCCACGTGCTGCACCTGATCGAGCCCGGGCGTCCCCTGCCCATGAACCGGCTCGCCGGCACCCTGTCGTGTGACGCATCGAACGTCACCGGGCTGGTCGACCGCCTGGAATCCCGAGGTCTCGTGCGGCGCCAGCCTTCGTCCCAGGACCGCCGGGTGAAAGTGCTTCAACTCACGCCAACCGGCTCGCGACTCCGGGCGCAACTCCTGAGACGGATGGCCGGACGGTCTCACCCGCTGTCGCGGCTCTCTCTCCAACAGCAGCGAACGCTTGTGAAAATCCTCGAGACGCTCGTGGACGAGAAGTCGACCTGAACCGCCGTCAACCACGCAGCGGCCGAACGTGCCATCGCCGACCGACGGAGTGCGCCCGACCGGCTGCAGCACGGTGGCATCAAGCTCAGCTTCCGTGAAGTCCGACAAGAATTTCGTTCCAGGCGCCGTGTGCACATGCAGCCTGCTGCTGAGTTTGGAACTGCAAACGGAACTTCATGGGTAGAAGAGCTTGCGACCGAAAGAATGCCCCGGCGGGCGTGAAGATCCGGGTGTATAAAGAGCCTGCATTTCGAATCTCCAAGATTGAAATGCTCCGGCTGAGGGGTTTGTCGACCAGGGAAAGTTCTCGTCTCAAGTGACGTGGGATTCCCATGCAGGACAGACTCGGGTTTGCACTGCTCATCTTTTGCGCGCTGGGTGCGGCAACGGCTGGCTTTGTCGAATGGAGAGTTCACGGTCCTTACGGCGAGCGCGACTCGAGGGTATGGCGCAGCGTCGATCCCGGCACGGGTCAGACGGTAATCGCTTTCAACACGAAAGGTCTTGGCCCGCCGGACACGTGGTGCTTCCTCAACGGAACGCAGCTCGTGCGCATGGAATTCGATGAAAACGCAGACGGCGTTATCGATCGATGGGAATATTACGGCTCGGATGGGATGCTCGATCGCACCTACGAGCTAGACACATCAGGTAACCGTGTCCTCGTATCGGCGACGGCCATCGCCGGAGCGGCTCGTCGGAACTAATACACCGAGACGCGGCCCTTCGGATTCGCGACTTCATGAAGGAGCTCGCCATGACAGAAAGACCCCACCCTGGGATGGCGCTCGCTACGGTCGCGTTCAGCGCCAGTTTTACCATGATGCTCGGTGCCAACCTTCAGTCGTCGGGCAATACGAAGGTCACTCTGTGTCACCGTCCTCCGGGTAACCCATCGCACGCGCACACTCTCAGTGTCAGTTCCAACGCCGTGCCTGCCCATCTCAATCACGGCGACCACCTGGGCGCGTGCACAGCCAGTCCGTCCAGGTGATGCTCTGACGCGAGCGGGCCTGCCGTAAACGCCTGACACAGCCGAATTCAGAGGACTGGGGTGAATCGATCGCACGCCGTCTGACAAGCCTCCCTTAAAAGCCGACCGTTTCCCTAGCGCCGACCCACCCACGGCAGACAAAAGTCTCCGCCGGCGCAGCCTTCTCGCTGCCGGTCACGGCTGCACGCGTGGCAGCGACGCAATCGGTGCCCCTCTCGGTGTCAAGGTCTGGCGCGTGTCTTGCGGAGTTCCATCGCACCGCCACGTCCGCGCATATCCACGATCAGTTGGGCAACGTTGACCTTGCCCGGATCCGCCACCCGCGGCATCTCCGCAGTGGCCCTGTCGCGGCCGTACAGATGGCTGACGGCAGACGACAGCCAGCATTAGCGGGCTGTCGCCGCGCGATTACAGAAGGGCCGTTCCAGGCCACGCCGTCGCCTCCTGCGGCAGTGAGGAGCGTAAGAAGTGAATATGACAGCCGCGATAAGAGTTCTTTCCATTGTCTTGCTTCTGGTAATTGTTTGTCCTATTGCCTCCGCACATGATGGTTTCGTGGCAGTGGTTGACGTTTTCTCTCCTTCTCCCGGTCACATCATCAATTTCTCCACAAAAGTGACTGTCCCTCCGAAACCTCACAAACAAGGTACTGTCTACGTGTGGCCAGGTGTCCAGCCTGCCGGCGAACACTACCTCCCTATAAGCCTTGGAGTCTTGCAGCCAGTCCTCACTTGGGGACCGAGCTGTCCTCCTGGAATTTTGAACTCTAACACCATCTACAATAGCTGGCACATTTCAGGGGAATATGTCAATCCAACTGGCAGCGTACCGGGCCACATCGGATGCCTGGGTGGACAAGTACTTGCCGTAAAGCCAGGTGATGAATTGCTCTTGACTCTAGCGCTTCATGGCACAACGTGGGTTCAATCAATCAATGATTTGACAACTCGCCAGGCCGTCAGTTATGAGCTCGATATGATGGGCCAGGAGCAGAATCTTGGACTATTCGCGATCGAAACATACAACGATGGACACATAGACGGAGAAGTAGTGTTCAGAAACACACTAATTACTTTTAGCGAACCCCATGCTGATAACTGCTCGAGTCGCTACCGAGCGTCTAATGGCACACTATCGCCTCCTGTGATGTCTGACGATGGTCTTACGTGCTTTATTGAGTATGTGACGCTTGGTGGCACATCTTCATACCTTTCTCAAGATAGAACCTACGAGACACAGGATGATAAGAGATCGCCGAAGACCCTGACCGCCATGGCCAAGCCTTTTCGCAGACTGATGGCGACGACGCGCGCGGTGCTGCGCGACACAGCGACGATGATTCTGGGGCTGCGGACACAGTCGTGAGTATCTTCGAACCGCAGACCACGACGATTCGCAAGTAAAGCAGGAACAATGGCTCCGTTCGGCGGGACGGTTGTTCCCACAAACGGCGGCTCAGCGGACCGCCTGATCAGGCCATCAACGATGGGAAACGCAGGACTTCGCACGAGGAGTGTCCGGCGATTCACATTGCCACAATTTTAGGCCGACACGCGCCGAGTGCTCCAATCCTCGTGCCAGAATGGGCACGCGTCGGGTCCTTTACAGACGGCTCCGACGCTTCCATGCGAGGTGCCGTGGATATCAATCGGAGACAGTTCATCGAAGTCGCGTCCGGGGCCGCGGCATTTCTGCCGCTGGCGGGGCAAGGTCCGACGAGCGATCAGGACGATCCGCTCGGAGTCCGCCCCGATTTCCCTGCGGTACGGGACGGCCTGTACCTGAACTCCGCGTACATCGCGCCGGTTCCGCTTCCGGTGGCCGACACTGCGCGTGTCTTTGCCGAACGCAAGGCGTCGAAGCCGATCCCGCTCGACGAGATGCTGAAGAAGACCGACGAGGTCCGCAGGCAGTTCGCGCGGCTCATCGGCGCGGAGCCCGACGAGATCGGTTTTCTGTTCGCCACGAGCGAAGGCGAGAACATCGTCGCCTCGGCGCTCGATCTGAAGCCCGGCGACAACGTCGTCGTCGACGAACTGCACTACAACACGACGTTCGTGCTGTACCGGCATCTGGAAGCGACGCGCCGAATTGCGCTCCGCACCGTAAAACATCGCGACGGCCGCGTCACGAGCGATGACTTCGCCCGCGCAGTGGACGACCGGACACGGCTCGTGTCGGTCGCCTGGGTCTCGCATCAGAACGGTTTCCGGCACGACATGCGGCCGCTTGCCGACCTGGCGCACGCCCGCGGCGCGGTCTTCTACACCGACGCGGTGCAGGCGCTGGGCATGTTTCCCGCCGACGTTCGGGCCGCCGGCGTGGACTGCCTGACGAGCGGGACGTACAAATGGCTTCTCGGGGGATTCGGCGTCGCACCGTTCTTCGTTCGTCGCGAGCTGCTCGATCGCATCCGTGTCGATCGCCTCGGTGCCCTGCACGTCGAGAAGGAGCATGGCGATCATCGGTACGAGATCTACCGCACGGCAAGGAAATTCGGGTCTTCAGCAGAATCTGTGGGTAGCTTCCGGCTCCGGTAGCTGACCCAACGTATGGTACAGGGCGATTTCCACGCAGCGATACGTCCGAAAGCCGTACGCCTTTCTGGTGGTCAGTTTCGCTTTGTTGTTGAAGCCCTCGACGACGGCGGCCGAGATCTCCCCGCGCGCCCGAAACCAGTTCAGGAGCAACGGCCGGTGACGGCGCAGCATGCGGGCAACCCGCTTCATCGGCTCGATGCGCGAGCGCATCACCTGCACGCACCACTCATCCAGGAAGGCCGCCGCCCAGTCGACCGAGCGGTAGGTCCAGAACGGGTCGAAGCTCTCGCGCAGCAGCATGGCGCGCACCGCGCGCAGATTGTGCTGCACCAGTTCACGCAGCCGCGTCCGCTGCTCGCGCGTCTGATTCGCGGGTCGCTTGAGCAGGAGCCACCGCGTCTTGGTGAGCAAGGGTTGTCGCCCTTGCTGTCGGAGGGCGTGGACTTCGGCGCGGCGCACCTGATCGATCGCATCACTCATGTGCTTGGCGATGTGAAAGCGGTCGAGAATGTGGAGCGCGTGCCCCGCCTTCTTGGCGACGACCTTCAGATACGGCTTCCACATGTCGCTGCAGATGAAGTGGAGCGCCGCCGTGCGCTCGGTCCCGAACCACCGAAAAAAGTGGAGCAGGGTCTTGGCGCGCCGGTGCTGGCCGATCCAGAGCAAGCGTTTGCGGGTGGCGTCGATCTGGTAGACGAGCGTGAGGAAGTGGGGGCCGTACTGCCAGTGGATTTCATCGACGCCGATCGCGCGAATTCCGGTCAGATCCACGTGCTCGCGGCCCCAGGCGACCGCCATCGCGACCGAGCGGAACACCTGGTCCCAACTGGTGCGAAAGACGGCGGCGACCTCCTTCCAACTGAGGCGCTTCGCCCAGCGGGCGAGAAACCACATGTAGGCGGTGGTGAGCTGGTGCTTGCCGTCGGCCCACGGCACCTGCTCGACCGTAACGCCACAGCGCGGACAGGCGACGCGCCGCATCATGTACAAGAAGAACACGCGCAGGCCCCAGAGCGGTACGAACTCGAAGCGCCGCGGCGCCAGCCGATCGTACTGCGGTCCGCGGTCCCCGCAGCCGGAGCACTGCGGCCGATTGCGCGCATGGGGGTACAAATCGACCGTGAGCGCCAGCTCGTCGAGCTGCGCCTCGAATCGCACGTCGCCGTACACAAATCCCCGATGCTTCTGGATTCGATTCAAGATAGTCTTGATCTGCATCCCGTTGTTCGTCTCCAAGAGGTGGTCGGCTTGAGCACCGCCATTGTCTCAGAGTCGACGCGGGATGCGTCATCGATCGCGGCGCCGCGGACGCGTGTGGAAGCCGACGGATCTGTGGACGCAGAGAACGCGCCCACAGATCCTTGCAAAACCACAGAACGGTTTTGCACACGCTCCCACACGCCTCATCGTCGTTTCTCTTTTCGGGTCGTGGCTACTTCGTGTGCAGCAGCGGGAACGTCACGGACGAGGCGATTGCGGAGTATATTCGGCTCCAAGGTGCCGAGCCCCAGAACGATGACCGCTTCCAAGTTGGCGAGTAGTGAGCCTGCATGCGCGAGTCGGAGCGCCTCTTCAGTCGACCTATAAGCCCTCGCCTTCAGGCGAGGGTACTTCACTTTAGTTTGTTTCCTTCTCACTGGCTCTGCGGAAAGGATCCGGCCGAATGACCTGGGAGGACAAGTGGCGCGACGGGAAGACGATCGGAAAATGGCTCGTGCCGGACGCGACCGTGGAGAAGCTGGCGCGGGAGCTGCGAGCCGATGAAACGCAGCGCGCCCTGGACCTCGGATGCGGCGCCGGCCGTCACGTGGTCCTGCTCGCCCGTCAGGGATACGACACGTACGGCTCCGACTTCTCGCAGGCCGCGGTCGAGCACTGCCGGCAGTGGCTGCGCCGCGAAGATCTGTCCGCGACGGTGATGCAGGCCGACATGGCCGACATCCGCGCCCCCGATGGCTTCTTCGATTTCATCGTGGCGTTCAACGTGATCTACCACACCACCAGCGCGAGCATGAAGGAAATGGCGGTGCTGCTGCGCCGAAAGCTTCGGCCGGGAGGTTGCCTCTTCGTGACGCTGAAGTCTCCTGCAACGTGGTACTTCGGCCAGGGCCAGCAGATCGAGCCGGGAACCTTCCTTCGTCCCCCCAAGCGCGACCGGCCGACCAAGGACATCCCGGTCCACTTCTCCACGGAAGAGGAAGCCGACGAGCTCTTCTCGGCTTTCCGGATGGTCTCCAAGCGCCACGTCGAGCACGTACAGCCGAGCGGAAAGCGGCTGGCACGCTGGGAGCTGACGCTGATCAATCAGCCTGGCGCCACGGGCCTGCAACCTGGCCTGACCTCAGGGAGCGGGCTTCGCGCTGAAGACAAGGTCAACCCATGAGCAACGTGCTCGGTGTCGGCATGATCGGAGCGGGAACCTTCTTCGAGCAGCATGCGCGTGCCTACCGGCAACTGGCGGGGCGGGCACGCCTGCTGGGTATCGCGGAAATCGACGATCCAACTGAAGTTCTCTGTGTCTCTGTGACACTAACGCGCCGAACCTTGTTTTCAGAAGAACCCAAGACCAGAACCTCTCAGCATCGGTGGTCAGGTACCCACAGATTCTGCGGAGGAGGC
>WNEY01003639.1_pt1 | contig 12625 bp, 8 predicted proteins | sample 5400531 | NCBI WGS metagenome assembly WNEY01 (sample SAMN13153338, study PRJNA577476) | soil metagenome | isolation source: 200 cm saprolite under Douglas fir tree site 1 | place: USA:California | collected 2015-04-18
GCCAGCCCAGCCGCCTCGTTGGCGGCTCGGGCGCAGCGTTCACGGCCACCATGACCCACGGGATGGCCACGTCGCGGTTCCTGTCAGGCTAAGCCCCGCTGGCACCGAGGGCGTTCTCGAAGACCACCCCGCCTGTGTCGCATGACGCCGATGACGGTGCCGTGAGCCGGCTGCCTTGTTTCATCGGCGTACCGATGGGGACTGCTGATCCGTCGACGGGAGTTCTTATGAAGGATCGTCTTCCGCGGGCCATCCTCGTGAGCCTGGCTGCCTGCATCGGCGTGACGGCGTGCGCGGCCGGCCCGATGCACCGGGCCGGGACGGCGTCGCCGGCCTTGGCGCACTGGATCAAGTTCAGGCACATCCCGGCGGTGCTCGACCTTGCCAGCCGGGGCGGGGATGGCTCGATGTTCGTTGCAGCCGCCGGGCGCCTGTTCACCCTCAGGCCTGGCGGTGCGCTGACCCCGTACGCGCGCGGGCCAGGTGGCTACCGGACCGCTCGCGGGCCCGAGCCCTATATCGCCGTGACCGGCAGCCAGCGCGTCGCCGGAACCCGGTGCTCGTTCGGCACCGGCACGATCTTCGCGCTCGAGCCGGGCAAGCATCCAGGCATCATCAGGGTCGGCACTGACGGCCGGGCCAGCCGGTTCGCCAGCGTGCCGGCGACCGGCCTGCTCACCGGCGTCGCCTTCGACAGGGTCGGGCATTTCGGCCACCACCTCCTTGTTGCCTTGCGGAGCCCGTCCGGCATCACGACCGTGCTTGCCTTCGGCTGCACCGGCCGGGTCGCCGCGATCACAAGCAAGGCGCCGGCCCTGGAGGGCGGCCTGGCCGTGGCGCCAGCGTCCTTCGGCCGTTTCGGCGGCGACTTGATCGCCCCCGACGAACGCAACGGCCGGGTATACGCGATCCGGCCCGACGGCACGGTGCTCACGCTCGCGGCGTCCGGCTTGCCGCACGGCGGCGACATCGGCGTGGAGAGCGCCGGCTTCGTGCCGCCAGGGTTCGGCGCCAGCGACGGCGCATACCTCGCCGACAGGCTGGTGCCAGGAAACAGGCACCCAGGCGACGACAGCCTGCTGCGCCTGCCGGGCTCGGCGCTGATCAAGTCCGGTGCCCGCGCGGGCGACCTCCTCGTCGCGACCGAGGCGAGCGCTCAGACCGTCCTCATCCGGTGCGCGGCAACCTGCACGGTCAAGTACATCGCCATCGGCCCGGCCGTCGCCCACACCGAGGGCCACATCATTTTCGCCCGCTAGCCAGGTTGGCCGGCCCTTGAGGGCGGGTTTCCGGTAGATCTACCGTGGGTCGATGTCGGTTGCGCCCGCTGGCTGAATGTCGCGTTCTACGGCGGTTACGTGCTGGCCGATGCCCTGGTGCGGAGCAGCGCGAGGCCTCCGGTAGCCCCGCACAGTCGGCTTCGGGGCTCAGCTGGAGTACGGGCTGGTGATTGCCATGGGGGTCCGGGCCTCGGTTAGTGCTGTCTGGGGGAAGCGGTGGCCTTCTTCGTAGCAGCGCGCGCGAGTCCGGCCGACTGGCTCCAAGATGTCTGCCGAGGCGAGGTCGCGGAGATCTCGCTGGGCCTGCTGGAGGCTGAGTCCTTCGGCGTGCTCGTAGCGCAGCCTGCGGGCGCGTCCGGTCATCGCGACGTCGTGCAGCGCGGAGACCACGCGTTCGTCTAGTCCTGCCTGCTCGGCGTAATCCGTCAGCAGCCGCCACGTACGCCCGGACCGCTCTATCCGGTGCCGTACGACTTGTGCCTGCTGGTGGTAGGCGACGAGGTTGAACTGAACCCAGCTGGAGACATCTTGGGCGGGCTTGTAAGTCGCGCCGCGGCTGGCGAGTTCGCGGTAGTACTCCCAGGTGTTGCCTGGCCGTCCCAGCCAGCCCTCGATCGAGGAGAACTCCGGGGCGAGGATTCCCTCGCGCGCGATCAGGAGTGTCTGCAACGACCGTGACAGCCGCCCGTTGCCGTCGGCCCATGGGTGGATGGAGACCAGGTGCAGGTGAGCCATGGCCGCCCGGACAAGGGGGGGTGTGTCGTCGGCCGCGTTCAGCCAGTCGATGAGTTCTGCCGTCAGCCCGGGGACGTCTGCGGCAGGTGGCGCTGTGTACGCCGCGATTGACGGGTCGCGGGCATCTGTGACGTACACCGGTCCGTGCCGCCATTGTCCGGCTGGCTTGCGCGGGCTGTGCCGGTGTCCTTGCAGCATCCAGTGGAGTGCGTTGAGGAACCCCTTGCCGAATGTGAAGTCAGGTGCGTCGTGCAGCGTCTGGATATAGGTCATCATGTGCTGGTACGCCACCGTCTCGGCGAGGTTCTCCTGCGAGATGTCGACATCGTGCTCGCCCTCGATCAGGTCCACGACGTCCACCGCCGACACCTTGAATCCCTCGATTGAGTTGGAGGCCGCGATCGCGTCGGCGGTTAGGAATTTCCGCAGGCCATCCGTCCACTTGGTAGGCGTGTCGCGGATGATGTGCCGTAGCTCCTGGCGCATGACGTCGATCTGCGCGAGCACGCGTGCGTCTTCCGCTGAGATCTCGGGCGTCGGGTAAAGCATGACGGAATAATATAATGATTACATCATAGTATCAAGGTGACCCTGCGCCCGCCCGAACAAGCGGATCGCTGGCCCCCCGGTGCAGGCGGTTTCGTGCGGCTGGCTCGGCCAGTTCCTGCAGCCCGTGATCTTTGCGGCATGTCTTCGCTATCCGTGCTAGGCCTGACCTGGAACGTCAGCCTGGCCGCGCCGAACGCAGGATCTGGGCTTCCTCGGCGCAGCCAACCGCCGATCGCCGGCCAGGGTCAGTGGCCGCGGCGCCGCTTGGTTCGCCTGGCCATTCGTTCTATCCGCTCTAGAAGCTCGCGGGCGGGCCGAGCTATGCGACGGTTGTCGCCCTCCGCCGCCGCGATGGTCAGTGCCGCGTGGGCACCGTCTAGGTCCTGGTGCTGCCTGAGCAGCAGGCCGAGATTGTAGGCAGCTACGGGCCGCGCGCTCTGGTCCCCGCTGTCGATCGCCTGCTGGAAGGCCGCCCGGGCGGCGTCGAATTCGTCTCGCGTGGCGAGCATCGCGCCAAGGGCAACCGCCGCCGCCGGGGCTACTGGCGTGCCGCTGTCGGCCGCGTGCTGGTAGGCCACGCGCGCACCGTCGGTGTCCCCGGCCTCGGTCAGGAGGCCGCCCAGGCTGTAAGCCGAGTTCGGCGACACATCCGGATGGTCGGCGTCGATCGCGCGCTGGTACGCCGCGCGCGCACCAGCGAGGTCCCCGGCCTGATCGAGCAGAGTGCCAAGGTTATGAGCGCCCTTGGGCGATGCCTCCTGATGACCGGAGTCGATCGCGTGCTGGTAGGCAACCCGGGCGCCGGCGCCATTCCCTCGGCTCGCGAGGATGACGCCGATTTCAAGGGCCGACATGGCCGCGGCGTCCGGGTCAGCGCTGTCCATCGCGCGCCGGAACGCGGCGAGAGCCCCGTCCGTGTCGTGCCGCTGGTCGTCAAGAATCTGGCCGATTCGGTAGTTGGCCGAACCGACAACGGCCGGGTTGCCGCTGTCGGCCGCAGCCTCATAGGCCGCCAGAGCCCCATCAAAGTCCCCGCTCAGGTAGCGAAGAAGACCAACCTTGCCCGCCGACTCGCTCGCGAGGTATGGATCGGAGCTATCCATCGACTTGCTGAATTCGCGCAGTGCTCCTTCGAGGTCCGCTTGCTGCCTGAGTTCCAGGCCGCGGTTGTAGGCGATGCGCGCCGGGTCGGCAGGGTCCACGATGCGGTGGTCAGGATCTCCGATGAGCACGAAGGGAGCCCAGTCCACCGGCTGGTCGAATCCGCCCGGCCCCGTTGCCAGGTAGTGCCGCGCCAGTGTCATGGCCTCAGTGACCGGGCATCCGTTGACCAGGGCCTCGAGGAAGTGCCCGAAGAAGACAACACTCGACTCGTCGAACGTCTCCCAGAGCGTGGCGATGACCGCCCGGGTGCCGCGCCGCAGCATCGCCTGGGCCAGCCCGATGAGCTCGTCTCCGGGTTTGCGATCCGACAACCCGGTCACGCAGCCGCTCAGAACGAGCAGACCTGGCGCAGGGTCGGCGGTGAGCAGGTCTTCGACGGTGACTCCGCCGTCGGCCATCTCCAATCGCGAAAGCAGCGGGTCCTCGGAGTCGTAGAGGCCGTGGCAGGCGACGTGCAGGACGCTCGGCGATCCCGCGCCGAGCAGGGCGTCGCGAGTGGCCGCCGCCCCCAGGCGAGGCGTGACGCCGAGGATGGTGGCCGCGAGGCGCGCCTCGTCCTCCGCGCCGCCAAGGTCCCCGGTCGGGTTGCCGAGCACTACCGGGAGCCCGTACGCCCTTTCCCTGCCAGCCGCCTGGCCGGAGAGCCGGGCCATCACCGCCAGGTAGCTAGCCGACGGCACCGTGGTCTGGATGAACCGGTTCCGCAGGTACTCGCGGGGCGGCGCGTCATCACCGGCCGGCTCGAACCACAGCGCGCTGAACGGCACGTAGTGCATGACGCCGTGCGGCACGATGATCACGTTCTGGGTGGACGCCAGCAGCGGCATGACCGGGCGGAAGAAGCCGGCGAACAGTTCATTCCCCGTCGGTAGTTCGGGATCGCCGCGCTCGATTTCCCGGCGGAACCTTCTGACCACGTCCTCAACGGGCTCGCCGAATGTCACGTGGCTGACGGTCGGCAGTCCGGTACCGGGGAGCAACGGGAAGATGAGGACGTCTGTGGCCGTCAGCTGGTAGTACACGAGCATCGCGGTGTTTTCCGGTATCGCGGCCACGATGTCGGCGACGCTCGGCAGTTCCGCCTCAGTGACGGCGGCGACAGCCGGCTGACGGGCTATCATCTCGGCCCGGACCGTCCGCAGCTCATCCATAAGGCCGGGCTTGTCGCCGGGCGGCGTCTGGGTACCGAGCAACAACGCGATCAGCTCAGCTCGCCGGGCGGCAGCCGGATCAGCCATTTCCAGCCGCTCGACCCGCGATGAGCCGAGGGCGTCGAGGAACGACCGCATCCGCGCCCGTTCGCTGAACACCAGTGCGTCCTCGCCGAGACCGAACCCCAGCGACATCGCGATTGCCGCCTGATAGACCTGCTCCTTGCCAACGAGCATCGCCTGGCGCTCGTCGGGCCGGTCCACATTGGACCGCAGCAGCTCGATGTAGTCGATGGCCCGCCGGTAGCCCGCCAGCACCTCACCGAACGTCTCGCCGTCCGGCTCCTGCCCGTCGCCTGCCGTCTCGAAAGCAAGATTCGCCCGGCAGGACGCGGCCTGGTACTCGGCCCGCCAGAGCATGTCGACCAGGCCAAGCTCCTGCGCACCGCGGAGAGCCTCTTCAGCATGGGCTAGGGCTTGGCCGTAGCGGTTGAGCCGTTCCTCTGCCTGGCTGAGGTTGATCAGGTCGCCGACGGCCGCTAGCCGGCTCCCCGCCGCCAGGTGCAGCTCCCGGGCCCGGATCAGGCAGACGATGGCACCGTCAGGGTCGCCGATATTGGCCGTGGCCACGCCCTGATTCGCGAGTGCGTCGGCGAATCCGGCCTCATCGCCCGCATCGGCAAGTAGCGGCCCGATTTCGGTGAATAGTTCCGCGGCCTTCTCGTGATCACCCGCATCGTCGAGGTACGAACTGAAGTTAACGACGGCTTCCATTGCCCTGCGCGTCAGCCCGGTCTTGTACGCGACGTCGAAGGCCTTCAGGAAGTACGCCTTCGCGGTATCGGCGTCGCCTCGGCGCTTGGCGACCAAACCGAGCATGTTCAGGTCGTTGGACTCGCTGTCCTTGCTGCCGGTCCGCCGGTCGACCTCCAGGGCGGCCAGCAATGCGTCCTGCGCATCACCGAGCCTGCCTTGGTCCAGGTAGACGGCGGCCTGGTTGGCATAGACAGTAGTAATGAGGACATCGCGGGCGGGGCTGTTCTCGGCGAGGGCCGCCGCTTGCGCGTAGAACGCCTCCGCGGCCGCGAAATCGCCTCCCGCGCGGGCGATGTTGCCCTGCTCGGTACGCAGACCCGACCACTCGGTCTCGTTGCCTGTCTCCGGCCGCTGGCCGAGCTGGCGTGCCCCCTGCTCTACGGCGGCCGCTGCCTCCTCCGCCCGCCCGCTCTCACGCAGCCAGCCGGCCTTCTGCACGAGCAGGGCCGACTGGAACACCGGGTCCCCCGCGGCGGCCCCCGTGATCGCCTCGTCGATCAACTCCAGGGCCCGACGGGTGTTTCCGAGCATGAAGGCGCCGCTGGCCAGATCCAGCAAGCCGAGGGCCTCGGGCTTATCGTTCGCCATTGCCCAGCTCAATTACCCAGTTCGATGGAAAGGCCGCCAGGCAGGCTGAACTTCGGATGCAGATGGACGATCTCGTCCCGGAACGCTCCGGCCCCGCGGCCGATGGCCGCCAGCAATTCTTTGATCTTCCGCCGGCGTATGTAGCTGGCGATCTCCGCCTTGTCGCATTGGACCAGGACCTCGTAGGCGACGTTGACCGCTGCCGCCAGGCTCGCGCGGTCGGAGAGGATCGCGGAATCGGCGAAGCTGATGCAATACACCGATTCTGCCGCACCCGCCTCACCCGACATGTGCTCGCGCAAGCCGGTGATCAGGACCATGGCCGGCGGGGTGCGCAGCCCGAACAGGCCGAGGGCCACGCTGAAATGCTCGTCCGCGGGGTCCCAGAAATCCACGCTCGCGGATTTCGGTGTCGCCGCGCCAAACGCGCGCAGCGCCTCGGTGGCGGCCGCGTCGACTGGAAGTGCGAACCGCGAAGGAAAGTACAGCGCGAACACACGGACATCGGCGATCCAGTCGGCCATCAGGTCCGCCCACGTGAACGTCTCGGTGCCCATCGCGCGCAGCTTCCCCAGCCGCAACCCGGCGTCCGAGCGCCGCAATCGCCATCGGGTCATGGATGACTCGACCGTGTCCACTCGCCCAACCCCCCCCGTTGCCTGTCTGACTGGCGTTACCAAAGGATATTTGATGGCGCCCCGCTGGACCAGCTAAGCGCCACGGCGTGAAACTGACACCATTTTTTATTCATAAAAATTTGCGAAGCCTTACAGGTCGATTCCCGAGGCCGGTTGTCATGCCAGGCGGATGTGACGGCTGCCTGGCCACCGAACGCAAGCGAGAGGACCGCGCGACGCATCTGCTTGCCCCAGCCGCCTCAGAGATGGGCATCGGCCGCCGCGAGTATTTCCTCCTGTTGTTTAATCGATGGGGAGGTGGCTATGTCGGTACAGGTCCTGGACGGGGCGGCAACGCAATGGCGGGATCACGTCGGCGACGGCGTGCCCATACTCGCGAGCGAGCCCTGGATCAACGCGACCTTAGGACGGTTCACTGGCCAGCGGCTTACCTTCCTGGCCACCGAGGAGGGTCGAGGCGGCGGCCTTCAGGCCACTGTTGTCGACAGCGTGGCCGCAGGCGAGATGATCAATCTGTATCAGACACTGCTCGCTGACCCTAAGGTATGGAAGTTTTCGGCCGTCAGCGTCGTGCCCCGCGGTGGCCTGCGGGCTACGGTGCCGCCCGTCGAGTGCTGGCTGCCGCACCTTGCCGTGCTCTACCCGGGGTTTGATAGTTTCATAGCCGCCAGCGGCGGGCCGACACCCGCGCTGACAGCGACGCTGGTCGATGGCGTGCTTTCCTGGGCGCAGGAGCATGCGATGAAGGCCGTCTCCTTCCCTTACGTAACTTCCGACGCACGTCTTTCGCGGGTTCTCGCCGAGCGGGGATTCAGGTCGATCCCGCTGACGTTCCGCTCCAGGCTGACCGTCAGCGGCAGCTTCGACGACTACCTTGCGTCGCTGTCGGTGAACGGGCGCTCCCAAGTGACCAGAGAACGGCGGCGCCTGGCGGGCGCAGGCGTCAGCACTCAGCGCTGCGCTTTTGACGACGTCTGGCGGGACGTGGTGGCATTGCGCTGCGATCTGGTCGAACGCTATGGACAGCGGGCTGACAAGGCTGCCGAAGAGGCAATCCTTCGGGCGCTTGTCTCCTGTTTCGGATCCGACCAGACGCGCCTGTACTGCTCGTTCCTCGATGGCCGCATGGTCGGCTACTCGCTTGGATTGGTGTGGCGCGATACCTGGCTCTTCCTCTACACCGGGACTTACCAGACGCCGGAGACGAGGAGTGTGTACTTCGACCACTACGTTTACGCTCCGATCGCTGGTGCGATTTCCGAAGGGGCGCGGGTCGTCGATCTGGGCATCGGCGCCTGGGAGGGCAAGCGCCGACGCGGCTGCGAGCTGACTCCAGTCGATCTTTGGGTGCGTGGTCTCGACCCGGTCATCGAGCAGGCCATCAGCCGCGCGGCCGCAGCGATGACTAGGGAAGTGGGCTGGTGAGGAGTAAGAGCACTACCCGACCTCGGACGGCTCGGTCTGGTCCGTGAGCTCAGGCTCGGGCGCGGTCTGGCCTCGTGCTCCCAGACTGACCGCGACTGCCCCAGCGGCCACGATCGCGGCCAGGATGGCGAACCCGCCCCGTCCTGCCCACGCGACCGCGGATGTACACAGCGCGGGACCCAGAACGAATGCTGCCGCCTGACCTGTGTTGAAGAAGGCAAGCGAGCGAGTCGTGTCATCTGGCGGGCTCAGCCCGAAGGACAGCGTCCAGGCGGCGGACCCGGCGTTCATCTCGCCCAGCGTCAGCAGCAGGGCCGCCAGCCCGAATCCGGCAGCGGCCACCCAGGTGATCAGGCCAGGCAGCGCCGCGAGCAGTCCGCAGCAGCAGACGATGCACATCCCGGCCACTGCGGCGGCCCGGGCCCCATTGCGGATGCTCGTGGCCCACCGGGTCAGCCGGGCCTGGAACACGACAACCAGGACGGTGTTGAGCATGAACAGCACGCTCACCGTCACCGGGGGCACGGTCGTGCGCGTCGTGAGCCAGAGCGGAATCTCTACGTTGAACAGCGGGAATAGCAGAGCGAGGGCCGCGCAGCCGAGCGTGACCAGCAGGTAGCGCCAGTTCAGCCATTTCGCGCTCGCGGTATCTGCCAGGGTGCCCGTCTTGGCGGGCACCGCGGCTCCCTGGCCCGCCGATGCTCGCCTGACCTGCCAGGCGGCGGCATAAAAGGACAGGCTGTTTGCCAGCACCACAGCGTCCAGGCTTGCCCGGCTGGGCAACACCAGCGCAACTGAAGCGAACAGCGCGCCGATCGTCATGCCGGCGTTAGTCGCTACATGCATGACGGCCAGGGTGGACGTGCGCTGCTCATCTGGCACGTAACGACTAACCAGCACCTGGTTGACGCTCGTCGCGGGCCTGTCGACGATCGCCACGAGGGCCGCCGCCAGGTAGTAGGTCTCGGCGGAATGCACGGCGAGGAAACTGAGAGCGAACAAGCCGCGTAGTACCTGGACGGTCATGGCCACCCGCCGCACTGGCCAGCGCCGGGCGGCGGTCGTCACGGGCCAGACCGAGGCCAGCCCGAGCAGGCCTCCGGCGGTGAGGCCGAAACCGACCTGCGTCGGAGCCAGGTGTACCACGCGGACCAAGAGGACCGTCGAGGTGGTGAGCCATACCCCGGTACCGCTCCAGTCGATAAAGGTAGCCAGCACGAGCCGGCCGGCCGGTCCGGGGGGCAGCGAGGCCAGCCGGCGCGCTGGAGAGAACCAGTTCAGGCGCTTGTGCTGGTCCATGCGACCCTGATCGTGTCCTCCAGCCAGGTGTGATAGGCCTTGCAGTCCTGGTAGCTCGCGTGCTCGGATAGCACGAACGCTGGGTAGCCGACAAACCGCGGCCAGGAGGGAACCTCCGTGCCCGCGCTCATAAGCTCGAGCAGCATCCGGGTGGCTGCGTGCTGCCGTACCTCATCGGCGCCAAAGAGCCCGGCGTATGTCCCAGAGCCGGTGACCGGCACGATCCAGTCCGCCGCGAAGCGGCCATGGGCTGGACTTAGATCCGGTAGCTCGCCGAGAATGGCCTGACGGAGCACCGCGCCGAGGAAGTCGATGCCAGTAGCCGTCTCGACCAGGTAGTGGACGGTACCCGAGCCGCCCATCCGGGCGCCGATCTCCAGCAGCACCGGTGTACCGTCGGCGCGCAGCCGGAGTTCGCTGTGGCTGGCCCCGAAATCGATCCCGATCTGGCGGTGGGACGCGCATACCGCTTCGGTGATCCGCGCCGCGATACTCCGATCAAGCGGTGCCGGGGTAATGAAGGTGCGCTCTTCGAAGTACGGTCCCCTGAGGTTGCCCTTATCGGTAATGGCGAGCACTGTGGTTCCCTGCGGATCAGAAATCGATTCGACGCAGTACTCAGGGCCGTCGATGAATTCTTCGGCGAGCACGCCGGTCCTCCCGGATGCGCCGCTGGCGGCCAGGGACGCAAGCTGCTCGGAGTTGATGCCCTGCACCAGATCGACTGCCGCCTTCAGTTCCTCCTGGTTGTCCGCTCTGGTCACGCCGAAGCTTGACCAGCCGTTAACTGGCTTGACGACCAACGGAAAGCGCAAGGCGCTCACCTGGCTCCCAAGCTCTGCCACCGGATCGATAACCCGATAGCCCGGCACGTCGAGCCCCGCCTGGCGCATCGCCTCACGCTGCCGGTACTTGTCGCGGCAGATTTGCGCGGCCTCAGGGCGGACGCCTCGCAGCCCCAGGTGCGCGGCGATCCCGGCAGTGAAAGGCCCTGCGGGCTCATAGAGCGTCACGACCGCGTCGAACGGCCGGCTGGCATGCTGGCACTCGAGCCACCCGCTGGCACCATCCGGATCGCCGAAGATGTCTAGTTCAACCGTGCTGTCGACGTTAGGCAGGCCGGCCGGAATCCGGACGCCTGGCAGGACACCAAGGGTGAGGACAGCGTCAACCCGGCCCGCCGCATCGAAGACGAAGGGCAGGCCGGGATTTTGTGCCAGTAGGGCTACTCGGTGGGTCATGCGGCGGGTTCCGAGCCGCCGGCTCCCGGGAAACCGCCAGCTCGATGCAACGTGTACACCATAGGGACGGGGCCGAAGACGCGCCGGATAACGAGCCCGTTGTCGGCCGCGGCCTTGCTCGTGGTGATGCATGCGTCGGCAGCGCCGCGCGCGCAGTCCCTGGCCGCCTGCGAGTTGCTTAAGACGAGTTTGACCGTGTAGTCGCCGCTAACCCGCCGCACCAGGGATTGGGGTGCGGGATGGGAGACGACGCAGGCCACGTCCGTGGTGTCCGCGCGGGCCGCGAAGACCATGTCGTAGGTGGGCAGGATGAAGCTGTCCACCATGGCGAGCCGCCCGAGGTTCTCGAAGACCAGAGAATGCAGATCCGGGTAGACGGCGCAGGCCAGTAATGCTTCGTGCCCATCGTCCGACAGCCCGGGTATCGCCGATTCCAGGCTGGGGTGCAGGCGCACGTCAGCCGGGCGGCCACAGGTGCAGAACCAGTGGTGCGCGGCCATCTCAAGATTCGTGCCTGAGGGTCCGAGCGTGTGAATGACGGAGATGCCATCCAGGGAATAGTGGTCAGTCATCGTTGGCTCCCACATTTGCATTGCTGCCTGCCCCGCTCGCGAAGACGGACGCGAGCCAGTCCGCAGGCTTGGTGTACTGGTCGTCGGCTCGTGCGGGCGGATCCAGCACCGAGAGCGCGAAGCGCTCGGCTTCCTTCGTATACGCCGCGTCGTCGAGTTCCTCCAGCGCCAGGATCTCGCCGATAAGCGCACCGACGGCGCGTGCGGTCTCGGCTCGCGACGCGAGCTGTACCCAGCCGTCGCCGCCTTTCAGCGCGCCCTGCCGCAGGAGCCACGTTCCCAGCAGCACGCCGGCACCCGCGTCGCTGTTTCTGAGCGCGTCCACGGCGGTCGGGTACCGGAACAGCCGGTCGAAGAGAATGAATTCGAAGACTTCCCAGCGATACGGCATCGCCGTGTCGCGCAGGCAAGCCTGCAGCGACTGGCAGTCCACCTTCAATTCTTCGAGCAGCCCGGTGTGCCACTGCGTCTTAAGGCTGAGGTTGCGTGCGAGCGGGCGCGGCCCGAACTGGTGGTGATGCTCGTGCAGGTGAGCCCAGCAGCACCGGGTGTCGTACATTCCGTCAGCGTCCAGCTTCGGCGAGGCGAGGGGCTCGCCCTCCGCGAACAGGTTGTCGCCGCAGCGCTCCCGAATCTGGGCCAGCGTCCACTGGTAGACCGGGATGTGCTTGTTCATGAAGAACCAGGCGAACTTCTGACGGGTGATCTTGGTCGACGCCAGGATGTTCTCGGGGAACAGCACCACGCACTGGCCATCCCTGGCGTGGCGTGACCCGGCTAGCACCCTGATCATCTGGCACGCGCTCTCCGGGTGCGGGTAGTCCGCCCGGACGCTGTGCAGTGAATCCGGCTCGTCGCGCATGACGAGCACAAGCTGGAACAAGGGCGCCCGGGTGTCGCTGTTAGGCATGAAGGCCGGCCCGGGAAACAAGGCAGTCTCCTTGTCGTCAGGACCTTCGATAACATCTCGCGAAGCATCGAAACGCGGTACGGACTCGAGTCCGGCGCAGCGCCACTCTTCCAGGTCGTGGTCAAATGCTTCCAGTGATCGCGCCGGGAACAACGCGTTGTCGCGCAACTCATCGCGCAGCGCGGACAGCGCGCGCGCCGCAGCGTTGCCGTGCTGCGGCTCAACCGAGCCGTCGGCACGCTGGTAGTCCTGCAATT
>WNEY01002966.1_pt1 | contig 12622 bp, 11 predicted proteins | sample 5400531 | NCBI WGS metagenome assembly WNEY01 (sample SAMN13153338, study PRJNA577476) | soil metagenome | isolation source: 200 cm saprolite under Douglas fir tree site 1 | place: USA:California | collected 2015-04-18
CGATCTCGAGCTCGAGGGCGTCGACGGCGTGGTCGCCGGCGATCACGCGGGCCGCCAGGTCGCCGTCGCGGCGCAACAGGGCGTCGAGTGCGCGGCCCAGGGCGTCCTGGGCCTCGCCCGACATGGTCAGGAGCTTGGCCTTCAGCTCCGAGAGCTCGTCGTGGAAGTGGCGGTGTGCCGCCGTGGGTGAAGCGCTCATCCGAACCGTCCTGTGATGTAGGCCTCGGTGTGCTCGTTCGCGGGCCTTGTGAAGAGCTGCTTGGTCTGCCCGAACTCGATCAGGCGGCCGAGATAGAAGAACCCGGTGAAATCCGAGGCGCGCGACGCCTGTTGCATGTTATGCGTCACGATGAGAATCGAGTAGCTCTGTTTCAGCTCGACCAGCAGCTCCTCGATGCGCTGCGTCGCCCCCGGGTCGAGCGCCGAGCAGGGCTCGTCCAGGAGAAGGACCTCCGGCTCGTTGGCGAGCGCGCGCGCGATGCAGAGCCGCTGTTGCTGGCCGCCCGAGAGTCCCGTGCCGGGCGTTTGCAGGCGGTCTTTGACTTCGTCCCACAGCGCCGCCTGGCGGAGTGCCCGCTCCACCCGTTCCGCCATCTCGCGCTCGGGCGCGAGCCCGTTCAGCCGCGGGCCGTAGGCCACGTTGTCGAAGATGCTCTTGGGGAAGGGGTTCGGCGCCTGGAACACCATTCCCACCTCGCGGCGCAGCGCGACGGGATCCGTGCCTTTCGAGAACACCGAGACGCCCTCGAGCAGGATGTCGCCCGTGTGCCGGGTCTGCGGGATCAGATCGTTCAACCGGTTCACCGACCGCAGGAAGGTGCTCTTGCCGCAGCCCGAGGGCCCGATCAGGGCGGTCACGGCGCGCCGGGGAACCGTGACCGTCACGTCGAACAGCGCCTGGGTCGCCCCGTACCAGAAGCTGTACGCCCGCACGTCGAGGACGGGCGTGGCGGCGGGGGCGGGCCGGGCGGTGACGCGGGGCACGGCGGGGGCTGGGTGGTGAATTGGCTCCACGGCGACGCTCATCCGAACCTCCCCGTAATGTACGCCTCGGTCTGCTCCTTCGTCGGCTTGGTGAACAGCTCCTCGGTGCGGCCAAGCTCCACGAGGTCACCCAAGAAGAAGAAGGCGGTGTAATCGGAGATGCGCGCCGCCTGCTGCAGGTTGTGCGTCACGATCACGATCGTGTAGCGGGCCTTGAGCTCGTGGCACAGCTCCTCGATGTGCTGGGTGCCGGCCGGGTCGAGCGACGCCGTCGGCTCGTCGAGGAGGAGCACGTCGGGCTCGGGGGCGAGGGCCCGCGCCACGCAGAGGCGCTGCTGCTGGCCGCCCGACAACGCGAGCGCGCTGTGCCGCAGCCGGTCTTTCACTTCGTCCCACAGCGCCGCGCGGCGCAGCGCGCCCTCGACCGCCGCGTCCAGCTCGGCGCGGGGGCGGCGGCCGTTCACGCGCAGCCCGGCGGCGACGTTGTCGTAGATGGACATGGTCGGGAACGGTGTGGGCCGCTGGAACACCATGCCGATGCGGCGCCGCAGCTGGATGGCGTCGATGCTGGGATCGTAGACGTCCTCACCGTCGAGCAGCACCTTACCCGTGATCCAGCCTCCCTCCGACAGCTCGTGCATGCGATTCAGACAGCGCAGGAAGGTCGTCTTGCCGCACCCGGACGGGCCGATCAACGCGGTGACCGTGTGCTTGGGAAAGAGGAGGGACACGTCTTTCACCGCGGCCCGGCGTCCGTACAGCGCCGTGAGCCGCACGGTCTGGAGCTGCAGCCGGGCGTCAGCGGGCGGCGCCATGGCGTTGCCGGATCGCCCAGCGGGCGGCGAGGGAGAGGAGCAGCACGAGTCCCATCAGCACGAGCGCGGCGGCCCAGGCGAGACGGTGCCACTCGTCGAATGGCCCGGTGGCGTAGACGTAGATCTGGAGCGACAGGGTCTGCATCGGATGCAGCACGCTGGTCGAGAAATTCAGATTGCCGAGCGCCGTGAAGAGCAGCGGCGCGGTTTCGCCCGCGACGCGCGCGACGCCCACGAGGCAGCCGGTGACGATCCCGGCGAGCGCGGTGCGGGCGATCACGCGGAGTGACGTCCGCCAGCGCGGATAGCCCAAGGCCAGGGCGGCCTCGCGCAGCGAGTGGGGCACGAGCCGGACGATCTCCTCGGTGGTGCGGGCCAGCATCGGCACCATGAGCACCGCGAGCGCCACGCTGCCGGCGAGCGCGGAGAAATGGCCCATGGGCTTCACGAGCCAGGTCCACGCGAAGATGCCGACCACGATCGACGGCGTGCCGTTCAGCACGTCCGCCACGAACCGCACGACCCAGCCGAGCCGGCCCGACCCGTACTCGGCGAGATAGAGGCCGGTGCCAATGCCGATCGGCAGGCCGATGAGCCCGGCAAGTCCGACGATGATCGCCGTTCCCACAATCGCGTTGGCCACGCCGCCGCCGGATTCGCCCGCGGGCACGGGATTCTTCGTGAAAAAACTCCAGTCGAGCGACGAGGCACCCCGCACGACCAGGTCGCCGAGAATGAGGACGAGCGCCAGGACGGCGAGGAACGAGAGGAGCGCCACGAGTCCCGTCATGCCGCCGCTGGTGAGCCGACGACGCCAGCGCCGCGCGTTCACAGGGCGCGACTCCCCACCGCCGTGCCGCGGGCGACGCGCCAGATCAAGAGCCGCGCCATGGCGTTCACGACCACCGTGACGACGAACAGGATCAGCCCGACCTCGAACAGCGCCGACAGGTACAGATCGGTCGTGGCTTCGCTGAATTCGTTGGCGATCGCCGCGGCCATGGTGTAGGCGGGTTGCAGCACCGACAGACCGATGTCGTGGCGGTTGCCGATGAGCATGGTCACCGCCATCGTTTCGCCCAGCGCACGCCCCAGGCCGAGGATCACGGCGCCGATCAGCCCCGCCCGTCCGTAGGGGACCACCGCGGTCCACACCGCTTCCCAGCGCGTGGCCCCCATCCCCAGCGCCGCCTCGCGCTGACTGACCGGGACGGCCAAGAGCACCTCGCGCGAGACCGCGGCGATATACGGCACGATCATGATGGCGAGAATCACCGACCCCGCGAGCAGCGAGTTGCCGTAGAACACGCCGCTCAGGAACGGCGTCCAACCGAGCGCGGCCCGGAGCGGCGGCACGACCACGGTGCGCAGGAACGGGATCAACACAAAGATCCCCCACAGCCCGTACACCACGCTCGGGATCGCCGCCAGCAGCTCCACCAGAAATGCCACCGGCTGCCGCAGCCACTTGGGCGCGAACTCCGTCAGATAGATCGCCACGCCCAGCGCGAGCGGGACCGCGATAACGAGCGCCAGGAGCGATGACGCCAGCGTGCCGAAGATCATCGGCGCTGCCCCGAAGATGCCCGCCACGGGGTCCCACACCGAGGTCCACACGAAGGAGAGGCCGAAGCGACGGATCGCCGGCCACGCGCTGACCGCCAGCTCCGAGACGAGCGCGACGAGCAGGAGCGGCAGCAGGAGGGCCAGCGCCGTGAGCACGCCGCGATACAGCCGGTCGGCCAGGTTGGTGCCCCGGAGTGCGCGCCAGCGCGGCTCGGGGGCTGCCACCGGCTCGATCGGGACGGTCGTCATGCGCGGGAACGTATCCGCCTTCTGTCACGAGACTGTAACAGGGGGGGACAAAAAAACCCCCCGCGGGCGCATACCGCCGTGCGGGGGGAGCGGCAGTCGGTTTGGAGGGTTACCGTGCTGCCGTCGTCCAGACCGGCTTACCGCCGGCCGTTACGGTCTTGAGACTTGCCTCGATCCACGGGGACATCGCCTTGGGGAGCGGCGCATAGCCGAGCTTCGGCGCGTACGATTGGCCCTGCGTGAGTGACCACCAGATGAACTTCACCAGCTCGCGGGCCTTGACGGCGTCGGGGTATTGCTTCCGCACGAGCAGCCAGGTGAAGCTCGAGATCGGGTACGCCTGCGGTCCAGCGGAGTTAGTGATGGACACGCGGAAGTCGGTGCTCGGGCCCATGTCGGCCATCGCGCCTTCGGCTGCGGCCGTGACGGACTCGAGGCTCGGGGTGATGAAGCTGCCCGCTTTGTTCTGGACTTGGCCGGCCGGCATCTTGGTGATTAACGCATAGCCGAGCTCGACGTAGCCGAAGGCGCCCGGCGTTTGCCGCACGGTAGCGGCCACACCCTCGTTGCCCCGCCCGCCGAGGCCCACGGGCCAGTTGACAGAGGTGCCCTTCCCGACCTTCTGTGCCCACTCCGGGCTGATTTTCGTCAAGTAGTCCACCCAGACGTACGTGGTGCCGGAGCCATCCGAGCGGTGGACGACGATGATGTCCTGGTTCGGCAGCGTAGCGCCGGGGTTGACGCTCGCAAGCCGCGCGTCGTTCCACTTGGTAATCTTGCCGAGGAAGATGTCGGCCAACACGTCGGGCGTGAACTTCACCGTTGCGGTGAATCCCGGAAGGTTGTACGTCGGCACGACCGCGCCGAGTACCGTCGGGACGTGGAGCACGTTGCCCTGGATCGCCGCGATCGCCGAGTCGGTCATCGGCGCGTCGGTGCCGCCGAAGTCGACCGTCTTGTCGGAAAACTGGCGGATCCCGCCGCCCGAGCCGATCGACTGGTAGTTGATCTCGACGTTGTCGAACTTCTGGTTGTACGTCAGGACCCACGTTTGATAGATGATGTTCGGGAACGTCGCGCCCGCGCCGTTGAGGCGCACCTGCCCCGCGAGCGGGGCGGCGACGAGGCCGAGGGTTGCTGCGAGCATGAGCTTCCGCATTACCTGAGGCTCCTTAGAAATTGGCCTGCCACGAGAACTTCAGCTCGCGCGCCGACTGCGACGCGCCCGTGGCGTCCTTATAGAAGTAGAGATCGATGCCGGCGCGCAGCTGCACGCTGTTGGCAAAGTACAGGTTCAACACCGGCGTGATCAGGATGCCCTGGTCGTTGCTTGCGCTGGTGTTGGGATCGGTGTAATCGAACCGCACGGTGGGCTCGACGATCTTGATGAGCCGCGTGTCCGACCCGGTGGTCAGGATCCGGTAGGCGCCGATCAGGTGCAGGCCCCGGAACGTCACGACGTTCGAGTCGGCGCTGTTCCGCAGGTTGCCGGAGTTGCGGTTCGACGTCCCGGAGTTGATCCGCAAGGGAATCGGGACGTTGTCGCCGGTGGCGAAATCCGCGATCACGTGCAGGCCCGGCCGGAACCCACCCCATTCGAGGTCGAGGCCGAACGCGGTGGTCCGCTTGGACGAATCGGCGAAGTAGGCGATCGTGCCCGTGCAGGTGGAGCAGATGGCCCGATCGCGCGACGCGAACGACGCGCCCAGCTGCAGCTGCGGCTGGTTGTCCTTGTTCGTGAGCGCCGTGCCCGTCGCGCGGGCGTAGAAGCTCTTGGCGTTGTTCACGTCGGTCGAGCTCTCGCGCGAGCCGCCCTGCACCCCCGCTTTCGCGAAGAAGCGGTGGTCCTTGCTCTCGCCCTCGAAGAACGCCCCGAGATCGTGCGAGGCGTAGCCGTTCTGGACCAGGATGTCGTTCAGCGCCTCCTTGCCCGAGAGCTTCAGCACCCGCAGGCCGCGCTCGATCGACAGCAGGTTGTTCGAGCTGTTGAGCTCGTAGCGCTGGAACGGCGATTTCTCCTGGCCCGCCACGAGCGCCAAGTTGGGCGTCAGGCCGACCCGCACGAACGCGTCGCGCATCCGCAGGTTGCCCATCTCGAAGCTCGGCTGGATGACGAGGCTGATATTGTCGCCGAACCGCACGTTGGTCTGGATCCGGAGCCGGCGGACCTCGAAGATGTTGTTCACCCCGGTCTTGCTGTAGTTGGCGGAGGAATCGCCTGACGAATAGCGGTACTGCAGCTGGACGCGGCCCTGCACCTGAATGTTGGGGGCCTGGGCCGCGGCGACGCTCGCGACGAGCATCAAGCCGGCTGCCAGCCCTGCTACGTGCCGCACGTTCGATCTCACCTGCGAAGCTCCGGTTGGACGTGGACGGAGGACGGTAACATCGTGCCCTTCGGCGAAGAAAGAGGCACCCCGTCGGTCACGCTCTTGCTGGTGGCGTGTAACGGATCGGTAACGCGGCAGCTTGGCGGGCGGGCGCGCGACGCGGCCGCCACACCACGGCGGGTGCGGCCGCGAGGCCGCTGGGCGGGCGGAGCTCTGCTGCGAGGGTCGCGAGCTCGGCGGGGAGGGAGTGCGCGACGCGACGACTGACCAGGCGCCGAAACAGACGCTCCTGGCCGGCGCGGGCCACCCGCGCGAGCGCCAGCAGGCCGCTGGTCGCCGGTCTTGGGCCACGCGCGGCCGCGCCGCGCTCGCCACCGACGGCCAGGTGGTGGAGCCGGCGCGTGCGCTCCGCCGCCGCCTCCGCCGCCGCGTCGCCCAGCCGCACGATCACGACTTGGAGGTCGTGGAGATCTCCCAGGAGCTGCTGTACCTGCTTCAGGCGCCGCAGCACGGGCGCCGCCGGAACGGCCTCCCGGACGACGGGCTCGAGCAGGTACCGCGCCCGCTTCACCCGAATGCGCGCGGCGTGCGCTTCGGCGTGGTTCGCCGGCGAACGGATCAGGGCAAGCCGCCGCCCCAGGTCACTTCCCTGGTCCTCGAGCAGTTCAGCGATCACGGACGCGAGCGCCGGCGGCAGGGTCGCGTCGGGCGCGGGGGCGGACCCCAGGGCTCGGCGCAGGCGGCGCGCCAGCCGGTCGAACTTCGGAGCGATCCGCTCGCGGATGTCCCCGTACGCCCGGTCGCGGCGCTCGGTAAGCCGGGCCAGGAGCCAGGGCACGCCGGCGCGTCGCGCCGGCGCGAGCTCGTTGCGTTCGCGCTCCAGCCAAGAGATCTGGACCTCCACGTCGCGGGCCTCGCCGGTGGCGCGGGCGAGGCCGCGCAGCCGGCGGCGCAGCTTGGCCGGCACCACCGCGTCGAGCTGCGCCTGGTATGCCCGGAGCGTGCTGCGCAGCCGGCGCATCGCCACGCGGAAATCGTGCAGGGCCTCGACGTCGTTCGCGTCCGCGAGCCGCTCCCGCGCGGCGCTCGCGGCGTCGAGCAGGGTCAGGGCGATGCGGCGAGCCGCGCCTGGTGCCGGCGCCGTGAGGAGGCCCTCGGAGCGCTCAGGCACGCGCGCTGCCCAGCAGCCGGAGGTGCTTCGGGCCGAGGAACCAGTCGAGGGTGGCGCCGCCCTTGCCGACGGGACCGGGGAACTCGAGGAGGCAGGCCGCGCCCTTGCGCAGCTCCAGGAACGGCCCGTTCGCGGCGGCGAGCAGGGTGCAGACCAGTCGGCTGAGATCGGGCTCGTGGCCCACGACCGCCACGGCGCCGCGCGCGTGCCGGGCCGTGAGCCAGCCGACCACGCGGTCCACACCCACACCCGGCGCGAGCTCCGGCACCCGCTCCACGGTCAGATCGCCGTAGGCGCTCGCGATGATCTCCGCGGTATCGAACGCCCGCTTGTAGGGGCTCGCGGCCAGCACATCGAGCTCAGGAACGAGCGCCTTCAGGCCGAGGGCGGCCCGCTCCATCTTGTTCCGTCCCTCCGACGTGAGGGGCCGGTTCGCGTCGTCCTTGTGCGAGCGCGCGAACGCCTCGCGATCTTCGGCGATGGCATGCCGGACGACGAGGAGGCGCATCGACTCGTGCTAGGCCGGCGCGGGCTCGCCGTGAGGGGTCCGAGGGGCGGGCCGTCGCACGATCGGCACGAAGGGCGGGCGGACGTCGGTGCTCTCGCGGGCGGCCTCGCGCGCGAGGTGCTGGAGGGCGATCTGGGACCGCAGCACCGCCTCGCCCTCACCCGGGGTGCGCCGGCGGTAGGTGCCGTCGGGGAGCAGCTCGCGCACCTTGACGGTGTCTGAGAGGATGGGCTGCAGGATGTCGCCGACGATGCGCGCCTGGAGCGCCGCATCTTCGATCGGGAAGAGCGTTTCGATCCGCCGCCAGAAGTTGCGCGGCATCCAGTCGGCGCTGGCGAGGAAGACCTCAGGGTTGCCGCCGTTCTCGAAGTAGAAAATGCGGCTGTGCTCGAGGTACTTGTCCACGATGCTCGTGACCCGGACGGTCTCCGACACGCCCGGCAGCCCGGGACGCAGGCAGCAGATGCCCCGGACCACGAGCTCGATGGCGACGCCCGCCTGCGACGCGCGGTACAGCGCGTCGATCACCGACGGCTCGACGAGCGCGTTCATCTTCACGATGATCCGCGCGGCGCGGCCCTCGCGCGCGTTGCGCTCCTCGCGCTGGATCAGGCCGATGACCTGCTCGCGCATGCCGACGGGCGCGACCACGAGTTTCTTCCAGCGGTACCCTTCGGCGTTCCCCGTGAGCAGGTTGAACAGAGCGCTCGTGTCCTCACCCATGTCGGGATTGGCGGTGAACAGGCCGAGGTCCGTGTACACCCGCGCCGTGGTGGGATTGTAGTTGCCGGTCGAGAGGTGGACGTAGCGGCGGATGCCGTCGCCCTCGCGACGCACCACCAGCGCGGCCTTGCAGTGCGTTTTCAGGCCGACGATGCCGTACACCACGTGGACGCCCGCCCGCTCGAGCATGCGCGCCCACGTGATGTTGTTCTGCTCGTCTCTGCGCGCCTTGAGCTCGACCAGCGCGGTCACCTGTTTGCCGTTCTGCGCCGCCCGGGCGAGCGCGGAGATGATCGGGCTGGCCCCGCTGGTGCGGTACAGCGTTTGCTTGATGGCCAGAACCTGCGGATCATCGGCTGCGCGCTCGATGAAGTCCACCACACACCCGAACGACTCGTACGGCAGATGCACCAGCACGTCCTGCGAGCGAATCACGTCGAACACGTCGCGTCCCTGCGCAAAGGGAGGCGCCACGCGGGGGACGAGGGGCTCGTCCTTCAGCGCTGGAAACCCGTCGAGCCGATGCAGCGCCATGAGGGCGGTCACGTCCACGGGGCCGGGCACGCGGTAGACGTCGCGCGCCTCGAGGTCGTGCGCCTCCGTCAGCATCCCCACGAAGGCCTCCTCGGCGTCCGCCGAGATCTCCAGGCGTACGGGGTCGCTCCGGCGGCGCTGCCGCAGGCTCTCCTCGATCATCTCGAGCAGGTCCTCCGCGTCCTCCTCCTCGATAGTGAGGTCGGTGTTGCGGGTGACGCGGAACACGGTGTGGCTCACGACGCGCAGCCCGCCGAACAGCTCACCCAGGTGGCGCGCGATGATGTCCTCCAGCAGGACAAACCGCACTCGCCCCTCGCCGTGGGTCGACACGATCACCACGCGGTCGAGCACGGCGGGGACCTGGACGACGGCGAAGTGGCGCCGCGGCTGCCCGCCGTTCCGACGCTCGACGACCAGGGCGATGTTGAGGCTCTTGTTGTGGACGTGTGGAAACGGGTGTCCAGGGTCGATGGCGAGCGGTGTGAGGACGGGGGCGATGCTGGCGCGGAACAGGGTGTCCACGTGCCGCCGCTCGGCGTCGGTCAGGTCGTCGAGCCGCACGCCCTCCACGCCGCCTGCAGCGAGGCCGGGAAGGACCTCGTCATTGAGGATGCGGTACTGCTCGGCCACGAGCTCGTGGGCGCGACGGTCGATCGCTGCCAGCTGCTCGGCCGGGGCCATACCGTCGGCCCCGTAGTCCTGCGGCTCCACCCCGGCGTACACCTGCTGCTGCAGCCCCGCCACCCGGATCTCGAAGAACTCGTCCAGGTTGGAGCTGAAGATCGCCAGGAACTTGAGCCGTTCGAGCCACGGGTTCGAGGGGTCGGCCGACTCCTCGAGCACCCGCGCGTCGAACTCGAGCCACGACAGTTCGCGGTTGAGGTAGTGGTCCGGCGGAAACGCGGGAGGGACGCGATCGGGCACGTTCAGCTCCGGGCCTTCGGCCGGGACCACACGAGGTCCAGGTCGCTGCGAAACGCCCGCTCGAACAGGGAGGCCTTCCGTTTGGCGTCTTCCAGCTCGATCGACGGATCCCGGGCGGCGGCGGCGTGGATCCGCACCCAGCCGTCGCCCATCCGGCACCGGACGCGCTCGATCACCTGACCGTGTGTGCGATCGAGACCGTCGGCGACGCGCAGGATCCCGGCGAGCCGCCGGACCAGGCGCCGCTCGCCGCGGTCGAGGCGCGCGAAGTTGGGGTGCGACTTCTTGGGGAACGCGCGGCGGTGATAGCGCGCGACGTTGGCGATCAGCTCGATTTCGCGGGCCGAGAAGCCGCGCAGGTCGCCGTGCATGATCAGGTGGTACGCGTGCTTGTGGTGCCGCTCGTGGTTGATCAGGTAGCCGATGTCGTGCAGCAGCGCGGCGGCCCGGAGGATGTCGGCACCCGGAGGCGGGAGCGCGTAGGCGTCCCGCAGCGCGTCGAAGATCTCGACCGCCACGCGGGCGACCTGCTCGCAATGCCGCTCGTTCGAGCGGCACTTGCGGGCGAAGCGGCGTGCCAGCTCCAGACGGTCCGGCGGCTGGACCCGGCCCGCGGGGGCGATCCCCGACAAGTCGTCGATCATCGACAGCAGCACCCCGTCGCGCACGCCGCGATCGTTCACGAGCACGCGCTGCGTCCCGAGCCACCGCGTGAGGCGGGCGATGACGGCGACGCCGGCCACGATGATGTCGGCGCGCTGCGGGTTCAGCCCCGGGATCTGGCGGCGCGCCTCGAGCGGCGTCTCGGTCAGCCGTGCCAGCAGGCGCGTGACCTCCGCGCGGCTCAGCTGATAATCGCGCGCGGTCGTGACCTTGCCGTCCCGCTCGGCCTGGGCCATTTCGGCGAGGTTCGTGAACGTGCCCCCGCTGCCGATCATCATGTCGGCCGCGAACGGCGGCTTCCCGATCGCGTCCTGAATGGTCTGATCGATGGCGCGACGCAGCGCCTTCCAGTGTTTCCGCTTGAGCGGGTCGGACTTGCAATAGCGTTCGGCGAGCCGGACGGCGCCGAGCGGGAGCGATACGACCTGCTCGACCACGCCCCCCGCGGCCAGGATCACCTCGGTGCTGCCGCCGCCGATATCCACGATCGCCGTCAGCTGGTCGTCCAGATCGTAGTGGCGGGTGACGCTGCGGAACGCGAACCGCGCCTCCTCTTCCGCCGGCACGACCTCGAGGCGCACGCGATGGCGGCGCCACGCCTCGCTCACGAAGTCGCGTCCGTTCGCGGCTTCCCGCACCGCGGCGGTGGCGATGGCGCGCAGCTCGGCGACCCCGAAGCCGTCCGCGATGGCCTTCATCCGTCCCAGCGCTTGCAGCGACTGCTGCATCGGCGCGTCGCCGAGGCGGCCTTCGCGAAACAGCCCCCGTCCCAGGCGGGTCATCTCGCGGTCCTCGTCCAGCACCCGATAGGTGCCGTCGGGCTGCACTTCGGCCACGACCAGGCGGATCGAGTTGGTACCGATGTCGATCGCCGCGAGGCGTGGGAAGGCGGACGGCTCTGGGGCAGGCTTCGCCGGGGCTGGGGGTGCCGCCGGAGTCACGCGTTGAGCAGCTGTTGCGGTCACGAGACACAGCGGGTGGAGGGTACGGCCAACGGGGTCCCTGCTAATCCTATCCCGACACGGCGCTCATGGAAGTCTACCATTGTCACAATCGCGCAACGAGGCCGGCCGGCGGAAGCCCATGCGGCACAGGGATCTACACGTTACGAGGATCCCCTCGACGAAGCGGCTGAGGCGCGGATGCGCGGGGTCCCGGCATGTACAGCGTGGGTTTGGGGCACGTGCAGGGACGGTCGTGGGCCGGCGCCGCTTCAGGACGGCCGGCGCGCGTGCGATACTCGAGCCGGCGCGTGTTTGCGACGTAACCGCCGCAGTCGATGCAATGAATAGACTCCACGTCGTCGCTCCGTTGTCGCAGGGCCTCGAGTGCGATGAACCTGCACCGGAAGCCAGCCCATCGCTAGAGGCTCGTTCCCTCGTGCTACAGGCGCCGCGCTTCTGACTCGGCGCGCCGGAAGCGGTAGCCGGCTCCCCGCACGGTCTCGATGCAGCGGCCCGCGGCGCCCAGCTTGCGGCGCAATCGCTGCAGATGCATATCGACGGTGCGGGTCTGCACGTCGGGCTGCGCCTGCCATACCGTTTCGAGCAGTTGCGCCGAGTCTGCACCCGCCCTTCGCGCTCGATCAGGGTGTGGAGCAGCCTGAATTCCGTCGTCGTGAAGGCGACCTCCTCGCCGTCCACGAAGACACGATGGGCCATCTTGTCGATCAGGATCGGTCCCGCGCTGAGCCGGCCGCCGGTAGCGAGCGCCGGTGCCCGGAGGCGCCGGAGGATGGCGCCCACCCGCATGACGAGCTCCGGTGGGGAGAACGGTTTGAGGATGTAATCGTCGGCGCCCAGCGCTTCGTGGCCGTGCGCGCGCAGCAGCGAAACGATGCGGCGGACCACGGTCGTCACTCCGTTGACCTGTGGAGTGTAGGTATCGGACACCAACCCGATGCGCACGGCAGGACGATGCGTGCCGGAGATAAAGCCCCGGTGACGACGATGTGACGGATTGGTAACGCCCGATCAGGCCGCTACTTCGGCCTCGGGGAAGAACATCCGGATGGTCGTGCCTTTGCCCAGGCCGCTGTGTGCTTCGACGCGCCCGCCGTGCGCCTCCACCAGATGCTTCACGATCGCGAGGCCGAGTCCGGTGCCACCCTCTTCGCGTGACCGGCCGGGATCGGCGCGGTAGAAACGCTCGA